>Ga0208629_100719_pt1 | contig 14865 bp, 1 predicted proteins | sample LakWasMet19_HOW5_2_FD_183865 | JGI IMG/M metagenome (GOLD analysis project Ga0208629, IMG submission 183865) | Freshwater sediment methanotrophic microbial communities from Lake Washington under simulated oxygen tension - Sediment Metagenome... | ecosystem: Environmental > Aquatic > Freshwater >...
CCGAAGCCGACTGGGCTGGCCCTGTGGAGCGCGCGCCACCTCGCTGGGCCAGCGGTGCGTCAGACCGCCCCCTGACAGCAAGGGACGGCAGCGCCGCTGCACTGGCGAGCGCTCGCCCCAGCCCCTCGCACACCTCACACTCGGGCAGCGCCCAACCTGGCTCTGATCTCGATGACGCTGATTTGCTGTCCATCGCTGCCGGGGCAGGGCCCTTCGCTGTCCCCTCCAGCATTCGCGCCGAGGTTGAGAGGGACCCCTCCCTGCGCACGAACCTGCGACGCACCTTGGCGGCCTACACGGAGGGATCGCGGAAGCAGCGGCAACTGGAGGCAGAGTTGCTCGCTCGTGCCGCAGCGGAGGCTGCGGCAGAAGGGGCTGCCGCCGAAGCAGCTGCTGCAGCCGCCGCGCACGCCGCAGCGAGCGATACCCCCATGCTCCCCGCTACCTCGCTGCAGGCTCGGGCAGTGCAGGACCAGTTGTGCCTCAGTGTGTCTCCGGAATGCGTGACTGTCGCCGACGCGTTGCGTCTGCACGCCCGGCTTCTGCAGACTGCCGTGATTGAGGGCGGCGGCACCGTGGCGACCATGCGAGCGCAGGGCGCACAGGACGACACTGTGCGATCCATCTCCGGACTGTCGCCCGCGCGCTTGACTGCGTCAGCTGGAACTCCGCCCACTACCGAGCTAGTAGTTCGTACGCCGGAGCGCGGGAGGGCTGGTTACATGAAACCATGGCTGCGCCGCAAGATCTTGAGCCCGGAGGAGGTCAGAGCGCTGTATGCGGAGAGCGGGTCGAGCAGCACAAGTACTGATGTGGGGCCGACGCCGCCCCCTAGTGCTGCCGCCGGTGTCGCGGCGGCCCGGGCAGCACGCTACCTGGTTGCTGGGTCCGGTGCCGCTCCCTCCTCGCAGCCGCATGCTGCTGCTGCTGCTGCAGAGCAGCATGACAGCGCGGCATCACTCGATCGGATGACACTGTTCCGCTGCGACACGGTGTGTCGAGCACTCCCCGCCGCGCTGCCTGCGTCTGTCCGACTGCAGCTCCACCGCGCGAGCAGCGCCCTGCTCTCGCTGCAGCTGCGCGACTGCGTGCAGCGCTCCCTCGCAGCCCTGCTCGCCTTCTTCCTGCGCTACGCGCCGCGCAGGCAGCGCCACACGCTGGACTGGCTGCGCCTCGAGTATGCCTTCAAGGAGGCCGCTGCAGTGCATGCGGCAGGCAGCGAGGCGTCGCGCCGGCACGCACTTCACGCAGAAGACCTGCGGCAGCAGGAGGAGATCGCGACCGCACGCGCGGCCGTGACGGAGCGGCGCCAGCAGTTCGAGGCCCGCATTGCGGAAGGGCGCCCGCCCGTCTCACTGGTGCTGCGCGGGCCACTGGGAGACGGCGAAACCGCCACAGAGCTGTCCGCGCGTGTGCAGCTCACGTCCCGACGTCTGCCATGGATGCAGCAGCGGCTGGGCGGAGAATCAGCCCGCGAGACCCCTGTTGCGACCCCTGGAGGCACCGCCGCTGACGCAGACTCGCTTCAAAGGCTGTCGGGGGCAGTGGCCAGTCGTCAGCTGCCGGTCGAGGTGTCCGCTCTACGCGCGGAGGGCGCGCCGCCCCGAGACCAAACGCAGCGCTCAAGTCGCCGGCGGCGCGCCCGTGGCGACGACCGCTCTGAAGGGGCCGTGGATGCGCTGGATCTATCTGACGTGGGGGTTCACACGATTGTGGAGGAGGAGGGCAGTGTGACAGACGGGGAGGAGAGCAGTGTCGGCAGCGGGGACGGTAGCGGGAACGGCAGCGGCAGTGGTTCGTCCTTCGGGGGCGGCGCCGATGATGTGGGAGACGAGGGCGGGGTGGGGGCCTATTCTGGCGAGCTGCGGCTTCACGAGGCTGAGCATGACACCCTGCACAACACGCTTCACGCCCTGCGAGGCTCCCACCCTTCCACACGGCCGCAGCAGCACCCGACGTCTGCTGTCTCGACCCAGTACGCAGCCCACCGCTTCAGCACGCGGCCTTCCGGAGCTGCCCACGCCGCTGTCCCGGCGCCGGCTTCAGGTCGGGGCCAGCTGGCGGTGCTGCGCTGCAGCAGTACAGCTGCGCTGAACGCAGCGGCGCTGCAGCGCGGGCTGGGTCTACACATCTCGTCACTAACGCTGCAGGCTCTCACAGCTGGGGGCTGGCCGCTTGGCTCTCGCGACGACCGAGCCAGCCTGCACGGCCTGTGTGATGCCGGCTTGCCGCCTCGGCTGCTGGCTGCCTCACTGACACCGCCGCTGCGTCTGTCACTCGCCGTGAACACTGCCTTTGTTGCTGCGTTCACTGCGCTGAAGGACGGGGCGGCAACTGCTGTCCGCTCTCCTGGCCGAGCAGGCGCAGGGCTGACACAATACAGCACCGACGGAAAGCCGCTGCTCACGCGTCTTTACAGCATGTCACCGAGCGATGTTGTGGAGGGAGGGCCAGGGTTTTCACCTCTTGGCAGCCCCGAGCCTGTCATTCTGTCCCCTCTCATGCACGCGCGATCGTTGCGGAAGCTGCGCTCTACGCTCACAGCATCGGCGCTGACCAGCACCCACGGCGGCGTCGCGGGTGGCTCTGGCGAGGGGTCTGCAAGGATGCCAGGGTCTAGTCGCAGCCACCGCGTTGCAAGCATGTCCCCGCACGAGCTAGCGCTGCAGCTGATGCAGGCGCGGCAGAACGCACCTGTGGAGACCCTCGCCGCTGCTACACGAGCAAGTGGTCACTCTGGAGTGACTGCTGGGCTGGATGTGTCTGCAACCATCCCCTTTGTCCTCACTCCGACGATGGAGGAGCTTCAGGCGGCCTGTCTGTCCATCCTGGATCGCGTGCTGGGCTGCGGGGAGGGTGTGCCGACCTTGGCTTACGCCCGCAAGCAGGCGATGGAGGCCGCAGCGCCCGCGCCGATACATATGCCAGGGATGGAGACGCAAGCCGGTATTCCGACGACAGCGGCAGCGATCAGCAGCGCCGCGGGCTCAACCACCGCTACTGCAGGCCAGGCAGCAGCCTTATCTGCGCATGCCTCGACGTCCGCAGCCTCGCCCTGGCTGGATGCGTGGGCCCGAATCACATCGGCCTCGACTCTGCCGTGGCAGCGCGGCGACCAACTGCTTGCTTCAGTCGGTGCGCAGGAGGGCTGGGTGGCCTTTTGCCGAGATGTCATTCGCACGGTGCTAGCAGAGCACGTGACGGAGGCTGTGAAGGTTGTTGACGCGTTTGAGCCCTTCTCTTACCTGCTGCTGGAGCGAGCTCGCTTGGAGCGGCTGCTGGCGCCGCCCGCTGATCGGCGCTCTAATAGCACCTCCGCAGATCCGCGCATGTCTGCCAGTGGGGCAGGCGCCTCAAGTACGGCCACCCCGGTGCCGCTGCTGTCTCTGTCCGGCGCCGAGGTTCCGTTGGCCGTGCGCGCGGATGGCGCGGTGGAGCGCTCGCGTACTTCTCGACTGGGCCTGGAGCTTCCCCCTGCTCGCATATCCGTGGCAGACTGCGGCGTGCTGCTGCGGCAGTACAGCGCCAGCGTCCACGCCCTGAAGGGAGCTGTGCTGGACGTGCAGCTGTCTGATCTGCCTGCGCATGTGCAGGCAGCCGTTGCTGCTGGGCACACTGTCGACTCTGTAGCCGCGGGAGAGGCCGCTGCCGGTGCCGCGACCTCCGTGCCTTTTGCTGTTGCCATACCCCGTGCCCGCGCCTCTCCGCGCAGCGGCCTCATCAGCGGGCTGCCGCTTGCCAGTAGCCGCATCATGGCCCGTCGGGGCAGCGTGGGGCACGGCACGGCAGAGCTGGAGAGCAGTCTCCTCACGCTGCCGCGCTGTGTGGCTGCCGATCTGGTCCATGTGGACTGCTCTGGCCTCATCACTCAGCTGGTGGACCACGCACACTTCTGTGCGGTGCGAATCGCAGACTATTTGGACGGCCGGTGCCAGCGTTTGTATGCTGGTCTGGAGGCCCGCTACTCGGAGATTGTGCAGGAGCTAAGCGCGGTGCCCAGCACGCCCGAGGGCCTCACACGCCTCGAGGGCCGCTTTGATGACGTGCTGTCCTACGTCGCACCCTCACTGCTGGCGCTGGCGGAGCAGGCGGCCGAGGAACTCAATTTTCTGCTGCGGGTGGATCTGCCATATGCGTCCTTTCCTATCGAGCCGCCCCAGCCAGACGACGACAGCGCGCCCAGCGCGACTGACAAACACGTCGACGTGCCATCAAGCAGTCGCGGGGACGGTGGTCTGAGTGGTGTTGCCGTAGAGGATGCGGCTGATGCCGCAGGCGGCAACAGTCTCGATGATCAAGACGAGAACGGCAGCGAGGCTGGCGATGTCCTTGGAGCCCTGCGGCAGGGGCGCGCCACCCCTGCAGGGGCCGGACGCGATGGAGGGGTTCTCGACACCTCGCGCTCCAGCTCTGCCACCAGCTCCTACAGCACCAGCGACGCATCTGGAGAGGGCGCAGACGTTGCTGCGCTCGCCAACAGGATGGCCGCTGACCTGCCACGGCCGCCATTTGCGACGGGGGCTGTCCCCGGGTCGCGGGTGGGCAGTCTGAGGGCGGCACAGCACTCAGCCGCCAACCCAGTAGACTCGCAGCAGCCACACGCAATGCCCGATGTTCCAGACTCCGAGCGTGCACGCAGCGCTGACCATTCTGGTTCCGACACTGCCTCAGGCTCGCCGCGCCCACCGCAAGCAACAGCAGCTGCTGCTGCTGCTGGTGCGGAGCAGCCTCGAATCGGCGGCGCCACTCTAGTTATGCTGAGTGCGGCTGCGAGGGTGCGTGGCTGGCAGGGCTTTCTGCCTATCTTCATGGATGCCGTCAGCAAGGCCCACGCCCGCGTGCGGAATGCGCTCGAGCTGCAGGCCCGACGGCAGAAGACCGCTGCCAGTCGCATTCTCGATGACACACTGGTGCTGGTGGGACAGATGCGCTCTGGCGCCGACAGCACCATTGATGCGGCCACGCTGTCTGGGGTCCGTAGCGCGAGGACGCTCGCGCCGCTGCGCACGGTGGTGGAGGCCAAACTGCTGACGCTGGGCAATGTGCTGGGCACGCTGCAGGAGGTGCGGCGAGCGCTGGTGCAGGCTGAGAAGGACGAGGCTACCCTGCGTGTGCCGCAGCCCGATGACACCACGAATCTGCAGTCGTTCCTGTCTGCGACCCTGGGCGTCAACCTAGGCCAGCTGCTCGCGCCGCTGAGCGCGGATGCGAATGCCGTCGAGATTGCGACGGCCACGCCTGCGCCAGCGTGTTGTGCTTCCCCTCTGGCGTTTGTGACGGCTCTGCGGCAAGGGCACTTGGGCGCTGGGCGCAAGCCGCTTGCGACCCCGACGCGGATCAGCTTCAGAAAAGGTGCCTTTCCACCCACACCGACGGGCGCAACGCCTGCGCTGCCGCCGGAGAGCGCTGCAACCGTGCAGGGAAGCTCTGCCCTGCCTCCTGAGGATGGTGGCTCCCTCAAGGCACTTGCGGCTTCGTTCCGGGATGAAGTGACGAGTGGAGAATCGGTCCAGCCTCTTGCCTCCAGCCCTCTCCGTCCAGCTGTCGCAGGCACAGCGCCTGCAGCGGTGTTGCCCTTCGGCTGCCAGCTGCTTGACCTGTGCAACACGCCCAACGCGGCTCTGCCTGTCGATGTGTGCCTAGCTGCCCTATACCAGCCCGCAGCGCTCTGGACTGTGCTCGCGACCGGGGCACGCGCACTGGATGCGTGGTTCTACGGCGCCCTTGGCAGCCTGGACCGCGCTGAAGTGTGGGAGCAGCTGCAGCGCCTGCAGGCGGCGGTGTCGCGGTGCAGCCTCTGGTGCTCCTGCCTCGCGCCTGAGCCAGCGGCGCTGATCGAGGCCGGCCGCAAGGGGCTGCTGTCCACTGAAGGCGTGCTGGGAGTGTCTACGCTCGCCCGAGAGGGCGCCGGCAGAGTTCCCTCAGGCCGTTCGGGAGGGCGGGGCTTCGGAAGCGGCGGTGACGGCATTGCAGACACATCGCCACGTCCTGACCAGGCCATGGCTGGCGCAGGTGAGGGGGACACGGCTCGCTATGCTGCTGATGTGGAGGGGTGGCGAGACACGCTCGCGCGTCGCCTCTATGTGCCGCTTGCTGCAGTTGGCCCGTGCGACCCGGCTGCCCTGCGCCTGCTGGAGGTTTTCAGCGACAAGTTGGCGGCATTCCGCGCCTCTTGTTGGCCGCTGGTGCGTGCCGTCTGTCACCCGCGATTTTCGTCGTATCAGTGGGAGCGCATCGGAGCTCTGCTGGGGGCCAAGCTGGGGCCGATGCCGGGGTCACTGCGGGGTGGCGGCGGCAGGGGTGCCGGTGGCAGCAGCCGACCGGTTCCGCGTTCCCGCGTCGGGGTGCTGCGTTCCACCTCTCGTGCCTCGCGGGCCACCTCACCGCAGCCCACGCCTTCAGCCCGCAGCACTGGCGCTGCGAGCCAACTCCATGGCCTTGAGCACGTTCAGCTGTCGCGCAGCACCCCCACTTCGGAGCGGCCATCGTCAAGTGGACCGCGGCGCGCACGCCCCGTCAGCGGAGCCGCTGGCATGCTTGCCGCGCTCGACACGGGCGTGGAAGCGCATGGTAGCTATGATGGGCACGATACGGAAGCGATTGGGCTTATGGAAGGCACTCCCACGCACGGCAGCCGGCACGCCAGCGCCCTAGTTAGTCCGCAGCACCGCCGCGGCGAGGGTTCGATGGGCGCCGATAGCGTCGGTATTGCAACCAGGTCTGACAGTGACGCAGCGACCCCGAAGATGCAGGCTGCGGCTCGCAGCAGTGACTGGGCAACGCTATCGACAGCGCAAGAGTCGCTTCCGCAATCGGCAGGTATGCTCGCAGCGCCGCAGAGCCCAGACACGTCTGTTTCTGCAGCTGAGGGCGCCCGCCCCGCTGCAGAACCGCCAACGACACCCAATCAGCTACGCGGCCGCCGGGGCTTGTCTGCAATCCGCCTGCCGACGTCTGTGGCTGTCCAAGGCGAGGCCGAGGCTGAGAGAGATGACGCTGCGTCTGTGGACACGGGGACCCTCGTATCCCCATTGGGCTCTGCTACCGTGGCGGGCAACGCTGGGGTTGCAAGCCAACGAGCTGGCATCGAGCTTGGGTCAGTGTTCAACGGTGCCTTTGTCTCGGCTGACGCGCTGGCCCTCGTCCTGCAGGCAGGCTTCTCCGCAGCCACTGAGTCCCGTCGTCGCACCAGCTTCAGCGCCCTGAGCATCCAAGGCGGCGGGTTGGCTAGCACCCGCCTGCCGGCTGCTGCCGGCCTCGGAAGCACTACCAGCAGCGCGGCATTGGGCGCGGCGGGGCGCCAGAGCGTGGCGTCGCTTGCTACGCCTGGTGTGCCTCGGCCCAGCCCCGCCTCCGTCGGGCTCTCACCCTCGCCCCGCGGTGACAGCCGACCGGCGACCGCAGAGCTCGGAGTAATCCCCGGTGAGACGCCCTCAGTTGCGTCACAGGCTGCACGCGGGGAAGGCGGCTCGATGTTGGCACTCCCGTTCTCTGCGCCGCCGCCGAGCACTCGTGGCGGTGCGACCTCCCAGGCTGCCCTGCCGTCGTCAGGCTCCATCGCGGCCCCCTCTCCGCCTGCCAGCACGGCCTGGCCGTCCCTCGCCAGCATTATTGATATGCACAGCAGCTATGGGGTTGAGGAGCTGCTTCCGCATCTGGAGAAGATATCCGCAGAGGCGGACGAAGCCGCCGCAGCTGCTGCGTCCGGAAGCTGTGCCGCGGCAACAACAACTTGTAGAGAGCCCGCCGCCGCCGCGGATGCCGCTGATGCGCCGGTCGCCACGCTGCCACTTGGCGCGCCGTAGGCATGCTCAACGCCTGGCGGCGGCGCGCAAGCTTGAGCGTTTCTGCCAGAACGAGACGGTCTCGATATTGGCAGCTTGCAGCTTGCCCCGACGGCGTGCCCGGCCGAGTCAATGATCTGAGTCGCAGCCGTCGTCGACCGGATGTGCACACACACGAGAAAAGAGGTCTCACATGTTGTACAGAGGCTGGGTGAACCGCTGTGGGCTGTATCCATAGCCTGTGCCGCGTGCGGACTGAAATCTTCAAAACAAGCAACAGCGGCTATTGAACCCTTCACTGAAATCCAGAGTAGAAACATCGCTCGCCCCTTGTTCTGTGACGCTCAAACGACGCCAGAGATCATCTGCAGCGCGAATTCTTTGTTTCGAAAAGCGCAACCGGCCGCTACCGGTTCGCAACGGCAGTGCGCGGCTCTCAGATTCGACCGTTCCCACGGTGTGAGGCTCACACTGTGAGCTGTGCGCAGTCTCGGGCAACCCACAGCGCTTGGTGACCACCACATAGCATGGGAACCGCTCCTTCAAGGAACAGTCGCCACCTCAGTCCCTTTGAGCTTGTTCCGAATGGCAACGACTCATCTCCGCGATTGGGCTGTCAGCATCAAGCGACTGCCAGCAGTGGCTGTGCAGCCGGCGCCCCTGGCGAGCGACCAGCGGTCTTGCAGTTTAGAGCCGAGAAACTGTCGCGATGGGGCAGATGGCAGGTGCGGCCGTTCGAACTGCGGCTTGCAACTCTGACGCTGGCATACGAGTCGCGCAGGGGCTGGAAGGCTGCGGACCTCACACAGGTTTTCCGGGCGGATACCCCGACGCCCCGAACGATTACCCTGTTCTTCCGCGGATCTGGCGCAACCGACAGCATACAGGCTCACGTGCGACTGCTGCGACGTTCGAGGTGCAGCGTGGTGGCCTCTGATTCGCGTGTAGGCCCCTTAGACATAGTGTACTCGCTCAAATGGGCAGCAGGCCTGCTCATCGATGACGGCGGTGCTGTCCCCGCTGCACTCCGCGGCGTGCTGCCTTCTCTGAGTCCTGCAAGCCCCACGGTACCACCTGAAGATGCAACTCCTGGGCTCTCTGAAGGTGGTCAGCGCACTCCAACGGGCAGCGGCATGGGAGCTGCTGCGACGCCAAGCGGCGTCATGCCTCCTCTGGGCAGCTCGCCTCGCACTCCTCGCGCGCTGCTGTGGATGAGAGAGCTACTCACCCTGGATAACTCGTTGGACGTGGCCGTGCTGTGCGGAGAGCATATATGCGCACGCGTACCAGCTGGAGCGAGGGACGCTGCGACCATTGCTCGGCTCCTCACGCAGCCGAGCTGCACTCGGGAGGACTTGCACAGGTGCCTGCACGGAGTGTCCTACTGCCTGAAAGCAGCTGCCGCTGCGCTGCAGCTTTGCCATGAGCTGCAGGTGCCCGTGGTGGGCTGCGGCGTGCTACTCGCGTGTGTGGAAGCTGTCAGAGACGTCGCATTGGAGCTGCCGCAGCATCACGCGATCCGAGGCTGTTCGCCCACTTTGGTCAACAGGGCTCAGTACCGCTGCCTGCGGCTTGTGGAGCTGGCGGCGGACCTGCACCAGCGGTGCGTGGCATGGGGGTGGGCTGATGCATGCAGCTTGATGCTGGAGGGCTCCGCGGCACAGCGTGGACTCGATCGAGAGCCGGTGATAGGTGGCGACTCAGACAGCGACGCGGAGGGAGAAACAGGAGACAGTCTGGGTGCGGGTGCCGGCGGCGGTCGTGCTCGCTGGAGAAGCTCTCAGCGTCTTCGAGCGAGACAAACCAGACCGCGTGCGAGCACCACTCGCCCCCACCGGAGGCAAGTCGGCCCCGGTAGCTGCAGGAGCGTGGCAGCGCGGGCGCGGATTCAAGACGCGGCCACGACGCTGCTCACCGTACGGGCCATGTGGCAGCAGGACCTGCTGGCAGCTGCAGACGCCCGGGTAAAGGCTGCCGCGCTTGCTGACCTAGCTGCGCTGCAGCGGGAGCTCGCGTTGACACCGAGTGCCGCTCCACGCCGAGCATCGACAGTAGTGCCGCAGCCGGTCGGGGCTGCGCCGGCTGTGGAGCTTCGGCTTGTACGCGTGATGAAGGCGGAAGCAGAGGTAGCCGCGAACGAAGGGATCTCTGCCGCACTCTTGACTGACTTGTGGGACCGGGTGCTGCTGCCTAGGTGGCGAGCGTTCTGCGACAGCGCAGTCGGGCTGCTACGAGCAGTAGCGCTGCTTCCCGGTGGCCTTGCAACAGCCGCTGCCCTCTGTGACGGAGCTCGGGTGCCTGCAGCGATGGGTGCAGGCGCAAGGCTGCCTGTGGAGTCGTGTGCGGAAGTGCTTCGAGCTGCTGCAGCTTGTCGCGCTCTGGTGGCGAAGCATGACGCGCGGCTGCGGACCGTGCAGAGTCGAGGGCGGGGTCGGACGACTACAACAACGCGCAGTGTCCGGCCCACAGCCTCTTCAACAGCTGGTGGCTTGTCTGGCTCGGCAGCAACTCCCGACCGATCAGCGTTTGCTTTTGGATCGGGCCTCACCCCGACCGGCGCACCAATTCCCAGTGTTGGAAGCCCACAGCGCGAATTGGATCACTGCGATGGACCTAGCTTGCGTGGTCTACAGGCTGCCGCGGACGCCACCGCTGAGCTCATTCACGTTTCAGAGGGCGCGTTGGTGCAGTGGGCTGTGCAGGACGTGAACGCGGCTTTTGCAGACATCTTCTGCAAGACGTGGGAGGACTCGCCTGGCGAAGTGGTTCGTTCCACGTGCGCAAGAGTACACGACAGGCTGCGCCGGCTGCACCTTCACCTGCCGCGGCCGCTGCCTGCATCGCACTGCCAGCATATCGCCTACCTGTGTTGGGTCTACGTCGTCAGTAGTTACGTTACTCGGCTGGTTTCACCGACCCAAGTGCTGTCCATCGCTGGGGTTGGCTTTGCCAAAGGGCTGCACAACAGGCCGAACTCGTGGGTGTTGCCGTGGAGCCGCTACCACGTCACACCGGGGCGCCAGGCAGCGCTGCAGCGGGACTGCGAGCACCTGCGGGGCTGGGCCGCAGACATGGCAGGGGTCGTATCCCTGCAGAGCGGGAAGCGCATGTTTCCAACAAGAGGCCCCGACGGCTTGGCCCTTCTGGCAGCCCCCCTGGCGTTCGTGGAGGGCGTGGTGCGCGCGCACAGTCTGACCGACATCGAAGCGCACTTTCAGCAGGCGCTGGCCAAGATGTGCGTCCGAAGTGCGGTCCCTTCTCCGCCAGCGGGGGGCTCAGAGGCTGCCGAGTTTGACGCGCGCCCGATGTGCGCGCTCGTGGCTGCTCTCAGGGCGCTGCTCTTCCACTCCCGCATCGACCTGAAGGGCAGCGCGCCCGGCGGCAGGCACAAGGTGTTTGCAACCTGCACCCGGGCTGTGGCGCATACGCTATCGGCGATTGACCCTTCCTCGTCCGCTGCAGCAGTGGCAGGCTCAGGACTGCCTCCTGCTTCTCGAAGGCTTCCCGGAGCAGCAGCTTCGAACGGTGAGGTTGACGACGGCATCCCTCCAACAAGCGGTGCCGGCGCCTCCCGTACCGGTATCTCGACGGCACATCGTCTCAGTCCCGGCGCCAAAGCGGCACTGCACGCCGTCAGTGGGACGTGTCTGTCGTCGCTGGCCGCCAACAGCAGCGGAACTTGCATCAGCATTCAGATACAACCGCTTGCCAGAGAGGAGAGTGCTCGCACGGTGCATGTGCAGTGCCCACCCCTGCATCCGCTTGTGCTGAGTGCCTCCGCTGCCACGTCCGCCCTCTGGTGGCCCTCAAACCTGCATTGCACGCTTCTACTGCTCGCCGTTACGCCTGCGGAGACAAGCCGCATTGCTCAGGCGTTTGCTGCGTTAGCGTGAGCTTCCGTTCTCATGAATGTCCAACCTTTGCGCAAGAGCGGCGTCTTTCTTCAATGCACGGCTGCGCACCTCATGGCGTTATCGTTTCCCTTGTGAATCTCAGATGCTGCTCTCCCACACACTGCCCGAACCGCGAGGGTTCGTGTGATATGTGTGTTTGTCCTTAACGCCTTTTTCGTGTACGAACCCACTGCTATATGACAGCGCCCATGTGATTGTTGAGGCAGTGTTGCGTATGTCCCTTTGAACTTCAGTGCTAGAGCTCGTGTATGCAGTGCAGTTACACTGTGCATGCACGTATGCATGTCGCGCTGCGCATGCGTTATTAATCGCTGATCGAGGGCGTTCGAGCTCGAGTGGCATGCGCAGACGTCTCTCGATCAGGAGATCCAGTTGGATGCGACGGTTTTGATCGAGAATACCGATCGCGTGCAGGCACGACCACGGAGGCAACCGGCACCGACATCTACCGACGGCGACGGCCCCGCCTCGTAACAGCGAGACGAAACACCTTCAAACGTTGCTCATGGCGCCAGCTCTCTCAACGGGCAGCAGCCGCTGCCACCCCTTGCACCTATCTGCGCCCGCGCTTGGCGGGTGCAGGCGCAGGGGCGGGCGCTGCGGCGCCCCCGGCAGCAGCCTCGAGGGCTGCCTGCGCAGCAAGCTCAGTCGGCTTTCGCTTGCGGCCAGAGACTGAGGGGGCAGAGGCGGCCGCGCCCGGCGGCGGGACGATGACGGCTGCAGGCGCTGCGGCAGCGGCACCGCCCGCCCCGCCAGCGCCTGCCGACAGCGCGGCGCCTGCGCGGGCACTGGTCGGGGAGGCCTGAGGGAGGCCTGCCCCCGCCCCTGCACGCGCCGCTGCCGTGAGGGCCTGCTGCTGCTGCATGGCCAGCAGCGCCGCCTGCTGCTGCTGCAGGAGCAGCTGCTGCGGGGAGGCGAGGGGCGTGGCGGCCCCTGCCGCAGCCCCCGCACCCGCAGCGCCAGCGGAGGGCGCGATCATGAGGCCAGCACCTGGCGCGCGAGCCGCGCCCGCTGCAGCGCCGCCTGCAGCCGCAGCCTGCGCCGCCGCGGCAGCGCGCTGCTGCTGCTGCAGCGCCTGCTGCATGGTGAGGGCGTTGAAGTTCTGAAAGGCCACCATGTACGCCTGCTGTGTGCTGTAGCCCTGCGCCTTGGCCTGGCCCAGCAGCGCGTTGATGTAGGCTGGGTTGGACTGACAGAAGGCCACGAAAGCCGCGTGTTGCGCCTGCTGCGCCGCCTGCGCCTGCGGGGAGGCCTGAGGCGACGCCTGCGGGGGCGCGGTCCCAGCCCCCGCACCCGCCCCTGCGGCCGCGGGGGCACCCGCCCCTGCGGCCGCGGGGGCACCCGCCGAGGAGGAAGAGGAGGAGGCGGCGGTGGGGCCGCCTGCAGCCGCTGCGGCGCCTGCGGAAGAAGGGGTGGGTGCGACGCCAGCAGGGCCTCCTGCTGCTGCAAGCGCAGGGGGCGCTGGGGCGGAGGCTGCCGGGGAGGGCTGCGGCTGCTGGCCTGCCGCTCCCGCAGGGGCAGCAGTAGCAGAGGCGGCCCCCGCCGAGCCCGCTGACGACGCCTCGCCTCCCGCTCCCGTTGCTGGTGCTGCTGCTGTTGGTGCCCCTGCTGCTGCAGGCACAGACGCGATCTGCTGCCGGCTGGCGACGCTGGCTGCTGAGGGGGTCGGGGGGCGACCCACACCCGCAGCCGACCCCGCACCCCCTGCCGCAGCCGTGTCAGCCCCCGCGCCGGCTCCCCCCGCAGACGCTGGCCCCGCCGCTGCTGTGCTGTCTGATCCCGCTGCGGCGCCGCCCTCCGCCACTGCTGCAGCAGCTGCCGGGGCAGCCCCGGGCTGGGCCGCCTGCGGCTGCTCAGCCGAAGCCGCTGCCCCGGCAGCGGGTGCAGCAGCAGGGGCAGGGGCCGCACCCTCAGCTGCACCCGCTGCCGCCGCGCCTGCAGAGGGGGTCGGGGCACGCTGCTGCGCCTGCGCTGCGGCAGCCTGCTGCTGCTCCCTCTGCTCCCTCTCGCGCTGCTCGCGCTCCCTCTGCTGCTGCGCCTGCAGCTGCGCCTGCTCCCGCTGCTGCTGCTGCTGCGCCGCCTGCCGCGCAGCCAGCTGCTGCTGTTGTTGCTGCTGCGCGGCGCGTGCCGCCGCCTGCTGCTGCTGCTGGTACGCCTGTGTCTGCGCAGCCGCTGCGGCAGCCGCGGCAGCCACCCCTGGGCCCTCCACCGGCACACCGCCACCGCCAGCGCCGCCCCCTGCCCCTGCTGCTGCCCCGCCGGCAGCCGCCCCCGGCGCCGCGCCCCCTGCGGGCGCTGCCTGCACGGGCAGGGGGCGCATGCCCATCTCCCGCCGCAGCGCATAGAACTTGTGCGTGCGAGCCTCCTCCGCCTCCACCTCCCCTGCGGTGATGAGCAGCGCCTCGGCCTCGCGCCGCAGCTGCCGGTGCGCTGCGAACACTTGCGCGCTCGGCAGCAGCCGCTCCCCATCCACGCCGTACTGCTCCGCCAGCAGGCGCGCCACGCGGCGCAGGGAGGCAGAGTCTGCGGGGTACCCCTCCAGGGGGGCGCGCAGCTGCGCGGAGCGCAGGGCGACCCCCGCGGCGAAGGGGTCGACGTCCCGGGAGGGGTCGCGGGAGGGGGGCGGACCCCCCGCCCCCGCCGCCGCGGGGTCGGCGCTGGGGGGCGCAGCCGGCAGCGTGGAGGCCCCGTCAGGCATGATGAGGCCGACCCCTAGCTGGTAGGGGGCCCTGTTCTTGACCGCTAGGTTGGACAGGGTCAGGGCCAGGCCGCCGGGGTGCAGGGGGGGCAACACGCCGCTGCCGCCGCCCCTCGACCCCGCCCCTGCAGCGGAGGAGGCCGAGGAGGCACCGACGCCGCCTGCGCCGCCCGCAGCACTGGCGCCTGCTGCGCCGACAGACCCGCTGCCGGCCGCCCCTGCGCCATCCACGTCCATGCCAGCGGACGAGGAGGCGGAGGAGGCTCCAGAGATGCCGAGGCTGCTGCCCGCCCCTGCCCCCGCCCCCGCGCTGCCTGGGGGCACCACCGGCAGCAGCCGACCAAGCATCGCGCCCACCCCTGTGGCGGCGGCGCGGCACGCCACGCGCCGCAGCGTGGCCTGCACGTTCTTCAGCTCCCGCAGCAGCTCGCGCTCCTGGCGGATGGACTCGGGCAGACGCCTGAAGGCG
>Ga0208629_100720_pt1 | contig 14856 bp, 7 predicted proteins | sample LakWasMet19_HOW5_2_FD_183865 | JGI IMG/M metagenome (GOLD analysis project Ga0208629, IMG submission 183865) | Freshwater sediment methanotrophic microbial communities from Lake Washington under simulated oxygen tension - Sediment Metagenome... | ecosystem: Environmental > Aquatic > Freshwater >...
TGTGCCGCCCGAGGCCGAGCAGCCGCCTGATGTGGAGACGACCACGTACCAGCCCGAGGAGCCGCCGCCCCCTATCCTGACGTCAGAGGCCTGCGTGCACGACTACGGCCTGGGCCGCCTGCACCTGCAGGTGCAGCTGCGGTACGACGACCGTGCTGAATTCTGGAGTCACTATCTGCATTACGAAAGAGCTCCGAAATCGGATCGGCCTCCGTACAGCGTGGCGCTGCTCATCAGCAACCAGGTGCGGCTGTACAAGGCCACCTCCCCCGTTATGCGGGCGGTGCTTAGCTGGCTCGCTGACGCCTTCACGTGGCGCGACCCCGCGGCGTCGATACTGCTGGCAGCGCTGCTCATCGCGAGCTGCCGCTGGCCGTGGATCGGGCCGCTGCTGGCGCACCTTGCGCTGCTGCGCCACATCGTGGTGTCGTTCGTGCGCCTGCAGCTGCACCTGCGGGCGGAGCGGCTGCGCAATCGCCTGTACCCGCCGCCGCGGCCTGCGATCACGTCTACGGCAGCAATCGTGGCGCCTGCGGGAGGGATGGCAGAGGAGCCGCCCCCGGGCGGTGGGCAGCTGAGTGGCATGAATCTTGAGGCTGCACGGCAAGCGATGCATGCAGCGGAGGCGCCGACACCCATCGCAGCCGCTCCGCCCAGGCCACCGCTCGCAGCTCACGCGCAGGCGGGCACCGCGGCTGCGGCGAGCACGCAGCTGCGGGCCCACTCGCTGCCGCCGCTGGTCGCGCAGCCCGACGGCACACCCAGCACGGGGCCCACCCCGTCCACTGGGCCCACACCCTCCACGCCTACAAGCACAATCACTTCGAGTTCAGACACCAGCACCAGCACCAGCGACTCGGATGACGACGGGACGGGGCTGCGCGTCGGCACGCTGCAGCGCCTGCGGCAGCGGCACCGCAAGGGCAAGGCGAAGCGCGCCGCAGCCGCCGCGCCGCCGGTGGCTCCAGAACTGCAAACGGCCGTGTTGGCCGAGCGGGCCTTCGCTGGCAGCGTGGGGCAGGTCATGAGCCTACTGCAGGCCGGGGGAGCTGCCGCTGCGGCGGCGGAGAGTGGCACTGCAGCAGCCGCCTGCACGACTGTAGGCGGTGCGGACGGGACCGCTACCATGCCCGGGGAGCAAGCGAGGCCTGCAGCTGCTGCAGCGCGCACAGGCCCCACCCGGCGCAGAGGCAGCACAGTGGAGGTGCTGCTGCATGCTCCGACGGGGCGAGCGGTTGTGACGCCCTCGACGCAGCCGGAGCCGCGCAGCGCGACGCCTGCTGCCTTCCCCATCGTGGTCGCCAAGCCTTCGCCAGGTGGGCAGTCAGGGCTAGCCGCTGGCGCGCCAAGGGTGCCAGCCGCGCCGCCGGCGTCTCGGACGCTGCAGCGCAGCTCGCTGGTGCCGCATCGCCCGGTGGACACGGGATCGGACCTGGATCTCGTGGAGTGCGTGCGCCTGGCGCAGCAGCCGTCGCCCTGTAATGCGGAGTCGATGGGTCGCGCTGCCGCTCTTCCCGCAGCTCAGACGGCGAGCACGCGGGTGGGGGCCACCGCGCCTCCTCCCCTCGTGGCAGAGGCTGTGGGGAGGGAAGCTGTTGCGGCGCATACCGTAGTGTCGTCCACGACAGCTCACGGTCCGGCTGCCGCAGTTCCTCTGCAAGGAGTGGGGGCGCTCCTCTTGCCGGTACCCGCAGGCGTCAATGCCGCTACTGCAAGTGGGGCTCCGCAAGGAGGTCCCGCCCCCTCAGCCACGACAACCACCACTGCCACAACCACCACCACGACCACGGCAGCGGCGCCTGCGGGGTCCGGCACGCTGACAGCGCTGCGCACGGGTCTCAGCGACACCGTCTCAGGGCTGAGCCTCGTCGTGCGCGCCCTGCGCCCCGGCGCGCACACGATCGGCCTGTCGGGCGGCGGCGCGGAGAGCGACGAGCTGACGGGCGCGCGCGGCCGCGTGACGGACGAGGTGAGCTGGGAGAAGCTGCTCACGAGCCTGGGCAAGATCGCGAGCGCGGTGCTGCCGCACGTACGGGACGTGCACTCCACCAACCGCTCCTTCGAGCCGCGCGTGCTGAGCAAGCGCGAGATCCGCAGCACGCTCTTCCAGCGCCTCGGCCTCGCGCCGCCCACCGCGCGCGTTGTGTCCACGGCGGGCCGCGCGGCGCCGACGGGGCAGCTCACGGCCGTGGGGGACGTGCTGAGCAGGGTGTCAGAGCCCATCGTGCCCGCGGACGAGCGGCGCGCGACCGTCTTCCGGCCGCTGTGGGCGCCCACCGCCTCTCTGTCCGGGGGCACGGGGGCGGCCCTGAGCGGCGCTTTCGGCAGCGTAGGGGCGGGTCGAGCCGCGGGTGGGCCCCTGGGGTTCGGTCTGCGCAGGGCGGGCGCACGAGACGTGGATACGCTGCTGCGGGGCACCGAAGACGAGTCTGCGGAAGGGCTCAGCGGATCGACAGAGTCAGAGGAGGAGGAGGAGGAGGAGCTCCACACGTACTACGCACACCCGGGCCCGCACGCGTTCAGCGCCACAGCTACCACCGTCACCACCGCTGCCAGCGGCGGTGGCGGCGCGGCAGAATTCGGCGCCTCGCGCGCTGCTGGCGTCAGCCGCATGCCCGGCCACCGCTTCGACGGGCGGCGCAGGCGCGGCGCTGGCGCGGCCGAGGCGGTGGAGCTGCCCGCTGCGGAGCTGCGGCCGCTGGAGCTGGAGCAGCCGCCCGCCCACATCATCACCACGCTGCCCCTCGTGCAGGTGGGGCCCGACGTGCTGCCGGAGGAGCGGGCCTGCGGCGGGGCGGGCGCGGGCAGCGTGCAGCCGCAGATGCGCATCGCCCCCGGGGTGGAGCCGCTGCGTCTCGCGGTCCCGCGCGGCGCCAAGCTCGTGTGCCTGAACCCCAACACCGTCCTGCACGACCCGCGCGTGCTGGGGCAGGCGTCGCGCGCCGTCGCGGCGGACGCGGAGAGCGAGGACGAGGAGAGCGCGCTGCTGGCCTTCGATATCCCCCCGGACCTGATGGGCGAGGGGACGGGGGACCCCAGCACGCGCGCCACGCGCGGGCCCGGCACCCTGCGCACCCGCCTGCTGGCGCCGCTGCAGGCACTGACCGTCGTGCAGCCGCCGCCCGATGTGGGGGTCGAGGGGGCGGAGGGCGGCTCTGCTGCGCACTGGCGCGGCTGGCTGAACCGCGCGGCCCGCTACGCGCTGCTCATGTCTGCGTGGGTCGACTTCCTGATGCCCGGTGAGTGCCCGCGTGCTAACAGGTGCCGGGCTGGGACTACTGGTGCAGGCTGGGACTTTGGGTGCAGCGGGTGCGAGTGCGGTGTTGACGTTGCGCGGCGCCAGCACCATCTGTGTCCACATCCGTGTAGCAGCGGAGACGTGCTGGGTCGTGTAGAGGGCAGATGAGAGGCCGGCGTGGCAAGCATTGATGCCGTATCTGCGCCGTGCAGCGTGCACGCACGAGACGCGCGTTCTGCACCGACAGCTCAGTCAGGCGTGTAACACGGCCCGCTCTCGTGTCGTGAACTACGTTGCCTCCACTCCCTCGCCCTGCAGGCGCGTCCCTGCGCGCACTCACGATCATCCAGAACGCGATGGGTGACGCCGCGTACATCGCGGAGGGCATCAGCCACGCCTTCGACTGGACGCACGTGGGCGTCACCAAGGGCATGGTCGCCGTGCTGCTCATCTCGCTGGCGGCGCACTTGCTGATCCCGCTGCGCCTCATGTACGTGGGCACCGTGCTGCTGGTCCTCTCCATTCCCACCACGCCCTTCCGCGCCGTGACCGACATCATCCAGGTGAGCGGCCTGCTGGTGCGGGTCTGCATTGTGCCTGCACCGGCTCCAGACATCAGCATTGCGGTGCTCCCTTCCACGCTTCCTCTTGCAGGGAGTGTTCAGCTACAGTTTTGGCTCGCTCGCTAAGGCCCGCCGCTCTGCTGCCGCCGCGTGCGACCTGTCGCAAGCGATGTCCGCCGACCCCAAAGTAAACCGAGCGGCGCTGCTGGCCAAGTACGACGTGGTCGCAGACGTTGCATCCGATGCCGTCTTTCTCCGGCCGCAGCGCGGTGTTCGCCGCAAGGTGGGCAAGTAGTGTATGGTTATGTGGTTACTGCTCCCTGGTTTCCAGCCGTTCGGCTGTTTACTGCGCTCAATGGATTGCTGTGGTTGTTGAGTCCTGGTCGAAGCTTAACGGCCGACTTACGCTTTGTGCATTTGGTACCAATCGCACATCACCCAAACTGAACCGCTGACAAGCGGAGGTTGGCTGTTTCGAGTTGTTGATCATCAGAGAAGGCCGTCTTCTGCAAAACGCGGGGCAGGTTCAGCGCGGAATCGATAGACTACTAAGAAACGAACGACAGCACGGTGGACCACGGAAATATGCTTGTGCAGCGACGTTGGATGTGCGGCAAGCCCCCTCGACCTTCGGAGAGCGCCTTCTCGAAGCTTCGGCAGACAGGACAGACACAAAACCACGACCTGATTACTCGCACTGTTCTTCAAGGCTGCTCCCCGCACGTTCCCGGCGATCAATTTCAAGCAATCGTACCAACGCAAGGTGCGTTCCATGCGAGGAAGCAGCGTGTGGCGTCTGCTCGGGGGCCCGTATTCGCGGGGCGGAGCGGGTGTGGCATTTCAGCTTGGCGGTTCTGCTTGCAGCGCGGTGAAGCGCAGGCCCGCTGAAGCACGCGCCTGCTCGCAGCAACTCCAGAGGTCACAGGTGTCAGCTCTGATCTAAGCGCCTCATTACTCGCGCAACTCCACGTTTGGGGTTTGGTGCCAGGTGGCAAGAGCATTTCGCACGGAGACACGTGTCGAAGGGTTCCGCGTGCGCTTGGGGCCCTCACACACCGCCCGCAGCCTGTTTCCACTGTCGTGCCCTCCTATTACTTTCTCATTATGCCTGCGATGGCCAGCAACTTGTTCAACTGACCGCGTTTCTCACGTCCTCCACCACTTGCAGCACACCCGTCCCCAGCAATCGTTTTTCTTTCACCTAGCACTTGACATCCCAAGCAAAATGTCCAAGGGCAAGGTTTCTGGCGAGTCCGTCGGTATCGATCTCGGCACCACGTACAGCTGCGTTGGTGTCTGGCAGCATGATCGCGTTGAGATCATCGCCAACGAGCAGGGCAACCGCACCACGCCCTCTTACGTGGCCTTCACGGACACTGAGCGCCTGGTGGGCGACGCCGCCAAGAACCAGGCGGCCATGAACCCCACCAACACCGTGTTCGACGCTAAGCGTCTGATCGGCCGCAAGTTCAGCGACCCCGTCGTCCAGGCGGACATGAAGCTGTGGTGAGTTGGGCTGGCAGGAGAGCAGGAGCGCACAAGTAGTGCGGAGCGAATGCTGGCAGGGCGCTGACAGGCTAGGCTGTGCCGTCGCGGCTGCGGGCGGCCAGCCGAGCGGGTTTTGCGTGGCAATCCTTTGACCCACAGCGGCAGCGAACGAACGGCATCGGGGGCGGTGCTGCCCGCCCCCGATGCTGCCAGCCGGCCTCCAGCAGCGCAACGACCCGTTGTGGCGCACGTTATCGCTGGATGCACCGCACTGACGCTGTCTGCAGCAAACAGTCGCTGCTGAGGTCTCGTTGGCTGAGCCGACGCACAGCCCAGAGCCGCCTGCATGGCCATCGCCAGCTCCCCACAGCTGCCCCCTTGGCAGTTCCCTCTCCCAGCAGAATCGTTCACCGTCTCTCCCCCTTCCGCTCTGTCCCTCCTCCCCTCCCCGTGCAGGCCCTTCAAGGTGGTGCGCACCGAGGGCGACAAGCCCTTCATCCAGGTGGACTACAAGGGCGAGATCAAGACCTTCTCCCCCGAGGAGGTCTCCGCCATGGTGCTGCAGAAGATGAAGGCGACCGCCGAGGCGTTCCTCGGCAAGGAGGTCAAGAACGCGGTCGTGACCGTGCCCGCCTACTTCAACGACGCGCAGCGCCAGGCGACCAAGGACGCCGGTGTCATCTCCGGCCTCAACGTGCTGCGCATCATCAACGAGCCCACCGCCGCCGCCATCGCGTACGGCCTGGACAAGAAGGGCGGCGAGCACAACGTGCTCATCTTCGACCTGGGCGGCGGCACCTTCGACGTGTCCCTGCTCACCATCGAGGACGGCATCTTCGAGGTCAAGGCCACCGCGGGCGACACCCACTTGGGCGGCGAGGACTTCGACAACCGCCTCGTCGAGTGGTGCATGAACGAGTTCAAGCGCAAGAACAAGGGCGCGGACATGTCCTCCAACGAGCGCGCCAAGCGCCGCCTGCGCACCGCCGCGGAGCGCGCAAAGCGCACGCTCTCCCAGGCCACCCAGGCGTTCGTGGAGATCGACTCCCTGTACGAGGGCATTGACTTCCAGGTGCGTGCGCGTGCCTCCTCCCGCGCGTCATCCCGGACGCTGGTTTGCGCGGCTGCCGCATGCGCTTGCCTGCATCTGCGCGCACACACGTCACGTTACTCTCACTTGCCCCCCCTCCCCGCCCACCCACCCGTCCTGCAGGTCACCATCACCCGCGCGCGCTTCGAGGAGCTGTGCATGGACTACTTCAAGAAGACGCTGCTGCCCGTGGAGAAGGTGCTGCGCGACGCCAAGATGTCCAAGGAGACCGTGCACGAGGTGGTGCTGGTCGGCGGCTCCACGCGCATCCCCAAGGTGCAGCAGCTGCTCAAGGACTTCTTCAATGGCAAGGAGCCCTGCAAGTCCATCAACCCCGACGAGGCCGTCGCGTACGGCGCGACGGTGCAGGCGGCGATCCTCTCCGGCACCGACACCGGCGGCAAGCTCGACGAGCTCCTGCTGCTGGACGTGTCCCCGCTCTCCCTCGGCCTCGAGACGGCGGGCGGCGTCTTCACGCCCATCATCAAGCGCAACACCACCATCCCCACCAAGAAGACGCAGGTCTTCTCCACCTACGCCGACAACCAGCCCGGCGTGCTGATCCAGGTGTTCGAGGGCGAGCGCGCCATGACCAAGGACAACAACCTGCTCGGCAAGTTCCACCTGGACGGCATCCCGCCCATGCCCCGCGGCGTGCCCCAGATCGAGGTCACCTTCGACATTGACGCCAACGGCATCCTGAACGTGTCGGCGGTGGAGAAGTCCACGGGCAAGGAGAACCGCATCACCATCACCAACGACAAGGGGCGCCTGTCCAAGGACGACATCGAGCGCATGATCGCCGAGGCGGAGCGCTTCAAGAACGACGACGAGGCGAACCGCGGCAAGGTGGAGGCCAAGAACTCGCTCGAGAACTACGCCTTCAACGTGCGCAACAGCATCAACGACGAGAAGGTCAAGGCCAAGCTCAGCGAGGCGGACCGCTCCACCATCGAGTCCTCCGTCGAGGAGGCGCTGCGCTGGCTGGAGGACCACGTCGGCGCGGAGAAGGAGGAGTTCGAGGAGAAGCAGAAGGCGCTCGAGTCCAAGGTCATGCCCATCATGACCAAGCTCTACGGCGGCGCGGGCGGTGCGGGCGCGGGCTTCCCCGGCGCGGCCGGGGCCGAGCCCCGCGACTACGACGAGCCCGAGACCAGCACTCGCGGGCCCCGCGTGGAGGAGGTGGATTAAGCGCCCCGCTCCAGGCGCTCGCGCGCTCGGGCAGGCCGGCGCACCGGCTGCCTGCAGCGCGCGCTTGCTTACGGCGTCCCCGCTGCTCACCAGGGTTGCAGCGGATGCTGCGGCGGCAGCAGCTGAGTGGGCTTTACACCTTCGCTCCCCAGCGGCTGCCGTGGGACTATTGCTTTCGAGAACACAGACATCGTGGCCACGCAGTGCTTGCGTGCCAAAAAAAAAGCCGCTCGTCGGCCATTAAACCGCCCTTTGAAGTTGCTTTCCTGAGGGACAACACCACCGCGCACTTCTCTCTTGTGAGTAGCCTGCGGCTGCTGGGCCCACTTTCGCTGCTTCGAAAGCGATGCGTGACTCACAAAATCGAGAACTATCTTACGGCGAGTGAAGATTGTTCAGGTTTCACGAGTGCGCTCTCAGATGGCACGAAGAGGTCGTTTTGGTGGAACGTGGGTGTGCTGCGGCGCACACTCGTGGCGAATCTGGGCTCGTCTCCATTCTGTTGACGGTGCGGAGCTGGACGCTGCTGCAGTTGAGTGCGTCACACTGGCGTGAGCAGCGCGAGACGGTTGCGGCGCCATTCGCCCCGCATCAAATGGTGGGAGGTTCGCACGGCTCTGCTGGCGACAGCCGATGGGCATCGCTGTCCGCGGCGAGTAACCTCTTCATCGCGGCCGCTGGAGCCGGCCTGCTGTCCTACCCGTACGCCGTGATGAACCAGGGCATTGGCTTGAATCTTATCCTCAGCTGTGTGTTCGCGCTGTTCAATGCGTATACTGGCCTCGTCTTGGTGGAGGCGGGACACTTCTTGCGGGCGAAGCTCCGACAATTCACGTACGAAGAGCTCACGCTGCGAGCCATTTGCCTGGACACTGACAAGGGCAGCTTGCACACGTACTTCTGGTTCGCGAGCACTGTCCTCGTTTCGTGCGTAGGCACCGTCATCGGCTACCTCGTCATTTGCGCCGACATGGCGGGGCCGGCCATCTCCGACTGGTGCCACGATGCGCGCGGGGAGGGCGACGCGGTGTGTGTCGTGGTGTCGCACCCCGCCTTCGTCACCTTCGGCTTCGCCATCTTCGTGGCGCTGCCGCTGTCCACCTCCCCGAAGATGCACAACCTGGTGGTGGGCAGCGTGCTCGCGGCGCTCAGCGTGCTCATCGTCGGCGCCCTCGTGGTGACGCGCGGCGCGGAGCGGGCGGCGGCGACGGGCGTGAGCGCCGACGCGACCTGGTTCCGGTGGGACAACGGGTTCTCCATCTTCCTGGGCCTGCCCATCTCCGTCTTCTCCTTCGGCAACCACATCCAGGTGCTGCCCGTGTTCGCCGAGCTCGGCCCCGCGGTGCAGCGCCGGTGGCTGTGGATCGTCTCCGCCGCCACCTGCATGTGCTTCGCGCTGTACCTTAGCACGGGCATCCTGGGGTACGTGAGCTTCGGCGACGGCGTGCAGGGCGACATCCTGAAGAACTACCCCACCGCGGACTCCTTCGCGGACGTGGCCAAGGCCCTCATGGCCCTGCACATCGTGCTGGCGATGCCCGTGGTGATCATCCCGCTGCGCCGCTGCCTCACGATGCTCGTCTTCGCGGTCGCGCAGCTGGCGGACACGCAGGCGGCGATAGCAGGCAGGCGCGGGGCGCCGGTCACTGCGGGCGTCGCAGACGCGGGGTTCGGCACCGCTGGGTCGGCGAGCCCTCGCGCAGCACCGTTCGAGGTCGCGGCAGAGGGCGGCCAGGGGTCTCCGCTGCTTGACGGCGAGGAGCGGGCTGGCGGTGCGGGGAGGGGCGGGTGCTGCAGCCGCGCCTGGCACACGCTGCTCGCGTTGCAGTTTGCGGCGTTTGGGTGCTGGCGTGTCTGCCGAAGGCGGAGGTGGCAGGCGGAGGGGCCAGCAGCCACTGCGACGGGTTCAAGGAAACTCGTGGCGGGATCCGACGGCCGCACGTGTGCTGCAGGCGGCGCAGGCGCCAGCAGCGACGACGGGGCTGGCGACGCGGGGGTGTTTGACGACGACCCCTCGATCGACCTGGCCGCGCTGTCCGCCCAGATCGACGCGCACGACGCCGCAGAGCGCCGGGTGTGCGGCGTGCGCATCCCGCACACCGTGTACCTGCTCGGGTACAACGCAGTCATCATCCTCGGCGGCGCGGCGCTGGCGGTGGCCTTCCCGCAGGTGCAGGTGATCTTTGGGCTGATCGGCTCGACGATGAGCGTCAGCCAGATCTACCTGGGGCCGGGGCTGATCCTGCTGTTCATGGCCTGGCGGCAGCGGGCGGCTGCTTCTGGGCCAGACCGACGCGATGGCGCCGCTCCCGCTGATGGGGGAGCGAACCCAGGGCGTGCCCTTGCGTTGGTTAGAGTGGCGTCGGCCACAGGGTTATTGGCGTCGGGGCCGTTCACATCCGGAGTCACGACCGGCATGGGCGTAAAAACTGTCGGCGGGCCGGCCTCAGCCGAGGAGTGGAAACCCAGGTTCACGCCTCGCAGCCCCTTCTGGCAGCTCGTGCACGGCTATACGTTGCTCGCCATGGGGCTGTTCGTGGGCGTTGTAGGCACGATCGTGAACGTCAGAGAGCTGGTTTCGGGGGAGTGAGAGTGTGTGTTGCTTGATCTTGCGTGTTTGAGAGCTGACGCGGTGCGCTGCATTGCTGCACGCATTGCTGGATCGCCGCGCGGGCATAGAGCAACGAGAGGGCTGCTGCGTCGGGCTGATGGCTGATGCACGTGGGAATTGACCAGATGCGCAGCGTGGAATGCGTCTCCCGTTGTAACACACCCCAACGTCCATGCACGTTGCGTTTAACATAAGGCAGAAGTGTCCGCACCAGTGGGTTGCTGAGCCTACGATGCTTCCCTAGAGCAAGAATCGTCGACGAGCATGAGACGGCCTCAGGCCCTGGGAGTATAACCCGCTGCCTGACGAGAAAACGGGCAAACTAGCATGCAGGCATCGGTGCTGAGAGTCGCTGACCGGTGTGGAAATCATCAAAAGTGGCCACGTGAGGTGGATCCGGAGAGCATGAACGGAAACGACAGACGACAGACGCGGGTTTTGTTACGCGCACACTTCATCGCAGGCTTGCATGCCCATTGCGATCGTGCAAATAAGCCCCATACCTTCGTTATAAACCGTGGCTGGGCGAGTCTGAACAATCGGGTGCAGTCTTCTAACTTCCGCTGCTGCCCTCAGCTCTCCGCGTCATTGCTGTGGTGGTGGGGTTCGCTCGTGCACCCCCCAACGCAGTCCCTCTGCCGGCCGATTCACCGACGGACGAGCGTTGGGTTCGACCGGCGTGGCGACCTGCCACCATCGTCGAAGCCTCGGCTTGTCTTCGTCGCTCTTGGAATGCGCACCCACCGAGTCTGGTCCCTTGTGGCCTTGGCGGCCGTAGCACGACTTGCCGGTGCAATCCCCGATCCGCAGTGTGCCCTTGCCAACGAAGGGTCGCCAATCACGGTGACTTGTCCAACGGGCGCGCTCATCGCAGCCGTAGACGTTGCTGTGAGTGCAGCGGTCGAGAACGTTAGCCGTGCGCAGCAGCTTTCTGTTTCCGTGCCCTGGACAGGCGTGCCAAGCCAAGCGGTCTATGCGATAGGCATAGGAGCTACTGCAATGCACTGTGAAACCTGCTCGAGGTCTTTTGTGACGGTACCGGTGACTGCAGGTGTTTGGCTTGCCCACACTCGGGGATCCTGCTAACTGCGCGAGCGAGAGTGGCTCCGTCTGTGATGCGGACGTGTCCTCAGCAGCTCCGGTGATTGCCTGCTCCGGCAGCAACAGCTGTAGTTTCACCGTGGACCAGGCGGCGCTGGGCGGCGCTCCGTGTTCGGGTGAGTGCGGCTCGACCAGCCTTCTCACCGTTGCCCCTCTCTCGTGTCACGCCGTTGCCCCTCTGTCGTGTCGTGTCGCGTGTGTTGAGCTCGTTTGCCTGCACCCCGTCGTTGCCGATCTGCAGGCACAAACGTGAGAATGCGTGCCATCTGCAAGCGGCCGCCCGAATACAGCGGCCATGCGCCCAGTTGCAGCGACAGGGCTCCGGGAACCCCGCTGCCGCCGCGAGCGGGTTGCCGCATTCCACTCGGCGTCGCCCCCATCGCACGCATGCCGCACCGACGGTCCTTGTGGCTGACTGACTCGCCCCAGCCCTAGCGTTCTGTCCTTCCATCTGCAGGCTCTCTTTATGCACGTGACTTGCTCGACGCCCACGCCCACAGCAACCGCCTCGGAAACGCCCTCCAACTCCGCCACCCCCAGTTCCAGCGTCTCCGCCAGCGCCACTGAGGTGCGCACCTGCGGCTGAGGAGTGCAGAGTGCGGGTGGGGGGGGGGGGCTGCAATAGCCGTTCATCGGCCCTGGCACCCACCACCCGTGCGCCGCCCCGGGTTTCGTGCCCGGTGGACCTGCCGCGTCCACACTCGCCCCCCACTGGTGCCTCGGCCTTCCCTTCTCGCGTCTGCAGACCGGTACGGGCACGGGCACGCGCTCTAGTTCGCCGACCGCCAGCGAGGTGCGTGTCTTCCTCGGCGCTGCATGAACCCTGTCGAAGCGATAGGCAGCCGCAGAGAGCCGTGTCAGCTGGGCTGGGTCGTACGGAGGCTGTGGGCCTGCTGTGTGTGGGTGGCGGCAGGAGGAGCGTTTGACCTCGCCAGGAGCGAGGCTGCGGGACGGCGCTGCCCTCACCTCTCGTTGTGTATGCCCGAGAAATGGGATGACATGCAGACGCCCACAAGCACGTCTACCGGCAGCAGCACCGCCACGAGCTCTGGGACGGGCACGGGCACCCCGCCAAGCACACCCAGCGAGACCGCCACAACCGTGAGTGTCGGGGCTGGCGCTCGGCCGATTTCGGTTGCGTCGTCGCTGCGAGCGACAGCTGCGTGGGGCAGTTGCAATGGCACGCTGCGTCAGACAGCACGATGCTGGGCCTGTTGCCTCGCTCCGGTAGTTGCCTGCGGCTGCCACGGCTGTTCCCCGGGTGTCCATGGGATCTGCCGGATTGTGCCGCTCACTCCTTCCGCGCCCGCTTGCACCCATCCCCCTCCCGCGCAGTCCAACACGGCCACCAGCACGGCGAGCGGTACAGAGAGCAACACGGGCAGCGCCTCGACGACGGGCAGCGAGACGCCGACCAGCTCAGCGACCCCGAGTGAGGGGTCCTCCGGCTCCTCAACACCGTCGCCCCAGTCTGCGACTGCGGTGAGTGCGTGGCTGGAGGGGCGGCGAAATGAGGGGGCACTTGCGATGCAGGGGTGCGGGTGCTGCAGACAGCACGCTGCTGGAGGGTGTGGTCGATGTGCCGCCGGTTCGGATGCGCTCGCTACGAGCCTTGGAGTGTGCTTTGCGCTCTCGCCGCCGTGCTGCTATTGCTCAACCACTTGACTCCTTTCTCGCGCTCCTGCCTCGCCCTCCCTGCGCGCTCGCAGACCGAGTCTGTGACAGCGAGCGGCAGCGCCGCCGTCACCCCGAGCCACACGCCCACGGGCAGCAACACCCCATCTGGCACGGGCAGTGCGGGCCCCCCGAGCGGTACAGGCACGAACACCGCGTCGCCCTCGGAGACAGCGTCCGAGACGCCCTCCTCCTCCAGCACCCCCTCAGAGACCCCGTCGGGGTCGCCCGTAACGGCATCAGCCACTCTATCTCCCTCCCGCACCCGCTCCGCCTCGCGCTCCCCCTCCGCGTCCAAGTCCACGGGCGCCGGTTCGGTCGGCACCGGCAGCAGCGGCGGCTCCGGCAGCAGCGGCGGCGGCGGCGGCAGCGCGAACAGCGGGTCGGGCGGCGGCAGTGGCCTGAGCACGGACGACAAGATCGGCATCGGCGCCACCGTGGCCGTCATCGCCATCTGTGCGACTGTCGTGTTCCTCGTGGCGGCGTGGATGGGCGCGCGGCGCCGCGAGAACGGCAACGGCGGCGGCGGCCGCGGCGGCTACCGCCGTGACGACGGGGACGACGGCAAGGCGTACCCGAGCATCGCCGCCTTCAGCGCGCAGGGCGGCAAGCTACCGCTGAGCGCGCAGGCGTCCTTCCGCGCCCCCATGGCCTCCGCGCGCGACGTGGACGGCGGGCTGCGCATCCTCAGCGCCCGCGACGCGGAGGCCACCGCGGGCAGCAGCGACGAGGCCGCCGCGGCGCAGCGCAAGAAGGAGCGCCACCGCAGGCACCGCAAGCACAGGCACGGGCGCAGCTCGCGCAAGGTGGCGCCGGGCGATGCCGACGACGACGACGGCAGCGGCGCTGGCGGGGCCACGATGGCGGTCCGTGTGGCGGGCGGCGGCGCAGCGGAGGCCGACAGCGACAGCGGGCGCGAGCACCGGCGCAAGCACCGCTCGCACCGCGACCACAGCCGCAGCCGCTCCCACCGCCGCAAGCACCGCGGCGAGGAGGAGGAGGAGAGTGCCAAGCATACCATCGCAGACGCGCCGCCCTCCGCGCCCCCCGCCTCCCCCGGCCTGACGCTCGTGGGCTCTGCTCCGGGCCGTGAGCGCGTCTACGCAGTCCCGCCCCACCCCGCCACGGCGGGCGCAGCCGACGCGTTCGTGGGCGTCGCAGAGGAGCACGAGGCGGGCCGCAGCCCGACGTTCGCCGCAGAGGGCCGGGCCGTCAACCCGCTCGCTGCGCCGCCCGACAACCCGTGGGCTGCCGTGGGGCGGGCATCCGCCGTCGACCCCGGCTCCGCGCGCAGCACCCCCCGCGGGGCTGCGGGCGGCGCTGCAGGTGCCTTCAGTACGCCCGCAGCGGCCGGGTCACCAGGCGGGCCTGCCGGCCCCCTCGGCAGCGCCCGCGGCCTCGGCAGCGCCCGCGGCCTCAGCAGCGGCGGCAGCGCCGGGATTGGGCTGCGCACCCACTCCTCGCGCAACGCGCCGGCCCTGCACTCGCCGAAGCCGTAGGCGGCCGGTGAGACGGCAGCGCTCTGCCTGCACCGGTACTCCGCCTGATACCGTAACTCTCGGCTTCGCCCATGACCGCTCGGCGCGCCACAGTGTGCCGCCCTGCCCGACCCATGCCAAGCCCGACCTCAGCCCGCGTACGCCAGCGCCGCCCTGCATGACCCTCCCCTGCACTCGCCTGCCTCTGCTCACCGCGGAGCATTTGCCGAGCCATCGATTCCTGCACCCATCTGCGTTCCCGCCTCACCCGCAGCGGTGTTGGCGCCCATGCCACCCTTGGCAAACGCGCCGCCATATAGGGCTGTGCACCGTTGCCTGCCTACCTTGCCGTCGTCACATGGCTGCGGCAGAGTGTCAGCAGGTGTATGAATTCCCCCAGATAAACCTACCCCCCCCCCCCC
>Ga0208629_100721_pt1 | contig 14852 bp, 6 predicted proteins | sample LakWasMet19_HOW5_2_FD_183865 | JGI IMG/M metagenome (GOLD analysis project Ga0208629, IMG submission 183865) | Freshwater sediment methanotrophic microbial communities from Lake Washington under simulated oxygen tension - Sediment Metagenome... | ecosystem: Environmental > Aquatic > Freshwater >...
GCAGCGGATACAGGAGGCGGTGGAGGCAGACGCAGCGGAGTCAGGCGGCAGCGCGGCCTCCGCTGCGCCGTCCTCCTCCTCCGCCTCCCCTCGCGCCCGGTCCGGCAGCGAGGTGGGCCGCCTCGCAGCCTGCGCAGTCTCCGTGCCCGAGCTGGAGGCGCTGTACAGCAGCGCAGCGGAGATGCCGGACGTGCAGCCCGCCGCGCTGGGCGCGAGCCTGTGGGGCGGGTGGGTTGAGCTGGTGGAGGCGTACGATGCGCGCGCTGCGGGCCCCATGGCGCACGGGGTGCTGCTGGACAAGGGCATGGCCGCGCTGCACGCGGCGCAGGCGAACGTGGCGGCGGAGGTGGGCAAGGCGGTTGAGGCGCAGGCCGTCGCGCTGCTCACCGTGGAGGCGGTGTCGCGCGCTGCGGCGGGGCAGTTCGCAGACCACCTGCAGCGCTGCGTTGCGGCGCTGGTGACGGCGCAGGCGGAGGCGGCCTCGGCGGCGGTGCAGATCGCGGGTGCGCAGGCGGCGCTGCTGGCCGCGCGGGACGAGGGCGCCAAGGTGCGCGCAGCGGCTGCCTCCACGTCGCAGGAGCTGGACGCGGCGCGGGAGCGGGTCGCTGCCCTGGAGAGGGAGGCGGCCGCCGCCGCGGCAGCCCACGCGAGCATGCAGGCGGCTGCCGCTGCGGCGGCGGCCACGCTGGCTGCGGCGCGGGCCGCCTCCGAGGGCCACGAAGCTTCCGCCTCGCAGCTTGCGGTGCGGGTGCGGGAGCTGGAGGCCGAGCTGGCGGGGCTGCGCGGGCAGCTGGACGCGGCGCAGGCCAGCGGGGCGAGCGCCTTCTCCTCGCTCTCCACAACCCGCGAGGAGGGCGAGGGGCTGCGGGGCCAGCTCGCGGCGGCCAAGGCGGAGTCGACGCGCCTCGCCGCCGCCCTGGAGGCCTCGCAAGCGGAGGCGTCAGCGCGCGCGGAGACAGCGACCCGCCTCTCCGTGGAGCTGGCTGCGGCAGCGGCGGCGGGCGGGGAGGTCGGGGAGCTGCAGGCGCAGCTGGCGGCAGCGCGCAGCCGCATCGCAGCGCTGGAGGGGGAGACGGAGGCGCTGTTCGCGGCGCGGGGGAAGGCCGCGCAGGAGGGCGCGGAGGCGGCCACGGAGGCAGCGGCGCTGCGCACTCGCCTCGAGGCTGCGGAGGCTGCGGCAGCGGAGGCGAGCACCCGGGCCGCCGCCGCAGAGGCACGCGCAGCGGCCGCAGAGCAGAGCGCTGCAGACGCGACCGCTGCCGCAGAGGCTGCACGTCAGGCGGAGGCCGCGAGCGCAGCAGCCGCCGCCGCTGCTGCCGCCGCCGCAGCCGCGACCCCCGAGCTCGACCCCGAGCTGCTGGCGCACGCTGAGGCGCTGGAGGGCGAGGTGGAGGCGCTGCAGGCACAGGTGGAGGGGCTGCAGGCGGAGAACGAGGGCCTGCAAGAGCAGGTGGCGTCGCTGGTTCACCAGAGTGCGCAAGCGGTGGGGCAGGGCGAGGCGGCCACCGCCGCAGCGGAGGGCAAGGCCGCGGACGCCGCTGCGCGCCTGTGCGCGGTGGAGGCACGCGCCGGCGAGGCGGACGGCAAGCTCGCGACGGCGCAAGCGGCGCTCGCGGCAGCGGAGGCGGCGCTCGCGGCGGCGCAGGCGGAGCTTGCGGAGGCGCGCTCGGAGGCTGCGGCGGCGGGGGCGCGCGCGGACGCGGCGGAGGAGCGCGTGGCAGCCCTGGAGATCGACCTCTCTGCCTCGCGCGCGGTGGCGGACGAGGGCGAGGCGGACCTGGCGGGGGAGCGGGAGGCGCACGCGGCTGCGAGGGCGGCGCTGGCGGCGGCGGAGGAGGGCGCGGCTGCGCTGGCTGCGCGCGTGGCGTCGCTGGAGGGCGACGTGCAGCGGCTGCAGGGCGACAGTAGCAGCGTGGCGGCGGGGCAGGAGCGGCGCATCGGGGAGCTGGAGGCGGCGCTGGAGGCTGCGCACGCGGAGGCGGCGGAGGCGTCGTCCCGCGTGGCGAGCCTGGAGCACGCCCTCGAGGCAGCCACCACCGTCACGGACGCAACGGGCGAGGCGCTGGCGGGGGCGCAGGAGGAGGCGCGGGCTGCGCAGGAGGCGGCGGCGCGCACGCAGGAGGCCCTCGAGGCAGCGGAGGGCGCGGTGGCGGCGGAGCAGGAGCGGGTGCGGGCCCTGGAGGCAGAGCTGGCAGCCAAGGGCGCTGCCGTGGACTCCTCCTCCTCCGCCGCGGGCGAGCTGGCGCAGCGCGTGGCGGCGCATGGCGGCGAGGTGGCTGCGTTGGAGGCCCGCCTGTCGGAGGCGCTGGAGCAGCGCGGGGAGCTGGCGGCGTCGGTGGAGGCGCAGACGGCTGCGCTGGCGGCCGCGGAGGCCAGCCTGGCCGCGGCTGTCGCGCAAGTTGCGACGCTGTCCGCCTCCGGGGCGAGCCTCACCGCCCGCCTCGCGGAGGCCGAGGGCACGCTGGCTGAGGTGAAGACGCGGCTGGCCATCGCGGAGGCAGACTGCGAGACGGCGACGCACAGCGAGGCGCAGACCCGCAAGGCCCTCGCGGAGGCGACCGCCTCCCTGGCCTCCGTGACGGCTCAGTACGAGGTCGCGGAGAAGGCGCGCCGCGAGCTGGAGGCGGCGAACCAGGAGGTGGGCGCGGTGGGGCGCCACAGCCACGCGAGCCTGGAGGGGCTGCGGGCCGCCAAGGCGGAGAGCGAGCGGGTCATCGACGGGCTGACCTCGCAGCTGGCGGAGGCGACGCAGGGGCGGACAGATGCCCTGGCGCAGCTGGGGCAGCTGGCGGACCGCGCCGCCGCCCTGACGGAGGAGGTGGCGGCCTGGCAGCGCAAGGCGGGCGAGGCGGGCGCCGCCCGCGACGCTGGCGCGGTGGCCCTCGCCGCCATGGCCGCGACCTGCGAGGGGCTGCGGGGCGAGCTGGCAGCCGCCAAGGAGGCCGCCGCCGCTGCCGCCACTGCTGCCGCGGCGTCGATCGAGGAGCTGACGGCGCGCGTGGCGGCGGCGGAGGAGGACGCCGCCTCCGCGCGTGCGGTGCGGGGTGCCCTCGAGAAGACCATGCGGGGGTCGGGGGCGGCTGCGGAGGCGAGCCGCGAGGAAGCAGAGCGCCTGGGCGTGGCGCTGGCGGAGCGGGCGGCGGAGGCGCGGTCTGCGGCGGAGACGGCGGAGGGGCTGCGCGCTGAGCTCCACGTGGTGGCGGCGAGGGCCACCGCCACCCTGCGCGCCCGCGACGCGACGCTGCGGCAGGTGCAGGCCGCTGCGGCGCGCGAGGCGCGGGCTGCGCGGCAGCGGGAGCGCCGCGTGGCCGAGGTGGACGCGTCTGTCCTCACGCTGCGGGACGGCACGGAGATGACCAAGTTCAAGCTCGCGCCCGGGGGCCGCAAGGTGGCGGTGGAGCAGCGGTTCGTGTCCGTGGTGGGGCTGGCGGAGGTGCTGCCCTCCGCGCAGACGCACCACACGCTGGAGGAGCTGGCAGCGGGGGGCGCCCTCCCCGCGGGCACCGACCCCTCCCCCGCCCAGCTGGACGAGGTGTATCGCGGCGACGTGCTCACGTGGCGGGAGGTGGGCAAGCGGGGCTTCGCGAAGGGCCTGCGCCTGTCTGACGTGAGCGCGGTGGTGCTGGGCATGGGCTCGCCGGGCTTCACGCGCTACGCGGAGTACGCGGCCTCGCACGCGCACGCCCGCCTGGAGCCCCTCTGCTGCTTCAGCGTGGTGGTGCGGGCGGGCGCGGAGGTGCTGACAGAGCGGGGCCGCGCCATCCCCCTGCCGGAGGGCGGCACCTTTGACTTCGAGACGCGGTCCGCGCAGGAGGCGACCCTGTGGGTGCACGGCCTGCGCTGCCTGCAGCTGCGGGCTGCGGGCTACGGCCTGCACTCCCTCTCCCGCCTCGCCGTCAAGATGCAGCGCGCAGGCCTCACCGTGCGGGAGCGCGCTGCCGCCGCCGAGACCACGCCCCACGAGTACCTCGCCTCCGTGGTGCAGGCGGTGCGGCGGGAGGCGGGGGGCGGGCCTGCCCCCGTGCGGCGACGCAGCAGCAGGGCGGCCGAGAGGGGCCGCGGGGGTCGCTCCTCCACCGCCTCCTCCTCCCTCGGCGAGGTGGCGGCCGCTGCGCTGGCGACCTCTCGCGTCCCCGGCCGCAGGGCAAGCGGCGGCGGCGTCGCAGGCGCAGGCGTCGGTGCGGGTGCAGGAGCTGGGGCAGGCAGGGGGCTCGGAGACGCCAGCCCGGCCACTGGCACTGGCATTGCCAGCAGCAGGGCCGCTGCAGCCGCGCTCCCTGCCTCCGCCTCCGCGGACAGCGATGTGAGCGCGGACACAGCTGCGTCAGCTGCTGGCGTGAAGGGGGCCGCCCCGGCAAGCGGCGCCAGCGAGCGCGGCGCGGCGCCCCCACCCCCGCCCCCGCGTCTGACTGGGGCGGCAGCGCAGCCCCCTCGGCCCGCCGCCGTGGTGTCCCCAGTGGTGATTGCCGCTGCCGGCACCCCCGCTGGCGGGGCGAGGCCAGCGGCTGCCGCTGCTGCCGGCAACAGCAGCACACCCGCCAGCGCTGCGATGAGCGCCACCGCTGCGGGCTCCGCTGTGCCGCAGGCCGCCGCCCGCACCCTCGGGCCAGCGGCGGGAGCTGCAGCGCCCGCAGCGGGCGGCAGCGGCAAGCCCGCGGCGGGCGCTGCAGCGGCGCGGGCAGCTCTCTTTTCTGGCCGCGCCTCCCTCAGCAGCGGGCGCGGGGCCGACACTTACGTGCCGCCGGGCACCTACGCAGCCAAGCGCAAGGCCGAGGAGGGGGCCGGGGCGCAGGCGGCCGCAGGAAAGGCTGGGTCGGATGCGGCGCTGGCCGCAGCCCTCGGGGTGTCTGCGCCAGCTGCTGCGAGCGCTGGTGCTGCCCCCCCTGCGGCCTCCTCCCTCATCGCCGCGCTGCACTCGCACAACAGCAGCGCTGGCAGCAAGGCCGCGACCCCTAACGCTGCCTCGGCCTCTGCCCCATCGGCTCCAGCGGCTGGGCCGGCCTCCCCCGCCGCCGTGCGGCCTCGTCTCGACAGCGATGCCGTGAGCGGCGGGGCCGAGGGCGCCAGCAGCGCGGGAGCGAGCGCCCCTGCGGCCGGGGGCGCCTCCACCGCGCACCGCTCCGCGCCCTCGCAAGCCTCCCTCCAGCCCACCCCGGCAGCTTCTGCGCCCGCCTCCTCTGTCTCCGCTGCTGCCGGCCGGGCTGGCAGCACTGCGGGCCCGCCCAGCGCCCGCAGCGCAGCGGCCATCGGGGTGCAGCCCAGCGTGAGGCGTGGCGGCGTGGACAGCGACGAGGACGAGGCGGGGGCAGGGGTGCACAGTCGCGCTGGGACGGGCGCCTCCGCTTCCAGCCGCCGCAGCGGTGCGGATAGTACGCGCTCTCGCCCTGCCGACGACGCAGGCGACGAGGACGAGGACAGCGACAGCGACGGCGGCACCAAACGGCCTCGCTTCGGCCGGTTCTTCAAGGGCCCCCGGGGCGCGGCGCCCTCCGCAGCTTCCAGCAAGCTGTCGGAGGCTGACGCTCGCAGCGCGCTGTTTGCGCGCCCCTCCAGCACCAAGTCCACCGCCAGCGCTGCCGCCCCCGCTGCCGGCTCCACGCGTGCCGCTTCATCGGCCTCTGTGGCCTCCGCAGCCTCGGCTGCCTCGAGCGGGGCAGCTGGTGCGCGTCGGGCTGCGCCGCCGCTCACCTCTCCCAAGCCGCAGGGCGAGGCGGAGCAGCGGGCAGCGCTCTTCGCGGGGGCAGGCAAGCCCAAGCCGGCCCAGCCCGCCGCGCAGCCGCAGCCCGCAGAGGGCAAGCCAGCTGCGCCTCCCTCCGCCACCGCAACGTCCGGGGGCGGCAAGCCCGCTGCCAGCCCAGCCCGCCCCGGCGCTGACTCTGACGAGGACGGAGATCTGGACGCCATGATCGCAGGGGTGGAGGCGGCCAGCGCTGACTTCGACCGCCGCGTGGCCGACGACCCAGCCTACAAGCTGCGGCTGATGCGCGAGGAGGCTGCGGCGAAGCGGGCCGAGGAGAAGGGGGCGCGGGAGCGCGAGTCGCGAGCCTCGCGGCCCGGGCTGCTGGGCGGGCTGCTCAGCGGCAAGAAAGCAGCGCCCGCCGACGCGGCGCCGCAAGCCCCGCCCTCGCCCACGCCACTGGCAGCCCGCTCGCGCGGGGACAGCGACGAAGACAACGGCGAGGAGGACGCCCCGGCGCGGCCGCGGGTCGCCGAGCCCGCAGCGGGCGCGGGCCACGTCCAGGGCGGCGCCCCCTCCGTCGTATCCCTGCCCGATCCCGACGGCGAGGCAGAGCTGGCGGCCTCCAAGGCGCGCTTCACCACCAAGAAGTCAGGGGGCTTCATGGGCCGCCTCTTCGGAGGAGGGGGCGGCGCGCCTGCGCCTGCGCCAGCACCCGCTGCGGACAAGAAGCCGGCCGGGGCGGCTCCGGCAGCTGCTCCCGCTGCCCCTGTCGCAGCTGCTCCGCCGATTTCCGCGGCCCCTCTCGCGGGCGCGAGGCCGCTGTCCTCAGCCGCAGCCGTGCCCACCACGGCGGCCGCACCGGCGGCTCGTGCTGATTACGACGACGAAGACGAGGACGACGAGGAGGAGGAGGATGCGGGCACGCGGCGCGCCAACGTACGGCACCAGTTCGCAATTGCGCAGCAGCGCAAGCCCGCGAGCCGAGGCCAGCGCGACAGCGCGAGCTCCGCCGACTCTGTCGCTGCAAGCAGCGACGGCGGCCGCCGCGGATCTGCTGCTGCTCCCGCGCCGCAGCCTGCGGGACGTTCCCTCTTTTCACGGCCGAAGCCCGTCCCTGCTCGCCGGGACAGCGACGAGGAGGAGGAGGAGGACGATGACCTGGGCCTCAGATAGCGGCACCCCAGATGGCGGGCTATCCTACCTTGGCCGTTTATGCGCGCCTGAGACGGCGCGGCGGTGGAGTACCCGCCGGTGGGAACAGCTGTCATGAGCCGGCATGCGCACTGCTCGTGCGCGGTCTCGCGCAGGTGCCGGTGTATGTGCGGTTGACCATTGACATTCGGGAGTGCGCAGTTGTCACCTTTGTGCCACGCTCGAAACGGCACAGGGATCGCGCGGAGCGGGGCAGTGCCGCCGTAGTAGTTGATATTCGAACAAGATGCGGGTTGCTTTGCGGTCAGCGTTGCAACAATCGGTTGACCGCTGCAGCCTGCAGCATGCGCGTCGATGATCAAATCGCGATATCGTCACGGTACCGTTCTCAGAATGGCAAGCCTCAACAAGGTAAGGCTCGGACTCAGCCATCGCCCAGAGTCATCCTCCGGGTCCCGGGCCCACTCGTACGCGAACGCATATCTACGTTCACACTCGACCTTGACGGTTCGGCTGACGTCGACTAGTACTGGCACCCGAGATACATCTCGGCTAGGTACCCGGCAGCGGGACCAGAACACGCAGTCCGCAGCTTTCAATTCAGCCGAAGCAAGCTTAACATCACAGATTGCGCAATGCATATGCCGGTACCGGCCACATACGTCCGTCCGTACGCGTCGGCGTCTGCAGGGGGCCTTCCAGCCACTGCGCAGCATACAGGTCGGCGCCCTCAAGCTTGCGCCGATCATTATGATGCAAACGGTGCCACGAGTTCCATGACATGGAACGGAACACGAGAGGGCGGACTCAACACCCTTTGCAGCCTGCAGCGGCCTCCGCGTCTTCCTTGTCGTACTCGAGAGGGTATGCTGCAGCGAATCGCACAAGGGGACCGACACAAGAATCGCAACGAGAACAGGCCATCAAAGCTTGCGTGATTGACACCAAAAAGCTCGAGGATGCACATGTGCGCACGGAATCACACCCACCTCCGTCGAAGCAGGCGGTGCAGTGGCCTGTGGGGATGCCCTCCCGCTCAGGGCCAAAGGCCATCCCAGCCTCGATGGCGCCAACCATGCCCTCCCGGCTCAGGTACGCGAGGCTGTCCGCGTGGATGCTGTCCCGAATCTCCTCCTCGCTCATGCGGTGCGCCGCGAGCTCCTCGTAGCTGCCGATGTCGACGCCCATGTAGCACGGGTGGCGCACCGCGGGGCTGGTGATGCGAATGTGCACGGCTGTGGCGCCCGCCGCCCGCAGCAGCGGCACGAGGGCCGCCAGCGTGTTGCCGCGCACCAGGGAGTCGTCCACGAGCACGAGCGACTTGCCCGCCACCACGTGGCTCAGCACGTTATACTTCAGGCGGATGGCGTCCTTGCGCAGGCTGTCGTCGGGCTTGATGAAGGTGCGGCCGATGTACCGGTTCTTGCAGAACACCTCCGAGAAGGGGATGCCGCTTGTCTTGGCGAAGCCGTGCGCTGCCGCGAGGGAGCTATCGGGCACGCCGGAGACGAGGTCCGCACCAAGGGCAGGCGCCTCCTCTGCCAGGCGCGCCCCGAGTCGCGTCCGAACGCTGTGCACCATCTGTCCCTCCAAAATGCTGTCTGGCCGCGCGAAGTACACCTGCACGCACGCGAACACGCGGTTTAGGGCAGAGGCTCGTAGGAAAGGCCGAACGGACGGAAAAGGAGGTCGGCTGCGAGCTTCTTTATGCAGCCTCGCCCACGCACCAGCTCGAAGCTGCAGAAGGCAGTGGCCTTGCGAGGGTAGGTGGAGGTCGGCGACTGCCACCCGCGCAGCGGCTGGAAGCTGGTGACGCCCTCTTCAGACAGCCGCACGATCTCTCCCGGCAGCACCTCCCGCACCAGGTCGCTGCCGATGGTGCCCAGTGCACACGACTCGCTGGCGAGATGGTAGCTCACGCTGCCGGCAGCATCCACCTTTTTCCCAATGCACAGCGGGCGCATTCCCAAGCAGTCGCGCACCCCAAACACGCCTTCCCGGGTGAGGATTACGAGGGAGAAGGCGCCCTCGCAGTCGCGAACGAGCTGCGCGATGCGGCACACCCACGCCGACCACTTCGGCGGACCGGACCACATCGCATGCTCTGCGACCCTGGGGCTGGCGGAGGGGGTTGCAGTAGCGCTGCCGCCCGTGCCCAGCGCTCGCGCTGTAGCTGGGCGTGCGCCTGCTTCAGTACTATCCACGCCACTCGCCGCGGCGATCTGGGCAGCCTCCTCCACGTCGTGTGGCCTGCACATGAGCTGCGCAAGCAGCTCCGTGTCCGAGCTCGAGAACAGCCCCGTGCCGCGAGCGAGGATGGTCCTGCGGAGGCCTGCCTGCTTCGCGATCTGCCCGTTGTGTGCGAGCGCGCACGGCCCAAGCTCCGTTTCGAACACGAAGGGCTGCGCTCCCGTCAGCTTCGAACCTCCGGCAGTAGAGTACCTGCACAGCCGTGCCAGTCAAAAAAAAGTCGAATAATTGTACACCGATAATATGAAGCGGATGGTGTCGCGGCAGAGCTGGCATCTCGCATGACGGCGACGGAGCAGGTGACGCGGACTTCCAGCAGCGCCCGAGTCTCAGACGCGTCACCTCACCTCGTGTGTCCAATCGCACATGATCCGGCCAAAATTTCCATGTCGTGCTCCGTGAACACTTGAGAAACGAGCCCCATGCCTTTGTGCACATTGAGCGCGCCGTGGGGGTTCAGCGAGGCGATCCCCGCAGACTCTTGGCCCCGATGATTCAGAGCAAAGAGCGCGAAAAACGCCACGCGGGATGCGTTCGGGACGGAAGAGTACACGCCAAACACACCGCACTCCTCCCTCGGCCCGTCAAACGGATCTTTGTCGTACGCGAGATCGCGGTGCGCGGAGGTCATCCTTTTCCTTCCCCGGGCTATCTCAACTGGGCGGCGAGAAATTTGCAATGCTGCGCTGAACGACCCAGGCAATCAATTTCGAAGCAACGAGTGCCCTGCACCCGTCGCTTTCGTGGTGCCCATAAATCCGGATTCCCTGTCGTTCAACGATTTTTGGAGTCGATGATCTCGAATTCTTTACGGGTGGCCGCGTTTGATATGGTGGAGAATTGGTTGCGGGGTGACGCAAGCACGCGCGGGCACTGTGCAGCGTGGCTCTGCCCGTGTGTACTGTGGGTATCCTGTGCTCAAGTGGTCAATATTTGTCAACTTCGCCATCTCGCGAGACTGGGTGCTGCACTCAGTTCAGGCTGCACCGTGACGTCACCGCCGGACTCGGCAGCGAGCAAGAACTTCTCGGCCAGGCCACCCGCCAAGTCTCAATGTTTGCGGTCTTCGGTAGTGGCGGCGTAGGCCGCGCGCTGGCCTTTCGGCTGCTGCGCGGAGGAAGCTCGGTTGTTATGCTCTCCCGGGACGCCGCCAAACTCGCAGCTGTCGCGGGGGCGGCACCAAACCCGCACCTGTTGCAAACGCAAGTGGTCGACTGTTTGAGTCCCCCTGCGATTGAGGATGCGTGCCGTGCGATTGCTGCAGCCGGGCCGCTCTCCGGGCTTGTGTTTGCGGTTGGGTCGATCCCGCTCAAGCCGATGAAAGCAACCTCACCGACGGAGTTCGCAGACACCTTCCAGCTCAACGCCCTGGCACCGTTCGTAGCTCTAAAAGCGCTCGCCCCCGCCCTAGCAGCCAACGAAGGCGGCAAGACGGGCAGTGCTGTGCTGTTCAGTTCCATCGCAGCTTCCGTCGGATTCCCCAATCACTCCGCCATCTCCGCCGCAAAGGCAGCGGTGGAAGGCCTGACGCTGTCCGCAGCTGCCGAACTCGCACCTAAAGTCCGCGTCAATTGTATCGCGCCTTCCCTTACCGACACGCCTTTAGCGGCCCGCTTTCTCGCCAACCCAGCCATGAGGTCTGCGCTGGGGCAGGCCCATCCCATCCCCCGTGTGGGTACGGCCGACGAGGTGGCGGCCCTGGGAGAGTTCCTTTTGTCAGACGAAAAGTCCGGATGGATGACGGGGCAAGTGCTTCACGTGGATGGGGGCCGGAGCACCCTCCGGACCACCTAATGGCATGCAGCATGATCATGAGCACCGCTACCGACACATGCGTGGGTCCGATGGAGATCGGTGTCCCACCTTCGGAGTTGCCAGCGCCTCACACGACTGCAGCCAGTCCTGGTATGCGATCTGTTACAACCCATCATATGTACACTTGCGGTTGCACGGTTCTGGCGCGCACGTGCACTGTCCCGTTCGCGTGGTCGCGGCGCCGGTACCTAGAATGCTCGCCGCGTGGACACCAACCACGTTGTACACACCAATTGCAAGTGTTCATGTGTGGGGTGCTCCCTTACGACACAGCGGTAATAATCAACCGGCCGCGGCAATCGCAAGTCAAGCTTCGCGATCGTAAAATTCTCGAATTGTTGTAGCTCGATCGATGCGGGCGAGCGCTCGTCAGTACACTCGATCTCAAGGCCACCCATCGAAATATCAGCAAACGATGCCATGTGCGCACGTGTGATTCATACACAACACAAGCTTGACCACGACGCTCAGGTGTGACTACCGGTATACGTTTGAGCGGGCGACCGTGAAGGAGAAGACACATTCCCCGTGATTTCAATTCCCAATTGGCAATTCGGCAACCTATGCTGCGGCATGCGCATGACGGCAGTCATTCGAGCACTTGCGCAAGCGTGAGCATGCCGTTACGGCGGGCTGACGATGATGTCAAGGCCCTGCTGCGGCGGGGCGTCACGGCCGTATGCCGCCGCTCCACGCTCGGAGGGGCCTGCCGCCGCTGTTGACAACGGACCGCCATAGCGGCCCACTCCCCAGCCGCCGGGCAGCGGCAGCGCGTTCGAGGCTGCAGCGAGCTCTGCAGTTCCGTTGAGGTCGCCGGAGTCGAGCGCCCGGTGGTGATACAGCGCCGCTCCTGCAGCCCCCTCGTCCACGCCTTCGCCCACCCCTTGCCCCTGCGCCTGCGGCGCCCAGCCCGCGAGGCCGTAGAATCTGTTGGGCACGGCCACCGTGTAGCGGTCCATGGCCCGCAGCAGGCGCTCCATGTAGCGCTCCGGCTGGATGACGGTGGGCTCGATGTTGGTGGCGAGCTGGCTCATGGCCTTGACGCGGTGCTCCAGGCGCTTGACCAGGTCGAAGCGCCGCATGTAGTCGATGATGCCCAGCACCACCTCCCCGCTGCCCGCGTCGATGCCCAGCAGCACGGAGTAGTCCACCACCTTGATGCCCGCGAGGAAGGCCACGTCGCGCCGCAGCGTGTCGTCGAGCAGGCGCTTGCCCTCCTGGCTCAGCGGCAGGGGGAAGCCACGCGTGGCCGCGAGCAGGTCCCCGTCCAGCAGCACGAGCGAGGACGCCGCCTCCGCCGCCGCCGCGGCCGCGGTCTGCTGTTGGTCGCGGTCCGCCGCCGCTGCGCCCAAGCGGGCGAGGCCCGATGCGGCGGCGGGTGGCTGCGCCGCCGAGGCGCTGCCGACAGACGCGGCGGCAGATGACGCTGCCGCGACGAACGAGTTGGCGCCGCCCTCACCGCCGGCCGCAGTCCCAGCGGCTGGAGTGAACTGAGAGGAGAGGACGCTGGCGGGGGGCCGCGGGGGCAGGCCGGGCCGGCCCGGGGCGCCCCCCGCAGCCGAGGCTGCGGACGCGGGGCCAGTGCCGCTGGCGCCTGCGCCGCCGCCTGGGGTAGCCGCCTGCCCCATCGCCTCCGGGGGCATCATGTAGGGGTAAGGCAGCCTGAACAGCACGCGCCCCTGCGCCTGCCCCGGCCCGGCAGCAGCCCCCTGCGGCTCGCTCAGGCCAGGCACGTCAACGAAGCCGTTGGTCAGCAGCCAAGACTCAATCGAGGCAGCATCAGCCACGCTGGGGCTGCCGCTGCCCGGGAGCTGGCCCGCAGGCAGGTCTGCAGCCTCCAGCTCCGCAGGCACCGTGCCCTGTGGCGCGCCCGTCGGCGGCGTGGCCGCTGCTGCCGCGCCCGTGGAGGACCCGAGGTGCGGCTGCAGGGGCGGGGGCGAGAGCAGGCCTGCCCTACCGAACACCGGGCCGCCAGCGCTCACCAGCGGCAGGGCCGCTCCCCCCGCACCTCCCCCCAGCTCGCCCGGAGCAAGGGCGGCTGGTGATGGGAGGCTGCCGGCGCCGCCAGCGGGCCCGGGCGTGGAGCCTGCGCCGGCAGCTGGCCTGCGCTGTGCCCGCGACTTGCCCTTCAGGTCGAACTTGAGTCCCGGCAGGATGCGTCGCCTGTGGAAGAGGTCCTCCATCACGATCACGTAGTGCGTGCTCTTGGCGCCCCGGCCCAGGCCGCCGCCCAGGCCGCCACCCACGCCGCTGCCGCTGCCTGCGCCTTGGACGCCTCCCTGACCCCCGCCCCCGTGAGCGCCACCTCCGCCCGCCCCTCCGCCCCCTCCGACCGCGGCGGAGGCAGCCGTCAGCCCCGCCACTGCACCGCCAGCGACAGCGGAGGTGGCAGCCAGAGCCGCGCCCCCGAGGGCGCCGAGGGCACCCGCCGCGCCGCCGCCGCCCCCGCCGCTGGTCTGGCCAGCCCCCGCCCCGCCGCCCGCGCCGCCCCCCGTCGCTGCCGCCATCTCTTGGCACACCACCTTGTACGCGCCCAGGATCTTGACCAGCAGCGTGGGGGAGCGGCGCCGCCTGTTGCTGCGCCCCCGCCCCCTGCGCCTGCGGCGCGAGGCACGCCGCCATGTGCGCGAAGTACGCGGGCGCGATGTCCTCGTTGAACATGTCCCACTCCGTGCGGCTCACGTGCTTGACCACCAGGCGACGGTCTGCGGAGCGCTCGAAGGAGGCGCCGCTCTTGCCGCCGCTGGCCGCCCACGCCTCGGAGCGCGAGAGGGAGTGCACGAAGTCGCGCTGGCTGCCGCAGTACAGCTCGCGCAGCGCGTGGAAGTGCACTGCCCAGATGGCCGTCACGGAGAACTTGGCGGGGGAGGCCGGCGACTCGTCTGCGAAGGTGTGGAGCACGTCGCAGGCGACGCCCCACTGCAGCAGCTGCGCGGGGGACAGCCCCAGGTGCACGCCGAAGTTGCCGGCCACGCGCGCTGCCTCCGCCGCCTCCTCCGCAGCGACGGCCGCGGCGGCGGCCTCCGCTTGCGCCGCCGCGTGCGCTGCCGCGGCGAGGGGCAGCACATGCGGCGTGGCTGTGGCTCCCGCAAGCAGGTATGCGCCCGGGGTTGCAGGCGGCGTCACGTCCGCCGCCCCCTCGCCCTCCTCGGCGATGCCCGCCCCTGCGAGGGACGTGGGGTGAGCCACCCCCGTGAAGCCGACGGGTGCGGCTGCGGAAGCGTGGGAGGCTGTGGCAGCGGAGGAGGCGTGGGAAGCCTGGCTGGAGAAGGAGCCAGAGCCAGACCCGTCCGGCCTGCGCCCGTGAGCTGCCACCTGCTGCGGCTGCTGCTGCCGACTCCCGCTGTTGGCGCCGCCGCTGCTGGCCCCGCCTGAGTCGCCGACAGCGCCAGCCGCCAGCGACAGCCCGTCGCCCGACCTGCCTGCAGCAGCCGCGCCGCCGAGGCGGGATGCAGCAGATGCTGCCGCTGCCTGCGCCTGGTGCTGGTGCTGCAGGCGCGTCATGTTGATGATGGTGGTGGCGGAGGCGGAGGCGCCCTCGCTGGCGGTGATTGTGATGGGGCCGACCGCGGTCACCTTGCAGGAGGCAGCGGTGGAGGTGCCGGGCACCACCGCGAGCGCAGTGCCCCCCGGGGCAGCGGCCTCGAAGGTCGCCTCCAGCAGCTGCAGGGGGGCGTGGCTGTGGTACCGCCCGATAGGGCGCGCGCCGCCCGCCCCCGTGGCTGCGCCTGCGTCGCTGCCCGCTGCCCCGTGCCCCCTCGCCCGCACCACCGCTTCATGCGCCTGGTGCTGCGCCTGCAGCAGGATGTCCTCCGCCCCCGTCTCGTCCTCGTCCTCGCCCCCGGGCAGCAGCGGGCCCTGGCCCTGCCCCTGCCCGTGCCGTGCCCGCGACTGCTCTGCCTCCGCCGCCAGCAGGGCGCGCGTGAAGCCAGGGTATACCTCGGGGGTGGCGTCG
>Ga0208629_100722_pt1 | contig 14842 bp, 7 predicted proteins | sample LakWasMet19_HOW5_2_FD_183865 | JGI IMG/M metagenome (GOLD analysis project Ga0208629, IMG submission 183865) | Freshwater sediment methanotrophic microbial communities from Lake Washington under simulated oxygen tension - Sediment Metagenome... | ecosystem: Environmental > Aquatic > Freshwater >...
CGGCTGCAGGAGCGCTAGCACGCGCCGCGCGCCGCCGCACATCCCGCTGTTGGGTGCTGCCTCAGGGGTGCGGCTGTCGCCGTCAGCGCCTCCAAGGTGTGCCGCCCGTGGCCGGTCGCAGCCGGTAGGCGACGCAGCAGTGGCTGCAGCTGCCGTCATGGCCACCTCCTGAGCGAGTGTGAAGAAGGTGTCCGCCGGCACGCCCTCCGCCATGCACCGCAGCGCTGCGAGCACGTCAGAGGTCGGGTACAGGACGGCGGCGCCCAGCTGGCCGGCTGGCGGCGCGGTAGGGCCGCTGTCAGCTGCCGCGTGCGGGGCGACAGACAAACCGCCCCCAGCCGCCCAGCAGCAGCCGCAGCCCAAGCCGCCCCTGTCGTGCAGATACAGGGCCTCTAACAGGGCCCCGGCCTGCTTTGCACTCGCTGGATTGCTGCCAACTGGCTGACAGGCGTTACTTGCGCTTGAGCCTCCTGCTGAGAAGACTTTCCCTCGCAGAGCGGCAGGGTTTGAACCGCCCGGCGCCGCAGCCGCGGTGGGGCCGCCTGATGTGGGGGAAGACGGTTGAGAGGCACGAGTCTGCATGTGGTTCGCGCGCATGCTGTGCCAGGCGTGCGACAGCGCAGCCGCAGCCTCTGTGCTACTGCCGACGGAGCCTCCGAAGCCGGCCCACTCGCCGCAGGCGATGCCGGCAGCACCGGGTGCCAGCCCTACAGCAAGCGACTGGACCCCTGCGGAGCGCCCGTCTGCCGCCTCCTGCTGCCCCTGCACGCTGCACAGGGTGCCCTGCAGGCCGCTCATCCGCAGCAGGCTGCCCTGCTGAGCTCGCAGCAGCGGCGGGGCACCCACCGGGGGCGGATGGATCCCTGCGGTTGACTGCGCACACTGGAGGTCGCGGAGGGTGCCCGCGTGCCCCGCCAGCGTCCGCCGCAGCGGGCCTGGTACATCCATGCACAGGATGTCGGTTTGGAGCACGGGCGCGCCTGCGGCTCCGAACTGGGGCGGCGCCCCGGGGGAGTATTCGATCTGTGCATCCGCTGCCGTACGCGTCCCCTCCGCCCACGGAGGGTGCTGTAAGGCGTTAAGGAACGGCTGCGCGGCCTCCCACGCCGCCCAAATTGGGGCGTAGAGGGCGCCGGGTTTGCTGTCGAGTTGCACGCCTGCTGCGGCACCAGAAGGCGGTATGCCGCTGGCAGCTTCCGAAGTGTCGACCGCACGCGACCTGATGTCGCCACCGGCGCCGGCAAGCAAAATGTAGTGCATTGGCCGCCTGCCAGCCGCATCTGGCGCCAACACGTTGGCGCCGTGCGCGAGGAGACTTGTGGCCACCTCCGCGCTGCCACTGCCCTGCAGCGCGCAATGCAGGGCTGTGCGGCCGCCGCTGTCCCTCGCTTCGAGCATCCCACGCACCCAGTAATTCGCCACGCGGCGCTGGCGCGGCAGGGCGCCCAGCACCGTTGATCGCACCGCAACGTGAGCGAGGAGGCCGTGTGTTGCCCCGTCGGGGGCGTGACTCGAGCTCGGCAGCGGGCTGCAGCCGTTGTGCTGCAGCAGCCAGCGCTCCTTCGCCGCCACAGCTTCGCAGATGGAGCGCTGCAGCTGCGCGTCGCCCCGCAGAGCAGCCCCGTGCAGGAGCGTCGCAGCGCCCAGGCCGGCGAGGGGAGTTGCGGCGTCGCTGCACGGGGACTCGAGATATCGTCGCAGCAGCGTGAACGGAGGCGCCAGCCGACGCGCAGTCACAGCGTCCGGGGCGCTGCTGCCCAGACGCGCGATGAGAGCGTCTTCAAGAGCGGCAGTGTCCCAGACGCGGGAATCCCCATCGGGCGTCAGCGGACACCAGGTGGCAGCTGAGGTCGCATCGCCGGACCGCCACTCCGTCTTCGTGTGAGTCGTGCTCGTCGCCAGATCGTCTGGCCCAGCCACGCCCGATGCTGGGTTGCCCATCACGAGTCGAGGCGGCTCGTCGGCGCGTACCCGGGGTGCGCTCGCCGACAACGGCATGTGCGCTCGTGCAACATCCCCCAGCAACTCCGCCCGATCGTGGCGCCGAGGGTGCCCGAGGCGGCTTTCTGACACTCCAGAAGAAGCCTGCCTGCCGCCAGTGCCAAGTAAGCGGCTTCCCGCCTGCGACGTGGGCGCTTTGCGGCCGAACAGCTGGGGGCGGCGAGGGTCTTGTGGTTCACCAAGCGCCGCCATGGTTTGTGATTCAAGTCGCGGAGGTTGGCTGCCCCCCAAGCCGGAGTCCGATGCGACCCTGGCGCCAGAAGGCTCTGTCGACATCGTAGAGGTGGAGTCGCACCAGTTCGCGAACCGACCCGCTGATTGGCTAGAGTGCGCGGCCCGTCTTATGCAACGAATCCATCGATCGAAAGTGATGCTCAGCTGGTCAGCAGCAACTCCGAACAGAACAATGGGGATTTAGTAGAAGCCGTTGGCAAAAATGGGCACTGCTGCAGGTCGTTCACCGACGCCCGGCCCGAATAGAACTTTTGTGCACTGTTTCTGCCGAGCACGCGCCACTCCGTCGCACTGGCAGATGAAGGGTGTATCATATGACATCACGTGCCACACGCAATGCAACCACCGTAAACAGCCCAAAAAAAGTCGTCGCTGCACTGAAAACTTGGCCTAGCTTTTATGTCAGAGACGTAGATACCGTGCTGTTGTTTGTTCGTGGTGCGAATTGGTACTGCGCTCTCCGCACCGGTGACGAACGTTAACAGGCCGCCTTGCGCACAACGATATGAGGCTGAATCCAAACCTAATCCCTACGCAAGAGAGGCTAATCGAGATGCAGAGTCGATCCCCGTTCGTTTTCAGTTTCATTCGAGCAATCGACGCTTGCAACGCCGGTTGCCGGTCGCCCTCCCGCAGGAATCGTACACATGCCCGTTGATCGCACATATCATTTGCACATGCAGGCGGCGTTGCAAGTGTCACGCCCACCTCATGTGAGCGGAAACGCCTGCCAGACAAGTCGTATCCCTCACAGCGGCCCGGAAGGGTGCATCAGGAGAGCGTTCCTGGTCCCTACAGCGTCGCGGAGAAAGGAGGCGGCGCCTGCTGCTGAGTGGGCGCCTCCCCTACTGCGCCATACGACGCGTACCCAAGCCCGCTGGTCGCTGGCACGGGGACCGCCACCGCAACAGCCTGCGGTGGCGGGGAGCCGAGGGCCGAGTACGCAGCCAGGGACGGGCGGCGCTCCCCGTCGCCGTGCACGTCCACGAACATGGGGGGCGGGCTGGACACCGTGGGGGACTTGCTGGGCAGGTCGGGGTAGACGCCCGGCTGCGGCGGCGGGCCGCCGATCGCGGGCTGCGCCAGCGTGTCGCTCGGCTGCGCCGTGCGCTGGCGGCGAGTCATGGTGCGGACCACACCGCGGGTCATGGTGCGCAGGCCGTTGTCAGCGACCTCCAGCGGCGCCGCCGTCCGCTCCAGCGCGTAGTCGAAGCGCATGCGGATGGACTTGGTGAAGGTGACGGGCTGCTTGGGGCCGGGGGACGTGGCTGCGGACAGCACGTCGCCGCCCACGGGGGTTGCGATGACGGTGCCCGAGGTGCGGCCCTTGCAGCAGCAGGCGCAGGTGAGGCACGAGCCCAGCGCCTCCACGCACTCGCCGCAGCCGCAGCCGCTGCTGCAGCAGCTGGAGTCCTTGAAGGCGCAGCAGCACAGCACGAGGGCGGCGAGCACGAAGGGCGCGAACAAGCCGACGCCCACGCCCATCAGGATGGAGCCCTTCTTCCACAGGGCGGCAGAGCGCGCCCCGAAGACCATGTAGCCGCCTGTGGCCTGCACCGCGACGGCGTACGGGTCCATGTTGCTGCGGACCGTGATGGCATACCCCGAGCTCGGCAGGTTGTTCGGCCAGTAGAAGGTGGCCGGCGAGGTGGACGCGTAAGAGTACGTGACGTCGCCGAAGCGCGCGGGCGCGGTGTTCTGCTGCGGGTCAGCGCTGCCGTACGTCGATGCGTCCGCGGTGTTCTCGGAGAAGACGGCGCAGCCGCCGCCGTACCCCCAGCTGCCGCCCTTCTGGTCCACCGTCAGGCACATGGCGCCGTTGGGGTACATGTACACGATGCAGGAGGTGGAGCCCGTGCTGGCGCCGTACGCGCAGGAGCTCTTCTTGGAGCGCGTGTAGCTGTTGGAGAAGACGAGCGTCACGGACTTGCTGAAGAGAATCACGCCGTTCGCGTCCTTCACGGTGAGGGTGCGCGCGGTGTTGCCGCCAGTCGAAGGCACATTCGGCGAGGCGGCGAAGGGGCTGGAGTAAGTGCTGAACTCCAGCCTGTCGCTCGGGTCAAACAAGGAGATGCCGCTCCCCGTCTCGATGGTGCCCTGCTCCAGAGCGGTGCTGGTGGTCGCATTCAGCGACAGGGCAATGTCGATGGTGGCCTGGAAGGGCCCCCGCGCAGCGAAATCCTGCTTCGCGGATGGCCACTGCATGACTGCGTTGTTGTACGCGGCCATCTCCTTTGCGCGTGCATCAGGGTCCGCCCTGCCCATGTACACGGCCCCCGCGATCATACACGCAATGCCGCCCAGACAGCTGCACAAGAAGAGGGGGAGGAGACATGCGCGCGATGACGATGGACAAGTCGGTTTCGCGGGTTCGACACAACTTCGTGGGCCGCGCCAGTTGCAGCTGCCTCACCAGGCTCCACAGCCCCCAGCAGCACCGCCCTTGTGTCGAACACCCATGGTGGCGAGTAGAGCTGCAGCAGAGACGGCCCGCTTCGCTGCGATGTGCCACAAGTAAGATTTGCGGAGCGTGCCTTTCCGGACGCAAGCTCACAGGCCTCGGCCGATGAGTCGAGCGATGCTGAGAACCGACGATTTCGACTCCTTTAGCTTGCCAAGCAAGTGCGACAGTCACGGTGAAAGGGTTGCAAGAGCACGTCTCCGAAACACCTCTGGAATCGAAGACGACCAGGCGAATGAAAACTGTCGCTGCGCTTTAGTTTCACGGGCCATCCCATTGACGATCCTCCTTTGTATTCGCATATCCCACATGTGTAGATGATGTTGCGAACGAACTGCGTTTCTTTGCGCTCTCACATGCCATCTCTTCTGCCCAACCCACGGTTCGCGACGCGATCGTGAATCCGCCGACCGATATCATGAGGCAGTCGCTCTGCTTGCTGAACTAAGTGCGCCTTAGTTCAGCAAGCAGTCACTCTGCGCACTTTGCCCGGCAAGCAGAGCGACTGCCTCATAATCGTCGTCACTGCTCCGAGTTTCGACTTGCGATCGAGTCCAGTCTGCGACCCGCCGGCAGCGTATCTGGAACCGCACAAGATGTCTGCTGGTGACTTGATTCAACAGCGCGTCCGCATATACCTCAGCGCAACTGTTGTAAATACAGCAGCAGAGGTGAAAACGACAGCGTACAGCGTTGCATTCAAGTTCCGCGCCTGCAGTATCAATCGCTCACGGCGCCCCGAGCGGGTCGTGCAGGTATCGCCCGCCTCCTCAGGAAGCCACCGCGTACTTCATGAGGTGTTCGAGGAAGACCTCCAGCGACACGTCGTCTGTCAACACGGGCATGGACTTGCCGTCGGACGCCGTCTGCGTGACGTTGTTGTGCGTGACAGACGGGTTCACGCGCGCCATCAGAAAGCGCGCCTGGCTCTTGTGCTGGTCGCACACGATGAAGCGCGGCACGGGGAAGCGGGACTCCATCAGCATGGCGGCGTCGTCGCGCGGCGCCTGCAGCAGGGCGCGGAAGGCGGCGTGCTCCTCCTTCTCCGCGTACCCCGCCTCGCGCCACGCGGCGATCGTCTCGCCGTGGAAGATGAGCACGTAGAAGAAGGTGTCGAGCAGCAGGATCACGTCCGGACGGACGGACATGGCGTCCAGGTTGACGGGGTGCGCCGGCTCCGTGAAGGAGTACGACATGAGGGAGGGCTGGATCATGAGCATGCTGTTGCTCACGTCCTCGCGCGCAAAGACGAGGCGGTTGTACGCCGCCTCGTCCGGCGACGAGTTGAACGTCTGCATGAACTGCGAGCGCCGCAGGTGGTACATAAACTGGGGGAACATGGAGAAGTTTGGGGACAGACGGAAGGTGGAGGGGTCGTCCTTGTGGTACTCTGCGAAGCGGCCGCACAGGCGGATGAGCGAGCGGTCCAGCCAGTTGAGGATGTCGTTCACGTCCTCGCCCTCCGTGCGCGACACGGCGACGCGCGCCATGGTCACCGCGGCGGCCTCCTGGTCGAATGACGCCGCCTGGCTGAGGGACGGCCTCGCGTCGGCGGCGTCGGCGCTCCACGACCCCGCCGTCGTGGTCACGCGCATGCGATAGCGCCCCGAGCTGTGCTGGTAGTACGTGACCAGCTGCAGGTGGTGCCGCCGGCCCGCCGCCGCGATGCCGCCGGAGTCCTTGCCCGCCACGTCGAAGAAGAGGGAGATGGTGGAGGTGGGGTCCACGCTGCCCAGCGACCACGCGTACGTTCCGCCCTGCCCGATCTCCGTCTCAGACACGACCGGCCCCGTCTTGCCGAGGCTCACGCACGGGCCCATGGCGCCCGACACCTTGAAGTCCCGCGAGGTGTTGACCTCCAGCGTCGCGCCGAAGCCCATCAGCATGTGGCCCGCGTCCGGGTGTCCCTCGTCGTACTTGCGGAAGAGGCGGCGGAACGACTCCTTGAAGACTGACTGCTTGAAGCTGTCCGCGAGCGCGCACAGCCCGCCGCTGTTGGTGACGCAGCTGCGCATCTCCAGCAGGCCGATCTGGTCCAGCGAGCACGCGAACACGTCGAGCGTGTGCCCGTTGCTGGCGATGCGGTTCGCGAGCTCCTTGTACCACGCCGTCGCGGGCTTCAGCAGCGGCGCGTTGCCCTTGACGATGTCGTTGTGCGAGCGCATCGTCTCCACGAGCGGGCGGTTCACCACCTGGCCCGGGCCCACGGTGCACGGGCCGCCGGTGCACAGCACGATGCGTCCGCCCTGCTTGCCCACCGTCTTCTCAAGGAGAACGCTGGCGACGCGCAGACCCACGCCCGTCGCGCGAGCGGGGCGCTGGTCGACGGGGCACGGCCACGGGTCGCGCGTCATGTCCTCCAGGACGCGCTCCAGCAGCATGGAGCACTCCGCCACGGGCGCCATGAAGCGGTTGGACGTGGGCGCGGGGCCGCCCGCACCGCCGCCCGCCCCCGCGGCTGCACCCGCTGGGGCCATGCCCAGGAGGGTGGCCACCTGCGCGGGCTCGTAGTCCTTGGTGCCCTTGAACACGTACGAGCGCGGCACCTCGGCGGAGGCCATGGACAGCTCGTGCACCGTCACCATGGTGCCGAAGACGACCAGACCCACCAGCGCGTTGGAGGGCAGCATGGACAGCGCCTGGCTGATGCTGTCCTTCAGGTCAGCGAGCTCGTCCTCCGGCAGGCACGCGTCAATCACAAATACGAGCGCGGGCGGCGCGGCGGTCTTGCCGGGCAGCTGGTATTCGACGGTGGTGTACTGCGGGAACAGCTCGGCGGGCAGGTGCGACTCCGTGATGTGCTCCGCGTAATGCGGCGGGAACACGTTGCGCGTCAAGCAGAACGGGCACGTCCACTGCTTGGACATGAAGTCAACTTGGCTGCAGGGAGAGAGGGGGCACGGGGCGATGACACACGTTCGGCCCAGTCACGAGGCGGCCAAAACGCCCACCGTGCTTCTCGATCGTCAGGCTCCGCCCCGGGGATCGTAATGTAGAGCTTGCAGGCGGCGAACTCACCAGTACGGGTTCAGAACAGCGCCACACTTTGCCTGCTTGCAGCGCACGGGTTCGTATTCGAGCGCTGCGGGCATTCCTTCGATTTGCTTCAACGGCGTGTACATGCAGCTGATTGGCACCACAATACGCGTGGACTCCAGCTTTGACGGCGGCCACTCATTCCACGAGAAACGAAGGCCATCGTGATCCTCCAGAGCATGAAAATCCCAGCCCCCGTCGGCCATTTCGAAGGCGATGGCGGGTGTTCGGCCGCTGCAGGCAAGGCACAGCAAGGCGACGGATCAGTGCAACCACGGGTCGCTGTGCGAGTGAGTCTTGTCGACACTGTGAATGACCTCCTTGGTTAACCCGGGGGAGCTCGGTAACGCGATGATACACCGCGTCGCTGCTGCAGAAACGCCCTTCCAAAGTGAGTCTGCTTGTCCGCGCACTTTGTTGAGAAATGACGAAATCTGTGCAACGAGCTTGAGTTTGAGCACGATTCAGCAACGAGCACGGTTTTTCGTCTGAGATGCAGGCCGCCGCCCTGGTGGACGCTCGCGAACAGTGTGTTCGACGACAGTGGGCACTTCGTGCGACCTCGCTGTGAAGTTTGATCTTCGTGTTTCCACCAAGCACTCGTGTACGGCGGCTCTTTCCAGCATGGCTCTGGCAGCGAGGATCCCGCTGCTCGCTGCTGCCTTTACTGGCGCAGTTGTGGTGGGCTCGCTTCTCGCCAATATGTCCTCGGATGCGTCTCGATCTCTAGTCTTGGCGCCTGGCAACACGGTTCTTGGCGAGCACGCATTCTGGAACGTTTTCACGTTCGCACTTGTGGAGCCCAACACAATCAAGCTGTTTCTTTCCCTTCCACTCATTGGAAGGCTCGCGATGATCGCAGAATCATCGGGGCCGCAGCCTCAGCACCGAGCGACCGTGCTGCGCACGCTGATCACGGTAGTGCTGGCGGTGCTGGGGGCGGGTCTTTTCGTCTCCATGTCCTTCCTGATGCTCTACATGTCCTCGGGGCAGGAAAGCTACCTGTACCGTGGCTTGTATGGCACGGGCCCGCTGGCTGCAGCGCTTGCGATCTGCGCTCATCAAGTGGCAGGCGACAGCCCTGCACTGCCCGGCTTCGCGCCGTGGCTGCCCGTGTCGGCTCTGCCGCTTGTGGTGCTTGCAGCGGAGGCGTTGTCGCAGTACGTGTTTCGGGTATCCCGCTGCTTCCTGCCGACCGTGCTGTCCGCAGCGGCGGCGTGGCTCTATCTGCGTTTCTTCCACGTCTATGCCCCCGGCAGCGTCGGCGACGGGCGGCCGTGCTTCGAGTTCCTGAGCCTGGTGCCGGCTCCCGCACAGTGAGTGGGCAGGCGCCAGGCCACGAGTGATGGCAGCGGGGCAGCGGCTGGCCTGCGGGCGGGTGGTGTGGTGCTGTGGGTTCGTGGGCTTCTCTGGCGACTGACTGGTGTGGGTGTGCCGTGGTACTGCGTGGGCCGTCTGCGATGCGTGCAGCGTCAACATGTCAATTGCGTACCTCAAGCGCTCGGCCTTTGCACTCCTATCCTTCCTCCTTCACTCGCAGGGTGCCGCTTCGCCCCTTCGTGAACCTGCTGTCAGCGGTGCTCCTGCGTCTGCCGCTCTTTGCCCGCACCACAGGGGACGGCATGTCCTCGCTGCCCACGACTGCCGGCGGTGGCGGCAGCTACGGGGGAGTCGGTGGCGCCTCTGGCCCTGCCGCCGCTAGGACCGGGTGGGCTGCGAGCCCGGCAAGCGCGGCGCCGCCTGCAGGCTTGGCGGCTGCGCGCGCCAGCTCCGCCATTGCGCCGTCCTCCCTCGGGAGCGCGTCCCCCGTCGTGACAGACGCGGTGGCGGAGCGGCGGCGCGAGCGCGCGCTGGCGCAGCTGGATCGCCGCCTTGCTGAGATGCGCAGCGCGATGTCTGGAGGCGGCGCCACTGCGGCCGCCGCCGCGCCGGCTCACAAGGGTGCCGGGACCCCCGCGCTGGCAGCTGCACCGGCGGCCAGCAGCGGCGCGGCGTCCCCAGCCTTGACGGTACCTGCAGCGGCGAACGGGGCGGGCGCAGTTGCGAGTGCACCGGCTGCCCCTCCCTCGGCTGGAGGGGCGGGAGTCAAGTCTCAAGCCGCAGCTGCTGGAGCGAATGCTGACGGCCCAGCCGAGAGCGGGGCAGCGGACAAGTCTGGGTCTGCAGGCTCTGCTGAGGCTGACGCGAGATGACAGCGGTGTGGTGCCGAAGAGCTGCTGGTCGTGTGTGGCAGTGGCGAGGAGGCGTGCAGCGCTCCGGGCGGCCCTCTGCCGGGCGTGGGACGAGCGCCCCACCACATGGGTGATGGCCGTAGCCAGTTTGAAGTTCCTATCAGCTTTGCAAGGCACGCACACGTCTGGATGCGTGTATTCATGATCAGTGCTGCCCGTGATGCGACCGCTGCAACATGATTTCGAAGTCATGTCCTCTCCATTTCTTGATTGTGTGTGGGGGAGTTGTTGAATTCGATCGGCCAGGGGGCACTCGCGCGACTGGTGCCAACGTGGTGCCGACTGTGATGTTCATACCGAGCTGATGACTGTTTGGGACTTGAAAGAGAGCGACAACGGCCCCATGTTTATGTGTTTGGTGTTGCGTCCGCCTGAGTCGCGTCCAGGCCTGCTTGCGCACACGAGAAGCCCTGACTCGTGCGGCACGCAAGCTGCGAACGCAGGCGACCCTTGGAGGGCAGCGCGCTGCCACGGCGTAAGGCGGCTGCCGCGACGTTGCGCTCACCCGAACTGAAGACCCAAGCCCGTCACGCGGCAGGAGCTGCGAAGCGGTCCCAGCCCGTGACGTGCGAGGGCACGGCGACGGCGCGCTGCGGCTGGCAGCGCGCTGCCGCTGCTACGGGCCGTCGCTTACGCGTTGAGCACCTTCTTCTCGACCTGCAGCAGGTCGTAGAACATGTAGTTCTTGAAGGAGGGCGTGATCTCGCCGTAGTGCTCCAGGATGTCGATGGAGGTGCGCTTGTCGCCACGCTTGAAGTAGGAGCCGGCCGCCACCTGCAGCTTCTTGATGTACGGCACGTCCTTGGTGTCCAGGTAGCCGGAGATGCCCCAGTAGATGTAGGCCACCTGCGGGGGCAGCGGGGGGAGAGAGGGCAGAAACACGGGGGTGAGACAAAGCTACGCAATTGGGAGCGCCACATACACGCGTCAAAGCGACAAGATGCGCGCAATGGAGCCCAGGGACCCGGCAGGCACCAGCGCCCCGGCAACCCAACCACACAAGCACAGCGAAGGAACGCACCTGCAGAGAGCACTCCAGGGGGTGGTACTGGCCCTGCTTGAGGGTCTCGACCAGGCGCGCGCCGCGGTGCAGCTGCTGCTTGGTCACGGCGTCGAGGTTCGCGCCGAACTTGGCGAACTCCATCACCTCACGGTACTGGGCGAGCTCCAGCTTGAGGGTGCCGGCGATCTGCTTCATGGCCTTGAACTGCGCGGCGGAGCCCACGCGGGACACGGACAGACCGACGTTGATGGCGGGGCGGATGCCCTGGTTGAACAGCTCGGACTCGAGGAAAATCTGGCCGTCCGTGATGGAGATGACGTTGGTGGCGATGTACGCGGACACGTCGTTCGCCATGGTCTCGACGACGGGCAGGGCCGTCAGGGCGCCGCCGCCGATCTTGTCGGACAGCTGCGCGGCGCGCTCCAGCAGGCGGGAGTGCAGGTAGAAGACGTCACCGGGGTACGCCTCGCGGCCCGGGGGGCGACGCAGCAGCAGGGACATCTGACGGTACGCCACGGCCTGCTTCGAGAGATCGTCGTAGATGATCACGGCGTTGGAGCCGTTGTCGCGGAAGTACTCGCCCATGGAGGCACCGGCGTAGGGCGCCAGGTACCTGCGGGGGAGGGGGCAGGGGGAGAGCGGGAAAGGTGTGTGTGTGTGTGTGACAAGGGGAGTGTCTCGAACGAGTGCTCAGAAAAGAGGAAGGCGCGGAAAAAATCGTGGGAGTCGCAGCCGCAAGCACGCAGCCGCAGCGCCCGCATGCCCGTGCAACCCGCCGCTGCCGACTCACTGCAGGGGCGCGGAGTCGGAGGAGATGGAGGCGATGACGATGGAGTAGTTCATCGGCTGGAAGTTGAAGGGCGCGGGGCCCGACAGGAAGCGGCGCTCGTACAGGTTACGAGGCTTGCGCAGGATCTTGGCCACGCGCGCGATGGTGGACTGCTTCTGGCCCACGCCGACGTAGATGCAGAAGCACGGCTTGGGGGGCTGCAGCTTGGAGACGGGGGTGCCCGCGGGCTGGTCCTCCTGCCAGCGCAGGCGCTCGTTGAGGAAGGCCTGGTTGAGGATGGTGTCGATGGCGATCGCGGACTTGCCCGTCTGACGGTCACCGATGATCAGCTCGCGCTGGCCCTGGCCGATGGGCACCATCGCGTCGATGGAGGAGATGCCGGTCAGCAGCGGGCGGTTCACGGACTTGCGGTCGATGATGCCGGGCGCGTCCGTCTCCACGGGGCGGCGGTAGCCGAGCTGCACGTCGCCGGTGAAGTACAGGCGGTGCGCGGCGTCGACGGGCGAGTTGTCCAGGTCGATGGGCCGGTTCTTGTCGTCGATGGGCTGGCCCAGGGGGTTCAGCACGCGGCCGAGCAGGCCCACGCCGACGTTGACGGCGATGATACCCTTGCGGGCGAGGATGCGGTCGCCGACCTTGACGAGGCGCTCGTTACCCAGAATCACGACGGAGGTGAGGTCGCGCTCCAGACCGACGATCATGCCGTCCACGTAGTTGACGGCGCCCGCCTCCTTCTGCATCGCCTTGAGGCGCGCCGGGGCGGGCACGAAGATCACGAGCTCGCCGAAGGAGGCGAAGCCCAGGTCGCGCGCGAACGCCACGCCGTCCTTCACGCGCGTCACCACACCGAAGGACAGGGGCTGCACCTTCTTCTTGTCGGCGGGCGCCGCCGCGGCGCCGCCGGCCTTGGGGGCGGGGGCATCGGACTTGAAGCGCGCGCCCACGGAGGGCAGGCCGAACACGGGCACGGCCGGCGCGGTGGCGCTCAGACCAGACAGAGCCGCCACGCTCCGGAACGCGGGCGTGTTGCGCCCAACTGCAACGAGGAGGAACAAACGGAGGTTGCAAAGCAGCGGTGTCGAAAAATGAAAGAACACGAGGGAGGGCTAAAGGAAAAAGCGCACGCGAGGACAAGGACACGAAATATTGTGGAAACCGCGCGCACACGTCGCAAGCAGGGCAGCGCTCGGGTGGGGGAGAGCTGGGTGTGATAACGTGAGAGCAACCTGACGTTGGCCGTGCAGATGACGGTTGCGGAGTGTGAGGCTCAATTTTCGCCCAGCTGTCTCGCAGCTCGCGAACAGCGCACCGCAACATCAGAGGGGACACGTCACACGGGGCACCAGCAGGTGGGTGGAGATGTGGTTGCAGGCGAACTCAGCAGAGAGCAGCGGAGGATCAAGCGGCTGCCCCACTCGCAGCGCCGAGGTGCCCGCTCGGGTCGGAGCAACTTGGTGCATGCGTGATGAGATAACCACAAATCGCACCGAGGCTGCAGACGTCTGGGGTTGAGCCGCTGCGCCAGCTGGATCGTCGCTACGGCAACAAGAGCATCGGCAAGTTGACAAATAAGCCGAGCTCAGCCCGCAACCCGCAACGTGACGTGAGCGCAGCCATACGCCGGAGCAAATTCAAAGGGCCGCCGTGTATGCCCTGCCACCTGCCGAAGAGCGGCAAGGCGCCGAAAGCGGCCCTGCGCCAAGCGTAAGCGGGCCAGAAAGGCCCTCCATCATCCGGTTTCGCTGGCGACGCTGAACAGCAGACGCGGCAGGGACCACAAGCCTACACCATGCAATGGCGTTGCAGCATGGACAAGCGCCGCCCAAACAACACCGCTTGGCTGGATCAGCAGTCCACGCGCTCACCGAATGCCGAGAGCCCGGAAACCTCGTACAACACAACCTCATCGACGCCCATTTTCTACTCACCGACGCGGTTAGCCAATCGCAACGCCATCCTCGGCCTGCTACAGACACCTAGGAGAGTGAAAGCTGCGCGTCGGTTCGGCCGCGCGGCCCGTGGACAAGGCGGCAGGGTCCCCGAAAAACTCGGCCTTCGCGGCCTCCCCTCTGGCATCTGTCCGGACATAATTTTAACCAATTCTTCACTCCCTGCGTCCTCTTGGCACGCTCTCTCGTTGTCAACATTCCATACGTACGGATTCGCCAACACTTCGTTGCTGAATTTCGCCTCCGCTCCGCACAATCACGTGTTGACAGGCAAGATGATGTCAACGTGCGGCCGTCGGGTGATCGCAGCAGTTCCGCCGCTCCGCTTGCGGTCAAGCTGCCTGCGCAACCTGGGACTACAAGTCGACGCATCCGCTGCTGCAGCTGCTGTTCGAACCCGCGTACAGCATCAATGGAGACAACCAATCCATGCACCTGGAGGCCTCCGCTTCAGCTCGACGTCAGGCAAAGCATCCGCTGCGCCGAAAGAATGTTGGTGGTTGACAGTGTGTGCAATTGCGTTGTGGGTGGCCTTGAAGGCCGTTGCCGAAGCCACTTCGGTCCGGGAAGGTCCCACTGTGTGAAATGACCGATGACTTTGCTGCCAATTCTCTTGCAGCGCTGAGGGACCGAAACCTTCAGCTTGCCATGTATGCCACGGCTGGAGCGATCTGCGTGGTGGGCATTTCTTACGCGGCGGTGCCACTGTACCAGATATTCTGTCAGGCAACCGGATATGGCGGCACAACGCAGCAGGCGTCCGAGGAAAAGTTCAAAAACATGAAGCCTGTGCCAGGGGCAAGACAACTCACGGTTAACTTCAATGCAGACACGAGCTCTTCCATGCCGTGGACGTTCGTGCCGCAGCAGCGTGTTGTGAAGGTGGTGCCGGGCGAAACCGCGCTGGCGTTCTACACGGCACACAACCCCACAGACGCGCCCGTGACGGGTGTATCGACGTACAATGTGACGCCCATGCGCGCTGGCCTATATTTCAACAAGATCCAATGCTTCTGCTTTGAGGAGCAGCGTCTTCGACCGCACGAGGAGATAGACATGCCGGTGCGTGCCAGACTGCGCAGTTGCGTCGCAGATCGATGTTGCTGGGGGCCCCGACCGCTGCTGCCACAGACCTGC
>Ga0208629_100723_pt1 | contig 14833 bp, 9 predicted proteins | sample LakWasMet19_HOW5_2_FD_183865 | JGI IMG/M metagenome (GOLD analysis project Ga0208629, IMG submission 183865) | Freshwater sediment methanotrophic microbial communities from Lake Washington under simulated oxygen tension - Sediment Metagenome... | ecosystem: Environmental > Aquatic > Freshwater >...
CGCTTTGTGCAGCTGAGTCGCCGCCGCCCTCTTTCGGGCGGGACGGCGAGCCGGACCGCAGTGCCACAGGCGGCGGCAGCGACGGCCGCTGCGGCTGCGTCGGAGGGGTAGGGGGCGGCGTCGGCGGCGCGGCTGGCGGCTTGGCGGGCGCCCTGCCCGGCCCTGGGGGCGCCCCAGGCGGCGGCAGCGGCGGCGCCGCAGGGCCAGCGACAGGAGCGGCAGGGCCAGCGACAGCAGCGGCAGGAGCGGCAGGAGCGGCAGCAGGAGCGGCGGGCGTCGCGCCGCTGGCAGGCGCCCGCGGCGGGGCAGGCGGGGCGCGGGGCTGTGGGATCGGGCTGGAAGGCGCCCCAGGTGCTGCCCCCGCAAGAGCCACGCCTGCAGGCCCCGCAGCGGCGGCGGCAGAGGGGCTGGGGGGCGGCGGCGCCGCGCCGAGGCCTGCGCCTACACTGCCCTGCCGCAGCACGGAGGCGGGCGGCTTGTTGGGCGGCGGCGCGGGGGCTGGCGGCGGCGGGGAGGGCGCGGCGGGCCCTGGGATGAGGCTGCGCCGGCTTCCCAGGCTGACAGACGCGCCCGGGCTCCCCGGCGGCGCTGCTGGCGCGGGCGGCGGCGGCCCCGGCGGTCCCGGCGGCGGTGTCAGCAGGCGGGTGCTAAAGCCGGGAGGGCCAGCGGGCCGCAGGCCAGCTGCAGGGGACCCGGGAGGCACGGGAGGAGGAGAGAGGGGAGGCGGGCCGGCTGGGCCGCCCACGGCCCGCAGGGGCGGGGGAGCGGGCCCCGGGGGCATCGGCGGTCGCGGTGGGCCTGCAGGGCAACGAGACAAGCGGAGTATTCAAAGGAGAGCACCTCACGGGGAGGAAACGCGGGCGCAACGCGCCAAGCAGTACGCAGAGCAGCGCAGTGGAAGCTGCACGCCCGCTACGCACCTCCTGGCGGACCAGCAAGCAACGGCGGGGGTGGAGACGCCGGCAGAGGCGGCCGCATCGCCCCACAAGGGGGAGCCGGACTAGGGATGCCTCTGCACCGAATGGAGGACACATTTTGCAGGCTGCTGACGTGGCTAGCTCGTGGCGAAGGTAAGGACATCGCAGTGGATGAGATACTGGTAACGCTGGGTGTCAACCTGGCGACGTGTGCAACGGTGCACTCACGGGGGGCGGGGAGCTCCAGACATTGCTGGTGGCGGCGGGCCGCGACCTGGAGGAAGTGGTGGCGGCGCTGCAAGTTGACAAGCAGAGGGGCGGTGCAGCGACCGGTTGCAACACAGCCGATGCGGGCGCCTAGCCCTTTCTTGAAGAGCGATCCGTGACGTTGGTGAGCCTACCCGGTGGCGCACCTGGTGGTTGCATTTTGCAAGTGGCCCAGTCAAATAGCAGCGCGCACTTCCGGCAGCATCCGACTTCTCGGAGGAGAGTGTCCGGGGAGGAGCTGAGCGCGGGGCTGAGAAGAGTCGACCCAAAACAGTCGATAGCCAAAGGCGGTTGGATTAAAGGCCGTCAAATGGGGACCCGAACCGCGAGTAACGCCACGACAGCTTCACAGGGCACGACGACTCCTATGCAGGTCCATGCGCACGCAGGCACCGAGGTGACAACTTGTCATCGGTTCAACACACACAAAGGACAGACGGAATTGTGAGCCTCGGCATCATTGACGTAGCGAAACTTTGTTTGCATTGGGTTTCCCCGCAAGCGGTTCATAGGGCCGGTGCTCCTCCGATCAGTAGGGCAGCGTGTGCTCATAGACGACGGATTCCGCTGCCGTGTCCCTGACGCCGCGGTGACGCTGCTGTCCACAATGAAGCGCGCAGCTCGCTACTTTTCCCGCGCTGCGGGCGTGGCGGCCGCAGGGTAAGTCGCTGCTGCCAATGCGTTGTGCATGGTTCTGCTTGCGAGCAGTGCGAGGCACTAAGTGGAATCCGATTTCGTTGTTGTTCACGCTCGTGTTGCAGGCCGCTCTCGCGCAAGGCTCTGTCGTTGTTGTCGGCAGGTTGTGCAGCTAGCAGGGCAGCGCCGTTGCGCCTGGCTCCTGCGCGCTGCTTTGCTGCAGCTGCGTTGCCGCCGCACACGAAGCTGGCGATGCCGGCTCTGTCGCCCACGATGACGGCAGGCACCATTATCAAGTGGCACAAGCAGCCGGGGGATGCGCTGAACCCGGGAGACCTCATTGCGGAGGTTGGCACAGACAAGGCGACTGTTGACTTTGAGTGCCAGGACAGCGGGTACATGGCGAAGATCCTGGTGCCGGACGGGACGGCGGACGTGCAGGTCGGCCGCATCATTGCGATCATGGTCGACACCGCGGACGTCGTGGCGGCCTTCCAGGCCGTGCCCGCAGAGCAATTGACGGGCGAGGGCGCCGCGCCCCTGACCGCGGCGCCGCCTGCGCCAGCTGCGGCTCCTGCCGCACGCGCGCCGGTCGCAGCGCCTGCTACTGCTGCCGCTCCTGCAGTTGCCGCTCCATCGTTTGCTGCGCCGTCACAGGCCGCCAGTGCGGCCAGCGCCGGTGGCAGGGTAATTGCGAGCCCGCTTGCCAAGAAGGTGCGTGAGAGAGGCTGCTGTCGACGCCAGAGCTCGCAGAGGCGGATTGTGTCTAGACCTGCTTAAGCTGTTCGCCTCCGCTGCCGCCGAGTAACCCTCGCCTAGCCAAGCACGGTTGTATTCGGCCAGCCGAGCTGAGTTGGCAGCTCTGGGGTTACCGGGGCCAGCCTTGCCGCACAGACCTAGGTCATGTGCGCCAGCTCTTGCACCAGGCAGCGAGCGCGATGGCGCAGCTGCCAGCTCAGGTCCCCTTGGGCCCGCTTCCAGCTCAGGTCCCGTTCGGCCTGCTACCAGCTGCATCACGCGTCTGGGGCTCGCTGCCAGGGACACCTTTGATGGCGCTGGTGGCTGCTGCTGGTTTGGAGTGCCCTCCTGCTTGCAGCGTCGGTACTCAGATCCGCGCCATGCGCTGGCAGCTGCTGCTGCGGCTGCCCAGGCTGCTGCTCCACTGCTTCGTCCGGTGCGCACATTGCGTGACTCTCACGCTCCCTGTCTGTTACTCACATGGTGCCCGCCTCTGTGTCTCTCCCCTGCAGCTCGCGGCGGACGCAGGGTTGCCCGCGAACGCGCTGTCCGGCCTGGCGGGCACGGGCCCAAACGGCCGCATCATCGCCGCGGACGTCAAGGAGGCGCTCGCTGCCGGCACGCTGGGCGCCCGCGCTGCGGCGCCAGTCGCGGCTGCCGCAGCAGCACCCGCGGCCGCTGCGGGCGCCGCCGCCGCCGCCGCCGCTGCCCCTGCTGCGCCTGCAGCGGCGGGCGCCGTGACGCGCGGCGCCTACGTGGACGTGCCGCACTCTCAGATGCGGCGCGTGATCGCGCAGCGCCTGACGGCGAGCAAGCAGACGGTGCCGCACTACACGCTCACCTCGGAGCTGTCGCTGGACGCCCTGCTCGCGCTGCGGGCGAGCCTGAACGCGGACCTGCCCGCCGCCGGCAAGCTGTCCCTCAACGACTTCATCGTCAAGGCGTCCGCGCTCGCGCTGCGGCGCGTGCCGGAGATGAACTCGAGCTGGCTGGACAGCGGCATCCGCGCGTACGATTACGTGGACGTCGCGGTGGCCGTGGCGACGGAGGGCGGCCTCATCACGCCCATCGTGAAGGATGCGGACCACAAGGGGCTGTCCGCCATCTCCAGGTGAGGGGGCCCGCTGCCGCCGCTGCTGCTGCGCCTGCCGCTGCTGCCGCCGCTGTAGTGGATCGATGTGCAGAGGAGGGCGCTGGGGAAGCGCGCTGTCCTCAGCGTTTTGGCACTCGAGGCTGCCGGTGGCGCGCCCGCTGCGGCTGTCTGTCTCGTGCGCCTGCCTTTCGACACCTGTGTTGCTGCATCGGCAACCCACGCTCGCATCCCCCCCCTCTGTCTCTCCCTCCCCCTCTGTCTCTCCCTCCCCCGCCCGTGCAGCACCGTGCGCGCGCTGGCGGAGAAGGCCAAGGCGGGCAAGCTGTCCCCCGAGGAGTACCAGGGCGGCACCTTCACCATCTCCAACCTGGGCATGTACGGCATCCGCACCTTCTCAGCCATCATCAACCCGCCGCAGGCGGGCATCCTCGCCGTCGGCGCCGCGGAGCGCAAGGTCGTGCCCGACGCCGCTGCGGGCGCAGCGGGCTTCAAGCAGTCTGTCGTCCTCTCCGCGACGCTCAGCTGCGACCACCGCGTCGTGGACGGCGCCGTGGGCGCGCAGTGGCTGGCGGCGTTCAAGGGGTATATCGAGAGCCCCACCAGCATGCTGCTGTAAGCGGCGTATCGAGCCTCCAGCGACGCCGGCGCGCCCGGCTGCAGGCAGACAGACCGGCGGCTCCCCAGCCGCTGGGGTGCCGCATTGTGCGGTGCTCTCGCTCCACCCCCTTACGCCTGAGACGTACACACCCGCTTGAAGTTGCTGACTGTTGGTAGCGGCGCGCTCATTTGACTGCAAGCACTTTCCCTTGGCCTGAGGCAGTCTTAGCGGAATCCACATGAATCAAAATCATCTCTGCAGCTTCTTCAGACGAATTCGGTTTGACTCCAGTTCGCACATACAGCGATTAGCAATTTGCGTCGCCATTGTGCGCATACCTCCATTCATCGGATGCTACAGAGGTCGACATCTACAACCACGTGCAATTGCAAGCAGCTGGGAACCGATCTCGATGTTGAACATGAGTGCGACTGAGAGAAGCATGTGCACTGCGAAACTTGCAGCTGCGCGCTTCAAACCATGCAAGAAGGGATGCACACGTCAAAAAATCAGAGTGCGCACCCCAGCGTGCACCCAACATGCGTACCAACTTGCAGTGACGGTGCAGGTGACAGCCCGGTATACTGAGTCGATTCAACAGCCGTCGGCGCGCAGCCACACGCACACCAAGGGCCAGGAGGCAGCACTAGCCTCCGGGTATCAATCTGCAACCAGCCACCTGTTATAGACGGCCTAATACACGTTCCACACCGAGATCGTGCCATCGCTCGCAGTGGCGACGACCTGGCGGTCGTCTGGGCTGAAAGCCACGTCCCGAACCGCCCCTGCCGTGGCCACGTGCGCCCCCACCACGCGCAGCGCCGGCAGCTCCCAGAACGTGATGCGCCCGTCTGTCCCGCCGGTGACCATCATGTCCTGGCGCGAGTGCGGCAGCGCCATGCACGTGCCCTCTGGCCCTGCGCGAGGCTCGCCCGCGGTGGCTGCGAGGTGCCCATCACTGCCTGCAGCTGCGCCGCCCGCTGCGGCACGGGCCGCTGCCCCTGTGGCGCCGGCGGCGGCGGCGGAGGGGTAGTCAAGCACGAGCAGCGGGTCTCTGCGCGCCCCGTCCCACACCTCCACTGTGCGAGTGCTGGAGCACGTCACGAGCGTGACGCTGCCCCCGGCGACCCCTCCACGGCTCGCCAACGTGCCGCGCGCTAGCTCCGCGCCGCTCCCCTCTGCCGAGAAAGCGGCGGAAGGGTATGGGAGCGCCGCAACCGCGTTGATGGCGCCGGGGTGCGTGCCGACCGACAGACGGCGCTGCGAGCCCAGGTCCCACGTGCTCAGAGTCTTGTCCCGGCTGACGCTGACGGCGATGCCGTCGCCGGGCAGCACCACCAGCTGCGCGATCGCGGCGGCGTGCTCCTTGAACGTGGCGAGCAAACCGCGGCTGCGCAGGTCCCACAGACGCACGGACCCGCTCGCGCCTCCCGTCAGGAGCATGCGCTCGGCGCCGGTGAGGGCGATCGCGGTCACGCCGCCCTCGCGGCCGGGGTGGGCGTCCTGGATGAACCACAGCGGGCTGCCGGCCCGCACCGGCCCGGCGGCCGCACCCGCACCCGCGCGCCTGACCCCAAGCCCCGCCCCAGCAGCATCAGCGCCCGCCCTGCGGCCAGAGCGGATGACGGAACCGGAGGCAACAGCGTCAGCGCCTGCCATTCCCGGCGCCGCAGGCTTCAGCAGCCACGCGCGCACGCAGCCGTCCTGCCACCCGCTTATGTGCAGGTCTGTGCCCGCGCAGACGCAGACGGGGAAGCCCGCGTCGCTGACGTGAGCGACAGACGTGCACGCATAGTCATTCAGATCCCACACGCGAACGCTAGCGTCCGAGCCGGCGGTCACGAGCACGTCGCTCGCGCGCGGCGGGAAGGCCAGCGCCAGGACGTCGGGACACCGCATGGCGGCCTGCAGGGGGCCGGCAGGGCCTGCCAGCAGCGCGCCCGCCGAGGCGGCCTTGGCGGTGGCGCCGGAAGCCAGGGCTGCCGTGACGCCCGAGGGGCTGGCGAGCGGCGGCGGAAACATACCAGCAAAGGCCGTTGCGGCGGGCGGCAGGCCCTCCCCAGCCGCCCCGTGAGCAAAGCGGAGCGGAACCGCCTGTGAGGCCCACGCATCCCCCAGCGGGGCCGGAAACGCGCCACTCGCGCCGCGGGCAGCTCCGCCGGCGGGCGTGAAGGCTGCACGGTACAGCACGCCGTCAGCCGTGGCCGCAAGGAAGCCAAGTGCGGCGCCCGCCCGCGGCGCCTGCAGCAGGGCGATGCTGCACACTGCCCCAGCGACCCGCAGCGACGCGACGACGGACACTGCACCGCCCGCGCCGCCGCTGGCGACGGCATCGCCCCTCACCGTGCGGGCGCGCCCGCCTGCGGGCAGCGGCTCGCTTCCTGAGCCGCCGTAGCCGGCGGAGGCGCCGCGCGGCGGCGCCAGGTGGCAGAGCATCACTGTGCCGTCCCCTCCGCCTACCAGCGCATGCACGGCCCCGCGGTGCGTCAGGTCCGACACTGCAACGAGGGAGGCCACGCCGCCCGTGCTGACGTTGGTCGAGCTGAGGAAGGCCCGGGTGCTGACGTGGAAGACCGCGACGTCGCCGCTGCCCGTGCCCGCCAGCAGCCACGCGGGCGCCACGCCCTCTGCGCCGCCTGCGAACGCCAGCGCCGTGACGTCGCGCGCGAGGCTGGTGCTGGGCACCTTCTCCTGGGCGAAGCGACCGCCCGTGGGCTCGAGCGCCCAGAAGGACAGACCGGGGCAGCCGCCCGTGGCAAACTGGTACAGGCTCGCAGGGTTGCCCTTGACGTCGAGCACAAACCCACCCGACGCGATGCACATTGTCGGGTGCTCCAGCTGCCGCCCCTTGGCAACCAGCGCACCAGACGCAAGGTCCCACGCAAACAAAATGCCGTCCGTTGCGGCTGACAGCAGCACCCGCTCGTCGTCCGTAAAACACAGCGCCGTGACGGTCCCATCATGTTCTTGCAGGCGGTAGGCTACAGAGCGCCGTTCAAGGTCCCACACAATGATATCAGCTTCTGTGCGCTGGCCAGTCGCGAGTAGTCGCCCGGAGCGCGAGACACAGATGGCGCTAATGTTGTCGTTATGCCCGCGGAGCGCCTGCTGCTCGTGCGCATCCTCTGCTGAGTTGACCATCAAGGAGCTTCCCTGCGCGCAAACGAACTGACCACCGCCGGGGAGAAGTTGCGCGCCATCACGCAGGCACCCGGTGAACCCAATCACATGCTCCAACTCCACCTCCGCCATTCGGGCCGCGCGAGTCGGGCGGGAGTGCGCCTCGTCGAAACGGACGGGCTCTGAATGGGGGGGTTGACTCAATCGAGTAGCGCGTGAAGTTCCAGGTTGACTCTTGAGTTTCGCGATCTTGAGTGAAGCGGGCAACGCTCGTGTTGCGTGTTTGCTGCAAGCGGAATCCGTTTAACGGATGACGAGTGCCTCCGACTTCTGAAGCTCTTGCCCGAGCAATTTCCAGTGGTTTTGAGCACGTCGCTGACCCCAAGCACCTCCACTGCTGGCGGATAGCACGTTGGCTTCATTTCGCCCTGTTGGTCGTTCGTGATGTCCCTGTGTGCAAATGCCCGTTCGCACACAGGCTACCGGTCTCGATAACGCACAGCGAGCACCATGGCTCCGCTGCTGCACCTTTTCGGGAGCTGCAGCCCAGCCTTCACACTGTGTGTTGGCTTCTTGCACATGTCGGACATCCGACGGCTGGCAGCAAGCTGCAGATCGCTCTGGAGTGCCATTGCGCACAGCGAATCATTCGCTCAAGCAGCTGCGACACACATGACCCTGCTCGCGTTGTCAAAATGGCGGAATCCCGATCGTCGCTGGCATGAACTGAGCGCTACAGTCAGTTCGACGGTTGAGCCAGTCGTCGCGGTCTCCAGTCTTGCCGGAGGACAATCGTGTTTGGTTACGGCTGGCGGCCGTGTGCGCGTCCAGTCTCCTGGTGGAGCGTTGGATATCGTCCTGGGCACCGCGTCTCTCGATAGACTGTGCTGCCCATCCTCTCTCAGGTCACCAAGCGCTCCAGCATCGCGGGTACAAGCAGCGGAGTTCGACGGTGCCCAGCTCTTTATCGCCGAGAGCGGTGGAACCAGTCTATGGCGTTACGACGTCGCACGATTGCGGCACTCGCTGCGTCTAGGTCTGCGAGTTGGCCCTTCCGCCACCGTCCCCAGAGGCGCCGTGGTGGCGGCGCCGTCAGCCGAGTACTCGTTGCGGCCGCGGCTTGCGTCTGCTGGGTTACGGGTGGTCGCGGCACGGTGCGGAGATACGCACGTGGCCGTGCTGGCGGAGTCGCCCGCGGGCTTCGCCGTGGTGCTGTTCGACAAGCTGACTGCAGCCGTGAGCGCGTGCTCCGAGGAGGTGGCTTTCAGCGCGCGGGGGAGTCGTGTCGCAGGCTTCGTCTATGCAGAGGATGGGCGCGCCTTCGTTGCGGCAACTGACGGCCGAGTGTGGATGATCGATTGTAACGCGGACGAAGGGGCGACGGGCAGCGATACAGCAGAAAGGCATGCAGGTGGCGTTGGGGTCACAGTTGCTGGAGGCAGCGCTTGGGACCCACTGGGTACTGGGGCACGTCATTCGCGTGGCGGGGCGCTCGGGGTGGACGCTCTCGAAAGCCTGACGCCGCCTGCCGCCAGATCTGCGGCGAGTTGGCAGGCGCTGGCCGAGCCGCGCTGTCTGCCTGTTCGATTGATCGCATACTGCGGCGAATCCGGTGATGCTATGCATGCACTCTATCAGCGTACTGACTTGGACGCAGGCGAAGTCGGAGGTTCCTCCGACGGAGTCAACGTCGGATCAAGCGGTAGCTCGGAGTCTGCACTTGACAGCTGTGGCACCTGCCCCGATGACACGCATCGGTGCAGGTGGGCTCCTGCTGCCTTTGTTCCTGTGGCGTCGACTGTCGGCGCGCATGCTCCTCGGACCGCGGCCCCTGGCTCGCCCGCTGGCTCTGGTGCACGCATCACCGCAGTGTCTTGGGCAGCAGACGTGCAGGCGGTGCGAGCCGCCGTGATGCCTTTTTCATCTCCATCCTCGCACCCGAGCACGCCTTCATCTGCGCCTAGCGACGTCTCTTTGCGCAGCTCGTGCGCGGCCTCGGAGGTTGGCAGAAGCGTCAGTGTTGATGGCAGCGCGGGTGGCGGCAGCTCACGCTGCCACGACACTGACGGCAGCCCTGCCGCCAGTTCAGGAAGCGCGCGGGGCGCTCTCGTATCGCTGTCCCCCGCCCGCTTTGCTGTTGAGCAGGACAGCCGCTGGCTGCGTGTGTGCTCCGCTGCCGGAGTCAGCGTGATTGATTTGCACCGACTGTGCCCTCACAACTCATTCGGCCCGTCACATGCCAGCGGCGGCAGCGGCAAGCAACTACTGCTCCCTGCGAAGCGCAAGCGATCGGATATGGCAGACAACGGCTGCGGTAGCGAATCAATACCGACAATCGGCTCCAGCACCTCCAAAACGAGAGTGGCGGGCGCTGGCGGCGCCATGACGGCTGCGGGGTTCTCCTGGGGTGCTGGCCATTCTCCAGCAACGTCGGCTGGCTCTCGCTGTTCCACAGGAGCCGACAGCGTCCGAGCGGGGTTCACTGTCGCATCGTGTATGAGCTCTGCTGCAGCCTCCACGTCGGGTATGGGCCCCTGCCAGCTAGTGCACTTCTTTGGGCCACACGTGATGCTGCGCTGCTCGGCGCATTCGGCATGGCTATTCGAGCTGCAGCAACGCAAGGCGACGGCACCAATAGCACCGGCTCCGACTTCAAGCAACGCCGCGTCGAATGCGGCTGGAAGCGCGGCACTGAGTCGCACAGGCCCCGCTAAATCCTCGCCGTCACAACGATATGCGCCTATTGCGAACCTAAGCTCACTGCTGCTTGGGCGGCATCCTGGAGCGGCTATCACAGCAGTGGCTGCTGAATCTCCATACTCGACGCCACACCCAACTTTCTTAGTTGCTCTCTCGACAGGAGCGGTCGTGACGTTGTGTTGAAGTACGCTTGTCATGCCCCCTGAGTCTTGACCGTAGATCTAGAGTTGTTTGCTTCCTACGCATACACGCGGACGTGAACCCAGTCAGGCTGCAACCGGAATCAACTCACTGGAATGTATAGCAACGATATCGCACAATCGCTACGCGAGTTTACGTACGTGGTTCAAATTTGAACAAAGCTTAAGTTCATGATCAAAGAGCTGACGTAGAGCTGACGTCAAGCTTACGCAGACTTGAAGGCTTCAGCGCCCCACGGCAGAAACTGGCAGCAGACTCGGACGCTTACGCTTGCGGGCTCGCAGTCGGTACCGGTAGACGCCGATGCATGCGCATTCGCGAAACGAGCCTGCAGCCTCGAGCCATGCTTCACCGGGAGCCGACAGCTGTGCACGCGACCCACGAAACGCTCTGATACCAGACAACACAAGTCACACCATACCATGGGCTAGTCCGGTAGCAGCCTGCACTCTCAATCACCGATCCATCGAAGTGGTCCGCGAGGTCTCTGACTATGAGAAAGCCTGGTGCTTCTGCCATGGGGCAAGAATCTGCATCCTGGTGCACGTGGAGCTTGTCGTGTGTGACCCAGCAGGGGATACCACAAGACTGCACTGGAGCAGCTGTCCCTTCATTGCGACACTGCAAAGCCGCCCACTACGAATACGTGTCGGCCCGCAAGCGGCGTTCCTGCGGCAGTCGCCGCCGCTGTCGGCACACCTTTCCGCGGAGGGGTCTCTCGGAGCTGGGCGGGGCTATCTTCCGCTCGGGGCATACGCCTAACCGATGGCGCTGCTTCTGTTGGCGTCTCGGTCAGCGCTGGCCCGCGAGCAGCTGCGTCGCGGCGCTGCGGGCTGTGCGGGCTATGCGGCGGCAGCGCATACCGGGGCGGCGAGGGCATCGGAGGAGCACCGGAAGCGGCCTGCGCACCCGCGAGAAAAGCCGTCACAGTCCTTCCACCGACGGCCACTCCAGAGGGCCCCGGATAACTGCGGTGCGGCTGGGGAACAAGCGACGCATAGCTGTGAGGGTCACGAACGCGTTCCTGCGCGGCAGGCATCCTCGATGGAGCCAGCGCCCGTGTGAGGGCGCCAACCACCATGGCAGCCTCGCGACCATGCCGCGCGCGCAGCTCTTGCTGGTCAACGGACGCATGGGACTCTATGACGGGAACGCTCGCCAGACTGCCCGACCCGGCTCTTGCCGCCGCGGATTGGTCACTGTGGAAGTCTACTCGCTGACTGCCGCGCAGCGGCGACATCGTGCCCAATCGGCGCTCTCGTTCGAACAGGTGTGCATAAGAAGTGACTTCAGGCACCCAGGCGTTTGCGGTCTCGTGCAGTGCTGTCGACGTCAGAGGGGCTGCCGGCAGCGACCAGTGGACGCCCGTCGGAAGTTGACATTGCTCCACGCTGGGCGCGGCTCGCAATGGGCGGTGCGGTGTAGACTGCTTCAGTGGCGTTGCAGCATGTACGCGAGGGGCAGCCGCTCCAACGACCTCGTCCGTGTCGCGCAACGCAGCGGTAATACAAGCTGCATTTTCCAACGCGGCTGCTGCAAGCGTTTCCAGCCGTGCGTGCTCCCGCCATACAAAAAAAGCTTTCGCCTTTTCCAGCAGCATTCGCTTGCTCCAAATCGCTACCAGTCTTTCTGCTGCGAGGAGTCGCAACAGCAGCGGGCGAACGGTGCTTCCCATGCTTCCAGCGACGCTGGAGAACTCAGCGCCGATCGTGGACGGAGGATCGCGGTTCGGAAGTATGACCGGAATGAACCCAGCAGGCAGCGGAAGGGGTATCCGCAAAGCCGCGCAGCTTCCGCCATCCTCAGCCATCGCGATGATGCGCTCTATACCTATGAACTGCCGTTCGCGGTTTAGCCAAGAGGGCTGATGACTCGATCCCGGGAGAGCGTGGCACCTGGCCGGCAGACTCGCCAACGACGTTTGATAAAGCAAAAAGTGGCTGTGCGCGACAGCTGATGCGCTCGGCATTGCTGCAGACTGCCGTTGAAGCTCGAATTCTGAGTTGTCAGGATGCTCGCATTGGGATCGGGCGAAACGTCGGTGCTAATACCAGCACCACTGAGCAGCGGTCTTGCCTCCGCAGTCATACAGTGCATACAATGCATATTACAACCCTTGCTGGCGCAAGTGGCATGAACGCTGGTTGCTGAAACGTGTGAAATCCGTGTCGGATCTTGCGCTTCAAGAAGTTCACCAATCCACTGGCACCTTCAAGTTGGCCAACTCACCGGTACCGGTCATCGTAGTTTAACGGCAAATACAGTTCTCGCGAGTACTTGTCGTCCTGAATGTGCCTCCACGCTGAGCGGGAGGGTGCAAAATCCGAACGTGGCAGCTGCCCGGGAGCCTTCACGGCTGCCAGTGACTCAGAAGCAATTTTCTGCATGCCTGATCCATGTCGAGGCGAGGCCAATGGAAACCCCACTCTAGGGCAAATAGTCGGACTCTTGGCGCACGAGGGTCGCAGTGGTGGCACGTAGTTGAAACTCAGCGACGTAGAGCTAGGATGTTGTTGGTGGGGCTGCAGGATGAGACGGGCCGAGAAAACCATAAGCACTCGGGTTTTCTTTGCCGGCCCGTCCGCACTCGGAGAGGAGTAGATATGACAGAGTTCGGGGGGTCACCGCGCTGTGCGAGCAGATCTATCGCCCCAGCACGCACTGTGAGGGGCGAGGTGAACACTACACCAGCTCAAAATGTGCACGGGTGCATCACGATAGCGCGACACAGAACACTGTGCACAGGGCACGCCTGCATGCATTGCCTCTCACACAAGCAGCTCGAGGCACACACGCATGCGCCATCACAGGTCTGCAGTCACCCGTGCAGCGTCAACACCTGCACCCGGGATCGCAGATCCGTGGTCGACGGGAGAGGCCACAAGAACGGACGCGGCAGCAGGCTGCAGAGCAGGCGCTGCAGAGGTCGGGGCACTGCTGCTGCCGCTGTCAGCCGCCCCAGCACCGAGCGCCGCCATTGGGTTCACTGAGCTGAGAGCTCGATCACTGGCTCGAGCTTTAGCCTGCGCCAGGCTTTTCCCTGCCTCCGGCGTGCTGCGTAATGGTGCGCCGGCGACGCCACTCGTGTCGCCTGCTGTCGCGGCTGGCGCCGAGGACTCCGCAGGCGTAGGTGCTGGCGCCAGCTCGGCGCTGCTGGCAGCGAGGGGATTGAGAACCGTGGCGGGTGCGCCGGTCACAGACGATACGGCGCCCACAGGGTGAGCGCCCCTCGGGCCTCCCTCGTCTGCATCACCAGGAGGCTGGCCCAGTTGCGCGAGCGGGTTCACCTCGACCGAGGTACCCATGGAGGCGCAGGGTCGACCGGCAGCTGCATTGCCGAGCTGCCCAGCACTCGGCTGCTGCGACGCGGTCAGCTGCGGCATCGAGCGGGCCGAGCCGCCACTGACAGGCGGCTGCGCCGCTTCGGCGCTGGCCAATAGCAGGGCCCCTAGCCCCAGCGCAATCGCCGGTGGGGCCGCAGCTGCCAGCGGGTTTGCTATCGTTGTGCCCGCAGACGCCAGCGGAGCGTCGCTTGCGTCAGGCGGCAGCAACGGCCCGCTTGCTGGCAACCCAAGCCGTGCAGTGGAGGGCAGGGCAGCAGACACGGGAGCGATGTCGGAAGGCTGGGCTTTACTCCCCACGTCCCCCGCATGGCTCACGCCTCGGGAAGCTGACCCCAGCAGCGGCGCTGTGCCCTCAGCGGCGCCGCTAACCGATCCGCTCCCCGCTGGCTTCGTGCCGCTAGTAACAGCAGCAGGCTTCGGTGCGGAGGCGGCCGCTGTCGACAGCGCCGCCGCAGCTGCAGTGGCGCCCGTGCCGTCGGCGCTGCCGAACACCGGGCGTGGCGCAAAGTCGAAGGAGGCGAGGGCGCTGTCGTCGTCGTCATCATCAAGCAACCCGTCCGTCTCACCTGCCCTCCCGCCCTTGCGGCGGCTGGCGCCGACGCGGGTGCCGCGCGCCGCACGGCCGCCGGCGGACACCGCCGCCGTCTTGCCGAGCCCGCCGGTGCGCCGCCAGCGCTCCAGCTCCGCCATCAGCCGCGCCACCTCCGCCTGCAGCGCCGCGTTCTGTCCCTCCAGCTCGTGCAGGCGCGTGAGGCTCTGCCCGCACAGCTGGCACAACACCACGCGCTGCTCCACCACCTGCGTCGTGGTTGTGTTGCTGATGTTCACGGTGACGGATCCCGGCTCGACACTCAGGGCCGGCTGCACCACGCTGGCCTCTGGTGGAACCTCCGTCATCGGTGCCGGCGTCGGCGCGGCAACAGCTGGCACGGCAGAAGCAGGCACGACCGCTGAGGCGTCGAGGCCACGCCTGGAAGCGCCAGTGACGAGCTTCTTGGCGCTCGCAGCGTGCATTGGGTTGGCCACGAGCGGGTTGCTGCCTGCCAGAACGAGGGGCCGCTGCAGCGCGGGCACCCGAGGCGGCGGCCTGCGCTTCCGGCAGCAGCACCACCACACCAGCAGCGGCGTTGCGACGGCCAGAAACACGGCGCCCGCCAGGATGCCGATGAAGACGAGCCACTTGAGGCCCGGGATCGGGCTCTCGCTCTGCAGGAAGCCG
>Ga0208629_100724_pt1 | contig 14816 bp, 18 predicted proteins | sample LakWasMet19_HOW5_2_FD_183865 | JGI IMG/M metagenome (GOLD analysis project Ga0208629, IMG submission 183865) | Freshwater sediment methanotrophic microbial communities from Lake Washington under simulated oxygen tension - Sediment Metagenome... | ecosystem: Environmental > Aquatic > Freshwater >...
TTATCAACATGCGCTTTATCAAACCGATCGACGAAGCCTTATTATTGGCATTGGCAAAAAGCCATGATGTGTTGGTCACCATCGAAGAAAACGTTCTTGCTGGTGGTGCCGGCAGTGCCGTCAATGACTTCCTGCAAGCGCAACGCATCTTGATGCCGGTGCTGAACATCAGCCTGCCGGATAGCTTTGTCGAACAAGGCAGTCGCGAAGAACTGTTGGCGCTGTGTGGTTTGGATGTGCAGGGGATTAAGGCGAAGATTGAGGCGTTTGGCGCTTAAGCTAACCTCTTCGATTAGCTCAATAGCGTCAGTATCGTTTGCTGTTGACTGAGAAACTGGGTAATGCTTAGTTTTAATTCGTTTAAATGTCGTTCGGCGGCTTTTTGATCATTGTTTAGTAGGCTGATTTCCAGGTTTTTGGCGGGCTCTTGCAAATCCATTAAGCCGCAAAAACTGACCGAGCCATGTAGCATGTGGGTAATATCTTTCGCTGTGGTTAGTTGTTGATGCTTGATGGCTGTGCTTATCTCAACCAGTTGTACAGGAAGTTCAGCGAATAACTTGATGAAAATGGTCAGGGCAAGACTGCGGTTGTTTTTGGTTTTATTCAGTAGTAACTCAATATATTTTTCAGCCGATTTGATAGCTAATGGCGGAGACTCGGTCATAACAAAACTCCTTTGATAGCGGCTATTACGGTTTGTTCTCTAATCTGTTGACGGGAACCCGTAAACAATATTTTCTTAATTTTGGCGGATTGGTTTTTGGTCTGCCAGGCAATATAAACAGTACCTACCGGTTTTTCTGCAGAGCCCCCGTCAGGCCCGGCAATGCCAGTGACTGCGATTGCACAATCGGCCTCGCTATTAGCCAAGGCGCCGGTTACCATTTCTAACGCTGTTTCTGCGCTTACCGCACCATGCACTAATAATGTTTCAGGAAGAACCCCCAGCATTTGCATCTTAGCTGCATTGCTGTAGGTGACAAAGCCACGATCAAACCAAGCGGAGCTGCCTGGCACTTCAGTAATACATTGGGCAATCCAACCACCAGTACAGGATTCCGCAGTAGCGATTTTTTGATGGTTGGTTTTTAAGAAGTGGCCTAGCTGTTCTGCTAGGCCAATCAAGGCGTCTGGCATGATATTACTTGAAAGCTAGATATGTTGACGTTCAAGTATAAGGTAAATTATCTGGAAATTAAGCTATCAATTTTTGTCAGCAGCTAATTTGCTGTGGTTGATGGAATATACAAAATACACAATTAAACCAAGTGTTAACCAGATAATGAAACGCAGCCAAGTTAGTCCAGGTAAAAAAGCCATTAATGCTCCACAAGACAACATGCCTAATACTGGAAATAATGGGCTAAAAGGTGAACGGAATGGGCGGTGTAAATCTGGTTGAGTGATCCGAAGCGCGATAACGCCAAAGCAGACCAGTACAAATGCGGCCAAGGTACCGATATTGACCAGCTCAGCTAAATCGCCAAGAGGCATAAAGCCAGCAATCAGCGCCATAATAACCCCGCAAATCACAATAACGCGCACGGGTGTTTGCGTTGTTTCGTTAACTTCACTAAAAAATGGCGATAACAGTCCGTCTCGAGACATGGCAAAAATAATACGAGTCAACCCGTAATAAAGCACCAGCATGACAGTGGTGAGACCGGCAATAACACCGGTTGAGATTAACGCTGATGCCCATGTGTGGCCAAGCAGTGTTAGGGCATGTGCAACCGGCGAAGAAACATTGAGCTCAGTGTAAGGTACGACGCCAGTGAGTAGGGCCGAGACGATAATATAAATAACAGTGCAAAATAGCAGTGAGGTCACAATGCCAAAGGGCAGGTCGCGTTGTGGATCTTGCGCTTCTTCGGCGGCAGTAGATACTGCATCGAAACCGACATAAGCAAAAAATACGATAGACGCACCGGCTAGTACGCCTGTGGTTTTGCCATCCGGCAACGATTGGAACCAACCAAATGGCATGAACGGGTGCCAGTTATCAGGGTTAACGTTAAAAAATGCCACAGCGATGAAGATGATGATGGTGGTTAGTTTGACGAACACCATGGCATTATTGGCTTTGGCGCTTTGTTTTACGCCGATTATCAGCAACACCATCAGCAATAAAATGATCGCGGAGGCCGGTAAGTTAATATAACCGCCAAGTTTGGGTGCTTTGGTTAACGCGTCGGGTAACGGCAGCCCGATTGCTGTTAAGGCATTGTTGAAGTAGCCGGACCAACCGTTCGCGACAGCTGCAACTGAAATGCCGTATTCCAGTAGCAAATCCCAACCTATTATCCAAGCGGTTAGCTCACCAAAAGCGGCGTAACTGTAGCCATAGGCACTGCCGCAGCCGCCGATGGCAGCAGATAATTCAGCATAAGAAAGCGCTGCAAAAGTACATGCGAAGCCTGCTATAACAAATGAAAGCACCACGGCCGGACCGGATTGAGTAGCCGCGGCTATGCCAGTCAGTACAAATATTCCGGTGCCGATAATCGCGCCAATACCAAGAAAAGCAAGGTCCCATTTTGACAGGCAACGTTTGAGTGACGTACTCTCTGAGTCGTCCGAAACGACCTGCTTGGTTCGAAAAATTTGCAATGTCATGCTGTTGATCCCTTGGTGTTTCGTTACGAAAAAATTAACTTAAAGCCCAAAAATTTAGAAGCTTATTAAGATTATAACTTACCGCTTATCTGCAGAGATATTCATCGAAGGTGCCTGTTAGGTACAGGCATGATAAAATCACAACATCTTTATAACTGCACGTCTCTCCTCAATGAAATTTAGTTCGCAATTCCTTTGTATTTTATCGATGGCCGTAGTGTGCGGCACTGTTAACGCTACTACCTATTCGATGCCGAAAACCCCCGGTGATAGTGTCATTATCGAGCACCCAGAAGATGGCGATGTGTCATTTACCCGTTCTCAGCAAGACGAAACATTGATCGACGTTGCGCGGCAATTTTTGCTTGGGCAAACTGAAATTGTCAGATTGAACCCCGATCTTGATCGTTGGTTGATCAAAAAAGACACCATCATAGTGTTACCCAATAAACGTATTTTGCCGGAAGGCCCTCGCAACGGCATTGTCTTAAATCTTTCCGAGTTTCGTTTGTATTTTTATCAACCCAACGGAAAAAACGGTGCCCCTGTTCAGGTGCGTTCATATGCACATGGGGTAGGAAGGCAAGATTGGAAAACGCCTTTGGGTGAGACAAGAATCGTAAAAAAAGTAAAAAATCCATCTTGGTATCCTCCTGAGTCAATCAGGCAAGAACATGCCGCTAACGGTGACCCATTACCCGCTATCGTTGGGCCTGGACCGAATAACCCGCTGGGGTCACGTGCATTGCATTTGGCGCTTAAAGGCGAATACCGTATCCACGGCACCGATATAGACAAAATTTATGGTATCGGCATGCAAATAACGCATGGCTGCATACGTTTATATCCTGAAAACATTGAAGCGTTATATGACTTGGTTTCAGAAGGAACGCCGGTTTATCTCGTTAAACAACCGATCAAAGTCGGCTGGCTGGATAACAAGCTTTATGTTGAGGCGCATCCGGATTTAGAAGGTGATGAAACGACGCATGAACAGCGGTTTGCCTTAGCGCTCTCATTGATAATGAAAGCCAATAAAGGCGAGTTGCCCGATTTCGATAAGGCAGCATTAGATCAAGTGCTAACTGAATTACGCGGAATTCCAACGGCAATTTATGAAAGATTACCGCCATTAGAAGATGAAGTGGTGCCAGACGTTGTAAATGCACCAGCACCCGTATCTAAAACGCCTGCCAAGTTAGCAGTCAATAAAACAGCTAAGCAGGCAGTGATTTCGAAAAAGCCCACAGCGGTAGCTATTAATAAAACTGCTAAGTCGGCCCCTACAAATAAATCCGCTAACAAAACAGCTAAATCCACGGCTAAGACTGCAAGTAAAGCTTCTTCACCCGGATATTATCGCGGCTCTTTATAAAGTCTGGCGGAGTGTGGAGACTGCAAAGCTCAGATTCACACAGCGCCAAGATTGTAATTCCACGTTCGAGGGATTAATTTTTGAATGTATGCGTCCAGTATCCTTTGGGCGCACTTCCTCAAGTACATCAAGCTGTTCAGATTAATTTATGAGTTTTGACATTATCTGTTTTGATTGCGATAGCACCTTAAGCAAGATTGAGGGTATCGATGAATTAGCGCGGCGAGAGGGTTTGGGCGCCGAGATGGCGCGTCTTACCAACGCGGCGATGAATGGTGAAGTGAAGTTGGAAGCGGTGTACGGGCAGCGACTGTCGGCAATCAGACCCAATAAACAAAGCATCAATTGGCTAGCTGAGGCTTACATTGCCGAACGTGTTGACGGTGTTGAAGAGGTATTTGCTGAACTGTTGGCATTGGGTAAAACGGTGCATATTGTCAGTGGTGGCCTGCGGCAGGCTATCTTGCCATTGGCTAAATACTTAGGTTTGCCGGAAGAGCAAGTTCATGCTGTTGATGTCTATTTTAATGAAGATGGCAGCTATCAAGATTTCGACGAGAATTCGCCTTTGGCAAGAAATGGCGGCAAAGCTGAGATTTGCCGGCAATTACTGAAGCCGAATGCAAAGCTCGTTATGGTTGGTGACGGCAATACTGATATGGAAGCCAAGCAAGCCGGGGCTTATGTCGTGGGGTTTGGCGGTGTAGTTGACAGGGCTATCGTTAGGGAACTTGCTGATGTGTATTGCCCGGAATCCAATCTTAAAGCTGTACTCACATATGTTTTATAGGCTTTTGATGAAAAGCGCCGAGTAGATTAATAATATTTTTTAAATATATCTTTAGAGAGAAACGATGGCTGGACATAGTAAATGGGCGAACATCAAACACCGTAAGGCAGGGCAGGATGCCTTGCGCGCCAAGATTTTTACCAAAGTACTGCGCGAGATTTCCGTCGCCGTAAAGGCGGGTGGCCCAGATGCAGCGACTAATCCTGCATTACGTGCCGCCACTGATAAAGCGTTGGGCGCTAACATGCGCCGCGACACAATCGATAACGCTATTAAAAAAGCCTCCGGCGCGCTGGAAGGCGTTAATTATGAAAATATTCGCTATGAAGGTTACGGGCCTGGCGGCACGGCAGTGATGGTTGATTGTCTGACCGATAACCGCAATCGCACCGTTGCCGAAGTGCGTCATGCCTTCACTAAAGCGGGCGGCAATTTGGGTACTGATGGCTCGGTGGCATATCTGTTTAGTAAAGTCGGCATTATCAGTTTTGGAGAGAGTATCAACGAAGACGCTTTACTGGAAGCTGCATTGGAAGCAGGCGCAGACGATGTTGTTAGTCATGAAGATGGAACAAAAGATGTAATGACCACGCCGGAAAATTATCTGGCAGTTAAAGAAGCGTTGGTGGCGGCTGGTTTTGAACCTGAAAATGCTGAAGTGACAATGCAAGCTGCAACCACCACAGATTTGGACGCCGAGGCCGCTGAAAAAATGATGCGCTTGATCGAGCGTTTGGAAGATCTCGATGACGTACAAAATGTCTATTCCAATGCCGAAATCAGTGATGAAATTATGGCAGGGATGAATTGATAACTTTTGCTGCTTTCTTATTGCCGGGCTTGAGTAATTAATGAGAATTCTAGGTATAGACCCAGGTTCAAGATTAACCGGCTACGGCATTATCGAAGAGTCGTCGCGTGGTTACAGTTACGTTGCCAGCGGCAGTATCAATATTAAAGCCGAATATTTTCCTGATCGACTCAAGCAGATTTTCGACAGCATTGTTGAGATTGTCCGGCTCTATCAACCCGAACAAATGGCCATTGAGCAAGTGTTCATGCATAAAAATGCCGATTCTGCGTTAAAACTCGGTCAAGCCCGCGGTGCGGCCATTTGTGCGGTGCAGACAGCCGGTTTGCCGGTGTTTGAATATGCCGCTCGGCAAGTCAAGCAGGCGGTGGTAGGTAAGGGCGCAGCCGATAAGATACAGGTGCAACATATGGTGAAAATGTTGCTAAACATTCAAGGGACATTGTCGTTGGATGCCAGCGATGCTTTAGGTATTAGTATCTGTCATGCCCATTATCAGCAAACAGCATTACGACTGCAGCGAGGCCTTTCACAATGATCGGATTTTTACGCGGTAAGCTGGTGCTAAAAGCGCCGCCGATGTTGATGCTTGATGTAAATGGTGTCGGCTACGAAGTTGAAGCCCCTATGACTACTTTTTACAATTTGCCTGCTGTTGGCGAAGACGTGAAACTGCACACTCATCTGGTGGTCAGGGAAGATGCGCATATTTTATTTGGCTTTGCGGCTGAAGCTGACCGGGCTATGTTTCGAACGCTAATCAAGGTAAACGGTGTTGGGCCAAAATTAGCGCTGACGATTTTATCCGGGCAAAGTGCGGAAGAATTTCATCGCTGCATTCATAATAATGATACCCAGGCCTTGGTGCGCTTGCCCGGTGTTGGTAAAAAAACCGCAGAGCGCTTAGTCATTGAAATGCGTGATCGTTTGCCGGATCTTGGTGAATCTTCAGTTAACACGGTTACTGTTGGGGCTGCTGCTACAGTTGCAAGTAATCCCAAGCAAGAAGCTATCAGCGCCTTATGTTCATTAGGTTACAAGCCTTTGGACGCGGCCAAAATGGTGCAGCAGGTTAGTAATGACGACATGAGTTGTGAGAATATTATCCGCTTTGCCCTGCAAGGTGCGGTGAAATGATCGAAAGTGATCGCATGATTACCGCGCAAAGCCATACCGATGAAGAGCGCCAAGATCGGGCTATTCGGCCTAAACGCTTAGCCGATTACGTCGGACAGCAAGAATTACGTGCACAAATGGAGATTTTTATCCAGGCGGCAATTGCCCGTAAGGAAGCGTTGGATCATGTGCTGATATTTGGTCCGCCCGGCTTGGGTAAGACTACCTTGGCCAATATCATCGCGGCGGAAATGTGTGTTAAAATTCGTCAAACATCAGGCCCAGTGCTCGATAAAGCCGGTGATCTTGCCGCTTTGTTGACGAATCTCGAACCTCATGACGTGTTGTTTATCGATGAGATTCATCGTTTAAATCCAGCTGTTGAAGAAATTTTATATCCCGCGATGGAAGATTATCAGCTGGATTTAATGATTGGCGAAGGCCCGGCGGCGCGCTCAATCAAGCTGGATCTGCCGCCATTCACGTTGGTCGGCGCAACTACCCGAGCTGGATTGTTAACATCACCGTTGCGTGATCGCTTTGGTATTGTTCATCGCTTAGAATTTTATACGGTTGAAGAATTGGCGGGTATTGTTACTCGTTCCGCGAACGTGCTGGGCATGATTATTGAACAAAATGGTGCTTATGCCATTGCTCGTCGTTCAAGAGGAACGCCGCGTATTGCTAATAGACTACTCCGGCGGGTACGTGATTATGCCGAAGTCAAAAGCAATGGTGTAATTACCGAAATTACCGCGATTCAGGCATTGGATATGTTGAAAGTCGACAGTCATGGCTTTGATGCACTGGATCGCAAGTTGCTGATAACGATGATTGAAAACTTTGCCGGTGGACCGGTGGGGCTGGATACATTGGCAGCAGCTATCAGCGAAGAACGGGGTACTATTGAAGATGTGTTGGAGCCTTATTTGCTGCAACAAGGCTTTATTATGCGTACTCCCCGTGGTCGTGTAGTTACCCAGAACGCTTATCTGCATTTTGGCTTGCAGCCACCGAAACAAATAGGGGGATCTGAGGATTTGTTTGATTAACTCAGGTTATGCAATAACTGCGAAGAACATGATGAAAACCGAAAACTTCATGCTCTTCGTGATAATTTTACATAGCATCAGTCTTGCAAGTTGGGTTAGGCAATGCTTTAACCCAACATTTGGTAACCTAATAATTTTCTTTTAGCAAACTAGAATGTGTCTTTACACTCGCTGACAGTGATACTAAACGCTGCATCCAAAACAACCACCTTTTAAAAAATAACAAGGAGATACAAGGAATCTGCGTATGAAAACTTTAACCATACTCCTAGTAGGTTGTGTCACCCTAGTTGGATGTGCCAGTACCGAGTACAGACCATATTACAAACAAGGTGTGCCGCAAAGCATATCAGAGTCTGTAAAAGCAAACTGCAAAAACGCCGCTTTAGATAAACTAATAGCTGAAGGCCATGGAACCGATACATTTAGGGATTTTGAAGTATCTAAGGCAACACATAAGTGTATGGTTAAACAAGGCTACAACCGAATATAACTTACCTAATAACTTTAATTGAAAATTAAAAAATTTATCTGGCCAATTCGCGTTTATTATGAAGACACTGATGCTGGCGGTGTGGTGTTTTACGCCAACTACCTTAAGTTTTTCGAAAGAGCCCGAACCGAAATGCTTAGAGCCATGGGCTATGAGCAAGACCGGTTGATAGCTGAGCAAGGCATTATTTTTGTGGTGCGCTCGGTGCAGGTGGATTATTTATTACCCGCTAGGTTCAATGAGCTATTGCAAGTTACCGCAAAAGTCAGTGTCGCCAAAAAGGCCAGTCTGACTTTTGAACAAATTATTACCCGCGACGACGCGGTTTTGACAAGCGGTGTTATTCGCATTGCCTGTCTGGATGCAAACACCATGCGTCCTAAAGCGATTCCTGAAATTTTATTAGAGCAGTTAACCCATGAACACTGATTTATCTATTTTCCATTTAGTTACTCAAGCCAGTTTTGTTGTCCAGTTTGTAATGTTGGTTTTACTCAGTGCCTCAGTGGCATCGTGGACATTCATATTTTCCAAACGCAAAGTACTCAATCGTGCGGTTGAAATCACCGATGAATTTGAAGAGCAGTTCTGGTCTGGCGTGCCCTTAGCTGAACTTTACAGAAAGCTGGCTGCCAATGATTTTGAGCCAGAAGGCATAGAAAAAATATTTTTGGCGGGTTACAAAGAATTTTCGCGCATGCGTCAAGCGGGCAATGTTGAACCTGCCGTGCAAGTGGAAAGTGCGCAACGAGTAATGCGTATTGAATTGTCTCGGGAATTGGAAAGATTAGACGAGCATTTGGCATTTCTGGCCACTGTCGGTTCCACTAGCCCTTATGTGGGTTTATTCGGTACTGTCTGGGGGATTATGAATTCATTCATGTCACTCGGTAACGTCAAACAGGCGACCTTAGCGCAGGTGGCACCTGGTATTGCCGAAGCCTTGATTGCAACCGCGATTGGTTTGTTTGCTGCGATCCCCGCTGTTGTTTCATATAACCGCTTTTCTACGCGCTTAGACAGATTGACCGGCCGATATGAATTATTCGTCGAAGAATTTGTAGTCTTATTGCAAAGACAGGCACATAGCAAATGAGTAGAAAAGGCCATCGTAGAAAACCCATGGCTGAAATCAATGTCGTTCCCTACATTGACGTCACCTTAGTGTTGTTGATTATTTTTATGATTACCACGCCTATGCTGCAAACCGGCGTAGAAGTCGAGCTACCGCAAACGCAATCTGCAACAGTTGAATCCAAAGATGAGCCACCTATTGTGGTGTCGATACAGCAGGGTGGTCAGTACTTCCTAAATGTTGGTGATGGTAACGATGAATCCGTGCAAGTTGAAGACATTTACCCACGGGTAGCTGCTGCTATAGCTAGCAAGCCGGGAACGCAGGTGTTGATCAATGCCGACAAAGCTGTTGACTATGGAACTGTAGTGACAGTGATGGCGAAACTAAAAAACGCAGGCGTGCCTAGTGTTGGATTGATGACTAAGTCTGACGAATAATGAATCCGGATAGTTCCCCCAAAAAATTATCGAAGCCATTTGCCTTAGCGTTAACGCTGCATCTTACGCTTTTAGGTTTGTTTGCCTTAAGTGCCTTAATTAAGCCGGCTCGAGTAGACAATCAACCAGAGACAGAAATTATTCATGCGTCTGTTGTTGAGGAAACTCAGTCAGAAACAGTGAGTGAGCCGGCGGTAGAGCCTGCGAAGCAAGAGCAACCGCCAGTAGAAGAGCCTGTCGTGCAAGAGCAGGAAGACACCGCGGCCAAAGCAGCCGCTGAAAAAGCCGACGCCCTTGCCAAGGCCCAAGAGGCAGCTAAACAAGCCGAAGCTGAGAGAGTCACCGCTGCAAAAGCCAAGGCTATAGAAGCTGAAAAAGTCGAAGCGGCCAAAGAAAAAGCAGAAGCTACAGCTAAAGCTAAACAGGTTGAAGTGGAGAAAGCTAAATCTGAAGCAGCCGCGAAAGCTAAAGCCGAAGAGGCTAAAGAAAAAGCAGAGGCTGAAAAAGCCGAGGCAGTGAAAGAAAAAGCTGAGGCCGCTGCGAAAGCTAAAGCCGAAGCAAAACAGCAAGAAGTAGAAAAGGCCGAGGCAGTGAAAGAAAAGGCTGAGGCTGCCGCGAAAGCTAAAGCTGAAGAGGCTAAAGAAAAAGCAGAGGCCGCAGCTAAAGCAAAGCAGGCTGAAGCAGAAAAGACTAAAGCCGAAGCAGCTGAGCAAGCCAAAGCGAAGGCAGAGGCTGAAAAGGCCGAGGCAGCTAAAGAAAAAGCCGATGCCGCCGCGAAAGCTAAAGCCGAAGCGAAACAGCAAGAAGTAGAAAAGGCTAAAGCTGAAGCAGCGGCCCAAGCCAAAGCTAAGGCAGAGGCTGAAAAAGCAGAAGCAGCCAAAGAAAAAGCCGAGGCCGCAGCGAAAGCGAAGGCCGAAGCAGCTGCTCAGGCAAAAGCTGAGGCAGCGGCTAAAGCAAAAGCCGATGCCGAGAAAGCTAAAGTTGAAGCGGCCGCCCAAGCAAAAGCTAAGGCAGAGGCTGAAAAGGCGGAAGCTGCTGTAAAAGCTAAAGCCGAGGCCGCGGCGAAAGCCAAAGCGGAAGCTGCCGCCAAGGCCGAGGCTGAGAAAGCCCAGGCTGCTAAAATTGCCGCTGAGCAGGCAGAAACTGCAAGATTAAAAGCAGAAGCGGAAAAAGCTGCCAAAGCTGCAGCTGAAAAAGCCGAAGCTGCGAAAATTAAAGCAGAACAAAATAAACAAGTGATGGCTGAGGCAATGGCGGCTATTAAACGTAAAGTTGAGAATAGCTGGATTCGCCCTGCTGAAGCGACTGGAATCAAATGCACCATTCGCGTTAAATTAATGTCCGATGGTACCGTTGTCGATGCACAAGTAGTAACAAGCAGTGGCGATGAGGTTTTCGACAGGTCTGCTGAAAATGCGGTCAATAAAGCATCGCCACTACCTGTACCGTCAGATAAAGAGCTTGGTAAAGATTTTAGATCGTTTGTGTTCGAATTTAAGCCCAGATAACCGAGCATACTTTTATAGCGGTTAGTTGGTTTTGATTATGGAGTTGTTATTTTTTCGGTAGGTTTACCAGAGGTGGTCCGTGAATTTTTTTAGAATAATGTTTGTGAGCGTCTTGTTGGTGTTTTATAGCGTCAATAGTTCGGCAGAGTTGACCATTGAAATTACTGAAGGCATCGAAAGCGCACTACCCGTTTCTGTGGTGCCTTTTGCGTTGCAAGGTGCAGCAGGTGTGCCGGTCGATGTGAGCTTTGTCGTTAATGCCGATTTGGGGCGTAGCGGTTATTTCAAAATGTTGGATCGCCAAAGTATGCCTGGCAAGCCCAGTACTGCTGAGGCGATTAATTTCAAAGATTGGCAGGCGATAAACCAAAATTACATGGTGATCGGCCAAGTCACGGAAAGCGGCGGTCAATACAATGTCCAGTTTCAGTTGTTTGATGTCTATAAAGGCACGCAATTGCTGGGTTATCGGATGAATTCATCTGCAGAAGATTTGCGTCGTACTGCTCACCATATCAGCGATTTGATTTTTGAAAAATTAACTGGAAAAAAAGGCGTATTTAGCGGGCGTATTTCTTACATTACTACCAGTAAGCAAGGTAAGCAAAGCACGCATAGATTACAAGTTGCCGATGCGGATGGCTTTAATGCGCAAACTATTGCTTCTTCAATAGAACCTTTAATGTCCCCTGCATGGTCGCCCGATGGTAGAAAACTCGCTTATGTCTCTTTCGAGAAAAAAAATGCGGCAATTTATATCCAAACACTGGCGACCGGTGAACGGCAGAGAGTGGCGGAGTTTCGTGGCATCAACGGCGCGCCTTCATGGTCTCCTGATGGTTCAAAATTAGCGGTAACATTGTCAAAAGATGGCAGTCCTGACATTTATGTATTGAATTTGGCAACACGTTCTTTGGTTAAATTGACCAAAAGCTTTGCCATTGATACTGAGCCGACCTGGTCACCTGATGGCGGCAGCATTGTGTTTACTTCGGATAGAGGTGGCAAACCTCAGTTATATATCGTGCCTAGCCAAGGCGGCGAAGAAAAACGTCTGACTTTTACCGGCAGTTATAACGCTCGGGCTAGTTTTTCACCCGATGGTAAAAATATTGCCATGGTGCATTCTAACGGTGGTGGTTATCGTATTGCTATCATGGATATGGCGACTCGGTCTATCAACGTATTAACATCAGGGCCATCTGATGAGTCCCCGAGTTTCGCACCCAACGGTAGTTTGATTTTGTACGCTTCTAAAAAAGGCGGCACGGGTTACTTATCGGCTGTGTCGATAGATGGTAAAATGCAACAAAAATTGGTGTTTGATAGTAGCGAAGTTCGCGAACCCGCATGGGCACCTTAGTCGAATTGGTTTTTTAGTAATTAATTTTTTGGAAAGATGATGAAATTCAACAAAACAATAGTAGTACTGGCAATAAGTGCCATGATGTTAACGGCATGTTCTGATGATAAAGACGAGAGTCTGACTGACGGAAGCCAAAATAGTGCAAGTGGTTTAAATGACGCTTCTACCAGTGGACTCAATGGTGGCGCAGGCGTCAATGGCTCAGCAATTGGCGGTGGTTACGGCAGTAATGGCGCGGGTGGATTAGGTCCTGAGTTTAGCGATCCTAACAATCCGTTATCCAAACAAACAATTTACTTTATGTTAGACAGCAGCCAAGTTCAGGACGATTTTATTCCTGTGATTGCTGCACATGCACAGTATTTGGCGGCACATCCTGCACAGCATGTGGTTTTGGAAGGAAGTTCCGATGAACGTGGCTCGCGTGAATACAATATTGCTTTGGGCGAACAACGTGCTAAGTCAGTTGCTAATTTATTAAAATCTCAAGGTGCTTCTGATGCTCAATTGGAAATTGTCAGCTACGGTGAAGAAAAACCAGCTGCGGCGGGACATGATGAATCCGCTTGGCAATTGAACCGTCGTGTTGAAGTGGTTTACCAAGGCCAATAAATGAAATCCCGGTTACTCCTCCTTTTGCTTGCTTGTGGCAGCGTCAACGCAGAGCCTTTACCGTTGCCGCCTGCAGTTGATAATGCAACTTATCCAGCGGGACCACCTGCTTCTTCAAGACCCGCGTCGGCGACTACTCTGTATGAGTTGATGGGCAGACTGGAGCAATTACAGGCTGAAGTGCAACAATTAACCGGCAAAGTGGAGGAGCAAACCTATCTCATCACTGAGATGAAAAAGCGTCAGAACACTATGTATGCCGATTTCGATGAGCGTGTACAGGTGCTGGAAAAGAAGCTTGAAAGTACGGCTCAACCAGCTGCTGGTGAAGCCGGCGATCAAGCTGCCAATCAGGAAAAAAGTGAGACTGCCGCTGCTGAGCCGGCTGCTGCAGTTGAAGCCAATAAAACTGAAGATAATAAAGCAGTTGCACCAGCGACGCCTGCGGCTGTGGATAAACCCGCAGAACCAAAGCCAGCTCCTGCTGCTGGCGATTCCAAAGAACCTTATCAACATGCTTATGATGCATTGCGAAACGGCCATACCAGTCAAGCAATTACTGAATTTAAAGACTTGTTAAGTAAAAATCCGAAAGGAGAGTATGCAGGCAACGCTCAGTATTGGTTAGGTGAGGCTTATCGCGTTAATCAGGATGTTGACTCTGCTCGCAAGGCATTTTCGGCAGTGGTGGATAATTATCCGGCCAGCGCCAAAGTACCGGATGCTTTGCTGAAGCTTGGCTACATTGAGATTGAGCAAAAAAATCCGGCTAAGGCACGTGACTATTTAACAAAAGTGACTGTTGCGTATCCAAACTCAACTGCTGCGCATTTGGCCGCTAAGAAATTGCTTCTTATTGATCCACCAAAAAATGAACCCCCTCGTTAATTGTGGGTTCGTTACGCATCACCGAAATATTTTATTCACTGCAAGGTGAGTCCAATACCGTCGGATTACCGACGGTATTTATTCGACTAACCGGCTGTCCGCTCCGTTGTGTTTATTGCGATACCACTTATGCTTTTACTGGTGGTAGCAAGATGGACATTAATGCGATTCTTGATCAAGTTAAACAATACCCAACACTCTACGTTACCGTTACTGGCGGCGAGCCACTTGCTCAGCCTGCCTGTATTGAGTTGATGAGCAAATTAGCCGATCAGGGCTATCAGGTATCACTGGAAACCAGTGGCGCGTTGGATGTATCTAAAGTTGATCCACGTGTTATAAAGGTAATGGATCTTAAAACGCCCAGTTCCGGTGAGTTAAGTAAAAATTTATATCAAAACATCACCTATCTAACGGCTAACGATCAGGTCAAGTTTGTGATCGGCAGCGACGAAGATTACCAATGGTCCAAACAAATACTGGCGGAATACACTCTTGCTGATCGTTGCCAGATTTTATTTTCGCCAGTGATGGGGCAACAAAATCCTACCGAGCTTGCCGAAAAAATTCTCGCCGATTATTTGCCGGTGCGTTTCCAAATTCAATTGCATAAACTGCTTTGGGATGATGCCCAAGGCAAATAAACAGCTAAGTTACCCATGCCCAAAAAA
>Ga0208629_100726_pt1 | contig 14813 bp, 5 predicted proteins | sample LakWasMet19_HOW5_2_FD_183865 | JGI IMG/M metagenome (GOLD analysis project Ga0208629, IMG submission 183865) | Freshwater sediment methanotrophic microbial communities from Lake Washington under simulated oxygen tension - Sediment Metagenome... | ecosystem: Environmental > Aquatic > Freshwater >...
GGCAGGGGCCGCCACGACTGGCGCAGGGGCCGCCACGGCAGGGGCAGGCGCAGCTTCAGCAGCGGCGCCCGTGCCAAACGTGAGCTGCAGCGGTGCCGCCTGCGAGAGGCCGGCCTTCACGCGCTCAGCGAGCTGCCCCTGCACCGCCACCAGCGGCTGCGCGCCCACGTCTGCGCCCCCGATGGACAGCAGGCGCCACCCGGCCTGCACGCCCGCAGCCGCGGCGGACTTGCCCGCGGACACGTTGCCCACGACAGCGCCGACGCCGCCGGGGCCCGCAGCGAGCGTCAGGCCGAGCGGGGAGGAGGAGAGGGACACCGTCACGGCGCCGCCGGACGACGCAGCGGGGGCAGCAGCTGCGGGCGCAGGGGCTGGCGCAGGGGCTGGCGCAGGGGCAGGGGCAGGGGCGGCCGCCGTCGCCTGCAGCCTCACAGCCGCGAAGGGGTTGGCTGCAGCGGCAGCGGCTGGGACGGGCGTCGCGGGCGCGCCAAAAATGGACGCCTTGGCCGCCGCGAAGGGGTTGGCTGCGCCTGCGGCGGCTGCAGGGGAGGCCGCAGGTAAGCCAAACGGCGAGGGCTTGCCGGCCGCGGCAGCGCCGAACGCCGCTCCGAAGGCAGCCACGGGCGCAGGGGCAGGCGCAGGGGCAGGGGCCGCCACGACTGGCGCAGGGGCCGCGGCAGGGGCAGGCGCAGCTTCAGCAGCGGCGCCCGTGCCAAACGTGAGCTGCAGCGGCGCCGCCTGCGAGAGGCCGGCCTTCACGCGCTCAGCGAGCTGCCCCTGTACGGCCACCAGCGGCTGCGCGCCCACGTCTGCGCCCCCGATGGACAGCAGGCGCCACCCGGCCTGCACGCCCGCAGCCGCGGCGGACCTGCCCGCGGACACGCTGCCCACGACAGCGCCGACGCCGCCGGGGCCCGCAGCGAGCGTCAGGCCGAGCGGGGAGGAGGAGAGGGACACCGTCACGGCGCCGCCGGACGACGGAGCGGGGGCAGCTGCAGGCGCCGGGCTTGACACCCCGTTGGCGTCAGCCGGGCTGGCCAGCGAGGCGAATGAGGGGCCGCCCCCGGCCTTCCACACGCTGGCAGCGGACCCCGCAGCGGCGGGCTTGGCTGCGGCCGAGAACGAGCTTCCCGCCGCGAAGCTTCCTCCGAAGCCAGCCCCCGACCCGAATGCCGCGGGGGCCGACGATGCAGCAGCCGCCGCTCCGAAGCTGCCAAAGGAGGGCTGCCGGGTGGCCCCTCCGAAGGCAGGCGAGGCGAAGCCAGCCTTGCCCGCGGCGGCCTCCGCCGCCGCTGGCGCGGGTGCCGGCGAGGCAGCGGGCGCGGCCGGCTTGGCCGGCGCGGGGGATGCCGCACGGGCAGGTGACGTCGGCGCGAGGCCTGCCTCGGCCTCGAACGCCTGCCTGTGCGGCGCCAGGGCCTCTGCCGGGTACTTCTTGGCCAGCGCCTCCCACAGGCCCACGCCGTACTTGTCGCAGAAGGCGCCCGCCTTGGGCAGCTTCGAGGCCGCGTCGGCGTCCCCCGCGGCGGCGCGGTCTGCGTAGAAGGCGGTCACGTGCTTCACCAGGGCGGCGGCGGCGGCGGCGGAGAGGGGCGCGGGAGCTGCCGCCACCGCAGCTGCGGAGGGCCGGTAGCGCCTCAGCAGCTCCACGTACGAGCGCGGCAGGCGGCCCTGCCCCTCCGCAGCGCTGTGTGCCTGCAGCAGCGCCTCGGCTGCCGCTGGGTCGCTGATCTGTCCGCACTCTGCGATCGTCATGGCTTGTGCGGGCTTCTCTGCGCCGACAGGCTTCAGGCCGCCCGGCTTGGCGTTCGCAGCGGTGCCGTCGGCCTCCGCCTGCGTCTGCACCTCGCCGATGGCCGCCAGCGTCTCCCACCCCGCCACCAGGCGGCCGAAGGCTGTGTGCTTGCCGTCCAGGGTGGGCATGGGCGCGAGGGTGATGAAGAACTGACTCTTCTGCGTGTTGGGCCCCGAGTTGGCCATGGACAGCACTCCGCACGCGTCGTGGCGGTGCAGCGGCACCCGCACGCCGCCGTCTGCGGGGGCAGGGGCGGGGGCTGTGGGGATCTCGTCTGCGAAGGGGCCGCCGTAGATGCTCTGGCCGCCGCTGCCGTTGAAGTCGCCTCCCTGCAGCAGCAGGCCGCGCACCAGGCGGTGGAAGCCGCTGCCGCGGTAGTGCAGGGGGTGCCGCCCCAGCGTGACGGGGTCGACCCCGCGCTCTCCCGTGGCCAGGCAGCGGAAGTTCTCAGCGGTGCGCGGGCAGTCGCGCGCGTGCAGCTGGAAGACGAGGGGCGCAGGCTGCGTCACTCCCCCGATGGAGACGGTCAGAGAGACGAGGGGGTCGGGGCCGCGGGGGGAGCGGGGCACGGGGGCCGCGCCCGCGGCTGCCACTGCCGCAGGGCTCACCGCGGGGGCGGCCCCGCTACCCGCCGCGCCCGCGATGCCGTTGGCCTGTGAGCTCGAGACGGCGCCTTCGCCCTGGCGCTGTGGTGGAGCGATGGCAGCCTCCGCGGCTGCGGTCGGCGCGCGGGCCACACCTTGAACCCAGGGGGCTGCCTGCACCGCAGGCGCCGCAGCGAAGGGGCTGGGGCCTGACCGGACAGTCCCGGGGGCGCCAACGGCGTTGGCTGCAGCCGCCTCAGGCTTGGGTGGTGCCAGCGAGGCAGCGGCGCCCGTGCCGAAGGGCGATGCGAAGGCAGCGGGCAGGGCGCCCGAGCCAGCAGCCGGCGCGGCGCCAGTTGGAGCCGAGGCAGCGCCGGAGCTGGGCGGGGCGACGGAGGGCGCGGGCTTGGGCGCCCCGAAGGCTGCAAGTGCGGCTGCGAAGGCGTTGCTCGCAGCAGGCGCAGCGGCAGGTGCAGCGGCAGGTGCAGGCTGCACCGCAGCTGCGGGTGTGTGTGCAGAGGCGGCCACGGCGGGAGCAACAGCGCCTACGAGGGCAGCTGCAGGAGAAGCTGCGGCGGGCTGCGGCTTGAAGGGATTGGCGAAGGCAGCGGGGGCGGCGAACGCTGCCGCATTGCCTTGGGCCGCCGGACGAACAGCGGTAGCGGCGGCGCCGAAGGCGGCGAACGGGTTTGGCGCGGTGGCCGCAGGGAAAGGCTGCACTGGCGCAGCTGCAACCTCTGCGGGCGCAGCTGCAGGGGCTGGCGGCGCAGCGACAGCTTCAGCGGGCTCGCTGCCCGCAGCAGGCAGCCCGCCGGAGCGCGCAGCGGGCGACGGCGCAGGCCCCGCGATTGAGCTGGCCACCGCGGCCGAGGAGGGGATCCTGCGCGGGGAGATGGACAGAACTGCGAATGACTGCACGGTACGGTGGGTGGGCGGGACGTCGATCACGCTCAGCGACACTACGCGCCACTTGGAGGAGGGCGGCGGCGCGGCAACAGCAGCCACGGCTGGTGCATGCGTCGGCGCCTCAGAAACAGGGGCAGGGGCGGCGGCTGACACGCTTGCGTCCACGGCGGCCGCCAGCGAAGCACTGGCATCAAAAAGGGTGCGCCGAAGTGTCGCATCTGCCGCCTCGCCCCGGGCAGCTGCCACCAGCGGCGGGCGGCTGGTGGAAGCTGCTGCCAGCAACGGTGTCCCAGATACCGACGTCGCGGACCCGCCGCCAAGGCCGGTTAGGCGGCTGCTTAGGCCGCCCGCGCGAGGCGGAGCTGGCGAGAGCCACGACGAATAGCCACCCGGCCGGAAGGCACTCCCGCCCAAGCCTGCTGCCGTCGTTCCTACGGCATTTGCGGTGCCGCCAAGCGCGGCTGCTGCCAGGTCCGAGGGACCCGAGAACGTGCGCGCCGGCGAGCCCGATGCTGTGAACAACGGCTTGGACTTTTGGCGAAGAATGCCGCTGTTATCCATCTCGAGCGAATTAGACAGGGGCCAACCGTTGTGTGCAACGTGTGGCGGTCAGCCGGTGGCCGATCGTCACGTGTAGCGGAGAACGCGCAACCCTTTCGAGCGCGGCGCCGTACCACCATCAAGTTTGAGAGTGAACCCACCGCCAGAGAACGACTACTTTCTGTACAGTGCTGAAAACGGGACGCGATGGTGGTCCCAGCGCAGGGATCGGGTGCCTATTTGTTTCTCGCCAATGCGAGCACCGACTCGATCAGGCTCGCCCATGCGCCACGTTGCGAATGTTAGAGCCGCCTTCGCTGGTTTGGCCACCGCAGGGAGCTCCTGCGTGCGTTGTGGCGCCAGTCCGCCCCTCACACCCGCAGCGACCTCCTGATTCAACCTTGAACGTGCTGCAGAGGTCGCAATGTTCATAACGCTGGCCCGAGAAGACACGATCCGTGTTGCTCCGCAGTTCTTGTGTACGGCCGATATCAAGAGCGTACTGGCGGATGAGATTGACCTAAAGTATTCAGACACGGTGCTTCCGGGGCATGGCTTGGTCATCTGTTTGTGGGCCATTGATGAGATTCGGGAAGCCACGGTGATGCCGGGCGATGGCGGCGCTTTCACTTTTGTCAAGTTTCGGCTCCTAGTGTTTGCCCCAGAGGTAGGCGAGCTGGTCCTGGCACGCGTGAAGGCGGTTGACCCAGTGGGCGGCGTGCGCTGCAGCGTGGACTTCTTCGATGACATCGTGATTCCGCCCGCGCAGCTGCCGGAGCGTGCGACCTTCGTAGCGCAAGAGCGGACCCGCTGCTGGAAGTTTGACTTCGGTGGTGGCGGCGGGGCGGAGGAGGGCGGCGCAGGGGAGGTGGACCTTCACGTGCGGGACCTGGTGCGGCTGCGGGTGACCAACGTCACGTACCGGGCGGCCAAGAGCGACAGCAGCAGCTCGGTGGAGTCGGGGGCGGGCGGCGCTGGCGCGAGCGCGGGTCCCGACTCTGCCTACCAGCTCGGCGCGGTGCCTGCGCAGATCAAGAGCCTGCGCCGAGGCTTCATCATCGCAGGGGCTGCCGTTACGGATGGCGCCACGCTGCCCACGCCTTCTTCCATCATCACCACGCCTGGGGTTGGGGCTGTGGGCTCGGTGGCAGGCGCCGCGGGGGCAGGCAAGCCTGCAGCGGGGGTGGTGGGGGCGGGCGCCACCGCCGCCGCCGCCGCTGCCGCCAAGGCTGCGCGCTCAGGCCCCGAGGTGCACCTGCCCCCGTCCTACAGCTACCTGCCGCACCTGCCGCCTGCCCACGCCGTGGTGGCAGCCGCCAGCGTCCCCGCGGAGGTGCGCGTGAAGACTGTGGCGGCCTCCTCCGCGCTGCTCTTCCCGCCCCTCACTCAGGCCCTCACGGCTGCCTCCAGCTCCGCATGGCGCGTTGAGGGGGGCGCCTCCGCGGGGGGCAGCGGGGCGGGGGGCGGGATCGCCGCCTCCGCCTCGGCCAGCGCAGAGGCCCTCGCCAACGGCATGGGGCCCACCCTCACGCGCGGCACCGTGGGCGTGACTGAGGCGGTGCAGGGGCCCGGCACCGCAGACGCCTTCTACAGCCGGGAGGCGACCCAGATGCTGCTCCCCGTTGCGCCCTCTCTCGCCAGCGCCGCAGCGGGCGGCCCCGCCAGCCTCTTGTCAGCTTTCATCCGGGCGCGCCCCCGTGCGAGCACGAGCGTGCTGCTGCCGGGCGGTCTGCCGGGGTCCGGGCCGGGCGGCGCGGGGTCCGCGGAGGGGCCCGCGCCTGCCCCGTACGCTGCCCCCATGGTCGTCGTGGGCAGCATCCAGGGCACGGGCCTGGGCCCTCTCGGCTGGTGGGAGGAGGGCGACCCCGAGTATGCGGGTGGGAACTGCGTGGCCCGGGCTGCGGCCGCCTACGGTCTGGTGCGTGCGCCAGAGCCCAGGGCCGCGCGGGGCGATCGAAAGGAGAAGAAAGGGGCGGAGGGGGACGGGCAGGCTGAGCTGGAGGCCTGCGACGGGGCGGATGCTGGGGCTGCCGCGGCTGCTCTACCCGCTAACTCAGACGCTGCCGGCGGAGCAGAGGCGCCTAGCGGGGCAGCCGCGGTCGCTCAAGATGAGGGGGCGAGCAGCGCGGCTGCCCCAGGCGGCAGCCAGGCGCCTCCACCAGCCAAGCGGTCAAGGCGAGGCAGTGAAGCTGTTGGCGCGGGTACTGATCGGTCGGCAGAGGCTGCCGCTGAACCAGCGGGCAGAGGGGCGGGCAGTCGGAGAGGGTGACTCGCTGACGCGTGACCGCCCCACGTCGCCCGCCGCGCACACTTCCCGCTCCGCCCAGATGCGAATGCTGGGCGGGCGCTCGATTGTGGCCATGGCCGGTGACCCGCTCCCGCTGATTACCAGCATCGCTGCTTCTTGGGCTGGGCGAAATCGATGCGCCCACGTCATGACATGATCACGCACGTAGTGACTGGAATCGCGGCATCGACGCTGTCAAACACGCGTACGAGGCTCGATCGAGGTCAAGTCGCGGGGGCGCCGCTCTCAATTGAAAGCTTGTTAACGTTCGGGCAATTGGCCAGGAGGTCTCGAAAGACTCTAGCTAGCGTCGATCGATTTAATGATCAGAGTTTACGAATTCGAATCCCGTCCGACCGCGGACCCAGCTCGACGGATCCACGCTTGAACACGTGCGCACTCGGATACGCACACGCGAACGGTGCACGCGGCCACGCGATCGACGTGCGCGGTCGCTAGCTGGTTCAAGTGGCTGCTCTCTTCGCATGGATCCTTCAACCAAAGAAGCACAGAAAAAGCCCAGCCGGTGCCGAGTGAAGCCGCGTATCTAGCTCGCCAATTGCACGCGGCTGCATCTTCGCCACGCCCCCTGGCCGAAACTGATGGGGCTGGACTGAGACCGCCCGCCACTTACGCGACTGCGGCCGACTGTCACATGTCCACGCGTGTTCCAGCTGGATCGAAGGCGCTGGGGTGGCGTGCATGCCCCGACTCGGGCCCGAGTGCGCCTGACACCCCCCGGAACGCCCGCGCAGCCTCCGCTCCTGTGGCAGCAGTTCCATCAGCTGGGCGATGCGGATCGCGGGGACGAAGCCCCGCTCCCAGCCGTAAGCTGGCACCAAGCCCCCATCCCCGCGAGGCGGGCAACTTGCCCATAGATGCAACGCCAGCTGTCGCTGCCAGTGGCCCCGATGTTGAGGCGATGGCTGCGTGCGAGCCAGAAGGGGCGGCGGCGCCACTGCTGAGACCCCGCCCCCAAAATGTGCGCTGCGGACCCTTGTGCCACGCTGCCGCGGAGCGCATCGTCGCCCTTGCACTCGCTGGGGTGGCCGAACCGCGCACATTCAGCCCCGTCGGCCCGGTGGGCCTGCTCGCTTCATAGTCGGCTGCGAGCGCTTCAAGCTCCTCGTCGCACACCCACCCGGACATGCGCAGGCAGCGGTCGCGTCCCGCGGAGGCAGGCTCCCACGGGGGCAGCAGCACTCCGTCGGGAAGGTACGCCCGGGGGGCCTGCAGCGCCGGCAGCAACGCTTCCATTGTCAGCGCCGACGCCGCATTGGTATGCGAGTAAGGCGAACGAGGGATCAACGCTTCTGGAATGGCGGCAAAAACGGCAACCAGCGGGGACAGCACCTCTGCCCAGCCGCCAACTAGAAAGCGATCAAAAGCGGCGGCCACAGCTGGTTGAGGCAGCAGGGCGAACGAGGTCAGCAGCGTCATGAGGTGGGGAGGCGCAAAGGAGACTGCGTCGAGACCTTCCCGCCGCAGCGTGGTCACGAGCTCAGGCTGCAGGCGGGCTAGCAAGCGGTCAACCTGATATAACCGCAGGCGCAGGGTCCCGTTAGCATTGTCATGCGAATACAGGGCTGCAGCGCCAGGACTGTCCGCGGCAGGGGAGTACGGCTCGCCCGCCCGATGAGACTCCGCATCCCCCAAGTGCAGAAGGGCGCGGAATATATTGAAGGCGTCACGCAAGGCCGCCTGCTGCCAGCCCTCGCAGGAGAGAAAATAGGGCGCAGCAGCACCTGCGACGGGATGGTCAGGTGCAGAGAACCCAGCCGGAGGGGGCGCAGCGCTGTCGGCAGAGACGGCCCCTGCAGCCCGATGGTCGCCCGGCAGCGGCGCAGGGGGCAGGTGAGCCTGCCAGCACGACTCGAGCAGAAATCGGCCGACGCTGGCCATGCCCTGCGTGTAGCGCAGGGTGGGCTCGCTGGCGGCGAGGGCGAACAGCAGATCGGACAGCAGCCGCTGGCGCTGCACCACGGCTGCCGGCAGGTCTGAGCTTGAGGCAGACGCTAAGATGTCGCAGGGAGATGCCGAGAGAAGCCGAGGGCGCTCGCCCCCCTCCCCGGCACCTGAAGCGCCGTCGTCGCAAGGGCTCGAGGGTGGACCCGCGGGCTCGCCTGTCGCGCCGCTCGCGTGCCGCGCCCGCGGCTCTGACAGCGACCGCTGCCTTCTGTGGAAGGGGGGCGCAGAGGGGGGAGGCAAGGCAACAGCCGGCGCATCGCCAGCTGGCGGCGTGCACACCTCCGTGTCGACTGCCGAAGCGTCCGCACCGAGAAAGTGTGCCATGGGCAATGCGGCCGCCGCGACGCTGCCAGTGGAGTACGCGGAGGCAGGGGGCGAGCACGCGTGTGGCGGTGGCGGCGTCGCATCGGCGGCTTCAGTCGCATCCGCGGCCACGATCGCAGCGCCGCCCCGACAAGCAGCAGACTCTGGCAGGCCGCCAACACCGGGGCGCTGGGCTGCGGGCGGGTTGCTCCAGGCGCGAGGCCGCCCGCTCACGCCCCCGCCGCGTGCTGCAGCGAACGCCTCACGCCGCGGCAGTGAGGGCGAAGCGATCGCAGCCTCCTGAGACCGCTTCCGGGCCCGCTCCACCGCGCCATTGGCTCCGAACGCAAGGCCGGGCGGGTAGGTGCGCAGGACGTCTTGCTGTAGCGTCGAGGCCCAGCGGCAGTGGCGCTGCTCACCCACGCGGATCCGTCCCAAGGCGCCGCTACTCGCGCCCAGGCCGCCGGCGCCCTCAGCGCTGCCTCCCTCGCCGTCTCCCTCTCCCTCGTGGTCGAGCACGGACATCATGACCTTGGCTCCATCGGCGCTTTCCGCGTGCCCGAGCTGCACCAGCGCAGCCAGCTCTGCGACAGTCACAGGGACCACCGGCCCGAGGACGACAGGAGGACAGCCACCGACTCCCAGCGACGGCGTACAAGTCCCCGCGCGCTTCGCCGCAAAGTGGTCACCGCCAAGGGTCGCGCCGTCTACCAGGTGGCTTGCATGGCGCCGCAACGCTGCGTGGTGTGCAAACGACCACGCAGGCAGCACGCCGCCGCAGCCTGAGCTCGCCGAAATGCTGCTGGGGAACCGTGTCGTCGCCGTTCCGCGCACACCTGACAACCCCAGCGCACGCTGCCAGAACGCCAACCGTAACCGCGCGACGTTAACATCGGAACATGCATAGGCGGTCCCAACAGCCCCAAGCGCGCCTGCGGGTGAAGGCAGCGCACGCTCCAGACCCCCAAGAGCGGCGACGGAGAGCCCCCCGTGCCGCAAGACTGACAGCCAGATGCCTCCGGCAACGCGCCCATCGCCCAGGAAGCAGCGGCGCCACGCGCCACACGTGCCAGCCATGGCCGCGGCATCGCGGAGGGACAGCCCCGCGGCAATGCGAGCGAGGAAGGCAGGCGGAGACAAAACCCGAGACGCCGCCGAGTAACGGGCGGGGGAAGACCCCTCGGAATCGGGTGACGCAGCGCGACCGCAGCCGACGCCACCAGAATCCGCGCCTATTCGCACTGGCCGCAGTGGCAACGCGTGGTGACTTGAGGGGGACGCGTCAATCCAGCTCCCGGATGCGGAGGCTGCGGTGCCAGAAGCGCGGTAAAGGCGGTAGGTGACGGGCTCGAGGCCTCGGCGCTGTGAGTGCCCTCTGCTGACAGGTTCCGGCACTTCCAGCCCTCGGCTGCGCAGCTCTTCCAATCGCGCGCTCCGCTGTGGGTACACCCAGTCGGCCAGGCCTGCTAACGGCACATCACGCTGAACACGGGCCTCCAACACAAGGCGTCGCTGCTCACGATCGTGTGCCGCCCGCAGCTGCAGCGCCTGCCGCGAGGCCGCTCCCTCATCGAACCAGGGGGACGCGTGCTCGCCAACACTGGACAGAGCCCCGGGAGCAGTCCCTGTGGAAGCTCCGCAGCTCACAGCCGCACCGCAAGCGACCGCCTCCAACGACGCCACCGCTGCTGCGTGAGCGAGGCCCCCCGAGCCGCCTTTCTTCGCCGCATCGACCGCTGGGGGCGCCTCTCGGCCGTGGAGCTGGGAGATACGAGTGAGAATGGCGAACGGATCGCCTGTGCTGCCCCCCATGTCTGCGTCAGCGATGCCAGCAGCTACCAGTGAGCGCCCAGGCTCGACCGCACAACCGGCGCCCTCTGCGACGCCGCACTGGAATCTGGAAAGGTCAAACAGCGCCTTCACAGCCGTGTCCGACGCAAAAAGTGCCCCGAGAGCGCTGAACACAGCAGCGAACGTGCCCGCCAAGCCCGCGGAGATATGCGCCGCAACGACTGCCTTGCGCGAGAGCGCGAACCTCATTTCATCACTGAGGGCTAATGTGAGTGCGTCTAACGTGCTCTGGGCAGCAATCAGACGGCGGGAGGCAGCATCTGCCCGAGCCTGCTCAGAGGCCGAAGCGGCAGAACCTGCACTGCTGCCGGCGCTGGCGCCCGCCGCGTTTGCCGCATGACTCGCAGCCTTGCGCTGAACGGCAGAAAACTCCTTCTGCGCAGCTGCATACGCCTTCGCTGCGTCAACGCGAGCCGCCAGCCGAGCACCGAGCTCGTGTCGGCTGCGCAGAATTTGCTGCAACGGCCCAAGTACAGCCGCAGTGAGCGCAGCGATCGTGGCAGGGAGCCACATTTTGCTACATAGACCAGCGCCACCCATGAACTGTGCGACGGCCGCTGCTAACGCATGCGTGCACACCGCCTTTGTGGACGTTGGACCTGTAGCCGAGACGCTGCTGTCTGGCGGATCGACAGCCTCGTGCGACACGACCGCCGCGTACGGCGCTGCGCACTCAGCCACAGCGTCGCAGGCAGCAGCAAGTGCTGAGAGGGACTGCACAGAGGCCTTGGCTGCGGATAGCATGCTTTCCAGTTGTTTGGTGCTCTGCCCGAGCTCCAAACAGAGCGATTGGTACTGAGCAGCTTGCCCATCCCCTGGAGACTTCGCCGGAGATGGTAGCGCAGGCGCGGACTTGAACAACGACCGCAGCGAGCCCATGCCCAACATCTTGAAGCGACGGCAATCGGCCTCGAAGCCGCAGCGGGCGTCACAGTGTGCACACGCGTCGTGAAGTCCCACACAAACAACGACGCGTCCACTGCAAGCCTGCAGCAGCGATAATGCATTACTATGCGCGAGGTGCAACAGCGCTGGTCGAAAGTTGCGTGCGCTCTGTCGTGCCAAGGGAAGAATCTGTCACTCGACGATTGGACAGAGTCCGAAAAAGTGAAAGAAGCCACACCGCAGTCCTGCAGGAGATGGCCCCCCGACGCGCGATATCAGAAACCAGCACCGCCAATCTTCCGTTTGGCAGTGACGCCGTCCCGGGTCGGCCTCTCAACCTTCTCCCAGAAAGATGTCAGCTCCCGGAGCAGAGGCGGTGCCAGCTGTCGCTGGCGCGGGCGCAGGCGCCAGCGTTGACGCGCCCGTGGAGAAGAAGCTCACAGCCAAGGAGGTGAGTATCGCTGGTTTCCCACAAGTGGGGGTTGAAACGTTCGAAACGGCTTCGATTCATCGCCGCCCCGATTCTCGCCACTTGATTGGGCGCCGGTGGCGATGGCGCGATGCACTTGGTGGCGCAATCTCCCTGCTGCGGGTTGGTGCGGCCTTCAGCCGTCATCCGGCGCCGTGTCAACAGCTGTGAGCGCTGCTTCTCTTGCCGCCGTGCAGCTGCGAGTGCTGGAGCGCGAGAAGAAGGCCGCGGACGCAGCGGCGGCGTCTGCGGCAAAGAATGCGTCCGTGTTCGGCGTGCTGCCGCTTATTCAGAGCCAGGAGATCACGGGCCGCGTGTGGACGCGGTGAGTTCGCCGTCAGGATTGCGCGGGCGGCGTTGTCGCTTGCGCCTCGGTGCCGTCTTCGCCCCATGTGAAAGCGCCAGCGGTGGCTCCGAGCGCTACGTCGGGGCTCTCCTGCGAAGCATCGCCTCACGCCTCCGTGCTCGGTGCCTGCATTGCTCCGCCGCTGCAGGGTGGAGCAGCTGACCCCCGCGCTGGCGGGCAGCGAGGTGCTCGTGCGCGCGCGCCTGCACAGCGTGCGCGACACGGGCAAGGTGCTGTTCGTGACGCTGCGGCAGGCCATTAACACCGTGCAGGCGGTCGTGCTGAAGGCCTCCTCTCCCGACCTGCTCAAGTTCGTCGCGGGCTTGCCCAAGGAGACGTTCGTGGACGTGACCGGCAAGGTGACGGCGGCGGAGAAGCGCGTCACGAGCGTGACGCAGGGCGACGTGGAGCTGCAGCTGTCCTCCGCCTTCGTGGTGTCCAAGGCGTCCCCCGTGCTGCCCTTCGGGCTCGAGGATGCTGCCCGCCCCGATACCGTGATCGCAGCCCGCGAGGCCGAGATCAAGGCGGCGGAGGCGGAGGGCAAGGAAGCCCCGGCGCCCTTCCCCATCGTGGCGGCGGTGCGTTGCCCCCTGGCTTGGCTTGGCTGCTTTCACGTAGCTCAGTGACGGCGGGTCGGCGGCCAGCCCGTCATTCCGCCCTCAGCGTCCGGCGTCTCAACCGCTTGTGCGCACCCTTCACCCCCGCCCCACCCTTGCCCCCCGCAGGACCTGCGCCTGGACTACCGGTGGATCGACCTCCGCACCCCCGCCAACGCTGCCATCATGCGCATCTCCAGCGGCGTGTGCACCCTCTTCCGCGAGTTCCTGCTGGAGCGTGACTTCATGGAGATCCAGAGCCCCAAGCTGCTGGGCGGCGCGAGCGAGGGCGGCAGCGCCGTCTTCCGCCTCAAGTACTTCGGGGAGGACGCTTGCCTCGCCCAGTCCCCGCAGCTGTTCAAGCAGATGACGGCCGCGTGCTCCGACATGGAGCGCGTGTTTGAGATCGGCCCCGTGTTCCGCGCCGAGAACAGCAACACGCACCGCCACCTTTGCGAGTTCCACGGCCTGGACCTGGAGATGTCCATCAACGAGCACTACTACGAGGCCCTGGACCTCTTCTCCGACCTCTTCATCTCCATCTTCGAGGGCCTCAACACGCGCTTCAAGCGCGAGCTGGAGGCGGTGCGCGCGCAGCACCCCTTCGAGGACCTCCTCTTCCACCGCCCCTCCCTCCGCATCACCTACACGGAGGGCCTCGCGCTGCTCAAGACTCACGCGGGCATGGAGGTGCCGTGGGGCGACGACCTCACCACCGCGCAAGAAAAGGCCCTCGGCGCCATCGTGCGCGAGCGCTACGGCACGGACTTCTTCATCATGGACAAGTACCCCGCCAAGCTGCGGCCCTTCTACACGATGGTGGACCCCTCCGACGCCGCCGTCTCCAACAGCTACGACATGTTCCTGCGCGGGGAGGAGATCGTCAGCGGCGCGCAGCGCGTGCACGACGCGGACATGCTCAAGGAGCGCATCGAGGCGTTCGGCATCCCCGTGGCGCAGCTGCAGAGCTATGTCGACGCCTTCAAGCACGGCGCGCTGCCGCATGCGGGCGGCGGCATTGGTCTGGAGCGCGTGGTGATGCTCTTCCTGGGGCTGCACAACATCCGCAAGGCTTCGCTCTTCCCGCGCGATCCCAAGCGCATCGCTCCTTAAACGAGCCCGTTCCGGCGTGGCTGCCGTCTGCACGCGCGGTCGACAGTCACGTTGAAGTGATCGCTCGCCGCCCAGGCGTCAATCCTTCCGTTCGAAATGATCAAATTGCCGCCTGCGATAGACGCACACATGCGCTCACTGATTCCTCTGATCACTGTTTCTGTTTGGATTGTTGTCTCGCGAAGCAAGACTGATAGAACCCAAATGCAAGCCTTGCTTGAGAGCCGCAACGCTTATGAGATCCGGGATTGGCATGTTAATTGGCGCATGCATGCGCATGTAGGCGCATGATCAGTGATCACGACAACAAGGCCTACAGCGGCTGTGACCACTGGCAGCAAGCGCACGGGCAAGGAGTTCTCGATGTACGCTGCCGACAACGCCCGCTTCCGCATCCAGTGCAAGCTGCGCTTCCGGTACGGCCTGTTGAAGCGGCCTGCACACCTGCTGCCCGCCACGTGGCTGTGAATCAAGCGCAAACTGGACGAGTTCGGCGATCACGCGCACGCCTGCAAGCGCTCCCGTCACCCGACACTATGGCCTCCGCGACAACCTGCACGCTGCCGCTCACAGCGAGAAGCAGGTCTGCACGCGGTCGGAAATGTGCCCAAGCTTGAGCTGTCGCACCGAGCCCAGGCCACTCTCAAGACCCACGAGTATGGCGCAGATGTCGCCATCATCCTTGACCACGACCAAGGCCTCAACTTCCCCGACATCCTCGTCATCGATGTGAGTATCACCGCAGCGACATCAACCTCAACCCAAGCTGCTGCGGGACCCACGACGAAGGACGAGAAGGTCACGTGACCGCCGGAGTCGGGGGCGCGACGGGCAAAGCGGCGGAGGAGAGGGCCAAGTGGAAGACCAAGTTCTAAGCTCCACGTTACAGCAACATACAGCAGGGCGACTTCTCCCCCATTGTGCTGGAGACGCAGGGTTTCCTGCATGCGCGGGGCAGGCCGTTGCTGTGTAAGATTGCCGAAATGCAGGCCCAGAGAGCACACGTATCAGATCCACGATCTCGGCCGCCAACCAACGGAATGGGACGGATGTGGGCTTCATTTAGAGCCGGTAGGGCCCTCTCGAACTGAGGGGCATCGGCTCCCCACCTCCTGGCATCCCCTTTGCCGTTTTCACCTGAATACGCCCACGTGACCCGGTGAGCACACG
>Ga0208629_100728_pt1 | contig 14797 bp, 14 predicted proteins | sample LakWasMet19_HOW5_2_FD_183865 | JGI IMG/M metagenome (GOLD analysis project Ga0208629, IMG submission 183865) | Freshwater sediment methanotrophic microbial communities from Lake Washington under simulated oxygen tension - Sediment Metagenome... | ecosystem: Environmental > Aquatic > Freshwater >...
CCACCCGCGTGCCGTGCAACAGCTGGTCGTTGTTGTAATGCGTGTGCCCGTACGCCCACACCGCCACGTTGCTGTTGCTGCCCTTGCGGTAGGGCGCGGCAGTAGCAGCAGTAGCAGAAGCGGCGGCGGCGGCGGCTGTTGCACAGGAGGCGTCTGAGTGTGACGCGCCAGAAGCCGGCCCCGTGGCTGTCTTGGCAGACACGTCAATCGCCGCAAGCGAAGCATTCACGCCACGCTCGCAACTCGTCGCCACACCCACCCCGCCATTTGCAGCAGCAGCACCAAGCGCTGGCGCCTCGCTGCCAAAGCCCGCAAACAGGTGCTCGCAGCCCGACGCGAAGGCGTGGCTGACAGCCGAGCGCACCGGCCCGCCGAAGCGCGGGTGCGAGGTGCGGTGGAAGGTGGGCGCATGGTGCGTCAGAATGACAGACGCAGCCTCCCCGTCCCGCGTGCTCTCCTGTACCTGCGCATACAGGTACGCCAGGTCCGCCTCGTGCTCTTGAGCGAGCATGTTGAACACGGCGTTCTCCCGCCGCCGCTGCTTCTGCTCAGCCGCCTCCCGGCGTCCCAGCGCCCGCTGCACGGCGCCGGGCGAGTCGTAGCCGCATTCAGACGCGGCGTGCGCTGCTCCAGCGCTCCTGGCTCCCGAGCGTTCATCGGCTGCAGCCCCAGCTGCGGTGCATTCTGCTGCTGGCGATGGTGGCTCCGGTGGTGGTGGTGCAATCAGCGCGTAATCATTCAGCGCGCCGACAACCTCACGCTGCGCGTACTGAGGCACGCGGCTCCACAGCGTGCAACCCACGACGCGGATGCAGCTCCGTCGCAGTGCAGACGGCGGGCGAGACGTGAGCACCTCCCCTGCAGGCGTTACCCACTGCGGCCCCGAGTCGCGATCCATGTATGACACGTTCGGGAACTCCGCGCACAGTGACCTCATCTGCTGCTTGACGGCTTCCATGGACACTTGCTTCTCGCTGGACCTGCAGTGCACGTGGCGACAGGAAACAACTGGCTGAGCGACGAACAAGCACCGTTGACAGTTCATCAGAATATCAAGGTCCGGCAAGCGGTTGCACTTGGTACCGGAAGCGTACCTGCTGGATGGGTTGTAAAACTCATGATTGCCGCTAAGGAGCCATACGTGCTGAAACGTCGCTGAGGCTGCTTGCAGCACCTGTCGGTAGGGCTCGACATCACGGATTGGGGCGCCCACGTCACCAACGAGGGCGAGAAACGGGGCCTTGGGCTCGAAGAGAGTGCCAAGTGCGAGTCTACCGGACGCATCCTTCCGAACGACAAACTCGGTGTGGAGGTCAGAAGCCAGCACAAAGGAGAAGGCATTGTTGATGGAGGCTCGGCTCATTGTGGAACTTGACGCCGTCATCGGGAGAGCAGCACACAGGCTGTGCCACACAGCACAATTCTGCGCACAAGGTCTCGAGCAGCCATCTAAATGGATCCGCCACCGCAATCTACGGTGTGCAGGGCGTTGCGTTGAACTTCAGCGCTGCGGTGACCAGTCTCCACGCAGCTGAATACCGGTACTTCCTGAATCATTGGCACAAGATTCAACACCTCGACATTCGTTCGCGGTTGGGCGGCTTTGATGCTCGAGAGACAAATCTCTTTCGAACGCACTCTGCTGAGTAGTCAAGGCCAACAAGCTTCCGAATAGTTCCAATCATCCGTTTTTAAAGAAATCGTTTCCCCCAACCGTGGGCCACACGGCGACCTGGCCAGGCTGGGCCAGCTTTGCGCGTTAGGGAGTCGCTGACGCGTCCCGCACAGCGGGGCGCAAGTCCGCGACCCTGCACATGCCTCCAGCACCGCTGCCGCTTACAACCGCAGGCTGCAGCGAAACTATCAACAGGGCAGGGGCAGCAGCCGGATGCGGCGCCCAAGGTCCCGCACCTCTAAGTCAGCCGAGCGCACGCTCACTTGGCCGCCGCAGCCGCCGCGGCGGCGTCCGAGCGCGCGTTCCACTGCTCCTCGAACAGCTTCCACGCCACGGAGAAGATGATGCCCTGCAGGCCGTTCGCGAGGATGCGCGTCTTGAGGCCGCGGAACATGAGGCCCGTCACGCCGTCCTTCGCAACCACGTCCCGCACGCACTGCGCGTACGAGATCGTCTCCGTGTGCGTCTGGCGGTACGTCTTGATCACGCGCACGCTGTTGGAGATGGTGTCCTGCACAGGGCGCGAAGGACGCAGCAGCAGCGGAGGGGCGGCGAGGGGGGCAAGGAGGTAAACGGAGGAGTGTTTGACGTGCGGGGGAGTTCGGGACGTGCGTAAGGAGACCCCAAAGCTCTCGTGGCATGCAGGCGCGCTCGAGAAGCCCAACCCAGCGGCAGCACCGGTGGTGCGCGGGCAAAAGCGGCCGGCAGCGGCTGTGAGCCGGGCACGGCGAGGAGGCAGGAGATAGGCGGTGGAGGGCCACCGCATTTCGCAGAAGATCGCTGTGGTGAACCCACAACGCCGCTTTGCGAACAGCCAGACTCGATCACATGTGGCGGCGCAGCGGCCAACTCGTAGTATTGCGACAACCCAGGTACTGCAAGCCGGCCTGCCTGCCATCCCGCCAACGCTCAGCTGACAGCTCGTGTGACGCATGCAGCCGTGCTCGCCGCCCAGGGGACGCACCGACGTCAGCGTGGCGGCGAAGCCGATGCCCGCGTTGCGCGCGAGCTTCTCCATCGGCTCCGTGCGCTTGGGCACCCACTCTTGCAGCGTGTTGTACACCGCGAACCAGGGGTAGTGGCCCACAAAGGTGGCCGCCGAGGTGGCGAGCGCGCCGTGAAAGAAGGCTGTCGGCCCCGACTTGTGCACCTTGGCCATCAGCTTGGACACGCCGCCCTTGCCCTCCACCTGCATGATGGTCTTGACGGTGTCCACGGGCACGAGCAGGATGCGGAACGCCGCCGCCGTCACGGACGCGCCGATCGTCTGCACCGCCACGGGCAGGTTCTTCGTCGAATCGAAGCTGCCCATGAGCGCAAGCGCGCCCGCGTTGGCGGCCGTGTCGCCGAACCGCGACAGCGGCGCCTGGATGAGCGCGGGCGCGAGGCCGCTGCGGATGGGTGGGCGCGGGAGCGGAGCACAGAGAGGGCCGAGCGGGTGAGGAGAGGACGTCGAAGGTCGAAACCGCCTACGTCCACGCATCCACCGCGGTCATGCAGCACTCACCGGTAGAAACGCGTGAAGCCGCCGTCAGCCAAGAGCGTCTTGAATGCCACTGTTGTGGTGGTGCCATACCTGCGCAAGCGGAAGGCGAAGAGCAGATGCCTGTCGGGTGCGGAGAAATGCTTCGCCCGCAATGCATCGCCGCTCGTGCAGAGGCGCCATTCTCGCCGCGGGTCTCGCCACCAGCAGAGAATGCACGTATACTCCATTTCATCCAACCGCCGCTGCCGCCGCGAGCTGAATTCGCCTCCACAATGCCGCCTCGGGCAACGCCGCTACGAAGGCGTTTTCGGCGTCTGCGAAGCACGCGCACGCACCGATACTGATAGTTCATGGCCGTGCGCAAAGGCATCAGAGTCAAAACTTGCACTACCATCGCAGCACCGCCGCTGCACATGGAAAGATGGTTGTATCGGGCCGCGTAGCAAGTCAACGACACGTGCGGTAGCTGCCGCAATACCCATTGCGTGAGATGCCCGCGAGCATCGCGCTGCTCAGCGACACACCTGAGACCGCCACCCAGTGCCCTCCATGCCGCCTTCTTGACGGTTACAGAGATGGGCTCTGGTTGCCGAGCAGTTGGCGTGGTAGCGCTCATTGTGTGTTGGTCCTTCTCAATGCCCGAACGGCCACGTTCCGGAGTTGTACGCTGCGATTCTCTACAACAACACAGCCAACACACTCCCCACAGGCAGAAAAAGGGAAGAATTTCGCTGCGTCACCCAATCTCTCGGTCTGCAGCGTACATTTGACCCCGTGAACTCGGCTGCGGGACGGACGGCCCTCGAGGCGCATTGGCGACCTCCTCTCCAACACCCGCCGCCTCCCCCTTGCCCCACCTGACGTCAATGCACGCCCGTATAATAGCTTTGCATTTTCTCTGGCTGACGAGGTTGACAACGGAGCGCATCGTTGTTAGTTGTCAGGTTTCGTCAACGGAATAGCCGCACCATGCGCGGAGCTTGTGTGTTGCTTGCCGCAGCGGCGTGCTTGCCAGTGGGGGCCGCTGGCGCTCCAGATATGCCACCTGGAGCTGATATTCCTTCTGTCGTGGTCGATGGGGGCAGTATTACTGTATCTGGGCTGTCGAGCGGGGCTTTCCAGGCCGTGCAGATGCACTATGCCTTCAGCTTGACAATCAAAGGCGCCGGGGTCCTGGCCGGGGGGCCATTCTGGTGCGCCCAGGATGATGTGCTTGTTGCCACCAGCTCGTGCATGACCTCACCCGGCGACATCGACTTGGAGTACCTCGCTGGAGTCGCGGAGAACACCGCTCTGTGGGGCTTTATCGACCCGCTCTCCGGCCTTAAAGACTCCCGCGTGTGGCTCTTCTCTGGCATCAACGACAGCGTCGTAAATCAGGGCGTGGTGAAGGCCGCGGCATCAATGTACGCGCAAGTGCTGGGCGACGCGGAGTCCCAAATGTCCCTCACAACCAACCTGCCGGGCGAGCACGCGCAGCAGACGCTGCACTACGGGAACACCTGCGAGTACCTGGGCGAGCCGTTCATCAACATGTGCGGCGTAGACGCCGCGGGTGACATGCTGCAGTGGCTGTACCCGGGGCAGCTGTCTCCGCCAGCGACGAACGTGTCTGCGGCGATGGGCCGCGCCGCGTTTGGGCTGCCCGCGGGTGAGAACGCCACGCAGGACCTCGCAGACGCGACCGTGCTCTGCGCCCTCGACGTCGCGGCGGTGCCGATGGGCCGGGGCACGTGGCAGGTCGCGCCGCTGCCGGAGTGCCCCGCTGACGTGAAGGCACTCGTGGAGTCGCATGCAGCCGCAGCCGCGGATGCGGCTTCCGTTGCTGGCCCGACCGGCGGGGCGCTCAAAGTGGCGCCCACGCCCGTGCTGCGCGCGGGCAACGGCACGCTGTACACGTTCGACCAGGGACTCTTCATCGGCGGCGGCGGCTGGTCGACGGACGTCGGTCTCGCGCAGATGGCCTTCGTCTTCATCCCCGACGCCTGCCTCGCCTCCAACAGCGGCGCCGCGCCCGCCAGCGGCTGCATTCTGCACATGGCCTTCCACGGCTGCGAGCAGACGGTGGATGACATCGGTGCGTGGCGTGGGCTGTGGCGTTACCTGTGCCGTGTGCGCGGGAGGGCGAGCAGTGGCGCCCACTCAGAAAGGCAGCCCGGTGTTTTGATAACATGCCGCTTGCCACCTATCGTACGCTTTTCTTCCGCGCTCCACATTACATTCTGAGAGTCCGCCGTCTGGTGCTGCCCCGTGTTTGCCGCCCTGACTCAGGCCGTGCTTGCTGTGCCGGGCTTTGCAGTCCCGTGTAACCGCAGTGCCCATGTCCACGTCGCTGCGGCTCAACCTCATCGTCTTTGTCCCTCCGTCCGCCCCGCTCCCCGTGCAGGCCACACCTTCATGACCGGGTCCAACTACCTGCCGTGGGCGTCCCAGAACGACATCGTCGTCGCGTTCCCGCAGGCCGTCAGCAACGCGCTGAACCCCAAGGGCTGCCACGACTGGTGGGGGTACACGGGCACCGCGTACGCGAGCAACTGGGGCACGCAGCCGTTGACCATGAAGCGCGTGCTGGACAGCCTGCAGGGCAACGCGCTGACGCCCAACCGCACCGAGCTGCTGGGCTCCGAGGAGGTGGCGCTGCAGCACTGGCGCAACGCGAAGATGGGCCTCAAGCGGTGATCGCACTACGGTAGGCGCTGGGTGCGCCTCAAGCGGTGATCGCACCACGTTGGGCGCTGGGTGCGCCTCGGGCCTCAATTAACAACGGGCACTTGCGCAGACTCGGAGGACAGCCGGTCTATCATCATATCACGTGGGCGGCTGTGTCGACGATGCGCTGCGCTGATACCAGTTGCCGCAACACCAACAACACGGAAAGAGCACGCCAATTTGCTTCAGCTTCCTTTTTGACGAAGCCGGGAAGCCTTGGCTCAGCAGTAACATGTCATGAGTGGTCACCGCCGCCCCTGCCTGCTGCAACGCGGCTGCCAGAGCCCCCCGTCATCAGAGGGGGCATGCCAAAAGGCAGACAGCCTTGCATGAATCCATTTCCAGCTGTGCCCCGTACGAGTGAGCATCGGTGCGCTGCATCGCCGCGCACCGCGTCTCACCAATAGCGGGACTTAGCGTTGCCTGACCTCCGGCCACGAGCTGCAGTGCTGTTTGCTGCCGTGATGTCTTTGCTTGCATGTTCATGCTCTTGTCAAACTCCACGCGAATGTCAGCTCCCACACGCGCCCCAGCGAGGCTGGCAGCGACTCGGATGTCGATTCACGTCACGATTCGCAGATGGCATCGACCTGTCATGCCCGTTGTTTGAGTTCAAGGGACATATTTGTTCTCTCCAAGAAAGACTTTTCGCCCTTGCAATTTTGCGGCATGCATCGTCGGGGGAGCTCGAGGGGCGTCACACGCCTAAGACAGCAGGCAGCTCCGACAAGCTGGCCAGCACCGCAGCTGGCTTCCCCGGTAGGCCCGTGTCGTCCGGCACACCGCCACGGTTGACCCACACGCAAGTAAACCCAAACGCTGCAGCGCCGTGGATGTCCCAGCCGTTGCTGGATACGAATGTCACTTCTGTTGGAGATCCGAGGCCGAGTCGGTCCAGCGCTAGCTGATAGACCGCGGGATGCGGCTTGAAGTACACGCGAGGCGGCGCATATGAGGTGCCCCCGCCGCTGGAAGCCTCGCTACCGCGGAGCCCGCTTCCTGGCGGGCCGGCTGCCTGAGCCTCCACACTGATCACATCATCCAGCAGCGATGTCAAACCGGCGGCACCCGCTGCGGCCTGCAGCATCTTGACGCTGCCGTTGCTAAGGATCGCGAGCTTGAAGCGCCCTGAGGCTTTCAGCTTGCCAAGCGTCGGGACAACGTCTGCAAAGGCTTGGCACATTCCGTACGCGGCAAGCAGCTCTTCGACGACCATCGCGCGCATGCCTGCATCGTCCTCCAGCGCCGTGATCTTCACTTTATCAAGAGTCCACAGCAGCGCATCACGCGTGACCTCGTCAAACGGCTTGTGAGGGTCTTTCGGGCCCATTAGCGATAGCAGCCAAGTGTAAGAGAGCTGCTTTGTGCGCCAGATCTCAGAGATCTCGGGCCATCTGGCCTTCGCTTCCTCTGGCAAGCTGGGGCATCTCTTGGCAACAGATTCAAAGTCCAAAAGGGTCCCAAAAGCATCAAACACAACGGCCCGCACAACCGATGCGTCGACGGCCATGACGATACAGAAATGCAGCCCTCAGGCTGCCACCGTTCGGAAATGTTGGCCGATAGTTTACACGCGACCGGCGGAAACCCACGACACGAACCCGTCGGTGTTGCGAGCAGGTAGCTTGGTCGTCTGGCTAGGATTGCTTCAACCGTGCAGCGTCTCGTCTTGGCGCATGCAAACCTCAGCGATTTCTCCGTCGCGATGGGCTGTTGAAGCTCGCGGCATTCTTGCAGTCCAGAAACAGCAAGGGCCAACGCAAGGGGACGATGAAGCTCAGCTTGCTTCAAAGCTGAATAGCGGCCTGTGACAAAGCCAGTTCTGCCTCCGCCATTCGTGGAGGCTCACAACATGCGGGTGGTCTCCGCACTCCTGGCGCTGGCCGCCGCCTCGCTGCTTGCAGTGCACGGGTCAGCCAGCGGACCAGTCTTCTCTCGGTCAGCGTTGCAACGCCGCATTCCGGTGGTGCTAGACACTGATATCGGGACCGATTTCGACGACGCCTTCGCCCTCATCTTCATGTTGGCGCGGCCTGACATCTACGACTTGCGCCTCATCCAAGTCAGCACGTTCAACACAACGCAGCGGGCGCAAATCACCGCCAATATTCTTGCCGCTCTGGGTCGCTTTGAGGTGCCCATCGGTGTTGGTCGATACACAGGGGAGCAGAACATACCGCAATATGCATTTGCGGCCAACTACAGCTTGGAGGCCTTCGTCGCCGACGGCGGCACGGTGGTGAATGGCACGGACTATTTTGCTTCGCTTATGGCCGCGGCGACGCCCGCGGAGCCGTTATACATTGTGGAGATCGCTCCGGCAACATCCCTTGGGGACATCCTTCGAGTGTCCCCGGCGCTGGCTGCGAACTGCGTCACGGTTGCGATGTCAGGCTCAGTATTCCGGGGATACCTGAACGCCAGCACGCCCTCCATTGAGTACAACGTGGTCACCGACGTGCCCGCCAGCCAGGCCATGTACAACGCGCAGTGGCTGTCTCCGCTGGTCACCGCGCCGCTGGACTCTACGATATTTCAGCAGTTCGTCGACGTGCAGTACCAGACGCTGCGCTCCGCGAACACGAGCGGGCACCCGTACGTGCAGACGCTGCTGGCGAACTACGACGCGTGGTTTGCAGCAGGCGGCGACGGGTACATCCAGATGCTGCCCTTCAACCCTGCGAACGGTACCAGCACCCTTTACGACCTTCAGGCCGCATATATGACTGCGGCATTCGCAGGTTACTACAACGTTGCCGCCACTGCAACCGCCGGCAGCGAGCCGACTGGCCTGGAGGCACGGCCTGCGAGCGTCGGGCACCGCACGCTGAAGGGCGCTGCTGCCGAGCAGGCTGAGCAGCATGCGCAGGCGCTGCGCCGCGCGACGGGGCTTCCCGCGTTTGCAAATGTGGAGGTGCAGGCGCTGCGTATGTCCGTCACAGATGAGGGCTACACGATCGTGGACCCCGCGGGGCAGATGGTGTATGCCGCCACGGGGCTCGCGCAGACGAATCCGTACGATAGCGTGGATGCCATCGCCGCAGATGTGGTGGCCTCCCTAATCACCGCGCCACGCTTCTGAGAGCTGCTGCCTCCCTCATCACCGCACCACGGTTTTGAGAGTCGTGGCAGACCTGCGGAGCGCCTCACGTATCTCAAAGCCGTTTTGCTGACTCCTTCTCCGCACACGCTGCCGCTTGCTACAGCTGCCTCCTTGGCCTCCTGAGCGCAAGTCAGCAGCGCTGCGCAGTGTCAATGACTCTGGGCGGCCTTCACCTGGTACAGCCCTGGCACAGCGGTGCGATGGAGGTGTGTTGCGTCACGTACGACTTGCTGCTAAGCGAGCAGGAGCAGTGGCGGCTGCCCGAAGCGGTGGCCTCACCAGGGCGGCCACCACGGCGAAAATGAACGCCGACCCGTATCGTGCCGGCGCCGCAGGATGAGTGGCATTGTGAGAGCGCCGGCAGTGGTGCCCCGGCACGGCCACCGTCAGCCTGGGCCTGGCGTAGCTTGGCAGATGGAGCTGAACCTCACTCTGCTGTTCAATTCCAAATCTCCCGCCGCCCCCAGAACGTGTCACCAGTGAGAAGCGGCCCGGGTCTCCTTGTGGGTTCCTGCTCCTGACGAAACGGACATCAGATCTCAGGCCCTGGTGCCACCCACTGGCAGTGGCTGTCCGGTCACCGTACCGGTACGACGGCTTGACGCTGTAGGCCCGGGGCCCCGCGGGCGGCAGTGCAATGTACGCCTTTCTTACATCTGATGAGTCGTGTTTGCGTTCCCTACGCGTCAAGGATTCGAGTATGGGCGAGAGTCCGATAGGAGTCCTGCCAGTGCGGGCCGCAGCACTCCTGCCGCGGGCCCCCGCTCGGTTTGAGTCTCGCCAGGCGGAGAAGCGACAGCAACTCAAACATCTTGACTGCCAGTGCGCCACGGAAGGGGAGAAGGCCGCGTAAGGGCGAGCGTGACGCCGTGGCGGCGCTGCAGCCTGTCAACAGCTGTTGCGTGGCGATTTCGTCTGCCCTGTCATTCTACGAAAGATCTCGCGGTCCCAGCTGCACACGTTGGCGACAGTGTGCTATTGAGCTCAACTCTGAGTTCTCGCGTGTCCTTATTTCCAGAAACACGATAATTTTATGACTATCGGCGAACGCTGCAGGCTGCTGCAGAGCAGCTACGCTGGCTCGCCTACGGACTCGCCTCCGCCCACCTCCTACGATGGGGAACTGTATCAAGCTCGTAGTTTTCTTCTACGCGCCTTGAAGGTGCAGCGGCCATGGCCGCCACGGTGGCGAAAACGCCAAAGTCGTTTGCTGAGACGTCAGCCAACGGCCCCGCCCCACAGCCAGTTCAAGAGCAAGCCCTCATCGACGGCCGAATCGACATCAGCGTGCTGACACGCGACCAGCTGGTTGCAGAACTAGATCGCCGAGGCCTGGACACGAATGGAACAAAGCAGGCGCTGCGCAACCGCATGCTGGATTACATCATGGAAAAAATGCGTTGGGGGACGAAGAAGCTCGCTGCTGACACCGCAGCATTAGCTGCGCAAGCCGAGTTGGAGCAGCGAGGCTCCGTGTACGCCGCAGGGCTGAACGCGCTGGGCACGGAGGCGACGTGCGCTGTGTACACGATCATTCCCGAGTTCCGCGGCGCGTGCGCAGTGCACGTCGCAGCGGCTGACGACTACTGCGTTGTCGTGACGGCAAACAAGTGCGTGTACGCGTTCGGGCGGCCCACGGCGCCCATCTTTGAGGTGTCTGCCGCGGACGCCGCCAAGCTGTCGCTGGCGTCCATGAGCAAGCCCGCCTTCAGCTACGCGACGGCACGCAGCGTGGGCGGCGCGGTGGCGCAGGCGCTGAGCGACGCGTTCGACAGCCCGGCAGGCTTCGGCGGGGCCGGTGGCGGTGGCGGCGACGGCACAATCCAGCTTGGCGGCGGCACGCTAGCGCCGCTCACGGGCGCAGGCACCGCGCGCTCTGTCGCGACTGCTGGCGGGTCGCTGGGATGGGGCGGCCGCAGCGGCCTGACGGCCCCAGCGTTTGGCCAGCGCGACGCAGCGTACGATGCGCTCGGCTCGGGCCTGTCTGCTGGGCCCTCCATCTTTGGGGCTTCAACCGCCTCCGTGCCGTCGCTGGGCCCCGTTGCGATGCACAGCCCTGGCCTGCAGCCTGCTGGCGCAGCGGCTGGCGCGCTGGGCGACACTGGTACTGAGCGCTCCTCTGCATCAAGCGGCGGCGGCGCGGGTGGTACGGGACGGGGCCGCGCAGCCCTGGGCTACACCCGCTCGCTGGACGCATCGGTGGCGGAGCTGGGCAAGCCGCGGGCGGTGCCGGGCCTGGACGGCGAGCGAATCGTGTTTGCCTCAGCGGGCTGCGGGTACGCGTCTGCCGTCAGCGACGGCGGAGACCTGCACATGTGGGGCGCGGGCCAGCTGGGGCACGCGTCTCTCACGACAGACCCGCACCTCGTGCGGCGACACGTGGCGAGCCAGGTTGCAGCGATGGCAGACACGGCCATATCGGATGCGGTGTTCGGCGACGGGTTTGCAGCGCTGCTGGACGCCGAGAGCGGCGCTGTGTACGTGTGGGGCAGCAACCGGCGCGGATACCTGGGGCTGGACCCTCCACCTCCACCGCAGCCACAGCCCGCCAGCGGGACGACGGCGTCAGCGTCAGCGGCGGGGCAGGCGGCGGCCGGAGGCGGTGGTGGCGGAGGTGCGCATGGGACGCCAGCCGGGGAGTTGGCAGTGTCCCAGCCCGCGGGCTCGCCGCGCCGGTCCACCGACAGCGGCGGCGCTGACAGCGGCGGCGCGGCGCCCTCCCTTGTCCGCAGCGGGCGCGCGCACCTGCCGCCCGTGCTGCCAGACGTATCATCTGCGCTCGGACAGACGGCCCTGTATTTCAGCGACGCGCGCGCCGCTCCGGCAGTGTACGGCTTCTCCACCAGCGTGCTGCACGGCGGCGGGGCGTCGAGTTCCGTGTTCGCGGCGGCGGGGCAGCGCCGTCCGCTGTCGTCGTTCAGTGGCGCGCTGCCTGACGCACCAGGCGGCCACGCCCCCTGGCTGGCCGCGCCCGCGTCCGCATTCGGGCGCCTTCCCGTGAGCCGTGGAATTGCGGGCCGCAGCCCCGGCGGCTCCGCCCTGCAGGTACATGCGCCCACCCGCATCCGCTCCCTCGCGGGCGCGGGCGTCGTCGTGCGGCAGATCGCGTGCGGCGGGCATCACGTCGTCGCGCTCGCGGATAACCCCGCAGTGGCCGCATCTGCCGCAGCCGCAGCTGCCGCAGCCGGCGGGGACGGGTTTGCAGGCGCTGCGCAGAGCGCGCCGGCAGCCCCGGCGCCTGCGTTCTACCCTGTGTATGCGTGGGGCGCTGGCGACGGGTACAGGCTCGGCCACGGCGATCTGGAGGACAGATTCTACCCGTGCCCCGTGGACGGCCTCAAAGGACAGACGGTGTATCAGGTTGCGGCCTCCGAAACCGCCACATACGCGATTGTGCAGCGCCGCGGCCTGATGAGCCTGCTCCTCGACGCTGGCGTGCCCTTGCCGCCGCCGCCCGCGGGGAGCAAATACGCGACCGCTGGAGGGGTCGCGGCCGATAATGTGCACCCTGCGACGCAGAGCGTGCCGCGCAAGCCCTTCGGCAAGGTGACTCGCCGCGGCGTCACCTTTGGCGGCGCCACAACGCTGAATGTGGATGAGGGTGCGTGGGAGGGGTTCTGTCAAGGGAGCGGGTGTCGGGAGGGCCGGGGTGCTTAGACGGGTCTCACTTTCAAGGGAGCGGGAGTTGAGCTTGGGCTGTGAATACATCGCGATCATATCAGCCAGTGCTGTGTTGCACCCGCTGTGGGTGCCTCTGCTGACTCGGTCCAATCAGGCCCCCACCCTCCCCGTCCCCCTCTCCACCTGTCGCTTTCTCAGTCCTCTCCATCCCCGCGCCTCTCTATTCCCGTGCCTGTCCGTCCATCATACATCTGCAGATGCGGAGGGCGGCGGCGACGCGGACGAGAGCGCTCGCGCAGCCGCAGAGCGGGCGACGCAGCGCCTGCTCGCCGCCTACCGCGGCAACAGCCTGGTGGTGTGGGGCACGGGCACGAACGGCCAGCTGGGCTTGGGGCCGGGCACGACGGAGGCACGGACCCCCACACTGGTGCCCGCCTTCGAGGAGGAGCACTCGTCCGTCCGCTTCGTGGCGTGCTCTAGCACGCACGCCGCCGCGATCGCGGGGCGGGCGTCATCCCTGTACGTGTGGGGGCACAACCGCTTCCACGCGCTGGGGCTCGGGCCGGACATGGAGTCGACTCTCGTACTCTACGCTCCCGCGCGCGTGACACAATTCGGCACGATTGTGGACGGCGTGGGTCGTGGCACGCCGCGCTCGGTGGCATGTGGCAAATACTTCACAGTGGTGGCAACACACGCGTATGCGGGCATGGACGCGCGCGAGGCGGCCGCGGCGGCGGCGCGAGGCAAGTTGATGGAGGACGACAGGGCGCGCGCGAGCGAGCTGGAGATGCGACGCAAGCTGGCGGTGGAGAAGGCGGAGGAGGAGGAGCGGCTGCTGCAGGTGGCGGCGCTCAACGAGCTCTCCTTCGCCGCGCCGCCGCCGTGCTCCCTCTGCTCCGCCTGCAGCGGCTTCCAGGCCGACCCCTTCGCGCCCTCGCTGTGCCGCTACTGCGCGCACCTGCGCTCGCGCCACAACACGAAGGCGGATCTGAAGCGGCACGCGCTGCTGGGCAGTGCCCTGCTCAAGCCGCCGGGCGCTGCCAGTGCCGGTAGCGGCAGCGCCAGTGGGGCAGGTACCGGTGGTAACGCATCGTCAGGGCTGCGCGAGCACGGAGGGCACTCCTTCAGATATTGATCGTGCTGTCTGTCGACGTCCCCGCTTTCCAAATTTGAGACCATGCACCCGTCTGTCTTAGCTTCTACCCTGCTAGAAAGAGGTGTGACTCGCGTCGTGACGTCGACAATGGATATCAATATCGATACCGGGCGGCGGTCAGTTGAATCATTTCATGACGTTGGCGTTAATCTGTCTTGTGCACCCATCACTCGCGGTCACCCTGAGCTTCAGCAGAGAGCGGGTGTGCGAGATATTGAACAAGTGCACGATGGTTTGCAAGCAACCACAGTCACTTGACGTCATGAGCTTGTGTGCAGAGGGGACGACAAATTTTCCGCCGTAACTTGAAACGCCTGAAGACGAAAGGCTCGGAATACGTAATACCCAGAGCGTGTTTGGATTGCATATGTAACCCCGCGACGCCACTGACGCGCACGAGTGAAAATCATGCATAGTGCGCAAAACGGCGACGCTCCATCCGAAGCGCTGCGCGAAGTGGTCTGCAGTGAGTCCGCAGCTGACTGTGATGGAGCTGCAGCGGCACGGCCAGGTTGCAAGGGTCGGCGAGGAAGGCGCCATGCATGAATCGTGGCACGGCGTCAGCGTCAGCGCTGTCACCGTGTGGCGGCTTGCTTGCCCCTCCAGGCCTGCAGCGCTCGCGCAGCCTCCGCAGCATAGGCCGCAAACAGCCCCTCACACTCGCCCGGTGGCAGCAGCACGCCGCAGCCGGAGAAGGAGACCATCCAATCGCCAGCCTCGTACGTCGCGTGCAGCGCGCCGCCGCGGTGGTCGTGGAGGCGCGTCGCAATCTCGGGCGGGTAGCTGTTCAGCCACGCCTGCGGCACCGTCTGTGTGTGCATGGCATCTGCATAGGCGAGGGGGTCCAGGCGGTCGGCATCGTTCGGCGCTGCCTCGCCGTCTGCTGCGGCTCCAGCTGCTCGGTGCGTGCTTCCCACTGCGGCACTGCCGGTGCCCGCACGAGGAGCCTCCGTGCTGGTCGCGTCAGCGCTGCGGGTGCCCAGCACACGCAGCACAGCAGACCGCGACGCAGGGTCGGCGCCGACGGCTTGGTCCGCTGCCAGG
>Ga0208629_100729_pt1 | contig 14764 bp, 17 predicted proteins | sample LakWasMet19_HOW5_2_FD_183865 | JGI IMG/M metagenome (GOLD analysis project Ga0208629, IMG submission 183865) | Freshwater sediment methanotrophic microbial communities from Lake Washington under simulated oxygen tension - Sediment Metagenome... | ecosystem: Environmental > Aquatic > Freshwater >...
GCTTGCGAGATGAGGCGTTGCATGGCCTGCCGTCCCACTGCCGTCGCCGCTACCGCTCAAGGCCGCAGGTGCCAGGGAAAAGGCGCTGTGACTGGCGTGCAAATGCCCAGCAGCCAGGGCGCCCGCAGTCTGAACCACAGCTGTGTGCGGTGGCGGAGCCGACCCTACCGCTCCCGCGGGCGTCGCGGCCTGAGACTCACGACCGCCGCCTGCTGCACCCAATGCCGCTTCACTGGACAGGGCCACAATACTGCCCGCCCAGTGCTCCATGGCCTGGCGCATGGCCTGGGCTGGCACGAGTGACAGCCGCCGCTGCACCCAGGCGATCCACCCGTTGGTGTGAAACACAATCATGTATAGACAGAGCAGCGCCAGCACCACGAAGACGATGACGGTGGCGACCAGGAGGCCCTGCAGCGCCTGCACCGCCGCCAGAAAGTTGAGCGCGACGACCACGATGCAGAAGGTGAGAAAATAGGCCATGAACGGGGACACAGCGGAGGAGACGCGCTCCGTCAGCGGCTTCAGCACGCACAGCACCTCCTCCTGCGCCTCCAGCGGCGACTGCACGGGCAAGTTAGTCACGACGAGCTCGCGCCGGGTGCGCTCCTTGACCACCACCTTGTCCACCATGAACCGGTGCTGGGAGCGTGTCCGCGCGTCTGTCGATGCGGGGGCGCTGGAAGCGTCTTGCACGCCCGTGTCACGCCGCCTGCAGCACGACAACAGCGACGAGTCGTCCTCCGCATCGCTGTCCTGCGATCCCTCCCAGTCTCCCACGTGAGACGCCTCGCCTCCAGCCGCCGCGCCAGCGCCTGTTGCGTCTCCGTCACTCGGAGCGAGGAGGGGCGCGGTCGCTGACCCGCTGATACCGCTCCCACTGGTGCTGCTCGGTGTAGACAGGAGGATGCGGCGTGGTCCCGTCTTCCTCGCAGATCCAGGGGGCGACCGGACACCCCCGCTCACCCCACTGTCGACGACCCCTCCTGCCCCTGACTGCGGGCCCGTTGTGCAAGGGGCCTCATCGCCCTCCTCGTCTGCAGCGACACGCCGATACTCCCACTCCGGGATCGTGGCCTGCTCGTGCAGCGTCAGCACGCGCCGCAGCAGGAGCAGGGTGACGTGGCAGCCGAGGAAGGTGCCGCCCGCCTCAAACAGGAACTGCAGCAGGATGAGGAGGCCGGGTGCACTGTAAAGCATCAGCCGGCAGGGCGTGGGCGCAAACGGGTCAATCACCGCCCAGTTGAAGTTCGCGTTCGCCTGCGCGCCGCCGGACAGGAAGTACTGCAGAGTGCGGATGACTGCGGTGACTGCGATGTAGGCCATAACACCCAGCACACACGCAGGGCCGTAGACATTGAACCATCGCTGCTTGAATCGCCCAGCAGAGCCCGGTCCGAACAGGATGGCCCGCCACTGGTGCAGGCTGGTTTCGTAGTACTCGTGCTGCGCCCGCGACGCCCACGTTCCGTCGGCCAGCCGGCGCTGCTTGTCCTTCATATCGCCAGCCGCATCCACCAGCTCTGCGAGAACCGTGCGCAGCGCCCTCGCGGTCAGGTACGCCGGCCCAGAGAGCGGCAGATACAAGCCGACGATGACATCGATCAAGCAGATGCCGTCTACAGGTTCAGATCTGATACGCGCATATAACACGATCGCCAGAACGAGCTTGATGAGACACACGCCAGCCACCACTCTTCCATTGGAGAGGATGCGAAGAAACCACGCCGGGGCTGGCAGAACGAAGCGCAACACTTTGTCCAGATCATCCTCTCCGATGATCACCACGCGCCTTTGGTTGTCGGTGGGGCGTGGAGCGTGAATTGACGGCAGCAACGGTGCGGTGCCGTCGCGGGTTTCATTCAGCTTCCCGTAAACAGAGCGACGAACAGCCATGGCTTGATGTGGGAGAGAGATACGAGTCCCAGGACGTGTGGTCTGGAGCTAGGCAGACATCCGAGTGCGCCACACCAAGGAGATGCGCCGGTGCAGCTGGTGCGAGGTGCAAGGGTGTCTTCGGATCAGAAACACCGAGATTATGCCGCAGATGCGGTCTGGAGGGACCTTCTCTCCTTCAGTTCCGAAATTAAGAGACGATCGCCATACTTCCGTGCGTGTGCTGAGCGAACCTTCGGCGAGCGAGGCGCTCGTGATATGTCGTTAACGTTCGGGCGGACACCAGGATATGGTACCATTTTGTCACACGAACGTATTCGTGGAGAGTGGCCCGCGAGCACACAACCCAACGATCCGCCCTCACGCCCAATGAAAGGGCGCCCCCTGAAAGTCGCAGACACACGGGACTGTTACCTCTGACATTCGCCGTTCGGTCCAAGTCCGGGTGTGAAACGGTGTGAGATCCGACAATCGCAGTGCGTGACGCCACTCCAGCTGCAAAGGAGGGCTTGCAAGCGAAAGCGCTGGTTGCTGTGCTTCTCAAATCGCGTTCCGGCGGCCAGCGTGCTCAACACTGCTGTTAGCGATCGCAGCTCCGGAGTCCGGAGTCAATTGACCACAGGCTGCTACTGGAGTTCGACATGTGGAACATGCGGTCGCGCCTCGTCTTCTGCTTGCTTTGGATTGCGGGCGCCGTCAGCGCCGCGGTGCCACCGGCTCGCCCCCGCGCACAGCCCGCGCCGCCGCCAACTCCGCGCCTGAGAATTGCTGAGTGGGCTGCCGCCGCGGAGCAAGAAGACGCGGGCACCATTGCAGTGGCGGTGGACAACCAAGCCCGTATCCTGCAAGCGACCTACACGCCGCTGAACCCGAGCCCGACAGTGCCCCCGAACGGCAAATACGTTTGCGGCGCACCCACCACGGGCGCGAACGTTGTCCAGACTTGCAACCTCGTGTGCAACGACGGTTACGCCCCCCTGTTCGAGACCGAGCTCTCTTTCGTGGCCAACAAGTGCAGCGGCCCGTGCGGCTGCCTCACAACGAGCTGCCAGAAGCTGCCCCCCTCCTCCACCCCAGTTGCCCCGCCCAGCAACTGCCCCTTCACCTGCGCCGGCACGCTGTGCGGCAGCTGCCTCGTTTACTGGTACTACACCAAGGACTGCTCGTGGGCATGGAAGGCGTGCCCTGCCTCGCCCAGCCCCTCGCCGGCGTACCGTGAGTGCGGGAACTGTCAGCCGCCCTTGGTGCCGAGCCGCCTCACCACACCGATTCGGAGCGCAGCGAACGGCGTGGCGACCAACGTGACGTACTACTGCACCCTGCAGACGTACGGGAACACGTTCAACAGCAGCTGCCAGACGTGGACGAAGGCGTGGTCGCCTGATCCGTCCGTCCTCGCGGCCGCCAATCCGTGCCGCGTGTGCCCGTACCCGCCTAACTACGGCAGCCAGTATAAGGCGGATGTTCAGGTTATTGCCAACATCCCGACCTTTGCGCACTACACGTGCGCGGACGGGTCGTACGGCGTCAGCGCGAGCACGGGCAAGTCGCAGGTTGACCTGACGTGCAACAAGTACAGCGCCACGCAGCCGTGGCCTACCAGCATCGACCTGCAGTGCAGCCCGTGTAACGCGCCGCCGCTCGCGCCCGACCACGCGACGGCGACGATCCTGACGAAAACCACGGCTGGAGACCCCATCACAGTGAGCTATGCCTGCGACTCGGGTTACACGGGCGGCAGCGCAACCCTCGCCTGTTTCAACAACAATGGGTCGTGGCCAGTGTGGAACCTCCCCTCCTGCAGCCCCGCCCCAGCACCCACCGCCTCTCTGACTGCCACGCCGAGTGCTGATCCTGCTGGGAGCAGCGTCTCTGCGTCGGTCTCTACCAGTGCAGGTGCCGGTGCATCCAGCTCTGCTAGTGGGAGCCCTGCGCCGATTGCACCCTCCAGCTCTGCCACAGCTTCATCCGCGGGCGCCGCTGGATCTGGCTCTTCCACCGACGCACCTGCCCAGACTTCCGACCCGTCTACAAGCCCTACGGCGCTCGGTGGCGGCTCCTTCCCCACAGCCAGTGCCTCATCTGGAGCAGGCAGCGGTGGCGCCGGCTCGAGCCCTGCGGCCAGTGTCACATCTGGAGCAGGAGGCGGTGGCGCCGGCTCGAGCCCTGCGGCCAGTGTCACATCTGGAGCAGGGGGCGGTGGCGCCGGCTCGAGCCCTGCGGCCAGTGCCACATCTGGAGCAGGTGGCGGTGGCGCCGGCTCGAGCCCTGCGGCCAGTGTCACATCTGGAGCAGGTGGCGGTGGCGCCGGCTCGAGCCCTGCGGCCAGTGCCTCATCTGGAGCAGGTGGCGGTGGCGCCGGCTCGAGCCCTGCGGCCAGTGCCTCATCTGGAGCAGGCAGCGGTGGCGCCGGCTCGAGCCCTGCGGCCAGTGCCACATCTGGAGCAGGTGGCGGTGGCGCCGGCTCGAGCCCTGCGGCCAGTGCCTCATCTGGAGCAGGCGGCGGTGGCGCCGGCTCGAGCCCTGCGGCCAGTGCCTCATCTGGAGCAGGCAGCGGTGGCGCCGGCTCGAGCCCTGCGGCCAGTGCCTCATCTGGAGCAGGCAGCGGTGGTACCGACTCGAGCCCTGCGGCCAGTGCCACATCTGGAGCAGGCAGCGGTGGCGCCGGCTCGAGCCCTGCGGCCAGTGCCTCATCTGGAGCAGGCGTTTCGGCATCCGCCTCGCCCGCCGGTGCAGGCGCTGGGGCGTCGCTTGCATCCTCTGGCTCCGGCAGTGCGACTGCTGCATCGACGTCGCCATCAGCCTCAGTGTCCATCGCCGCAGTGTCGCGTGCAGGCTCTGCCTCACCGTCATCCCTGCTGCAGGCTGTCACTCTGCCGATCCCACTGCCCACGCAGGCGCCAGGCGCCGGCGGCTCCCTCGACCAGCCTCTGGTCCTCACGTTCACGACCGGCTTCAGCGGGCCAGGCGCGGACACAGAGACCCTCACATCTGCCGGTGCCGGCGCTGCCTTGCGGAATGCTGTCGCATGCATGGCAGATGGGCTCATCAGTCCGTCTGACGTCACAGTCACCAGCGTCACTGTCGTCGCCACGGGCGCAGTGACGGCCGTCGACCCCGCTGCACCAGTAAACGGTGGCGCCGGCAACATTGACGCCGGCGCCCCGCCCTCGAACGCAGAGGCAGTGTGTCCCGCTGCCGACCCCTCGCCAACTTCGTCCTCTTCGCCCTCCTCCTCTCTCTCTCACAGCCCCGCCCCCGGCTCGGGCGGAGGGGCCAGTCCGGCGCCGCTGCTGCATCTGATGCAGGTGCCGACGACAGCGCTCGATATCTCTGTCACCGTCCATGCCGCGAGCAGACGGCAGACGCTGCGGGCACCGCTCGTGATCAGCGGGAGCACGGGCTCCGACGGCAGCGCGTCTGGCTCATTCGCGCTCAACACGCTCTCCCGGGTGCTCGCTGCACTGCAGGCGCCCGCTGGCGCTGCGCCACTTGCAGGAGGGAGGGTGGGACTCACTGCCGGTCAGCGGCGGCTGACTCTCAGCGCGGGGCTCAGCGGCGGCAACAGCAGCAGCTTGGCCGTCGCTGCTGCGCTGATGGGAGAGGGCTTTGACGGTCTGGACGCGAACCAGCAGCTTGCTCTAGCAGTCGTGTTCTATCTGTCGTCCGCGCTCGGGCCTCACGCCACCAGCGGCTCCTCCTCCTTCTTGCTGGCTGCCGCACCGCCAGCGGAGTCTGCAGAAGGGGCGGTCACCACCCCATCCGCCACAGCCTCCCCGTCTGGCTCCGCCGCCCCGATCTCCGCAGGCATCGCAATGCTTCAGGAGGCGCGTCTGTACCCGCACATGACCGCCGAGCTGGCCTTCGCCCCGCTGTTTCAGCTCATGGCGGACGCTGACACGGCGCGGCAGGCAACGCCGACCCCCAGTGCCTCCGTCAGTCCCGCGGCGGCAGGGCCGCTGCCTGCTGGCAGTGTCAGCAACGGAACCGGGATCGCTGCCGGCAGCGCTCGCGCGTCAGCCACGCCCTCTGCGGCTGCTGCTGCCGGAAGTGCGAGCCCCACGCCTGCAGGCGTTGGTGCGAGCAGCAACTCGGCGGCCGCAACGCAGTCCGCAGCGGCGTCCCCTGCGGCAGCACCCATTTCTGTCCCCTTCACACTGCCAGGCTTCTTGGTGGAGGCTAACCTGAGCATCGCCCTCGTCAGCCTCGGCGACCCCAGCGGCTCAGGGGCGGGCACTACAGCAACCACCCGCACCCTGATTCGGCTGCCGGTCGGCCAGATTACCACTGCTGCGGGTGCAGTGGCGGGGCAGCTCGCGACTCAAGCGGCAGCCAGCGGCAGCCGCGGCTCTCCTGCGCCCGTGTCCAACAGCGGCCAGCAGCCAGTCACAGTGGTTCTCATTGGCTTGGTTGTGGTGGCGGCGCTCCTGGTCGCAGCACTTGTGCTGTACATGTTTGTCCTCGCACCTGCCCGCCGGCGCAGGGCGGCGGCCGCAGCACTGTTGACGAAAGGCGGCGGCAAGACAGGCGGGAAGGCGGGCGGTAAGGGGCTCACGTCCTCCGCTGCTGTCACATTCACGACCAACCCGGCGGCTGCATCCGCCACGGACGGCCGCAGCAGCCGCGGATCGCTCCTGGCGATGACGAACGAAGTCGCCAACCCGCTCGCGCTCTCAGCTCGTGTTCAGGCCAGCAAGTTCGCGGCTGCGCCCTCGGCAGTACACGAGGTCAAGGATGGTGGCGGCAGCCGCGGTCGCAGCGCCGCAGGCGCCAGCCATCGCTCCGCATCAGGAGCCGTGCTGCCCCTCAGCAACGAGGCGGGCGCGTGCGTTGCAGGCGACGAATCGGACGATGACAGCGGCCCGGTTGCTGCGTCCGTGTCACGAACCACCGCCGCTGCGGCAGCGAACCTCGCGTTTGCACGCCGAAGCTTCTCCAGCCGCGCTGGGTTTGCTCCGATGCTCTCAGCAGCGCAGGAGGGTCCTGCTCTGGAGCGGCTGCAGCAGGGCGCCCCAGCGCCGTCACGACGCCCCGGGCGAGCTGACTCGGGCTCCGGCAGCGGCGATGACGCCGGTTCCGATGACGCAGCGGCGGCTGGTGCGGCGCCCTCCGCGAGGCACGCGCAGGAGAGCGTTGCACCTGTGGCAGACGGGCACGAGCGCACGGCGCACAGGGCTTCATTCGTCCGCAGCACGAAGATCGGCGGGGCGGTCAAGTCCCGCCGCGCGCTATGGACGCAGACGTGAGACGTGAAGGGTGTCGTGTGTGGCCTGTGTGGCAGTCGCCTGCGTGCCTGTCGCGAGGAGCTGCAAGCCGTCTGTGGAGCAGATGCCTGCGTGTTTGTCGCGAGGCCCGGTAGTTGCAGGCGGCACACGCGACTGCAGTGAATCCTGTCGTGTGGTTGCGTGCGGTCCGCCGCGCTGTTGCCTGTCGAATCTGCGAGGAGGCCGCTGACAAGTGGGGCTAGTTGGTCGTCCGCCCTTCACCCGCACCAGCTGATGCCAGGGGGTGCTCTCGACGCAGGGTAGCACTCTGGGCACCTTGTATCCCCGACGTGTTGCGTGAACCACTGGTGTTTGTGACTGTGTGCAGCAACACAGCTCGCATGTGTTTGCGTGTATACCGATGTGATTGCCGCCGGCGCGCATCAAATGCGTCGCCGCGGTGTCGAGATGTCTCGTGCTATCGCCTGAGGATCTCGCTACACAGCTGCCTGACATTCTATTCATGCTCGCTAGCTACATGCCGTGCTGGGCAGCTGCCTGACATCCTCCACGCTCTGCAGTCGCACCCCTGCGGTGGAGTGATCTCTGCCTCCGCGTAGGGAGCCGTTGGTCGCATGTCCGGGGAAACGTCCGGTAGGCAGGACAGTGAGCAATGCCGCGTGCCCATCTGATGCAGCGCAACTGGCGCAACCTCGCGCAGTCGCTTTCAAGCTTCTTTCTTTGCCCCTCTCAGAGCACGATCATTTCGTTCGTCGCTGCACGATTCCACGCTGTCATTCTATTGGTGGTGGGCAGTTCAAGGTTGGGGCGTGGTGGAGTGACGATCATGGTGGGAACTCGTAAACACTTAAGCTTGAGCCCTTGCGTCATATGCGGAGCGCCGAACGCTAACGTGCCTTGAAACCAACTTGTTGAACACGCGCGTGTATTGGAACGTGCGTGAGCATCGAATCCGCTCAAGACGCGTTCGACACAGTCGAAGTCGTGCCAGCAGCGAATGATCATGAAGGGGCCGAGAAGCAGGGGTCGCAGCAACTTTTGAGAGCTGCAAGTTGAAAAAAAAGCTGCGTTGCTCATCGCACTATTGCGCAGGCATTCGCCACATTTAAGGTTTCCCGCCTCTTCCGCCGGCGGAGACCTCCGCAGAGTCCGCTCGCCATCGCATGCAAGTGCATTTGTCCGTGTCAGGTAGTTCTGATCACTTGAACACTTGAACACTTGATCAGGCCTGGGCATGATGGGCTCGCTCCGAGTTACCATTTCAGCCTGGGATGCATGACCGCGAGAGTCGCTGTATTGCTCCCGTGTCTCAGGTCCCTCGCAGGCGCCTCCCAGCGCTGTGCCGCCTCGGCCGTCCACCTGAGCGCCAGCCTGAGGGCACCAGTGGGCGCTTTGCAAACATCACGATGATGAGTGGGGTCAGAGCGCCCGCATTGTTGTTGAATCCAGCTCGGCCCGTGGTCCCGCAAGGCAATGCCCGCCATGCGCTGCACAACTTCTCAACGGCTGCATCGTATGGCTCTGGCTCCTAGGTCGGGAATCTCTTGGCGGCTCGGACACAGCCCCACTAGCAGCTGAGCTCCGCGCCGGCGGACTCCGAGTCACTGGACCTCAGTAGTCAACCCTGAGGTCTTCGATGACCCGCTGTTCGCAGCGCTCAGAGATGGGCTGCTTGGGGACCTCCAACTTGCGCGGATCGGTTCCCATCATCTGCAGGTTGATGGGGTCCTCCGACAGGCTGTTGACGGTGCCGTCGGCTGGAGCACGGATCTCTTGCTTCTGCGTCGCTGAGAGCGTTCGACGGCCGCCCATGCCCGGCTCCTGCATTGCCTCTCGGCTGGCGTGCAGTTGTGGCTCATGGTGCGGCTGGCTCGCGCTGTGCGCGGCGATGCCGCGGGAAGGCGCAAGGAGGCGAGTCGCCTGCCGTAGCGGCCGAATTGCGAGCGAGGAACGAGTGAACATGGCTGAAAATTGCAGGTGTAGATTACAGTGTATTTTTGAAAGGTGATGCTATGAAGTGCGGGAATTGCAGGGCTTGCGCTCTGCGCAGATTTTTGTCTCGAACCTTCTTCCAGAACCGGATGGACAGCGCTCCCGACTTGTTCGAGCACCGTCTTGCAGTCGCTTCAGCACGCGGCGCCTGCCACGTCACCGAGGGTGTTGATAGCATGCCAGCGGTCGAGCGCCGGGCTCCATTTGCTAGGAGTCACGCGACGGAAGGAGCATACATGTGCTCGGGACTCGGTTAACACAGTTTACTCCGAGTCGACTCGGAGACCTCGGGGCTTCGAGTCGAGTCTGTACAGCGCCCACGTGACAGTGCCCTTGATTGGCACGAAAAGGTTGACTGCGGAGGCGTGCGTGTTTCAGCGGTCACATGCAATCTCAAATTGAACAAGCAGCGGTATGCAACAGCGTGACGCAGCGTGGTAAGCGTCACGGAGCTCGAGTGTGGAGCGACGCGGAGGTACCGGACGCCAGACTGTGCACCTCGAGGAACGCACCCCACACCACGCGGCATCTCCCGGCTCCCGGCAGGGTTGTTGGCGGTACGTTGCAACCTCGTGCATCAGCCCAGTTCTGCATGGTCAGCGACCCAGCGCCCGAGAAGTTCGCGAGCACACGGCACGAAGCGTTTAGAGCAACGGTGGTCGGGTCTTCGTGTGGCTCGCAACCGCACGTGATGCTCGGCAAGACGTCCGTCAGGCGGACGCCGGCGGTTTGGGGTGCGCTCCGCGCGCCTGAGCGGTCCGCGGGGCTGCGGATGCGGGGAGCTCGCCTCCCTGCGTCGCAGCGTCAATCGCCACCATCTCATACTCCTCCGACAGCCACAGCGCGTCTGTGGCGTTCCTTGCGACCCCCCGCCGCGGCGGCGCCAGTCCCGTCTCGTTGAACGCCGACGGGAAATCCAGCACCAGTCGTCCGTCTTCGTTGTTAAAGCGCAACATGCCCACGGACCAGGCGCCGTCCTCGCTGAGAGCTGCGTTTCTCAGGGCCGCCGCGCTCTCAAGGGCCACCCTCCCATCCTCATCATTCGTGAGTGCGGAGGCGGCACGCCGCACGCCCACGGCAGACGCGTGGATTGCGCGGCACAAGACGCAGAAGTGCGCAACGTTGCCCACGTGCGCGACTGATGCGAGTCGGCAACGGTTCAGCATTGGGTTGATTTGGGGATGAGCACCAGCTCGGAGCAGGTTGTCAAAGGTTTGGCGTGTACAACAGTACAATGGAAGCACAAATATTCGGCCGTTGGCATTTGTGAACTCCATTCAGGCTGCGCTGTCGAAACTTCTCAAGCCCGTCAGACGCGGAGATGGCGTCCTTCGCTGGTGCTCAGGCTCGCGAAATTCTCGCACGATCGGCGCAAGGTTGATTCCTAGCGCGGCTGTGTAGTTCCTCATTAGGCTGTCGACGTGTGAGCCGCCACAATGTCTAGGATGTTGCAACGCCGCGGAGAACTGCTGCGGTGACGTTCCGACTGGCGCGGCACGCAAGTAGTCAGGCGACACGAAGAGCTCTCATCATCGGTTCTGACGGGGCCCTCGGAGCGGCCACTGCGCAGCGATTTAGCCATGACAAGTGGGAAGTCGTCGGAGTTTCTCATGGGTGGGTTCCATGCATTCGGCCATCCATGCCGGCCGAGGCTGCTCGACATGGCATGATAACTCGATGTTGCACCCTCTAGCCTCCGGCTGCAGAGAGGCCACCTCAAAGGATGATCGTAGTATCCGCATCGGTGTCGGCGCTTCGCTAAAGGAGCAAATAGAGACAGTGCGGAGCCGATTGAAGGCGTGAGTTGCTCCCCCGACAAACGCGAGTGCACCAACCACCCCCATCCGTTGCGCGGGCATCCTTGGAGCTCTTGACCGGCTCGTGTGACGTTTGTTTGAAGATGCTTGCTGTTTTTGATCGGCTGCGTGCCGATGCAGGGATGCGCCGTTTCACGCTATTATCTGCGCTGCTGGAGGCTGGGCTGGCGGAGATGCGGGTGACGATCCCGATAAGCTGGCTGCGGCGTACCACCAGATGCTGGCGGTGTGCTTGGAGCCGGCCCTAGTCGCTGCCCATGTAGCAACGAAGCACCTGTCCCCTGGCGGCTTGCTGGCGCTGATTGGGTCTGAGGCGGCTCTTCATGCGACACCAGGCATGCTTGCCTATGGTCTCGCGAAGGCCGCAACGCACCAGCTGGTCCGCTCTGTCGCTCCTCTGCCCGAGGGGGCGCGGTGCGTGGGTCTGCTGCCGCGCACACTGGACACACCCAATAACAGGAAGTGGATGGCTGAGGGCGCAGACACCAGCTCATGGACTCCCCTATCCGCTGTTACCGGAGCGCTCGCGGCCCTCGCAGACCACCGGCAAGCGTTCGACGTCTGCGATGCGGCGGGCAAGGCGGTTAGCGGCCAGGCGGTGCTGTCAGGAGCGCTCATCTCTGTTGTGACGGAGGCGGGCGCGACAAAGTTCACCCTCGTGTGAGCGAGTGACAGGCTCCGCGCGGGCGCAGTGTGGCATGTGATCCTGCGCGTTTGGGCCAGACTCGGCGCTGGCGTCCTGGCGTGGCAGCGTTGAGCTCCGGCGCTCTCCTCCTCCTCCTCTGCGATGCGTCTCCACGCTCGTCTGTGGCTGGTGTGGGCTCCCGCTACCAATGCAGCAACCGTCCAACACATGTACAGCGCGCTGTGCGCCAGTTGCTGCATCATTGGGAGCAAACTCCGGAAGCTCTCGGCTCGAGTATTTGCTGACTATTTTCAGCATGGGCATTTGCGGTTCATCTTCGAGCGTCGGATCCAGAACGTGAAACGACTCCTGAATCTTGAACCTCGAGGAGGTCCACGAACTTTGCTTCGAATCGATCATGCGAATGTACAAGCGCAACGACTAACGCGGTTGCGGCCACCAGGAATGGTGCAAATGCGACGGCGCTGTGCATCGCCGCCATGCTGATGTCGACATCGATATCGATCCGGAATTCCGTCAGCTGCAGTCGATCAACTTCCAACAGCACGTACATGTCGCATGGCTGCAGCTGCAGGCGAAAAGCAGAACCTGCAGGCAAAGGCTAGAGCTGTTGGCGCCACGAAGCACCCCTCCACAACACACACGCACGCAGCCCTCATGCGCCCCCAGGGGGCGCGAAACACAGCCATCGCCATCGACAGCCGCAAGCACGAGGCTGCCTACGCGAATCGCCCTACAGACAACTCATCGGAGCTTGGTGGCGGAAGCCGCAGCCCCGCTGGCCCCTGCCGCTGCAGCCGCCGCGGACGCAGCGCCCCAGTTGACGGCGGCCGTGGAAGGTGTGATCATCGTATCAATGAAAGCAAACGCCGCTGCAGCCTCGCTGCTGCGCTTGGCGGCGTCCCAGCCCAGCAGATCGCCCATCACCTTGACCACTTCAGGTGTCGCCTCGCGCGCCGCACCCGCGTCCATGAAGGCGAGGCGCGTGCGGCGAGCCAGCACGTCCACAGCGGACACGGCGTACTCCTGCTCGACGGCAAACACGACCTCTGCGGTGAGGAAGGGGTGGCGCCCTGCCAGGCGCTTGTCGTAGCCCTTTGCAGCGCCCTCGCGCGCGATCTGCGCCACCTGCAGCGCCCGCGTCCCATAGTTGCGGGACAGGTGCCGCGCGATGTCCTTGTCAAAGCTGCGCGGGGAAGGGGGATGCATGGGGAGACAGGGCAGCAGAGGGGATTCGGCAAGGGTGTGAGCGTGAAAAATCTGAGTAACGGTGACCTGTTGCAGCGCACATGGCGTGCTGCTGGCACAGCCTTCGCCAGCAGCACTTGGACAGGCATCCGGCCAGCCGTAGCCGCGCCCCACAATCCGCGTCTGCCACAGTAATGGGACTGCGATGATAGACACGCTGCAGCAGACCCTGCAGCACGGCACTGCCCACCCGCAGCAGCACAGCATCGCCCCCTCACCCAAAGGTCTCGCGCAGCGTGATGGGGATGCGATCGTAGTTCTTGTTGAACACGATGCCCGCCCTGTCGGCGCCCAGCAGCTGCATGTGCTCCGTGCGCGAGGGCGTGACCGTCAGGCCGTTCTGCTTGGCGAGCTGCGGATCGAAGGGAGGGGGGCAAGCAGCGGAGGCAGCGGCAACACAGCGTGTGGGTGACACCCGAAGGTTGGCGGGGTTGGCGTATAGTTTTCAATGCTGCTGTAGGCTAGCTGCTGCGGGCGAGGGGGATGGTAGCGCCTTCGGAGTGTATCCCCCTCGCGGGCGCACCAGCACGGGCCCTTCCCCCGCATAGGCCACTGCAGTTCATCCGATGAAAGCTTTGTCGTCAGCTGTCGCGTCAGCAGCGCGGCGACGACTGCACTACGTCTGTCCCACTCACCGCATCGATCGCATCCTCCGCCATCCGGCGGTAGGTGGTCCATTTGCCGCCTAGGATGGACACCATGCCTGTGGGGGAGACCTCCACCACGTGCTGCAGCAGTGGTGAGGCAAGGCAAGGCAGGGCAGGGCAGAGTAGGAGAGAGGAGGGCAGGGCGTTGCAGAACAGGGTGCGAGCATAAAGGCCACCAGAAAGCGCGGCGTGGGGTTGCCACGAAGGGTGTTACACGATAGAGCCGCCCAGCTCCGCAAGTGGGTGGCAAGTGCAATGACAACACCCAGCGGTGCCCCGCATGCACAAACCTTGCGAGAGAGCTGCGCGGTGGTGGACCCGCTCGCGAGCTTGGCTGGGTCCTTGATGAGGGGCCGGATGCCGCTCCACGCCGCACGCACGTCGGACAGAGTCACCTGCGGGAGTGGCAGCCACATGAAATGAGATGTCTTACAGTTGAGGGCGGACAACGCTGCAACCGGCCTCAGAGCTCGCGATAACCGCCGCACAGCACGCGCCCAGGCCTGCGCAGCCCCAAGAGCGCTGCACCCGCGTGCTGACCCCAGCTTCGCCGCGCCAGCATCCCCCCGCCGCTCCCACCTTGCGCGCCAGGTACCGGTTGGACTCCTCGATAATAAACCGCACGTCCTGCTCCGTGGGGGCGGGGGCCATCGTGATGTCGGACGGGCTGTCTGTCGTTCCGCAGATGGTCATGCCTTCCCACGGCAGGAAGAACAGCACGCGGCCGTCGCGCGTCTTGGGAATGATGAGGCCCATGCTGCGAGAGGCGAAGGGAAAACGAAGGCACAGACACAGAAATGACGGGTAGAGTAATGAACGCACAAGCGCGACAGCAGGCGCCTCGGCGGCAGAAATATAGGGCAGCGGCTGGGTGCGCGGAAATGCTCGTACGCCTATCTGCCCACGCCCTCGGCCGGACAAGTCGGCTGCGGCACAGGCGGCTCTCGCAACGCACTTGTCGGGGCTGAAGTGGTCCGGGAGGATGATGTGAGTGCCTGCCGCTCCCACGATCAGCGGGATGGCGGTTGGGTCATCCATGAGCCGCACCGCATCCCCGAAGCAGCCCGTGGCGTTGATGACGCCTGCACGCACGAAGCAGGAAAGCACGGGAGGCCGAACAGAGGGAACACATTGCCCGGCTGATACATCAGCAGTTTCAGAGCGCCGCGTTGAATCGGGTCTGCAGCGGAGGATATCTTGTTCCAACGCGCCAGCCCGTCAGTCAGCCAGCCATGACAGCTCGGTCACCCACCCTTGGCACGGATCGTCCACTGCTCGCCAGTGTCTCTGTCT
>Ga0208629_100731_pt1 | contig 14763 bp, 14 predicted proteins | sample LakWasMet19_HOW5_2_FD_183865 | JGI IMG/M metagenome (GOLD analysis project Ga0208629, IMG submission 183865) | Freshwater sediment methanotrophic microbial communities from Lake Washington under simulated oxygen tension - Sediment Metagenome... | ecosystem: Environmental > Aquatic > Freshwater >...
CGACAGGCTGTAATCGGCGTTGTGCGTATGTGGCGGTTTGCTACGCGAAACCGCCCTACGGGTTAGGCAATCCCCTGACAGGCTTACAAAACTTAGCCACTAAAAGCTGTAAGGTGGTTTGCTACACGAAACCACCCACAAATAAAACTGTAAGGTGGATTCGCCGCTAGGCAATCCACCACACTGCAACAGGCTGTCGTCGGCGTTGTGCGTATGTGGCGGTTTGCTACGCGAAACCGCCCTACGGGTTAGGCAATCCCCTGACAGGCTTACAAAACTTAGCCACTAAAAGCTGTAAGGTGGTTTGCTACTCGAAACCACCCACAAATAAGGCTATTTCGCCGATTTGGAAGACCCTTGCGAATCGGCGCTTAATCCACATTCACCGATGCTTCTGACATTATTTACTTGCTTGCCGATACACTTGTATTCCGGGTTAATTTTCGTAGCCTGTTTTTTACAGATTATGGTACTACTGACCACCGTATAAGGGTCACCGACCCCAGTTACGCCCGTTTTTCCAGAAGATTCCAACTGTATTTGAGCCCTAGCATCAGCTTCTGTGTCCGCATTTCCAGTAGCTGTTACGATGTGCTTACAACTATGCCTCTTCTGAGAATCATTAAAGCCAGCTTGTCTCTTTTCTTCGAGTTTTTGCCTTTCCTCGCCTTCAGCTATTTCTTTTTCTTTTTGAGCTTTTTCAGCAGCAAGTTGCGTCTTTTTTTCGGCGTCTAATTTTTTCTGCTCGTCGCCAATAATCCCAATCTTCTTTTTACTTGTCGGCACAAGATCTTGTGAAACTGCGGATGCATTTTTCTCTCGCTTTTTTTGTGGTTGAGCCGGTTTCTGGGTGTTTTCAGTTAATTGCGAACCATCACTGTACGAGTATGGGAATTCACACTCATACTGTTGCTCCATCGATACGGTACCGAGTGTTTTGCATGTACATTCCCCGATGCTGATCAACTTGTTGGGGCCTGAGGAAAAAGAATCGATAACTTCAGGTATACGCCTCTGGCACCACGTACTAACTTGTTTTTTATCGAGTGTTGATGAATAGGCTAGTTCCTTAACAATCCGCCCCGTATCTTTTAATTTTGCTTCTTTATCAGCCTTTTCCTTATGAACCAGGTCTGAGGAGGGAACGGTGGGGGTTGTATCAACAGGTCCAGCATTAGAGACGCTTGAAATTACAAGCAACAACAAAACAGCGAATATTCTCATTTAAGAGCTCTTTAAATTTAATAAACAAAAACCTAAACGAATAAGAAGGCATTCGCCCAGGCCAATTAAGCCTAATTTTAACGGTTAGCGTCGGCCATTACAAAGCTGTAAGCCGGTTTCGCGCAAGCAATCCACCACACTACGACAGGCTGTCATTGACATTGTGCGTATTTGGCGGTTTGCTACGCGAAACCTCCTTACAAGCAATCAGCCTACCGCCGCATTTATTTAACCCACACCAACTCATTCCAGCTTGTCGTATAACTCTGCGACATCCGTTCCGTTCTCGACTTCCAAGTCTTATCAAAACCGGTTGCCGCGACTGAAATTGCCTTCGGAAAGCGCCGGTTAATTTGGTCGATAGCTTTCATTAATTGGCGGTTCTCGGTAGGCAAACTGTTATCGGCAAAATCGAACAATTCCAGCTGGCCGGGCGACGCTTCCGGCTGAATGTGGCTGAACTGCACGCCGCATTTATGGTAGCCGTAGCCCGCTTTGTATATTTCCTTTAGCAAGCGATTGGCGGTGGCGATGATTGCGCGGCTGTCCTGGGTGGCGGCATCGAGCTTTACGCTGGCCGAGGGCTGGTATTGCGGCTCTTGCGGATTAAACGGGTTGGTTCTGATAAAAACCGTGATGCAGCCGGTCACCGAATGTTGTTTTCTGAGCTTTTCGGCGGCTCTGCTGCAAAACTCGGACAAGGAAGCGGACAGTTCCCGATACTCGGTTAACCGGCGGCTAAAGCTGCGGGACACAATACAGCCTTCGTTGTTACTGAGTACTGCCATCGGCTTGCCGATTAAATCAGGCCGGAATACACGCCCGCTTTGAGTTGCCACTGGCCGTTGAAGCGATCCAAACGTTTTACGGTCAGTTCGCCGTTTAAGGCGCAAATGACGATTTTTCCCGGCACCGGTTCAATGGAGCGATCGACGACCAGAATATCGTTGGGATGAATGCTGACGCCAATCATCAACTCGCCCTGAGCGCGAACAAAAAAGGTCGCGGCGGGCTTTTGTACCCGCCGTTTTTTTTGCGTTCCAAAATGGCATCAGCCAGGAATAAACTATCACAATCAGCTATACCGTGACCTTCGGCGGCTATGTACTGCACTGGGAGTCGCCATTGGCTGGGAATAAGGTGCCGGAGTTTGATCCGAGGCGCCCGGTTGACGGTAGGACTTCATCATCCAGACTAGAGGTAAGGCCGTGTATAAAGTTCGAGCCGAGGTTATAAGATTCAGCGCGATCCTCAAGGGTGAAGTTTCGGTAGCCTGCGGCTTGTCGACAGTGCCTGGGCGTTTTTTGGAGGTTTGACGCTTGGTGAGTTCGCCGATAATAAATCCGATGCCGACAGCCAGCAGCAAAGTTGCCGGAGTGGTCATCTGTTGGTGTATCTTCCGAACCAATGTCGTTGTGCGGATGCCGACCTCCTGTTGACGATTCAACACCTGCCGCTCGGCAGCATTGATTTGAGCTGTCAGCGACTCGGGCATCATGATTTCTCCTGGTCGCGGCGCTCTGGAGGCCTGGGCCGAAGAGTGCGGAGAGTGGCCGGAAATTGCAGGTAACGGCTTTTGCGGCGTATCACAGCACAGAGAATCAACGAGAGTAACAAATTGCAACCGACAGCAAGCAGTATGGCGCTACTCGCCACGACGCCATGCTCGACCAGCCACAGCACGGCGGCGGCCAGGATCCCCAACCACGCGCCGATTAACAAAACGGCAACCATCACTCCCGCCATGAGCATGGACACCAAACTATCGCCCGCCCGCTGCGTTTCCAGCGCGGCGAGCCGGAAGCGATCATGGCTTAGCTCACGCAGCTCCTGCCATAACGACTGGGCATCTTCGAGCACACCAGAACCTTTTACCGGGTCGCCGCGCGTTGCAGATTGTTCGGGAGCTTCATCATTTACGGCGTTCGGAGCCATGATGCTTGCCCGTTCTAACGGCCGCTTAGCAGTCGGCTCAGCAGAAAGCCTGCCGCTGCTGCGATACCCAGCGATGTTATTGGATTGTCGTGAACATAACCGCGGCACTGGTTCATCATTCGCTGCTCGGCATTTTTCAGTTGATCGCCTTTTTCACCCATTGCTTCAGCGGCCTGACTGGTTGCACTGGCTATCTTATCGACAACTTCATGTGCGGAATGGGATGCTTTGTCTATAGTTTCCATGATGGTTTCCTCTCTGTTTTGAGCCGCTTGTCATTCGGGTTTATGGTCATTTACGGTCGGACGGACAGCCGCTTAGCAGGCGGCTCAGCAGAAAGCCGCCTGCTATGGCAATGCCTAGTGATGTAACGGGGTTGTCGCGGACATAGCCGCGACAATTTTCCAGTACTTGCTGTTCGACATTTTTTAGTTGCGCTCCTTTTTCGCCAATCGCTTCGGCGGCCTGATTGGTCGCATTGGCGATTTTATCGACAGCCTCATGTGCAGAATGTGATGCGTTGTCTATTGTTTCCACGATGGTTACCTCTCTAGTTTGAGCCGCATGCCAGTTACGGAGTCAAGATTTATGCTTTTCCGTCGATGCGCAGCCTGCGGCAGTCATTAACGTCAGAACCAAAAAAAATGCGGAAAAAACTCTAATTAGGTATTTCATGATTAAATCTCCAGTTGGTGTCTATTTCAGTAGGCTGAAGAAGCCCTTTGATAGCTTCGACAGGTTCAGGACAGGCGGTCTACGGAGATAGCTTTAAAATGCAAAAAACAAGCCGACTATGATTCGACTTACGATCGGGTGCTGTTTTAGCAACCGATTACAGGTCTCGCGTCGAATACTCGACAGAAACCTTAAAGACACTTTAGCTGCAAAGTTTGCTGTAGTCGGTACGGTAGAGCACATACCGGCAGTGTGGGCACTTTAAGGAACGCGTACTAAATAACTGATGTTACGCAGTTAGTCGAATTTCGACCGCTTTAACATTAAGGCGTCGCTAACGCGACACTTGATTAAATCGGGTTGTCGCACCCGAAGGCGAGTTACTTTCTTTTACTTCGCCTCGGCAACTGCTCCTGCGTTGCTCTACCTCCTGCATAATCCACAGGGATGTGGTGAATGCAGATATTGCAGGAGCAAATATCTGTCCATGCAGTCGAAAAGAAAGTAACCAAAGAAAAGGCGACCCGGTTACCGCTTACTTCCTGCGCTCCTCGATAAAAGCTCCTGTGCTCGGCGCGGCAAACGGGAGAAATACTATCCGTGCGTAACATCAGTAAATAACTTCAACAGCTTGCACCCTCTCCCTTCGGAAGAGGGTTGGGGGAGGGGATAAGATGCCCAAGTTATTTTGTGCATGTTCCTAAGCTGTAGTTTTCATGAAAACCGCTCCACTTTAGTTAGTCAGTGCCGACATCTCGCATGGCTGCTGTGTTAGTCACCATGTCAGCCAGCGTCGCAGCAGCCATTGGATTCTCGGCGTCAGACGCGTGCGGTTGTAAGCGTCAGCCGCTTTCTTGATCGCTTCAGCCTGAGTCGGATAAGCGTGGATGACATGGGCGAGGGTGCGCAACCCGATCCCAGCGACCATCGCCAGGGTGATCTCGTTGATCATATCACCCGCATGACGGGCGACGATTGTCGCGCCGAGTATCCGGTCCGATCCCTCCTTGACATGGATCTTCACGAAGCCTACCTCCTCGTCGTCGGCGATCGCGCGGTCCACGTCATGCATCGGGATGGTGAAGGTCTTTACCGGGATGTTCCGTTCGCGCGCCTGCCGCACATAAAGCCCGACATGAGCGATTGCCGGATCGGTGTAGGTGCACCACGGAATCGTCAGCGCACTCAGACGCTTACGGCCGAGGAACAGCGCATTCTGAACCACGATGCGCGCCGACGCGTCGGCGGTATGGGTGAACTTGTGCTCCAGGCAGGCATCGCCGGCGGCATAGATGCGCCGGTTGCTGCTGCACAGGAAATCATCGACCCGGATGCCGGTGACAGTGTCGAAATCGACGCCCGCGGCTTCCAGATTCAGGCCGTCGACATTCGGTATCCGGCCTGTGCCGACCAGAATGGCATCGACCGCTATCGTGATGCTGTAGTCATCGCTGACCAGATCGACGAGTTTTTGCCCGCCTTCCATGCGTATGTTGACGGCTTTGGTGTTCAGGCGCACCTCGATGCCGTCGCGCGCAAATGCATCCGAGAGGAGCTGTGCGGCGTCGCGCTCTTCCTTGGGCAGGAACAGCGGCTTTTCCTGCGCAATAATGGTCTGTGCTCCGAAGCGGCAGAACGCTTGGGCCAGTTCGCAGCCGAGCGGGCCGCCGCCGATGACCAGCAGGCGGCTCGGCAGCTCGGTCAGGTCGAAGATGTTCTCGTTAGTCAGGTAGTCGGTCTTTACGAGGCCGGGAATACAGGTTGTGTTCGGCCGCGCGCCCGTAGCGATCAGCGCCTTTTTGAAATGCAGTTTCGTGCCATCCACGGCCAGCGTATCGGTTCCGGTGAAATACGCCTGGCCGAAGAAGACATCCACGCCGGCCGCGATCAGCCGGTGCACCGAATCGGAACGGCTGATGCGGGCGCGAATACCGCGCATGCGCTCCATCACGGCAGCAAAGTCAACGCGGATGTCGCCCGGGATTTGCGCGCCATACTGCTCGGCATTACGCATCTCGGCATACAGCCGCGCCGTGCGGATGACCGCTTTCGACGGTACGCAGCCGACATTCAGGCAGTCGCCTCCGAGCAGTTCGCGCTCGACCAGCGCGACCTTCGCACCCAGTGCCGCTGCGGCATGCGCCGCCACCAGTCCTGCGGTGCCGGCACCGACGACGACCAGATTGTACCGGCCAGCCGGTTGCGGATTGCGCCATCCGGCTGGATGCACGTTGTCCAGCCGCTCACGATCGTGCGCGTCCGGTGGGGCTGTCGAATAAAAGGCGTTGCGTTGCTGCATGGTTGCGATCCTTGAATAAAGGAAGCGGCTAAAGCCAGCCGCCTCGGAATCCGGCGCGCCGTAAACCGGCGTGGACATAGGGACAGTCCCGTATCAGCCGCCAGATCAGTTGGGTGCGATAGTTTTCGATCATCATCACCACGATGCCTTGGTCTAGCCCGAAGTGGCCGTCCGAAACCCAGGAGCTGCGGTCGGCGCTGGAAAGAGTCGGATTGAAACTGCTGGTGTACCGCTGAGCGGTCAGCATTTCGGGATAGCGTTGCAGCATGTTGCGTACAGCGCATAAGACGATCTCGGGCGCGAACGGCAGCGATGCCGGTGCCGCCCATCCGCTGAGCGTTCCGTCATCGGGCCCGTACGGCACGCCACGCGCGGCATAGCCGAACAAGCGGCGCCGCTCATTGGCCAGTTCGGGCAGCAGATTGCTCGGGCCATCACAGGCCGTCAGGCCCCAGCAGTTTTCGTCATAACCGGCGAACCGGTGCGGGTTGCGCCGCGCGTACTCGCGCTGAACCTCGATTGCCCGCCGGCTGTTCTCGAAATAGTCGCAGCGCTTCTCGCGCATGAAGCGGTCCCGAATGCCGCGAAAATCGATCCAAGCGTGAGAGAACTGGTGCATGAACAGCGGCCCCGCATACAGGTAATCGTAGCCGTACAGATGTTCCCATTGATAGGTTGCCGTCCAGGCCTCATAACTGTCGTTTTTGAGCGGATGCGTCGGCGAGCCCATCGCGAGGACGTAAAGGACGATAGATTCGTTGTAACCCTCCCACCCGTAGTGCAGGAATCCGCATTCCGGCTTCCAGCCTTGCCTGATCGTTGCCGCTCCACCCTGCGACCATCGCCAGTCGACGCGAAGGTATAGCGTCTCTACGAGTTCGCGCAGTTCGGTTTCCTCAGGCGTATTCGCGGTGAAGTACAGGCTTGCGGTCAACGCGCCGGCAAGCAGCAGCGCGGAGTCGATCGTCGACAGCTCCGAGCGCCAGACGCGGGCGCCGGTGTGCATGTCGAGAAAGTGGTAGTAGAAACCCTTGAAGCCGCTCGCCTCCGGGCTGCCGCTTTGATCGCTGTCACGAAAAAAACGCAACACGGAAAGACTGCGTTCGAGCGCATCGCTCCGCGTCATCCAGCCGCGCTCCACCGCCACCGGATAGACCGACAGGGCGAACCCGACGACGGCAATGCTGGCCGGCGAATTCCCGCGCGAGTTGTCGGCGATCAGTCCATTGGCCGGATTTACCGCTTGCAGGAAGTAGCCGAACGCGGCACGTTGGAGCCGGTCGAGACTCTGCTCGTTGATCAAAGACCCGCTGCTCATGCATCCTGTTTCGGGATTGAAGTCTTAGCCGGCAATCGTCCTTTCAGGTCCTCGGCAGTGAACGGACCCGGCTCGGCAATTAATTGGCGAGCGGCCTCCACCTGTTCCCAGACATTCCACAGCAGCACGCCCCGCACGCGATCGTTCTGCAAGTAGTAGATGACGCCTTCCTCGTTGGGTCGCTTCCAGTCGGCAAAAGTTTCCAAACGCGAGTCCAGTTCGCCCACGGCTTCGTATCCCAAATCGAACATGTCGGAGTAAAAGAACGGCAGGTGATGATAGGGCTCGGACTTGCCTGCCATGTTCCGCCCCGCCAACCGTCCCATGCAATTGGCATTGTCCTCGTGCTCGACCCTGATGCGCTTTCCCAACGCAGGGTTGTAGAATGCGGCAACGTCTCCTGCCGCATAGATGTCGGAATGGCTGGTGCGCAGGAACTCGTCCACGATGATGCCGTTTTCCACCTCAAGCCCCGCGGATTGGGCGAGTTCGACGTTCGGCGTGATGCCGACTCCCGCCACCACGCCGTCTACCACGATTTCCCGGTTAGTACGCGTTTTCAAAACATGTTGGTTGCCGCGAGTTTCCAAATCGGCAATCTCTTCGCCTGCCAATATCTCAACGCCTTTTTGCCGGTAGAAGCCGGACACAAATTGGGCGAGAGGGCCCGGGAATATGCGATCTACAATAGCTTTGTCGGGGAAAATCATCACCACTTCTTTCCCGTTCATAGCCAGCGCCGCCGCGACTTCCGAACCGATAAACCCGCCGCCGATGACGGCAAACCGCTGCCCCGTTTCGGTGAGCGCGCGAAGACGCCGGTAGTCCGGCAGGGTGCGGAAGTAGATGATATGGTCACCGCCGAACGGCAGGCGTCGCGGCTTGCCGCCCGTAGCCAACAAGAGTTTCTGATAGGTGAAAACGTCTCCCTTGTCGTCTACAACACGTTTTTGCTGGGGAAAAATTTCTTTAGCGACACGGCCAAGGTGAAGCTCAACGCCTTTGTTCTCCGTCTTGCGCCAGATGACGTCCAAGGGCTTGCCCTTCCAAAGCCCCTTTGACAGAGGAGGGCGGTCGTACGGAGCGTCAAGTTCCGCGCTGACCAGCCCGATACCGCCGGTTGAATCGACTTCGCGGATGCCATCCACCGCGGCGGCAGCGGTCATCCCGCCGCCGATGATCAAATACGGGTAGTTCGTCATGGTTGATGTCTCCTGTCTTGTACTTGCTCTTTCCAGAGTTGCTGTTCGGACTCGCGCAGCGCCCTTACAGATTGAGAAGAAATTGTCCTTTACACACAGAATGTTGTCTGTACGCTGACGTACGTAAAGCGGAAAAAAGGGCATTGAGCCCAATATAACCGGAGCGGTCCGGCGCTGAATGATTTTTTGGACAGCTTGATGATGTCCATCGCCAGAATGCCGACCATTGTCCAGAACCCGTCAGTTTGGGTCATCATTGCCTCACCTTTCCGGCGAATGGATCATCGTTGCCACAGGATGTGGGCCGCTTCCAATGGGATCGCCACACCATTGAAGTGCGGTATTATTCGCGCCGTATAGTCCGTTGCGGGGCGGGTCGTTGGCACTGCCGCGCTGTAAACGTAGCCGCCAGACGCATCAGCCGGTTGCCGCAGGCGCTTCATATCCACTCGCTCGGCTGCGTTACCGTCAATGCCGTTAGCATAAAGTTCGACTCGCACTGCCTCCGGATTAAGATCATCGAGATACACTTGAACTTCAAATCGGTGTTGCTCGCCGTCAGTTTCTATTTTAATTTCTCCGAAGTGTAGCGCGGCCCATTTCAGTTCCAGACTCCGCTGCCATTCGACTATTTGCCTGCCGATTGCGCCTTTATTGGCAATGCGCAATTGATAGGCGGCCGCAGCCGGGAGGTAATGTTGCTCGGTGTATTCGCGCACGGTGCGATTGCCTGAGAATCGCGCGGTCAATTGCGCCATGCTTTCCCTCATCCGCGCCACCCAGCCGGTAGGAATGCCCCGTTCATCGACAGTGTAAAACTCGGGGATCACCTCGTGTTCAAGCAGGTCGTAGAGTGCGTTGGCCTCAATCGCGTCCCAGGCAGGATCGTGGTCGTGTTCCTGGCCGTCCCCCAGCGCCCAACCCACTTCCGGCGAGTAGGCTTCCGCCCACCAGCCGTCCAATTCCGACAGATTGAGTCCGCCATTGACCAGCACCTTCATGCCGCTGGTTCCGCATGCTTCCCAGGGCCGTCTTGGCGTGTTGATCCAGACATCCACGCCTTGCACCAACTGCTCGGTCAAATGCATGTCGTAGTCACTGAGGAAGATCACATGAGGGCGCGCCTCGGGACGTCGGATGAAATGAGTCCATTGCTGGATCAGGGCCTGCCCCTCCGTGTCTGCCGGATGAGCCTTGCCGGCAAGGATGAGTTGCACAGGTTGCTCGGCATTGGATAAAAGACGAAGCAGCCGATCCGGGTCGTGCAGCAGCAGGTTCGGTCTTTTGTAGGCCGCAAAGCGGCGCGCAAAACCCAGGGTCAATGCGGTGGGATTAAACAGGTGTTTCGCTTCCTCCACCTCTTCGGGAGGCGCGCCGGAGGCGGCCAGTTGCCGGGATAATCGCTCGCGGGCGTATTCAACCAGAGACTTGCCTGCATCGGCACGAAATTGCCAGAGCCTGATGTCGGAGATACGGCGGATGTCGTGTTCCAAGGTTTCCGTCGGTCTCAGCCAGCGCTCTTTGCCACAGGCTTCCGTCCACAGATCATCGGCCGGAGCCGAGTCCCAGGTCGGCATGTGGACGCCGTTGGTTACATGTCCGACAGGCACTTCGTTCACCGGCCAGCCAGGAAAAAGCGGTTCAAAGAGATGTCGGCTGACTTCGCCATGCAAACGACTTACGCCGTTTACCGCCCCGCTGCCGCGGATTGCCAGATAGGCCATATTGAAACTTTCCGACGGGTCGTTCGGGTTCCGGCGGCCTAGAGCCAGCAAATCATGGACTGTCAGACCGATATTTTTGGCATAACGACCGAGGTATTGCTCGATAAGGGCCGGGGCGAAACGGTCGAATCCGGCGGCCACTGCCGTGTGGGTGGTGAACAGGTTTCCGGCTCGGGTCACGGCCAGAGCGTCATGAAAGGACAGCGCGGTCTCTTCCATGAAACTGCGGGCTCGCTCCAATACCGCGAAGGCTGCATGGCCTTCATTCAGGTGACAGACTTCAGGATGAATATCAAGCGCCTCCAACAGCCGCCAACCGCCAATCCCGAGCAGTAGTTCCTGCTTGATGCGCAGCTCCGGCCCGCCGCCATACAGCTCACTGGTAATCCCCCGATGGACGGGGAAGTTTGCCGCGTCATTGCTGTCCAATAGGTAAAGTTTTACTCTGCCGACCAGAACCTGCCAGACGCGTAGCCAGACCGAGTAACCGGGCAAGGCGATTTCCAGGCGCAGCCATTCGCCGTTGGCTTGGCGCAACGGCGTTATCGGCAACTGTCCGGGGTCGTTATACGGGAACAGGGCCTGTTGCGCTCCGTTCTTGTCAATCACTTGGCGAAAATAGCCTTGTTGGTAGAGCAGTCCCACGCCGACCACCGGTACGCCAAGATCGCTGGCGGCTTTGAGCTGATCGCCGGCCACATTGCCTAGACCGCCTGAGTAAATGGGCAGCGCTTCGCTCAACATGAATTCCATGCTGAAATAGGCGACGCAGGTCAGCGGAGTCTGCGGATGATGTTGCTGAAACCACGCGGGCGCTTCCATCGTTTGCCGCCTAGTCTGCACCAGGTCATCAACGATCTTGCGGAAAACGGGATCGGCCAATACGCGCTCAATCCGGTCGCGAGATACCGTCTGTAGAACCACCCAGGGATTCTGCGTGAGTTTCCACAGTTCCGGATCAAGTTGATTCCATACCTGGTCGGTGGCATGACTCCACGACCAGCGCATATCCAGTGCCAGCTCCGCCAGGGCATCGAATCCCTCGACTTCGGTGGGCAAAAGGCTGTATATCGGGTGGCTGACACGGGTTTGTTTGCTCATGTTTTCTCCTTCATGACCGGAAAATACTTTAGCTGCAAAACTAACTTTAGTCGGTACGGTAGAGCACATAAAGGCAGGGGCTATGGGCTTGTAATAATCTATTCCTTCACATGGTTAGCGCCGCTATGCCAAATCGATCAAGGTTGCTGGGCTGGAAAAAAAAATCAGGCTATCGTCTTATAACGTACCGACTTTAACGTAGATAAAATTCCCAGAAGGGTAAAGAGGCGCTTGAAAAACCACTTAAGGCCTTATGTACGATAGCGTACAGACCTCGCCTCGCCTGGTCGCTAGAATCCGATGCGAGTTTTCAGCTCACCGCGCTTGACCCAAAGAGGCGTTTTTCTCTGGCGCTTTTAAAAACACAATACTTTGGAATAACCCATGAAAACGACAATTAAGTACAGGCAAAATATTTTAGCGCATAGCGTTATTGTGATTGCCTGTTTATCCGCTGTTCTCGGACTGGCGGGTTGCCAACAAGAAGGCTCAGCAGAAAAGGCAGGGAAAAAAATCGATAGCGCGGTTGAAAAGGCTGAGTAAAGATTGATCAAACGACAGAAAAAGCAAAAAAGGAAATTGAAGGCGCGAAGGCGTCGGTAACCGAAAAAACCGGAACAGCGGGAGAATACATCGATGACTCGGTTATTACCGCAAAGGTTAAGGCGGCAATTTTAAATGATCCTTTGCTTAATACATCCCATATCGAGGTGACTACAGACAAAGGCGTAGTGAAATTGAGCGGCACGGTTGATTCCGAACCAAGCATCGGCAGAGCGATGGAAGTGGCCGGCAGCCAGAAGAATGTGAAATCAGTGCAAACTGACCTGACAGTAAATGCGAGTATACCGAGCAAATAATAATGATTCATTGTCGTTTATAGGGGGTGTAAACGACAGACACTAATCCGGCACACGAAAATGCAGGCATAGAAAAGTCGGGGTTTTAATGCCGAATTGAAACATATTAGCCGCGTCAGGATATTGCTAGAATGTGGACTTCGCCTAGTCCAGGAGTGTTAACGATGCGCCGCCTGCAAATAAAGCATGTAACTACTTACCAATACGCTGAACGCGTAACGCTATTGCCGCACAAATTGCTATTGCGTCCCCGTGAAGGCCATGAAATCCGTATCGAATCGGCTGAACTGATTATTTCTCCTGCCCACCAACTGCAATGGCAGCGCGACGTGTACGACAATGCCGTGGCTCAGGCGACTTTTACTAAGCAGGACAATCGACTCTCGATCGACAGTCTTCTCATCCTTCAGCACTATGATAGCCAGCCATTAAATTTTCTGGTGGCCGATTACGCGGTGTTATTTCCCTTTCAGTACGATGCCGCGGAATGCATGGATTTGGGGCCTTACCTGTCAGTGATCTTCGATCAAGATATACCGCTATTGAGCGCCTGGTTGCGGCAATTTTGGCGCTCCGGCCAAGTAGTAGAAACTTATCTTCTGCTGGAATGGATTAATAAAGCGATTGCGAGCGGATTCACCTATCAACAACGGGAGGAGCCTGGCGTTCAGACGCCTGCGACGACATTGACCCGACGCGCAGGCTCCTGCCGTGATTTTGCAACCTTGTTCATTGATGCCTGTCGTTTTTTGGGCTTGGCGGCGCGCTTTGTTACCGGCTACCAGTATTCGCCCACCCTTTTGTCGGGCCAGGGCTCAACCCATGCGTGGTCGGAAGTTTACCTGCCCGGCGCCGGTTGGAAAGGATTCGACTCCACGTCCGGCCAAGTTGTCGGCAACGACCATATCGCCGTAGCCGTGAGTCGTCATCCCGAATTGGTGCCGCCGGTATCCGGCTCGTTTATAGCGGCCACCCACCAATCGCCGCTAATGAGCGTAGTGGTGGAGGTGGCTGAAATTCCGGCGTAGCGCCAACGCACGATTGCGTAATATCGGGAGCTGCGCGGAGGGACATCGAGAACGGTTTAAGATGGAGAAAAAGACCTTCGTATTCGGCTGAGGGAAGGGCGCCAAGACGATGGTTTTGGTGAGGTCTATGTGAAGTCACATTCATGTGTCAGCACCATCGGTTTAGTCATGACCGGCTGAATCTACCGGTTCGGCCTATGCGGACCGGCATCCGCTTCCTGCACTGGCTGAGACCGGCAAGTTTCTGGGTCGGGCGTTTTAGCATTGGCAAAATTTACCTAAGCGAGCACCCAGCCATTAGTTCAGGCCGGCTTTTTTCAGGATCCGGTTGAAGGCTTTTTGAAGAGGGTTCAGCGGATTGCTTGCGACCTTGACGGACACTTCAGGCTGTTTTTTCAGGAGTTCAATGCCGATGGGGTTTAAGTCCGCATGGCTGAGCTTGCCATTATTACTTCGTGGCATGAATCACTTTGCCCAACAAGCGAATTTGACGACAATCAAAGAGATAGAGCGTAACATAACATCCTGCTTTTACGCCTGAACGGGGTAGTAACATCGGGGTGATCGCCTTAGACTTTTTGATTTATCGGAGAATCAATCAGTTGTGCTTTACTTGCAAATTGATTCCGATGGTTGGATGGTTTTATGTGTGTGTTTTTGAATTTTTTATTATTTTAATGCGCTTCTTCCGGTAGCGACATGCACCGATTCAGGTGGTGGTTTTCACTGGAGAATACGCATTTATTCAACAACGCCATCATGAACTACGATACATCACTGAGATTTTTATGACGACACTACTTTGGCTACAAACCGGTTCCTGCGGCGGCGACACCATGTCGATTCTATGCGCGGACAGCCCATCACTGGAAGAACTCATTGAGGAATACAGCATCGAGATGCTCTGGCAACCCTCCCTTTCCATAGAACCGACGAGCAAACTGGATACGTTGATCGAGGCGATCATCGCGGATCAACAAGCCCTCGACATTTTATGCATTGAAGGCAGCATCATCACCGGACCCAATGGCTCAGGCATGTACGATCCGTATCGTGGGCGTTCCAAAATGAGCCTGGTCAGTGAACTGGCCGAAAAGGCTGAGTACGTAGTCGCTTTGGGTACGTGTGCGTCATACGGCGGTGTCCATGCCGCGCCGCCCAACCCGACCGACTGTCTCGGCTTGCAGTTCGACAAGCAATCTCCGGGCGGGTTATTGCCGATCGAATGGCGATCTCGCAAAGGCCTGCCTGTCATCAATATCTCGGGTTGTCCCGCTCACCCCAATGCGATGACCAAAACCTTGGCCATGCTGGCTTCAGGACTTCCACTGGAACTCGATCATCTTAACCGCCCCAAGGCCTTTTTCAATAGCACCGTGCATCAGGGCTGCACCCGC
>Ga0208629_100733_pt1 | contig 14720 bp, 8 predicted proteins | sample LakWasMet19_HOW5_2_FD_183865 | JGI IMG/M metagenome (GOLD analysis project Ga0208629, IMG submission 183865) | Freshwater sediment methanotrophic microbial communities from Lake Washington under simulated oxygen tension - Sediment Metagenome... | ecosystem: Environmental > Aquatic > Freshwater >...
GTACAGCCGCTCCCCCACGCCCACGACGAGGGCGGCCGCCTGCCATATGTCGGACAGATGGCGGCTGAAGGGCATGCGGCGCTGCAGGCGCGTGAGCCAGGCGGCGCGGTCTGTCGGCGCGAGGTCCAGGCGGTCCCACAGCTGCGTCAGGCGCTCGAACCAGAAGCTGTCGTCCAGGCAGCCCAGCAGCGCTGCAGACTCCCCATCACCACCCGCACCCGCACCACCGCTGCCGCTGGCTGTGCCCGCCACGGACGGCGCAGCGGCGGAGGAGGCGCCCGCGGTGCCCGCGACGCTGCCGGGACCGCCGCCCACGTTGGGCGGCGGGCCGTAGCGCGTCGCCACCGCGTGCGCGGAGCGCGCCAGGTGGTCGTCCATCTGCAGCAGGGCGGGGAGGTCGCGCAGGTCTCGCTGCCGACCCCCCGCGCCGTCGCCGCCGGCGCCGCGCGCGCGGGCGGAGGTGGGGGTCGCGGGGGCGCCTGTGGCGGTGCGCGGGGAGGCGGGGGCGACGCCGCTGCGGTAGGCGGCCGCGTAGCCGTCACGGCCCAGCACGCTGCCTGCGCCGCCTCCCCCACCGAGCACGGAGCCCTCCTCCCCGGCCACCCCTCCGCTGCCCGCAGCCTCGCGGCGCAGGCGGCGCAGCGAGCCGGTGATGGTGCGGCTGTCTCGGTCCGCTGCGAAGGAGCGGTAGCCCTCCCCTGCCCCCGCCCCCGCCCCGCTGCCCGCACCACCCAGCTGCAGCAGCGGTGCGCCAGCGCCTGTGGGCGAGCCAGGCCCCGCAGGGAAGGGGTAGGGGAGCGCCACCCCGGGGGGCGGGCCCAGCAGGCCGCCAGCGTTCAGCAGCGCGGTGGCGGCGGCCGCCGCAGCGGCGGTCGTTGCGGCCGCGGCGGCGCCGCCGTCGCCCCCCAGCGACAGGCTGCCTGCACGCAGGCTGGCGAGCCACGCTTCAACCGCCCTGTCCGTCAGCACGGCGGGCAGCGGCACCTTCATCGCGGTGGCGGAGGCGATGCCCCCGCGCAGCACCGCCTGGAAGGCCGCGAGGGCGGAGGGCGGCACGCGCTGCCCGCGCGCCCGCAGCGCGGACGCGACGTTGACCGCCTCGCGTGCCGCCGCGGCGATGGCGCGCCTGCTCTCTGCAGCGAGGTACAGCAGGATGCCGATGTCCTGCTGCAGGTCCACGACGCCCTGGCGCGCGAAGGCCGCCTCGAGCGCCTTGCCCACCACGGCGCCCTGCATCTCGCGCACCGCCTGCCGCACCAGCCCCGCCAGCCAGCCCATCATCGTGTCGTGCAGCGCGTGCCGGTGCGCGGACAGACGCTGTCCCGCAGCGGCCTCCGCGCGCGCCACCAGCTCGCCCTGCCGCTCCGCCTCCGCCGCCTGCACCGCGCTCAGGTGCGCGCTCAGCAGGGAGGCCGCCTTCTCGCCCGCGGCCGCCCCCGCGTGCGCGGCGAGGGAGGAGAGTGAGCGCACCTCCCCTGCGAGGGCCGTCTTGGCGCGCCGCCACTCCACGGCGCGCTCCGCGGCGGAGCGCTGCAGCCGCTCCAGCTCGCCCACGTACCCGCCCCACCGCTCCTCCGCGCTGCGCTCGCGCTCCCGCGCGGTCGCGAGGGCGAAGCGCGCCTCTGTCTCTCGCTTGAGGCCGCCCTCGCGCCGCGCCCGCAGCACCGCCAGCTCCGCGAGGGCCGCCTCCATGGCGCCGAGGGAGGGCGCCACGCGCGGGTGCAGCTGCCGCATCGCGGAGGAGAGGCCAGACGGGGAGGAGAGGCCAGACGGGGAGGGGGAGGCGGAGGCAGAGGGCCGCCCCTCCTCCTGCCCCTGCCCCGCCTGCTGCGGGCCATGCTGAGGGGAGGACGGCGGCGACGCGCCGGGCGCCGTGAAGCCGTAGGCAGGGGAGCCGGGGGCGCTGCCGCTGCGGCTGCCGCTTGCGCGCTCGCCTGCCTCTCCGAAGGCCCCGTACGCACTCGCGCTGGCCCTCGCTGCGGGGGATGCTCGTCGCGAGCTGCCGCTGCCGCCGCCCGACGCTGCGCGCCCGCTGGCCCCCGCGTCCCGGGACATGCTGCGCGCGGAGCGGGAGCGCGAAAGGGCCGGGGAGCGGACGGACGAGCCCAGGGCGCCGCCGCTGCTGCTGGGGCGGCTGCTGCTGCGCGCGCTGCCGATCGCGTGGCCGCTGTCTGCCCGCAGCCGCCCCGCCTGCGGGGTGCGCAGCTTGGGCGCCAGCTCTAGCTGCTCTGCCGACCCCTCGCCGCCGCCTCTGCGCCCCTCCGCCCTGTGCCTGCTGCTGCTGCTGTGGCCGTGCGCGTGGCCGTGCCCGTGGCGCAGCGTCTGTCTGGTCGCTGCGAGCTCCACGCGTGCCAGCACCTCTGCCGCTGCGCGCTGCAGCACCTCAATCATGGTGCGGCAGGCGAGGGGGTCGGCGCCCCCCACGAGCGCGGCGGCGGCAGGCGGGGCGCCCTCCCCCGCAGCAGCCGCTGCCTCTGCGGACCCCTCGCCCTGCAGCGCCGCGAGGGACGCCAGACCTGAGCTCGCGCTCAGCGCCTCCTGCTCGAGCCCGACGGGCACGCCCGCGCGCCGCGCCTGCGCCACCGCTGCGCTCAGCACAGCGCGGGCAGCGTCCAGCTCAGCGGCGCGAGCGCGGCGCTCAGCGAGGGCGCAGCGCTGCGCCAGCGTCGTCGCGAGGCGCGCACGCGCCGCCTTCTGCGCCGCCACCACCGCTTGCGTGTCCGCCAGCAGCTGCCGCAGCGCCGCGGGGTCGGAGGGCAGGGCCGCCAGCCGCTGCTGCAGGGGCGTCGCGGCGGCCGCAGCGCCCGCGCCGCCGCTCGCGGGGCCGCCCTCCTGCTCCGGCACCCCGCTCTGCTGCCGCAGCAGGCGGGCGCTGATGTTGGCGGCGAGCGAGGCCGCGAGGGGCGACGAGAGGGCGGGGAAGGAGGCGGAGAGGAGGGAGGCGGCGGCGTGCGCGGGGGAGGAGGACGCGCCAGCGAGGGTGGTGAAGGCGTCGGCAGTCAGCCCGCCCGCCGCCGCAGCGCCTGCGAGGGTGAGCGGGCCGGGCGCCGCAGCGGGCGCGGGGGCCGCTCGCTGCGCACCCGACACCGGCGCCGGCGCAGCAGCGGAGGCAGGGCCTGCGGCAGGGGCGGGGCGCGCGGCTGCTGCTGCTGCTGCTGCAGGCGCAGGGTGCTGCAGGCTGGTGCTGGGGACAGGCGCCGCGAGGGCTGGTGTGGTGGTGGTACCGCTGGCTGCCTGCGCCGCTGGCGGCGCTGACATGCCACCGGAAGCAGCATGTGCCGCAGACTCCGCGGCGCCGCTGGCGGCCACACCCGAGCCGCCGCCGGTCAGCTCACCGGCAGCAGCGGCGGCGGCAGCAGCGGCAGCGTTGGTGCTGCGAGCTGTGGCCGCAGACGCCGTGCCTGCGATGATGCTGTCTGTCGTGACGGTGGAAGCGATGGTCACCACGAAGGAGCCAGCGCGGGAGGGCTTGCGAGGGGTGGGGGGACCGCCCGAGCTTGACGCCGGCGCAGCGGACGCGCCGGCCGCATCAGCGGCGGGGGCTGCGGAGATGGACAGAGAGGCGGTAGCGGAGGGGTCCGCCTTGGCATCCGCCCCGGCGCCCTCCCTCGCACCCGCCGCTGGCTTTGCACCAACCGCAGCTGCTGCACCAGCCGCAGCAGCAGCAGACGCCGCCTGCGTCTGCGGCTTGCCCTCCGGGGCAGCCGTCTCCGCCGCGGCGTCACCGCACGCAGCCCCCGCATCATCGCTCCGCTGCGCGCGTGGCGAGCCCGCAGCGCTGCCCGCAGCGCTGCCCGCAGGCGCGGCATTCGAGCTGCCGGGCTGGGACGGCGCAGGCGAGCCTGGCCGCTGCGGCGGGCGCGGGCTTCCGGGGCGGGGGCCCGACGGCGCAGGCGGCGGGCCGCCTGGGGCCTTGGGCGCTGCGGGCCCGCTGCTGGCAGCGCTCGGGGCGCCAGCGCCGGCATCGCTGGAGCTCGCTGGCGCGGCGCCTGCGGGCGCAGCTGCTGCTGGCCCCGGCCGCGGCGACACAGGCCGCAGCCCCGCGGAGCCGAAGGGATTGCCGCTGCCGCTGCCGGCAGCAGAGGCTGCATGGGACGACGCAGACGGCGAGGAGGGGGCACCTGCGGCGCCGCTCGCTGCATTCGCACTCGCACTGGCGGGCGCAGTCAGCTCTCGACGAGGGGACGGGGGCAGGCCGCCGCCAGCCCGCGGGGAGGTCGCCACCGCGGCGCCCGCTCGGGGCGAGGAGGGGAAGGGGAAAGCGCTGCCCGCACCGCTGCCCTTGCCGCCTCCGACGCTGGCGGCGCTCGGGCTGGGCTTGCTGCCCGCAGAGGGGCTGCCGGCCCCGCCTGCGGCCCCCGGCCAGCCGCCAGGCCCCAGTCGAGGCGACACGGCAGAGGCGGCGGAGGGGGAGGCACTGCCCACACTGGCTGCCCCGCTGGCTGCGGCAGCACGGCGGGCTGACGCCGCTGCCGCCGCGGCGGCGATCGCATCGGCGGGCACGCCAGAGGCAGCAGCAGGGGCAGGAGCTGCAGCGGCAGCCGACGCACTGCTGTCAGCAGGCGCAGCAGCAGCAGGCGCAGGCGCCGCGGGCTTGCCGGGGCCGCCTCCGGAAGGGGGCAGGGGGAAGCGGGGGGCCACCGGCCTGGCGGGGCTGCCCCCTGCAGCGGCAGCCGCCCCACTGGCGGAGGGGGCGGCGGCCGGACGGCCAGCCCCAGGTGCCACTGGCGCGCCGGGCCGGGTGGGGGAGAGCGGCGCAGGCTTGTCCGGCGCCGCAGGCTCGGGTGTCGCAGCAGCCGCCTCCACTGCCGCGGATGAAGTATCTCCAGCGGCCTCCGCAGCAACGTCCGTCGCCGGCGGTTCAGCGGCAGCGTCGCCGGCGGCTCCTGCGGGGGTTGCAGCGCCAGGGCCAGCAGCGCCGGGGCGCGGAGCCACAGCAGCAACAGGAGCTGCCGCGGCAGTAGCAGCAGCAGCCCCGCTGCCGGGCGCCTTCCACGCACCCGCAGCTGCACTGGGGCCGCCCCCTGCCGGCGCCTTAATCGCTGGCGCGCCCCCGAACCTGGGCGCCCCTCCAGGGGACGAGGAGGCGGCAGCGGCCCCAGCAGCTCCAGGAGCCGACGAAGGCTTCACGCCGCTGGGCGAGAAGCCGGCCGGGCGGGCTCCCGCGACAGCCCCCGGCGCGGGCCCCGCAGGCTTGGCGGCAGTCGCTGCATGCTGCGACGGCGCGGCAGCTGCCTCGGCAGCGGGGGGCGCAGCAGCCGCAGCAGGCGTCGCAGCGTCAGCGGCAGCGGTAGCGGCGTCCGCCGCTGCCTCTTGCGGCGCAGCCGCGGTGTCAGCGGGAGCGCCGGCCGCTGCGGGCGGAGGGGACGTCAGATTGCGCGCTGAGCCGCCGCCGCCGGCAGCTGCTGCAGTCCCAGCGGCGGCCGCAGCAGGCGGAGGGGTGCCGGCGCCTGCAGCGGGGGATGCCTTGCGCGCTGCGGCGGCCATTCCTGCCTTCCACGCCGGCACGGGTGCGCCTGCGCTCGCAGCGGGGGAGGAGGACGCGGAGCCGACCCCGCCGCTCGGTGCACTGCCCGGCTTCAGGCCGCCATACGTAGGGCCGGAGGGCGCTGCGGGCTTGGCGGAGGCGGGCGTCGCCTTCAGAGACGGCAGGCTGTACGACGCCCCAGGGGTCGCAGGGGCAGCGGGGCCGGCGGGCCTGAGGGCAACCGAGGGGGCGGCAGAGGAGCCGGCGGAGGGAGCGTTGGGCACCGTCGGCCGCAGAGTGACGCCGGGGGCAGGCGGGGAGGCGAGCGGGAGGCTGCCTGGGACGCCAGGCCGCAGGCCAGGGGCAGGCGCCGCGGCTGCAGCTGCAGCCCCCGGCACGCCTGCGGGCTTTGGCCCTGCCGGCTTCGCGGGCGGGGAGGCGGCAGCTGGCACGGGAGAGGCGGCAGCAGCAGCAGCAGCAGCAGCAGCAGCGGGCGGATCGGCATCTGGAGCGGCGACCAGCGCTGCAGCGGCAGCCATGGCCGCGGGGCCGAGCGAGGCGCGCGGGAAGAGCATAGGAGGCGCCAGCGCGCCGGCTGCGGCAGAGGCAGCCGAGGGTGAGGCAGACGGAGAGAGGGCCGCAGCGGCGGGCGCAGCCGGCGTCGCCGCCTTGCCGGGAGGCGGTGCGGGCCGTACGACCGCCGCCACGCCGGCTGGCACGCCCGCAGCCGCAGAGGGCGACGCGAGCGCGACGGCGCCCGCCGGCCGCGGCGCGGAGGGCGGCGCAGGCTTGCTGCCGGGGGGCGAGGGGAGCGGGGAGCCTGGGAGCGCCGGTTTCGGCGGGGCGAGCACGGGGACGCCTGCGGGGACGCCGGGCACGCCTGCGCTCGGCTTAGGGCCCGGCGGCGGCGCAAATACGAGCCCCGGCGTCGGTGCCCCTGGCGGGCCTGCGGGCGGGGGCGGGGACGGTTTGGGCCCCGCGGGCACGCTGACGATGACTGCGGGCGGGGTGGCCGGCTTGGGGCCAGGGGGCTTGGGGCCGGGCGGAGGCGCAAAGCCCGCGCCGGGGGAGGCTCCCGCAGACGCGCCCGGGGGCGGGGGCGGCCGGGCCGTGCCAGCGCCAGCAGCGGGGGTGGGCGGCTGCGGCGGCGGAGAGGCGACCGCAGACGCAGCTACGGCGGGGCCTGCAGCGGCGGGGGGCGGCGGCGCTGTCGTCGCCGGTTTTGGCGTCGCGGGCGGCGAGGCGATGACCGGCGGCAAGCGCGGCGTGCCCCCTGACGGGTCCAGCGCAGCCGAGACCTTGCGAGCCGTGGAGGGGGGCGGGGTGCCCGGGGGGGCGGGGCGACCCCCCGAGGCGGCACTCGGGGTCGGGGGCGCAGAGGGCGGCGGCGCCCCTGCCCCCGCACTGCTGGAGGGCGGCGGCGCAGCTGCGGCAGCAGGCCGGGGCCCCGGCGGCTTCGGTACGGCTCCGGGCGCTGCAGGGGAGGCGCCTGCCACTGACGACGGTGGCGGCGGCGACACCGGCAGCGGCAGCGGCAGTGAGGGCACGCGCAGCGCACCCTGAGGCGGCGGACCCGCCGGCGCAGCTACGGCAGCGCTGGGCGGCGGAGCGGCGCCGGGCGGCGGCATCGGTTTGCCGCCGATCGGCGGAGTGGGTAGCGGGGACGCAGGGCCACCCAGCGGAGGCGGCGGCGCGCCCGCTGGAAGGCCGAGGGCCGCGCCTGGCTTCGAGGGCGGCGGCATCAGGGCACTGAGCGCAGCAGGGCTGCTGCCAGTGGGTGGCAGAGGCATTGCTCCTGCGCCGCCGGACATGGGCGGCGGAGTTGGCTTACCGCCGGCTGGTGGCTTTGGCGCACCAGGTGGCGTGGGCTTGCCAGTCCCAGGCGGGGCCACGATCAGCATTGCCGGGGGCGGCGCAGCACCAGGAGGAAGCGGCAGCGGTAGACCTGGCCCAGGTGGCTTCGGTGGGCCTGGAGGCATTGGTTTGGCTGCACGACACAGAGCGAAGCAACACGGTCGGGTAACTTGTACAGCAGCAGGAGATGTGCGACAGCAGATGCTCTTGCGCAGCCATAACTCACCGCCTGGTGGTAGGGTTGCCATGGCGCAGTTGGAGGATTAGTTTCGAGCGCGCGTTGGCAATTGGCTACAGCGACGCGCGCTCCTTGAGCGTTGGGGCAGCAATGCTTTTCCGCGCCCCAAGCGTAGAGACCAAGGAGACAGCACGCGATTTAGACCGTCACCATAACAGTCGACCAGCCGCAGCGAGGGGCCTCCGCCGCAGAAGTGGGTTTCAGAAGGGAGGTGAAAGTGGCCACGGCGATTCGCGCTTTGCAGCAACACAACGTTGCCGCCGGCCAATGAGGCGTGTTACAATGCGCGATTGTCTGCCAAGGACACTGGGGAAACTGCCCGTCAATGCCCGCGCCGCAGCCAGTCGCGACCTTTCACTCGCGCATCCCCGTCCGTCTGCACTCACCTGCGACGATCGTCCCCGATACTTGTCGACACGGGCCTCCCAACGCGGCATACCTGACTCGACTCTTAATTTCTGGGTAAATTCGCTCGCAACCCTCTGTTGCTCGTCACCATGGCAGACACTTCAAGCATCCCCGGCCTTGCCGATCTCAAGAGCTGGGCGTCCGAGGAGGAGGTTCGCCTCGCCGAGCTGCTGGTGAAGGAGGATCAGGCGCACCTGTTCGCGGGATGGAAGGCGGGCGAGGATGCTGCAAAGAAGCACGCGTTCTTTGAGCAGGTGCGTGGCCCACGCTGAGAGAATCTAGGCGGAACACGTGACTCTTGTTCCGAGATCGGTCAGCTGTCACGGGTTGCAGCCACGACCGCCACCACCCCAGCGGGACTCCCCATCAAACTTACTGACTCAAGCGGATGTAAAAACGCGGTAGACGGCAACATGATCCCATTCCCTGCACCAACTACATACTGACGCTGCGCACTGATGTGCAGGTCCGCGGCCTGGAGCGCGGGTACCCGGGCGGCATTGCCGCGTATCTGAAGAACGCAAAGGCGCTGCTGCGGTCGTCCGCGGCTGGTGAGAACCCGTTTGAGGGCATGCGGCCAGAGGTGCGTGCGCGACGGGCGGCTGCACGGCTGCCTGGCTGATCGGCTACCACATTGAGTGCCCCGCTGCTATGCCGGCTGACCGTCGACGTCAACCTCGCCCCTGGCACCCATGCTGCTCCCGCAGGTTCCCAGCGGCGTGACGCTGGACTTTGGCACACCCGAGTTTGTCGCTCTCGAGGAGAAGGGGCTGCGCGTGTTCAAGGACTGCGCCTTCGTGCTCGTGGCAGGCGGCCTGGGCGAGCGCCTGGGGTACACAGACATCAAGGTGTCGCTGCCCGTTGAGACGATGACGGGTCGCTCGTACCTGGAGCTGTACATCCAGCAGATCCTGGCGATGCAGGAGACGTCGAATAAGGCCGCGGGCACGTCCACGCAGGTGCCCCTCGCGATCATGACGAGTGACGACACGCACGCCAAGACGGTGGCGCTGCTGGAGACGCACGGAAACTTCGGTATGTCGAAGGGGCAGATCAGCATCATTAAGCAGGAGAAGGTGGCGGCGCTGACGGACAACGACGCGCACATCGCGCTGGAGGAGGGCGACGCGTACGCCATCGACACCAAGCCGCACGGGCACGGGGACGTGCACACGCTGCTCGCCTCCAGCGGCCTCGCGCACAAGTGGCACGACGAGGGGCGCAAGTACATCGTGTTCTTCCAGGACACCAACTCGCTCGCCTTCACCGTGACGCAGGCGGCGATCGGCGCCTCCATTGAGCACGGCTTCGAGATGAACAGCATCACCGTGCCGCGGAAAGCAAAGGATGCCGTGGGCGCCATCACCAAGCTCGTGCGCGGCGACGGCTCCTCCATCACGGTCAATGTGGAGTACAACCAGCTGGAGCCGCTGCTGAGGGCCACGGGGCACGCGGAGGGCGACGTGAACGACTCAACTGGCTTCTCGCCGTACCCGGGCAACATCAATCAGCTGGTGCTGGCCGTGGCGCCCTACGTTACCGTTTTGGACCGCACGGGGGTGAGTGCGGAGGCAGAGGGCTGCCGCGGATGCGCGCTGGCAACGCTGTGTTGGGCTGTGAGGGCGTCTCTCGCGTGTGTACGCTGTTTCCTGTCCTGAGGCATCACTTGGCCGTGAAATCGTCGTGCACTCGCTCATACACGTTTGACCCGTTCCTCTCCGCGCCACGGCATCCCGCCTCGCCTCCGCGTGCAGGGTTTGGTTCCCGAGTTCGTGAACCCAAAGTATGCCGACGCAAGCAAGACCAAGTTCAAGAAGCCCACGCGCCTGGAGTGCATGATGCAGGAGCACCCAAAGGTGCTGGGCCCCGAGTCCAAGGTCGGGTTCACCACCTTTCCCGACTGGACGTACCTGCCCGTCAAGAACAGCGTGGATGAGGCGCGCGCCAAGATCGCGGTGGGAGCCCCCGGCCGCACCGCTGCGGAGGGCGAGCTGGACTACTACGACGCCGCCCTGCGGCAGCTGGCATCCCTGGGCGTGCCCTCGCCCGCGCCCGGCACCGTGGAGCTGTTCGGCTTCAAGCTGAAGGAGCCCGCGCACGTGGTGCTGCACCCCAACTTCGCGCACTCGTACGCGCAGCTGAAGGCGCACTTCCCGCACCCGGACCGCGTGCGCATCTCCTCGCGCAGCACCCTGGTGGTGGACGGCGCGGACGTGACCATCGACAGCCTGGACGTGGACGGCGCCCTCGTCATCAAGGCGGCGCCGGGCGCGAAGGTGCACATCAAGGCGGCCAAGGCGCACAACGCCGGGTGGGCGCTCGTGCCCCTCGGTGCGGACGAAAAGGTGCCCGACAGCATCCGCATCCGCGGCTTCCGCGTGGAGCGCCACGAGCAGCGCGTGATTGAGTTCACCGCTCCCGGGGAGTACACCGTGGAGGCGTGAGTGGCGGACTACAGCACAGTATTATTTGACGCGACACTCGACCGCTGCGCTGCCAGCCAACGAGCAGTTGCTTGCGAGGGAGTTCTTGCGTGTCGCACGATTGAATCTGGCTTGACGTGCTACCAATTGTGAAACCACGGGGTACTAGTCATGTCGCTCATAATGCGAGCGTTATTTAGGAACAGCGGAGCTGAGTTCGATCGCTCGCAGTGAGGGGTCACCGGTTTTCGGAGCGGTGCGGGTGAAGTGGCAAATACCCACACGCTCTGAGCACGTCAGCGGCCACCGCTCAGCGCATCGCCGCGCCAACACCCGTTCACACAAGCGAGATTGCATCAAGGCCGCTCATGCGCAGCACGAGTGGATTGTAGACTGAACCACGCGTGGGCCGTGGAGGTGGGCGCCGACTCGCGGTTGGCTCTGGAGGCGACTTCGCCGGGTCGGCGCCACAGCAGAGGCACGAAGCAGGTCCCACTGCGCCCTCGCGCACAGGTTGCGTCGGAGCGGTCAAGTCTCCCACGTCAAGATCCGCAGTGTCGGCACCCAGCGCCGTGAGCGGAGCCTCGGCTCTCGATGAAAGTGGTGCTCCGCCTGCAGTTGGTTCCGCCGATCTGCACGCTATTCCACGGCAGATGGCACAAAACAGGGCGTCCACCGCCGAGTCGCGCATCGGTACCGCGCAGCGCATGAGCTCCGCTTCGTCGAGGTGTACATCTGCAGCGCAGATGCCCTGTCTCAGCCGCAAGCGGTACACTCGAAAGTCGCTGCGAGCCAGCGCCGGCATCCACCTGCCCACGCCGTTGCACCGCACTTTGAACCAGCGGCTCGCAAGAGTCTCAAATTCCACCTGTGTGGCAACCTCTCGCAGCTGATTGAGCATGACAACCCGGCAGCGCCCCTGCGGGTGAGTGCTGAAAGGTGCGGCAGCTCCAGCGCCGTGCGGCTGTCGCGCTGCTGCGCCACAATCAGGTCCGCCAGTGGGCTCTGCCGCAGCAACAGTGCAGCGGCGGCGCCTTGTTCGACACCCTCCAGCAGCTGCTGGCTCCAACAGACTGGCGCAGCGCATGCGCAGCTCGCAGACGAAGGCGAGCTGGGCGATGCTCCGCACCAGCGGCCCAACCAGGTAAGCGGAGAACACGGCGTCGGTAGCCAGAATACAGTCGTACGGCTGTCGCGAACTCGACAGCAAGGTTGATGGCGCGTCGCCCCAGCAGAAGGGCGCAGCGGCCAGTGCGCCCGCTGACTCGGAGCGTCGCAGAGCGTTGAGGGCAAACGTGTCTTCCAGAACCGGGATCACATGCGCCAGGTCCGTTGCGGTGCAATGCACACCAACCCGGTCAGCGAGAAAGAGCGACAGGATGCCGGTGCCCGCCCCCAGCTCCAACACGCTTCTACACTCCGCGACGTCGGCGCGCAACTCTGTCGACGCCGTGAGCAGCTGGACAAACGTGCGCGCACTGGACCACACGGTGAAAGCGTGCTCTTCTCGCGTCGCCGCAGCGCTCAACACGGCATAGCGGCAGTCAGGGGCGAGTTCCACCTCCTCCACCTCGAGCGCCGCGTCGGCTGCGGCCGCACCCAACTTGAAAGTTTCAGAGTGGACCACGACCTCCATTCAGCACGTTGTAGCGTCGGTCCTGGGTTGCGACTGCAACGCACGCGGCGACGTGCAAGGGCATGTGTGCGCATTATGGGAGGAATGCATTTCCACGAATGCCGATGTGCGCATGCCCAAACAATGCTGGCGACTGAAAAACGCACAAAACAACTCAGCCCATTTTCTCAGCACTCCTGACCCTGTATGGAGCGCGAGGCAGTACCCCGCATCCAAGTGCACGGCAGTCCCACTGTCCACTGTCCACTGTCGAACGGCCATACCACCACTCAATTCAAGTCCAGTAGGGCACATTTCGCATTTCGCTGCGCGACGTTTCAACACCTCCTCCGCGTACCCCCGCCTGGTCGTTCGCCCCGCTCTCAACCGCCGACCAAAGTAGCAGCTGGGCATTGACGGGACCGCCGACGACGATCTCTTGGTCCAGTTCGATTACCGCCGCCGCACAACGCCGTCCGCAGCCAGAATTTCGCAGCGGACGAGCGCCGTGTTTGACAGCGCACCCTCGTTTCCAAAACACGGCTGACGTGTTGGCACAGCTGTCGCTGACTGCCAGGGGGTGCACCAGCACGCCCCACGCTCTGTTCAGCATCTCCGCCGTCTGCGCGCTCAACTCCGCTGTGCGATGGCCGCCGTGCTGCTGGCCGCCTACGCGGGCGCGACCACCAACGGTGTGCAAGGCGTCAACGGCTTCAACTACTACGGCGTCACTAATTCGGTGCTGTCTTCACTCCAGGGCGTCACCCCGCTGACATGGGCGCTTTCATCAATTACAAACAACTACCTCTGGCTCATGAACGCGCCAGAGTACTGCTTCATCGGGGCGGCAGGAAACACGCACCCGAGCGCCCCTGGCGCGTGCGGGTCCGCTGCCTACGGATACTGTGCCCCCACCGTCATCTGGACGGTGACCCCCTCAGCTGTCGTTTCCAGCGTTGTGGTGACCTATCAGCACCCCGGGGCGTGCGGTGACGGCGTCTCGCTGATTTCGTACGCGGACGGCGTGCAGGTGCACAGCCGACAGATCGGTCTGAACGAAGGGCCGTTCACGTACACAGTCACCACAACCGCCACGAGCACGTTCGCGCTGCGGCTGCACCCGGGGCCGCTGTCAGGCACGAGCGGCTGCGACTGCGACGGGACGACGTGGACGTTCGACATCTACGGCGCAGGGCCCACCCCGACGAAAACGCCGACTGCGTCAATCACGCCGACGCCGTCGATCACGCCGTCGAACTCGCCGTCAAGCTCACTCACCGCCAGCAACAGCCTGACCGCATCCGCGAGTCTGTCCAGCTCGCCGTCGAGCAGCGGCAGCCTCACAGCGACACCTTCGCAGACGCCGACCAGCAGCCAGACCGGCACGCCGAGCCAGACCTCTAGTGTCACGGGCACGGGCAGCCTCAGCGCCAGCAGCACAACCAGCGTGGTGAGTGATGGCGAAGGCGTTGTTTGCAGCCGATCTTCTCTGCGGGTGAACGGATCTCGAGCCGCTGCACGCGGGGCGTCAGCCGGCAGAGGCTTTCTTTTCTCCTGGCTGCATGTGTGTTTGATGTGACTTTCTCAGGCAAGGTGCCTGCTGTGGTGTTGTTGAAATCTGGGGTGCTGGCGGTGAAGCTGGGATCATGTCAGCTAGTTGTTTGCGATTGCCCACCCCCTCGCACGCCCTGCCCGTCCCTCCGTCCGTGCAGAGCCCGTCCATCACCGCCAGTGCGAGCGCTTCAATCAGTGCGACGGCGAGCGCCACCGCTACGGCGTCCCTCTCGCCCTCCAGCTCTCTGTCCGCAACCTCGAGCGTCAGCTCGTCGCCGTCGCCCTCAGTCAGCGTGTCTGCGTCGTGCTCGGCCTCTGGCTCCCTCACGGCCACGCCGACGCGCAGCGCGACCAGCAGCGTTACGAGCAGCGCGTCCCTCACCGCGACGGCCAGCCAGGTGAGGCGCTGCTGCGGGATCTTCGGTGCTGGCCGTGGAGGATTTGCGCTGCTCGTGCGATGCGGGTTGCCGGCGAAGTGAGCTGATCGGCGCCGCTCATTTCATCGTTGTGTGCCCCCCTTGCACGGCCCTGCTTGCGCGCCTCCACCCCGGTGCAGTCGCCCACGGGCTCCACCACCCCGTCAGCAAGCCTGTCGGTGTCACCGAGTGCCAGCATCTCGCCGACCCAGGTGCGTGCCTGCCAGCGGTCTGCGGCAGCGAGGCCTGGCTTGTTTGGGATTGCTGCGCTCGTGTGCGTGCACACAACATACCCAGCGCTGCGTTTCACCCGCGCTTGCCTAAACATTCCTCTCCGCACCTCCTGGTGCTTCAGTCCGCAACCTCGTCCCCCTCCGGGACGCCCTCAGCCTCCCTGAGCGCCTCGACCTCGCCCAGCCCCAGCGCCAGCAAGAGCACGGGGGCGTCGCCCAGCGTCACTTCGAGCGGCTCCCTCTCCGCCTCAGCCTCCGTGTCTGCCGCGTCGACGCAGTCGCAGGTGAGTTGTTTTGCTGTTGTGCAGTGCAGTCTCGCTGCCGGGGCCATTCTCGGCTCTGGGGATACGAAGGCCGCGTACGCCCCAAACCAAAACATTTATTTGCTGCCCGTGGCTCAGGACGGGCGGCGGCCCAACGCCGGGAGTCGCGTACATTGAAAGCGGTGACCCGGTGCCGGGCGCGCTTCGTGCGGCCGGTTGAGCTGGAGTTTGCTTTGTGGCGACTTGTCG
>Ga0208629_100740_pt1 | contig 14667 bp, 9 predicted proteins | sample LakWasMet19_HOW5_2_FD_183865 | JGI IMG/M metagenome (GOLD analysis project Ga0208629, IMG submission 183865) | Freshwater sediment methanotrophic microbial communities from Lake Washington under simulated oxygen tension - Sediment Metagenome... | ecosystem: Environmental > Aquatic > Freshwater >...
TGCTCCCAGAAGTTGGTCACCACAAAAACCTGCAAGCTCGTGTCGGGAGATCTGACGCTCCCGGTCAACGCTTCCACTGAGTGGCAAGCGCAGCTCGATCAGGCAGGATCGACCATTACGCCAATCATTACGTGCACCCTTTCGGCTCGGCCGCCTCACTCACCACATCGGCGCCAGCCACGGCGGCGGGAAGGGTCTCAGGCTTATCCGCGTCAGCCTCCACGAAGCCCTTCCAGTGTGCACTGGCCTTGTAGCCAGTTTCCTTGGCGGTGGCGCTCGCCGAAGATTTTGAGCGCGTCACACCGTACACATCGTGCTTGGCCTGGGCCAACACAGCGGAGACGACGGAGGAGCCCTGCGCGCCGGTGGCGCCGAAGACAACGATCTTGCCCATGGTGAGAGTATGCGGTTCAAATCTTGATCCGCGTGTCGCCCGCTTCTCGAAAGTTGCGAAGCTGAGGTGAGAAGGCGACACGAAGATCAGAAGCTGATGGCGCGCGCCTCCCATCGATCGTCGGAGAGGCACGTGTGCAATCGGGCAGCGGCCAAACTCAGCTTTCCGACTTTTCGTTACGAAACGCTTCATGCGTCGTTTCAAGGACACGATTACCGGCGCTTTCGTCACTGGGGTTTGTGCGCTCCAGTGATCGCTGATATTGTAGCCGGCGATTAGCAGTTTCCTACCTGTCACGATCTGTACTTTGCTCTGCAAGGCCAGGCTTCGCCGATTTGCGGGCTGTTGTGCGGTGCCACTCGAGTGGTTTTTCAGGCGCTCGTGGGCAAGCCCTGTCGGCAAAGCTTGTGGCACTCAAAATGCAGCCTGGCTTGCTTTCGCGCGTCGGCTGATGGATACGCGGGCCCTTCCTGCACTTGCGGACTGACAACACGTGGTCGAAGTTTGTGACGGGAACTGTTCACCGCCAACACACGATGGCTACCGCTCTTGTTGACGAGGACTGGATCACAGCGCTGACGGCGTGCAGCATCAGCGCGGTTCCGTGTGCGGTCATGACGTGGGCGGTGCTCACCTCGCCACGGTTGCGCGCACTGCCGGCGCGACTGCAGGTCTATCCCACAGCCACTCAGCTGTTGTGGAGCCTGGTGTGCCTGGCGTGCGTCGCCATGTCCGTGCTGGGGCTGCACACCACGGCGTCAGTAGCAGGCTTCGGCATCGCGAACCACTTCCTGTGCATGGCGTCCGTGCTCTGGTATGCCGCAATTTTCATGCACCTCAGAGCGTCGCTGCTCCGGCCACGACTGGAGACGGTGCCGCCGCGCTTCGGACGGACGGAGGCGCGCTTCAACTTTTTCGTGGTCGTGGGCGCCAGCGTGCTCATCGTCTTCCCGGCTCTCGCGGTGGCGGGCGTCACAGCCCTGCCGCAGATCGACCCGCGCCTGCACGTGTCGCCTGCAGACACGTACACGCTGTGGAGCACGGGCATCGCCAACCTATCGCCCGACCTGATCGCGTGGCGCGTGGCGATCTTCAGCGGGCCGGCCACGGCGGTACTGGTGCTGAACGCGGCGATAACGCTGTGGGCGATCCTGTACGCCCGGCAGCGGTTCCCCGGCGATGCGGAGATGCCCCAGCGCATCGCGCAGCGGGCGGGCCGGTACCTGCTCGCGTACGCCCTCATGTGGAGCCTGTGGAGTGCGGAGGACATCTACTTGGTGGTGTACCCGGGCTCTGACGGCCGGCTGCCGCCGTGGCTGTCCACGGCCCGCGCGGCGCTGTTTCATCTGCAGGGCGCATTCACGGGTGCGGTGCACGCCGCAAATAAGTGGCACGTCGTGCGCACGTTGCTGCCGCCGGCGCTGGCCGACGCCATCACGAAGATCGCGCTTGGCGTGTCGACTGCCGGCGCGTGCGTGGCGGCGGTGCCGACTGCGTTCGTCCGCGGGCTCTGCAGCTGGAGGGATGCGTCGGACGGGGGCGCGGCGGCCGCCGGTTCCTACTCGCAGCTGCCTTCCGCGGGCGGCGCGGGCGCCCCGCCAAAGGTCAAGGTTACACAGGCGCGGGTACTGACAGCGCGGCAGTACGCCCGGGACTACGGAAGCCCGAGCAAGCCGGCTGGCGCTCGCGACGGCGCCGGCGGGCGCGAGCCGGCTGGGTCAGCAGCGTCCGACTCTGCCTCAGCGGCTGCGGGGCTGCGCTCCGTGGCGTCCTCCTTCGGCTCCTCCGCCTCTGAGGCGCTGGAGGGCGCGGCGCTGCTGCCCCGCAGTCCGCCGGAGAGCAGCGGGGCCGGCGCAGGCAGTCGGCAGGGGGGTGCCGCCTGCGCTGCTGCGCCGTCGCACCCTCGCGCGCGCTCTGCAGACACGGCTGACGGCAGCCGGGCCGGCGCCGCGCGGGCTGGCGACGACGCGTCCGTCTACACGGTCGCGAGGTCTGTGCTGCACAGCGGCGTGGTGGACGCGTGGGAGATCGCGCAGGACGCCGCAGACGCGATTGAAGCGGTGCTGGGCGTGCAGAAGGGCGGCGGGCCCGGCGGGAAGGGTGCCGCGGGCAGCCGGGCGGGCGCTGCGGGGAAGAAGTCTGCTGCTGCGGCCGGTGGCGGCATGAGCCGACGCAGCGTTGGTTTTGCAGCGTCGAGCAGCGGCCCCGCCGGCGGGCGGAATTCCGACGATCCGCTCCGTCAGAGCCTGCTGCTGGCCGGGGGGGAGGACAGTGGGCATGGCAGCGACGCGGAAGGTGACTGCGAGAGCGGCCGCAGGCACCGTGGGGCGGCGGGGCCGGCGATGGAGCTGACAGCCGCAGCAGCCTACAGTGCCCCCACTGCAGGCCTCAGGCCTGGGCCACTGACGCGCGGCGTCTCTGCGCCGCACGCGCCGCCTCCTGCGGTCTTCCCGCCGCGGATGAGCCTGCTGAGCCGAGCAACGCCCGCGGCAGCTGGGCAGGTGATGTCGCTGAACGCCCCGCCCGCGCCCGCACCCGCGCCACCAACCCGAGGGGGCAGTTCGGGCAGCGGGCAGGCGCTGAAGTCGCAGACCGGCCGTCGGCAGCAGCCGCAGCGCTCCTCGGACGCCCTCTCGGCAGCTGCGGCGGCGCTGCAGCAGCAGCAGCAGGCGCTGCCAACGTCCCCAATCGCAATTCGAGGCGCCGCCGCAGCTGCAGCGCTGGGCAACGGCCGCGTGGGCTTGCCGGCAGCGGGTGCGGCGGTCGCACACCCGGTTCTCGCCGCCGCGCTGCTGCCACCGCCTGGGGCCACGACCACCGCCTCCCCTATGCCAGACAGCGGCGGCGCTGCGGCCCACGCGGTGCTCTCTGGCGGCCGCTACGGCGGCGGCGCCGCTGCAGCGACGCTGTCGTCTTGCAGCGCCTTCACGGACACTGCGAGCGACAAAAGCCGCACCAGCTCACATGGCCCAGACGCGGTGCAGGCGTCGTTGTCGGGCGCCGTCGGTGGCGTTTTTGCGCCGTCTGTCGCCAACCCGCGGTTGGCCGCCCGTGCAGCTGCGGCGGCCGCCGCCGCGGGAGGCGGAGCAGGTATGCACGTAGAAAAATCTGGCGGCGGCACAGCGGTGCGCAGTCGCACGCGCCGGCGCAACAGCAGCGGCGGCACCGTCGCCACCACGGGAGGGCCGCGGTCCGTGCCTGGGTTGGGCAGTATGGAGACTGGCAGCGTCGTATTTCAGCTGAGCCACAGCGGCAGCAGGCGGCGGCCGGTGCGGCTAGACGGTGTCGCGTTTGCCCAGGACTCCCCGATCCCAGCTGCGACGGAGGCGGCCGACAGCGAGGAAGAGGATGAGGAGGCGCCTGATGCAGGCGACGACGGCAGCGGGCACCGTGCCCTCAGTGACGATGACAACGCCTACCGGCAGCCTGACGACGGCGACGGTGATGGCGACTGCGGCGGCGACGAGGCTGCAGGATCCGATCACCCCTCGCGTGAGGCTGATAGCGAGCAGCATCAGGGCTGTGAGGCACAGTCCGCGAGTGCGGCAGCTGCAGCTGAGGCCGGCTTTCTAACCTCGGCCGCAGACGCGCCGCCGCTTGCAGCGTGTGGCGAGCTGAGCACTGCGTCCGCAGCGTCTGCAGTTGTGGCTGCCGGCGACGTGAAGGCTCACCCGCAGCCGCCACCGTTGCCGCCTCGTGCGCCATCGCCATCAGCGAGTGCCGCAGCTGCCACCGAGGGCAGTGCTGCCGTTGACCGCAGCGGGACCAGGGCAATTTCCTCCACGCGCCTCGGTCTCGGCACGTCCCCGCCCGTCGGCGGTATGCTCCCCAGCTCCTGGGGCAGCGCAGCTATCTCCCCGCTGGCGGCAGCGGGAGGAAGCTACCCGCACCACGCTGCACCGTCCGCCGCGGGGTTTGCAGTGACCGGTGGGCTCCCCGCGGCCGGCGGGTCTGCAGCGGGCGGCATTGGTTCGGCGGGAGGCGGAGGGCCGGGGTCCTATCGTGCTCGCGGCTACAAGCCTCCGCTGTATGGCAGCGGAGCCGTGGCCGTGTCAACAGGGGCCGCCGCGGCACCGGTGGGTGCTGGTGGTGACGGCAGCGGAGACGCCGGAGCTGGCGCGACAGTTGCGCCTGGTCGATCCACCACGCCTCTGGGGTCGCGGCCATGGTCCCCTGCTGCTGCCACTGCGGCTGCGGCATCGGCTGCCTTGATAGGCACCCCGTCAGCGGCAAGGCCAGGCTATCACACCCGCGCCGGCGCGCGGTCCCCCAGTCCTCAGCCATCCATGGCGGCAGCTCTGACGACGCAGCTGCCGCAACAGCACTCTGCAGCGGCAGGGCCCGCTCCTGGCGTGGCGCCAGTCCACCCTGCCGCCAGCGTGAGAGGCTATGGGACGTCCCCACTGGCCAGCGGGGGTCTACAGGTGCCGTCAACCCCGCCAGCCGCATCGCCCTCGCCCGGCCGTCAGCGCACTGAGCCGGGTCCGCGCTCCCGCAGGGTTGCCGACCCCTCCAGCGGCGGCCCGGGCAGCGGCAGCGGCGGCGGGCTGGCGTACCAGCCCCTGCGCAACCAGCCAGTCCACGTGTACCACCTCGGGTCGGGAGCGGCCTACGGCAGCCCTGCGAGCGGCAGCGGCTCCATTGCGCTGTCCCCAGGCAACGCTGTGATCTCGCCGAGCTCCGTCACGACGGGAGGTGCGGCAGCGATGCCAGGGCAGGCAGTCAGCCCCGAACGCATCGCTGGGTCTCTTGCCCGCGACCTCGTGCTGCAGGGCTACTTCGAGGGTGCCACAGACGATGGCAGGGGTGCCGGCCGGGCTCGTTCTTCGGATAGCGGGTCCGAGTCGAGTAGCAAGCCTGCTGGCTTGAGCGCTGGGAGCGACGCTGATGGTCACGGTCGCGCCGCTGGCCTCTCGACACATGATGACAAGCACGCTGGGTCTGACGCCCGTGCTGACACCGTCCGCAGCGCCGACAGGGAATCAAGAAGTGCTGGCAACGACGCCGCATCCCCCGGTACCCGGCCCGAGCCCTCCCCAGATCGCGGCAGCACACGCAGTGTCGGGGCGCCAGACGCAGACGCAGGGCCCGAGCCCTCTCCAGATCGCGGCAGCGCTGCGTCTGGTGCACCGTCACTGCGGGACCTGCCGGCGTCCCCGCTGATGTCCAGCTCCCTGGCCTTTGGGTCCCTGTTGCAGCAGCCCCAATTCACCGTGTACAGCGATGGCGACGGCAGCGCTGACGGGCTCGCAGGCGGCGCAGCGGACACCAGCTACAGCAGTCCTGGCGCTGCCGGCGACTCGAGACGCGGCGACGCTCCTTCAGCAGGAGCGCTGCAGCGGCCCACGAGGACGGGGCGGTACGCTCGTGATGCAACCGCAGCGGCCGCGAGTGCGGCTGCCGAGCAGGCAAGCGGTGGCGTGGCTGCCGGGTCGACCGCTTCTGAGGCGGGGTCGGTTCCAGGCTCCTTCGTCTCCGGTGGCGGCGGGGCGTTCCCCTTCAGCTACGGTGGAGGCTTCAGCCTCCCCTACGGCTCATCGCTGGCGCCTGGGAGCTCCCTGCGGATGCACGCGGCAGCTGACTTCGGCGCCCACACCCCCGGCGGGCTCCACCCCACCCTTGGCAGCCCACGCGATGGCCTCCGCAGCGACCCGCAGCACCTGCGCCTGGGCTCCGCCGCAGAGGGAGATGAGAGCGCTGCGGAGGTTGCGGTCTCTGCCGCCCAGTACGAGGCGCTGCTGCAAGCGGCGGTGCTCGCCGACACAGACGACGAAGACGGAGACTGCGAGGCGTAGAGACGGCTGGCGTAGCAGGCAGCCTGGTAGCCGCTACCGTATACACGAGCGAGGATGCAGCGACTTTATCGTAGCGATATGCAGAATGCTCCACCATGTGGCTGGGTCAGTCGCCACGCCAGCGTCCAGGTGTGGGTCCAGGTGTGGGTCCAGGTGTCATGGCCGCCTATTTCGCTCTTCTCTCTGCATGTTCTGCCGGCTCCCTCTGCAACTTTGTGGTGCCCTGCATGTGAGTGCTGCGCTGTGTGCCCTCCCGGTCTACGTGGTGGGCGCATAGCTACCGCTAGGAAGCCCTTGACAAAACGGCACAATGTGAGGGCGCAAGTGCCCACGCGATTTGAACTCGGACTCTACGCAACACGAGCTGCTCCCGCTTGTTGTTGGCAAATGGTCGACGTCGACGCCTAGCTATAGATTTGTCAAGGGGACACGACGGCACGTGCAGCAATCGCGATATCATATGCACACGCAGCGCCCCAACGATTGAATTCGAATGAATTCAAGGCTTCGAATCTGAAGCTTAAGGTCTAGACCTTGAACACACAGAGACATCGATCCTTTCAACCAATTGCAAAGCTGTGCACGAACGTGTCAGGGTGCTGGATCCTGAAGATGTCGACGTACGTGAGAAGGCGAATTCGCATGCCAATGCGGCAGGGGGCGCACATGGGGCGCACGAACCTGCGATAGAACACGTGGTCATGGGCACGCTCATTCGATTCATGAATTTCACCACAGCTACAGCTGCGCGCGCGGCTCCTCAAGCTTGCTATTCCGCCTCAGCGTTGCTGCCTCTTCCCGCTCGTATTAACACAGCAGTGCACTGCGTACAGTCGCGGAGGTCTCGTGACCAGATTCAGCCTCAGTCCCAGTTCCACACTTCCCTACTCTCAAACGTGCACAGAAGATCCGCGCGCGTCGCCATCTTCCGGCGGCGGTTGCAGTGCTCGCTGCACTGACAAGCCGCCGCTGCACACAGCTGGGTGCATGCGCCACCATCTCTATCTGCCGCCTGCAGATGCACCGCTCGCTGCACTGGCGAGCGGGCGCTGCACACAGCTAGGCGCATCCGCCATCAAAGCCTCGTGCACCAGCGGCTGGTACGCGAATGCCATCGGCACGTGGAAGCGCGCGCCCCAGTACTTCTCGTTGTGCTGGCCGCCCTGGTCGAGGTAGTAGCCCAGCTCGCGCTCGCTGGCAGGGGACGTCCAACTGTCGTTCGCGTAGGCGAAGCCCATGGACAGCATGTGGTCCCGCACGGTCTGGGTTTGCTGCAAGGAGAGTATGCGTAGAGATGAGATCAAGCACTATGGCAGCAGCAATCGACACCGTGGCACAAATACGGGCAGTAGCCTCAACGGCAGTCCCAAAGGCCTAGCACTCACGTTGACATCATCGTCATCGGGCCCAGCGTTGCCAGAGTCCAGATACACAGAGAGATACGGCGGATATGCTCTGCAAGGACCGCATAAACTCAAAATAAAACGAAGGATGGACGTTCAACAGCGTAGGAGGTGCGTACCGCCACAGCGCTGGAATCGAGCAACGAACGCACCCGCCGGCGTGCCGCTGCATAATCGTGTTGTTGAAGTCCTCGCTGTTCCACCAGAAGGAGGAGCTCATGCAGCCCGCGAAGGCGCCCCACATGCCCGGGCGCGTCCACGCCGCGTAGCAGGAGAGGAGGCCGCCCAGGCTGCTGCCCAGCATGCCCCAGCGGCTTGGGCCCTCCTCACAGCCCGCGCCAGTGGGAGCAAGCTCCGCACCCGCGCGGCTCGTGGCCGCAGGGGTAGCGCCAGTCGGAGTGGCAGCTGCAGCAACCCGGGTGCGGCCAGCCGCTGAGATCCGGTAGCGGGTCAGCACGAACGGCAGCACATTCTGCTCCAAAAAGTCAAGGTACAGGTCCGCGCCACCGCCCACGCCGACGGTAGGGTCGACGCTGTAAGTGTATTCGTAGGTGCGCTCGTCCGTGTTGTCGACCCCCACTACAATGATTTCGCGCATCAGCGCGTTAGTAATCATTGGATCCAGCGTGTCCTGAATCATCCACGCGCCAAACGGCGCGGTGGACTCGTTGAACAGGTTCTGCCCATCGTGCATCCACAGGACATCTTCCGGATAGAAGGGCTTGTAGGGGTTCTCGTCGTAGCTGGGAGGCAGGTAGACACACAGCCCGCGCGTGTTGTTGAGCTGCGGGCTGTACAGACCATCCAACGTTTCGTAGCGCCCCGGCTGGCTGCCGAACCACGGATACACGGCGTACGAAAAGTTGCCTGCTGATGAAGGAAGGGCGACCAACTCATTAACGCCAACCTGCCAGGTCTCATCAGCTACCAGAAGCTTGAAGGCAAGCGGCCCTGTGGCGTCCCCACTTGACAGCGGCAGCGAGATGGCGAACTCATCAGTGGCCACCGGCGTCAATTCCAGACCCGCGCTCCAGGAGAGGGCCGTAGCATTCCCTCGAATGTACAATCCTTGTCCACCGAGCTGATCCGCGGGATACCACACCGTCACAGTCAGAGTGTTGGTGGGGGCGGCCACCGCACTGGCTGCAAGCGCAGCACAGGCGAGAAAACTCCGCATCACCAACATATTTGGCTGCAAGCCCGGCACTTTAAAAGAGAGTGCCAAGTTGCGACGCAAAGATGACTGCGTCGTCATTTGAGGATCTAGCCACAGATCCTCGCAATTTGTGAAATATCAAAGCCGGAATGCATGCGGACAGATTTGATGGGTAGTCAGCGAATTCTCAGTGCTCGCGAGCACGCAATTCCTGCAGGCCTGACCCTGACCCTCAATTCGAGCAGGCGCTTCCCCTTGAGGAGGTCCTGTTCCTGTAGCTGTTTTCTGTAAGGAGCTGCGGAGGCTGAACTTTGGCCTCCACATTTTGCCGGTGTGCCGTTTCGCGCTGCGCGTGGACAGCACGCCTCTTTCACGCACCGCCCTGCTCTTGTGAGACAAGCAGTGTGCCTGCAACCCGTTCGCAACAGAATGAGCGCCGCCCCCGAGAGCCCGAATTCTGCCGCACCCAGCTCCGCAGCGGCGGTGACTGTGAAGGTGGACGCCCCGAGCGTGTTGCCTGCGGATGGCGTCGCTGCTGGCGCTGCCCCAACCGCTGGTGGTGCCACTCCCACACACGCCAGCACTGACGCGTCGTCGTCTGATCCCACCCCCTCCTCACCGAAAGCCGCCGACGCCAAGGGCAAGAAAGGCCGAGGTGGCCGTGGCAAGCCGAAGGAGGTGCTGCCGCGCGTGCCGTTCCGCCAGCTCTTCCGCTACGCCACCGGCGCCGACATGCTGCTGAACACGATCGCGGCCGTCGCCGCCACCGGAAACGGGTTCATCTTCCCGGGCTTCGCGCTGCTGTTCGGAGATCTGCTCTCCCAGTTCAACACCGTCACTTCCACCGACGAGTTCGTCGCCAAGATCAACCGCTACGCGCTCTGGTTCCTGCTCATCGCGATCGGCGCGGGCGTCACCGCGCTGCTGGAGAACGCGCTGCCCATGATCACGGCGGAGCGCCAGATCCGGCGCGTGCGCGAGGCGTACGTGAACGCGCTGCTGCGCCAAGAGGTCGCCTTCTACGACACCAACAAGGCGGGCGAGCTCGCCTCGCGCATGATCGAGGACACGCTCACCATGTCCGGCGGCATCGCGGAGAAGAGCTTTGCATCCATCCACTACTCGATCACGTTCCTCGGCGGCATCGCCGTCGGCTTCGCGCGCAGCTGGCAGCTGACCCTCGTGATGTTCGGTGCTCTGCCCGTCATCATGGTCGTCATGGCCTTCCTCACTAACTCCGTGCGCAAGGTGCGTGTGCCCGCTGGGCGACTGAGGCGGGTGGCCTGGCCTGTGAAACCGGCGCAGACCGCCGCCTGCGTGGGCCGAGGTTTCACAACGTATCCATGCCCTCACTGCAACGTCTATCTCTCCTTCGCCCTCACTTCGCCCCGCTGCCTCGCCCGCGTGCCTGCTGCAGTTCTCCAGCAACGAGGCGAACGCGTACGCCAAGGCCGGCGACGCCGCCACCGAAGCATTCTCCGCCATCCGCACCGTGGCGGCGTTCGGCGCGGAGGAGCACGAGGTGGAGCGCTACGATAGCCACCTGGCGGTGGCCGAGAAGAACGGCGCGAGCAAGGGCGTGTGGGTGGGCGGCGCCGTGGGCGCCATCTTCGGCTGCATCTTCATCTTTTACGGCCTCTCCTCACTCGTGGCGGGCGTGCTCATCATCCGCGACCGCGACGCCAACCCCGCCTGCTACAACCCCAACACGCCCGGCTGCTTCACGGGCGGTGACGTGGTCGCCACATTGATGGCCGTCCTGATCGGCTCCTTCTCCCTCGGCCAGGTGGGCCCCAACTTCTCCGCCTTCGCGTCCGCGCAGGTGGCGGCGTACAAGCTGTACGCCATCATCGACCGCGTGCCGCCGATCGACGTGCAGTCGCCCGCGGGCGCGAAGCCCTCCCCCGCGTCTCTGGCGGGAGCGATCGAGTTCCGCAACGTGACCTTTGCCTACCCCTCCCGCAAGACGGAGCCCGTGCTGCGCAACTTCAGCCTCGCCATCCGCGGCGGCACGACGGTCGCGCTCGTGGGCGAGTCGGGCTGCGGCAAGAGCACGCTCATGCAGCTCTTCCAGCGCTTCTATGACGTGGACGAGGGGGAGGTGCTCGTGGACGGCATCAACGTCAAGGAGTGGAACCTCGCCCACCTGCGGGAGCGCGTCGGCGTGGTGAGCCAGGAGCCCACCCTCTTCGGCACGAGCGTGGGCGAGAACATCGGCTACGGCAAGCCCGCCAGCGCGGGCCCCGCGACGCAGGCGGAGATCGAGGCCGCCGCCACCGCCGCGAACGCGCACGAGTTCATCTCGCGCCTCCCCGAGGGCTACGGCACCGTGGTCGGCACGTCCGTCGCCAGCACGCAGCTGAGCGGCGGGCAGCGCCAGCGCGTGTGCATCGCGCGCGCGATCCTGCGGGACCCCAAGTACCTGCTGCTGGACGAGGCCACGAGCGCGCTGGACACCAAGTCCGAGCGTCAAGTGGAGGCCGCGCTGGCCAAGCTGCTGTCCCGCGACGCCGTCACGGGCGTGCGTGGGACGCGCACGACACTGCTGATCGCGCACCGCCTGAGCACCGTCACGAACGCCGACCGCATCGTGGTGATGCACCGGGGCGAGGTGATCGAGGACGGCAACCACGTGAGCTTGATGGGGCTGGAGGGCGGCGCGTACCGCCGCCTGCGCGAGCTGCAGGACATGGCCGCCGAGGCTGCCGCCGCGTCGCTGGCGGCCGGCACCGACTTTGCCGGCCCGTCGAGCCCGCGCACGCCCGCGGCCGCCGCTGGCACGGGCGTCGTCGTCCCCGCGCCGGAGCACGTCGGCGTCGCTGTGGCCACCAGCACGGGGGTCGCCACCCCCTCCGCAGGCAGCGCCACTTCCGCCACAGTTATGACCCCCGGGGCGCGCGCGCCCGCGGCGCTCTCGGGTGCCGTGACGGTGCCCGTGGACAGTGATCCTACACCAGCGGCACCCGCTGCACCCACCGCGGCTGATGGTCTGACCATCCAGCGTGCGCCCAGCATTCGCACTGACGCCGCGGCGCTCAGCAAGGGCACGGTCGCTGCTGCCGCTGCGCCGGCCACTGCGGCGGACGCCGCGAAGGGCGGCAAGTCCGCTGCTGCCAAGCCCGCTGCCGGGGCGCCTGCGGCGCCGAAGGAGGACAAGGAGTGGGAGCGCGAGAAGGCCAAGCTGCCGCCGGTTAAGATGAGCCGCGTGTGGGCGCTGCAGGCGCCCGAGTGGGCGTACCTCGCGATCGGCCTGCTGGGCGCGACGCTGTCCGGCATCACGCAGCCCGTCTTCGCCATCATCTGGAGCAACATGATTGCCTTCTTCTTCGGGCCCAACGAGCAGCTGAAGGACAACACGCGCATGTACGTGCTCTGGTTCTTCCTGCTCGGCATCGCGCAGGTGGTAGTGACCATCATGCGCATCGGCGGCTTCGTGTACGCGGGCGAGAAGCTCACGCGCCGCCTGCGGGCGATGGCGTACCGCGCCATCCTGCGCCAGGAGATCGGCTTCTTCGAGGAGAAGGGCAACAGCGTGGGGCGCCTGTCCACGCGCCTGCAGGCGGACGCCGCGGAGGTCAAGGGCGCGACGGGCGAGGGCCTGAGCCTGGTGTTCCAGGCCGGCGCAGCCGTGATTGCCGGCATCGTCATCGCCTTCCAGGCCAACTGGCGCCTCGCCCTCGTCGTGGTGGCGATCATGCCCTTCATGGTGCTCGCTAGCCTCGTGCAGGGCGCGGCGTTCAAGGGGTACAACCACGGCGCCGCGAAGGCGCTGGAGGAGTCCGGCCACATCGCCGTAGAGAGCACCGCCGCCATCAAGACCGTCACCGCCTTCAACCTGCAGCCGCAGCTGCTGCAGGCGTTCTCGCGCTCCCTCGAGGTGCCCATGCGCGCCGGCTTCGGCAAGGCGTACAGCGTCGGCCTCGGCCAGCTCTTCCAGGGCTTCATGATGGTGCGTGGGGACGCGGGTACGCCGCTGCTGCGGCTGTTTACTTTCGCGGCTGCGTGCGGTGGCGTTTTGTTGTCGCAGGGGCCGTGGGCCGCGCAGGTGCACTATGCATGCTGCCCTGCGGCCGGCTGTTTCTGCTCGCCGCACGTGCTGTGTCGCCCGCACCGCCTGGTCCGCGCGCACTGTCTCCGCCGTTGTCACACCTCTGCGCTTCGTCTCCTGTCCGCGTCCGCGCACCTCCCCTCCCTCCCCCTGCAGTTCTCTGCCTACGCCCTCGCCTTCTACGCCGGCGGACAGTTCATCGCCAAGGACTGGTGCACCTTCCCGGAGCTCATGCGCGTATACCTCGGTACGTGAGGGCGCGTTCTCGGCCTGCACTGCTGTATTAATCCCCCGTAGACCCTGAGGCAGTGCGAGTGTGCGCAGGATGGGGGCTGCTCGGCGCCTGCATCGCGGCCGCCAAGGTCAACATATGATGGGACTGCGCCGGCATTCTGCTCCTTTCGGCTGTGCACTCATGCCCCCTGCCTCTTCGCCCTCGTTCGCTTGTGCAGCCGTCACGATGTCAGCACAAGCGGCCGGCAACGGTGAGAACACACGCGCACACGCGTGGCAGCGGGCTTGGGCTTTGTTAGACTACAAATGTGGAGCCGCCGGCAGTTTGGTTTCGTGTGGCCTGATTCGTTCCTGAAGAAGCGCTCGTCTCGAACCTCGACTGCTGTGCGCCCACGTCTCGCGTCCCTCACTGTGGTTGCAGCCATCAACTGGGGCCCCTCCATGGACAAGGCGGAGCGCGCGACACGCTCCGTGTTTGCGCTGCTGGACCGCAAGAGCGCCGTGGACCCCATGACTAAGGAGGGCGTAGCCCTGCCTGCCGGCCAGCGCGTGGCAGGGCTTGTGGAGCTCAAGAACGTGACCTTCGCGTACCCCACGCGCCCCGACACGCCCGCCATCCAGAACCTGAGCCTCACGATCCGCCCCGGGCAGAAGGTCGCACTCGTCGGTGCGTTTTCGCATGCTGCTGCTGCCCGCCGTGCAGCTCGCCCTGCAGCGAGCAGCCTGCAGCTCGAAATACCTCGCCTCGACGCTGCATGCTCAGTCGCGGCAGCCACCGCAGCCGCCGCCTTCGCCGTCTGCAATGTTTTTCGACACCTACCGTCTCGCTCGTCTCCCCCCGCGGCACCCCGTTGCAGGCCCCTCCGGCAGTGGCAAGAGCACCGTCATCCAGCTGCTGGAGCGCTTCTACCTGCCGAGCCAGGGCCAGATCCTGCTGGACAACCGCCCCATCGAGGGGTACAACGTCTCCTGGCTGCGCACCCAGTTCGGCCTCATCCAACAGGTGCGTGCCGCCGCCGTGCGCCGCCTTGCTCCCTGGCTGTTGGGCGGCTCCTTGCCCTCCTGCCTTGTTCCCTGGCTGTTGGGCGGCCCCTTGCTCTGTCATTCGTGTTGCGCCCTCGGTCTCGGCTGCAGCAGTTGTTTCTGACGCCGCCTGTGCGGTATGGTGCTGGACTTCCTCCCGTCTCCACGTGCCCCGCTCTCCGATGACCCCCTTTCTTTGCTCGCCGCAGGAGCCCTCCCTCTTCGCCGACTCCGTGCGCTACAACATCGAGTACGGCCAAGTGGGCGGCAAGCCCGCGTGGGACAAGGGCGCGCCGCTGGAGCCGCCGAAGGATTACATGCCGGCTGCAGACCAGCTGGACGCCCCGCCCGCCATCGTCGCCGCCGCGGAGGGCGCGAACGCCGCCTCCTTCGTCAACGCGTCCAAGTACCGCTACGCCACGCACTGCGGCACGCGCGGCAATCAGCAGCTGAGCGGCGGCCAGCGCCAGCGCCTGTGCATCGCTCGTGTGATGCTGCGCAACCCGCCCATCGCCTTCGCCGACGAGGCGACCAGCGCGCTGGACACCAGCTCCGAGCGTATCGTGCAGGCCGCGATCGATCGCATGCTGCGCGCCGACGTCGTCGCTGGCGGT
>Ga0208629_100741_pt1 | contig 14665 bp, 4 predicted proteins | sample LakWasMet19_HOW5_2_FD_183865 | JGI IMG/M metagenome (GOLD analysis project Ga0208629, IMG submission 183865) | Freshwater sediment methanotrophic microbial communities from Lake Washington under simulated oxygen tension - Sediment Metagenome... | ecosystem: Environmental > Aquatic > Freshwater >...
AGCAGCGGCTTTGGCGGCGCCAGCGCGAGGCGCGGCAGCGATGCCAGCAGCGTGGCGGCCGTGCTCGCCCCCGCTCCCGCTGCTCCGCCCGCTGCGCCCTCCTCCTCCTCCTCCTCCTCCTCCTCCTTCCTCGGTCGCTCCATCATGCGCCTCTTTGGCGGCGGCGGGGGAGGCGGTGCCAGTGGTGGCAGGCCGCCCGCTGCTGCCTCCTCCGCCGGCGCCGGGAGCCAGCTGGCTGGCCACCCCGCCCCGGCTGCAACTCGAGGCGCGAGGCCGGCAGCCGTTGGGAACGCGTCCCCTGGCCTCTCTGGCGCTGCAGGGCCCACAGGCAGCGCGTTGGCCCCTGCGGCAACCGCGGCGCTGGGAGGGGGGTCCTCCCTCGCCGCCGCGGCTCCCTCCGCCGGCCCCTCCGCGTATGCGCTGGCGCTGCTGGAGTCCCGCTATCTGTCCCTCTTCGGTCAGCTGGACCTCACCAAAGGCTTCTTTTTCTCGCACAGCTACGACCTGACCGCACCGCTGCAGCGACAGACGGTTCTCACGGTGGTGGCACAGCCGGTGACTGCGGTGCTGCAGGGGGAGCAGGGCGGCAGCGTCAGCGAGGGCGCGGCCCAGGTGTCGCCGCATGCCTCGTGCACTGCGGGTGCATCGCATGAAGATCCCGCGGCCACCGCCCCTTCTGCCGCTGACGGGGCCTCCTCCCCCGACCACAGCGGGGACATGTATGCCTGGAACGGCTTCCTCACGGACCCGCTCGCGGAGGCTGGCGTGGACGTGCTTGCCTGGTGCCCCCGCCTCATCCACGGCTTCTTCTCTCAGGTCACCGTCTCTATCTTCGGACGCACCCTGCTCATGACGCTGCTGGCCCGCCGCAGCAACCGCTTCGCCGGCACCCGCTTCCTGAAGCGTGGGTGCAACGAGGAGGGCTGGGTGGGCAACGAGGTGGAGACAGAGCAGATCGCAGACGCGGGGGGCGGGCAGCTGTCCTCCTTCGTGCAGCTCCGCGGCAGCATCCCCGTGTACTGGATGCAGCGCACCAACCTCACGGTGCCCAAGCCCCCCATCGTTCTCTCCCCGCCAGACCTCTACTACGCCCCTGCGCGCAGGCACTTTGCGCGGCTGCTGGGGCGGTACGGCGGCCCCCTGTGCGTGCTGAACCTCGTCAAGAAGAAGGAGCGAAACCCGCGGGAGGGGCCCGTGGGGCGGGAGTTCTCTCGCGCCGTGGCCGCTGTCAACGCCTCGCTGCCGCCCTCTGCACGCCTGCAGTACGTCTGGTACGACTACAGCGCCATCGTGAAGGGCAAGCAGCGGCACAAGGTGCTGGCAGCGCTGCGGGATGCGGGCCGCTGGGTCGCGGCCAACACCGGATTCTTCTGCACGGCTGCCCTGCCCGGCCCGCTGCTCGCAGCTCGGCTCGCCGCGGCCACAGGCGCTGTGCCAGAGGCCTTGCGCCAGCGGCTGATGGGAATGCCGGCCGAGCCGGGCAGGGGGCCAGCGGGCCGAGACGGTGAGAGCGGGGCCGGCGACACGGGTTCAGACGAGTGCCCGCTGAGCGCGAGGGATGCGGTGGCCGCGGCCATGGCCTGCCTCGTCGAGGAGGGGGCCCACGCGGCCGAGCTGCTCGCTCAGGGCGTGCCTGTGCCGGTCGCTGCTGCGGTCGCAGTGGCCCTCGCCAACCAGCTATCCCGCTCCCCCGCTGCGCTGCGGGCTCCACAGACCCCGTTGCGTGGCCGGCAATCACAGCTTGAGGCCTCGACAGGGCGCAGCGGTGGCACGTGGGTGCAGGTGCCGCCGAGCTTCTGGGGCGGTGGCGGGCGTGGCCAGAGGGGCGGCTCCTCTGCCTCGTCTCTTTCGTGTGACTGGCAGGACAGCGGCATGCAGGGCTCGAAGCCCGCTTGCCTCTCCTCCGCACTGGTGACTGGCGCTGGTCACGGGAGCAGAGCTGCCGCTTCCCCTGCCTCGCTGCCCGCTCTGCTGCTGGCCCACTACCTCACGCCGTGGCCTGCAGCCGCAGGGGCTGGCCGGGCGGGGGATGCGAGCGACAGCGCTGCCTCTCTTCGTGTCTCGCAGGCGCTCTCTGTGACCGCGCCCTCCCCTGTCTCGGTGCTGCTGTCGCCCCCCTCCCCGCAGCCGGGCCCCGCATCGCTGCTGCTCGGCAGCTCCAGCGCGGGGACTGCTGGCAGCTGGTCGCTCGTGGCCGCGCGGGCTGCCCGGTACGTGGGCCCCTTCACCCGCTGCCTGCACGCGCGCCCGGGTGCGGAGGCGCAGCTTGCCACCTTCGCCTGCGCTGACGGGGGTATCACTGGCTGCCTGCCCCCCCTCGCCTCCTCCAGCGTAGCTGCAGCCCTCTTTCTCGGCAGCGGGTACGCTGTCGCTGCGGCCACAGGGGTGTGGGGACCGGGCGGGCACCTGGGCGACCCAGCGGGCAGTGAGGCAGCGAACCCGTGGTTCCAGCAGGGGGAGCCTGGGCGGGGCACGCAGCAGGTGCAGCAGTCCTGGGAGGCGGCGCAGCTGCCGCAACCCCTTGAGCCTCGCTCCCGCCTGGCCAGCAGCTCGGGTGCGGACACCGGCGTGGGACAGCTACTGCCTACCCTCGACGCTGCGGCGTCTGCGGCCCTGCTTGCCTCCCCGGCAGCGCATGCCGCCGTCGCAGGGCCGCTGTCCGCTTCTCTGCCGCACGCAGCGGACGTGCCCTCCGGCGCCCCCGCGAGGCACGCTCAGGCCACCGCTGCCCCCTCCACCTCTGGCTCTGGCTCTGGCGCCACAGGCGGCGATGGGGCGGGCAGCGGGCTGCTGGCGTATCGGCAGCATGCGGCAGGGCTCGCCGCATCGAACCACGGCTTCACTGCTTCCGCTTACGGGGCGCCATACAGCGGCACCGGCGGCTACGGCTGGAACGCAGGCGGCAGCGGCAGCAGCGGCGCCGGGTCGTTCGGCCACGGGTACAGGCAGCTTGCTGCTGCCTCAGCCCTCGTCGCCTCCTCCCTCGCTGTGGCTGATGCGTACGCCTCCCTCTGGCCCTCCCCCGCTGCGCAGAGGGCGCCAGGGCACGCCCCCTCCGCTTCCTCCACCAGCATCCTGCGGGGGCTGTCTGCAGGGCAGGGTGCGGCCGCGGCAGGTGCGGGTGCGGGGGCTGCAGCACCCCTCTCCCTCTCGTGCCTGGGCGCCTCTCACAGCGTGGACGCCTGGTCGCTGCCGTACTTCACGGCCTACGCGAGGGCTGCGCAGCACCCTGCCGTGCTGCTGCTGGATGGCTGCGACCTCACGCAGCTGCGCGCAGAGTGCCCCGCGGCTGTGCACGGCTGGAAGCACACCCCTGCCCTCTCCTCCGCAGCGTGGCCCGCCGGCGCGAGCGCGGGCGCCTTCCCCGGCAGCGGCGGCTCCGGTGCTGGCGCTGGCGTGCTCGCGGGTGGGGGCGGCGGCACGTCCGGGGTCGCTTGGCTGCGTGTGGCGTGGACAGCTGCCTCTGCGCTGGACCTGGAGCGACAGGCCCTCAGCCGCACTGTGACACAGGTGGCGGCTGCGGTGGCAGGCGCGGCCGACGCTGCTGGCAGCGCTGGCAGCGCCTCCAGTGCGTCTGGCCGTCTGGTGCTGGCCTCTCAGTACGGCGAGGTGGCCTCTCTCCTGTCGCAGGCGCGGCACGCAGCACAGCAGGAGCAGGGAGCGCACCCGGGACTGCCAGCCGCAGCGCCCCACCTCCTGCACCCCCGCTTGCGCCGCCTCCTGTCTGAGGGGGCGCAGCTGGAGCTGCTGGTGGCGCAGGGGTGGGCCGCGGGGGAGCCTGCGCGGCGCCAGCGGGCCCGCCTTATGCTGCGCCAGCTGAGGGCTGCCCGGCAGGCGCCTGCGCGTTCTCGCCAGGGCAGCGAGGCGCGGCCAGGGTTAGGGCACGCGGCTGCACCAGCAGCTGGCGTCGACTCGACTCCTGCTGCTGCTGCCCGTGCCCCCGCCTCCCCTGTGGCAGCTGCACCCCCTGGGCAGGCTGCCCCAGGGGGCGCCTCCTCCGTCCTCTCCTCGCCTGCGCCCGGACACCTGCTCACGGCCTCAGTCCGGAGCGTGGGCGGGCCCTCACAGCAGCAGCAGCAGCCCAGCGCTGCGGCGGAGGGCACTGCCTTCACCTCTCCCAGCCACCTCCCTGCCAGTCCCCAGAACCCGCTGGCAAGCCGCTCGCACCTGCTGACGCACAGCGCCGCCCCCTCCATGACCAGCCTGCTGCCGCCGCCTGCAGCCTTCGCTGCTCCGGGCCCGCTCGCGGCGGCTGGGGCTGGCCGCGCAGCGGCGGGTGTCGCCGGGGCCTCCGCACCCGCTGGCACCCTTAGCGCCGCTGCCGCGGGCTCGCTTGGAGGCGCAGCCTCGACGCTCATCGCGTCCACTGCGGCGTCCGCAGCCGCTGCCAGTGGGTACAACGCATTCCTGCACTGCAGGGACGGCGCAGCGGCCGCCGAGGCTGCCGGCGCAGTGGCTGCGGTCGTTGCGGCCACCGCTACGCAGGACAGCAGGCAGGACTCTCACGCCAGGTCTGCCGCGGGCGGTGCATCTGGCGGCGCCTCCTCTGCCTACCCCGCGGGCGGCTCAGAGCAGCGCAGCGGCCTCGCAGTCCGCATTCGCGAGTATGCCTCTGTGGGGGCGGGGGTCAGGTACAACGCTGCTGCAGGCGGCGAGGGCGCGGAAGGGTCGGGCAGCGATGCCTTGCAGCATAGCCACGTGAGGAGCGGGGCGGCGCAGGAGCAGGCCGCCCTGCCGGTGCTGTTGCTGGATCCGCTAGGGGAGGCGGCGGCTGCTGCTGCTGCTGTTGCCACGGAGGCAGTTGAGGCGGCACAAGTCACGGCTCTGGTGACCGCCTCTCCAGCAGCCCCCGGGGTGTCTGGGGCTGGCTCCTCTCTGTCTGCCTTCACGGTCCCCCTGCCCGCCCCCTCCTCGCACTCGCTGCTCGCCTGGCCAGAGTACCTGCACGTTAACCTGCTCGGCAGCAGGCAGGGCTACCGCTACGTGTCCACAGGGCTGGGCAGAGCCGAGGCAGGGGACACCGCCCTTCAGTCGCTGCTGCTGCCGCAGCTGGCCGATGCGGCGGCTCCCGAGGCAGCCTGCAGCGCCGCTGCGGGGCCGTGGTGGCTGGGAAGCCCCTTGGCTGCGGGGGCGGGGGCTGCGCCGTCTCGCTGCGTGACAGTGCCGGTGCCCGTGCCGGTGGGGGCTGCTGGCAGCGCGTCAGGCGGCCCAGAGGGGCGCCACACCTCCCTGCTGCCCGGCAGCCAGGCCGCGGGCGAGGCGGGCGCAGTCACAGTGGGCACACTGCGCGTGGCAGCGGACGCGGACAGGCTAGGCCGCTGGCTGGGCCTGCCTGCCTTCGCCCCGCTCTACCAGGCGGGCACCGTGCGCACCAACTGCATCGACTGCATGGACCGCACCAACATCGGGCAGGTGTGCGTCGGGGTGCACGTGTTCGGGCTACAGCTCTTCGCCATGGGCCTGTCGGACAGCGAGACGCTGGATCCGCAGGGCGCGCTGGTGAGCGAGCTCATGGGGCAGTACGACGCCATGGGCGATGCGATCGCCATGCAGTACGGCGGTAGCGAGGCCAACAAGAAGCTCACGGCAGCGGAGCACGCGGAGGGGCTGCGGGTGGGCGCGGCGATGGGGCTCACCGTCGGGGCGGGCGCGGACGCAGACAGGGAGCTCGTCTCAGCGGTCGCACGGACATCAGCTGCGGCGAAGGCGGCAAGCAAGGGCGCCGCAAGCTTCCACGGAAGCGCTGGCGTCGCAGCGGCTGGTGCGGGTGGCGCCCCCGGCTCCGGTGCCGCGGGCAGCGGCAGCGCCGCGGGCAGCGGCAGCGGACTCGGGGCCGCCTTCAGTTGGGTGACTGGCATGATCAAGGGCGGAGGGGGCGGCAAGGAGGGCGAGGCAGGCAGCGCGCTCGCTGTCCCTGGCGCCGGTCTGGCCGTTGTGCCTGGGGGCGTGGGCGGCAGCGACCCTGACGCGCTGCTGCTCGCCTCTGCCTCTGCCTCAGCCTCTGCCGGGGGCGGGGTTGCGTCTGGCAGCAAGGTGTCCCGTCTGGGCGGCAACAGCGCCACTGAGCTCATGTCATCGCTGCAGCGCTACTACGCCAACTCCTTCACGGACCACCTGAAGCAGGCGGCGATGAACCTCTTCCTCGGCACCTTCAGGCCGCGCCACGCCATCACCGCCCTCGCCTGCGACGTGCCCTTGTGGGAGCTGGAGAGCGATCAGTACCTCCACAACGCGAGTCAGCTGGCGTCGGTGCTGGCTCCTGCCGCCTCCGCGCTGCAGCAGCTGACCAGGGGCGGCAGCAGGGCGGAGGAGACAACGGCTGGCATGCCGCCTGTACAGTCCCTGTCCCCCTCCGCAGCCGACCCCGACGACGCAGGCCGCAGGGGAGTGCTCGCTGCTGGCGAGGAGGCAGGCGCGCCCCCACCCTCCGGTGGCCTGTCGCTCGCTGGCTACTCTGCCGACGCCTCCTGCGGCCTCGACACCGCCCCAGACGGCGACTGCGTCGCCGCTGACTGGTCGCGGGCGCTGGCTGCCCTGCAGCGCTTCCGCCAGCACGGCTTGCCCCGCGTTGAGCTGGTACTGCCTGTGGGGCTCGCGGCAGGCAGCGGCGTCGCGGGCCAGCGCAGCCTGGCGGCTCTCCTTCAGAGCGGCGGCCCGGGCCAGGCTGCCCTGGCACGAGTTCTGCTTGCCGCAGCTGCTGCGCCTGCCTGGCGCATCGACGCAGGCACGCAGGCTCGCGTCGCAGCGGCAGGGACGGCTGCGGCGCGGGTTTACGCGGCTGCCGTGCAGGATCCGCGCCTCACCGCGGGGGCATCGCGGCCCCTCACCGCCTTCACCTTCGGCCTGGAGGGGGCTACAGCTGCGCCTGGCGTGGTCGCGGGGCTCTCTCGCGACCCTTTCCCCCCGCTGCTGCCCGGGAGCGGCCCCCTGGAGCTGCGGGCGGGCGCGGCTGGGCCCCCCCTTGCCCGCGCAGGCCACCTGCGGCTGGTTGCGGTGCCTGCGGACACTGTTGCTGCTGCCTCTCGCTTCCGCGCTCAGGAGGTGCAGTCGAAAGCGCTGGCGGCGCTGCGACAGAAGCAGCTGCTGGCGCGATCGGCCAGCGCCGCCGCCTCCGCTGCTGCTGTCGCAGCGCCCCAGGGGCGAGGCACCTTCCCGCGGCCGCTGTCCTCGCAGCCGCGTCTCGGCGCAGCGCCAGGCTCACTCGTCTCTGCGCAGGGCAGTGCGGGCTCGGAAGTTGCGTCTGCGGCTGCTTTTGATCCCTCGCACCAGGCCTCCCCAGCCTCTGCCACTGGGCGGCAGGGTGGGCTCTCTGCCGATTCGTCGGCTGCCGCTGCTGCCGCGGCGCCCTCCTCTGCTGACCCCTCCTCCCTCTCCCGCAGGGGCATGGAGCGAGGCATGTCCCCCTTCGCCTCCCCTCTCCCTGCGTCCCACCCGCTGGCGCGCCCCTCACCTGGTCTGCCCCTGCCTCCCGTCAGCCAGGCGCTACGTGCCCTCTCCATGCGGGAGCCCCTCTCAGCCCTCCCTCCAGCGGAAGCGCCCGCCCCCGTTCCGTCAGAGGCCGCTCAGCCGGACGGACCCGCTGCAGCGCAGGAGCGGCCGGCCCCCAGAGCGCTGGGTAGAGCCGCGGAATCCGACGTGCAGCATGTCGCGGGCGCCGGCGCGGCTGCTCTGCATAGTGCACACGCCCCGTCAGAGGGACAGCGGCAGCGGCCGCAGGTAGCGCTGCCCTCGCAGGAAGTCGCCTGGTCCGACGCAGAGCAGGGCGGGGCTGTGCATGCGGATGACAAAGACGATGCAGCAGGCGGGTCCGATGAGGGCGAGGAGGATGAGGAGGATGAGGACGAGGATGACGACCCAGCGGGCCAGTCCCTGTTCGCAGATGTGCTGCCGCCGGCGCCTCGACGCAACGCCTCCAAGCCCCCATCGCAGGCCTCCATGGCTGACTGGACCGTCTCGCTGGCCAGCGGCAGCAACATCAGGCGGCTTGCCCTCGAAGGGGCGGCAAGCCAGAGCCAGCACGCGCGCGCTCGCCGTGGCCTCGCGGCCGCGCCCTTGGCTGTCACCATCAAGCTGTCGTCTGCCCTTGCCAAGGCCGCCCGAGGCATTCGCAGCACTGTGAGCAAGGCAGCGCACCAGGCAGCCTCCGCTGCAGCGGGCAGCGGCCGCGGCCAGCAGCCGCCCCCTCACCAGCAGCAGCAGCAGCCCGAGGCAGGGGCGCTGTCCCCGCTCTCCGCCTCCCGCCCTGTCGTCGACTCGCTCCTGACCATGACCCGGGACCCAGGCGCTGCAGCAGCCACAGCCCTCGACTCTGTTGACGACCTCAGCGGCAGGCCCTCGCAGCTGACGTCCTTGCCATCGCAGCGGGGCTTCGCCCTCTCCAGTCCCCAGGCCTCGCCTGCGCCCGAGGCGACGCGGCAGCCAGCCTTCAAGCCCAACCCGCGCACCGCCCGCAAGCCGCTGAAGCCTGTGCGCGTGGATACGCTGCAGTACCCGGGCAGCAGCAACCCCTTCAGGATACAGGGGCTGGCGCAGCCGCAGCAGGCAGCTCGCGCGACCCCCGCTGGCGCTCTCTATTCGGCGTATCCCGGGCCCGACCACCCAGACCGCGCCCTGTACGAGAGCTACTGCTCCCTCGCCCCCGCCGCAGGCATGGTGTCAGCGCTGCTTCCGACAGATGCCGGGATGGAGGGGGCGGCGGAGTGGCTGCAGGAGGGGGGCTCCGCGAGTCTTCTGCTGCAGCAGGTGGGGCGCGCCCACCTCACAGCGCTCCTCTCATCGCAGGCGGCGCAGCACGGCGGCAGCGGCTCCCGCATGCATGCGTACACGTCGGAGTCGCAGATCTCCCTGTTCAGGGCGTGCGTGTCGGGCCATCGGGTGGCCTGCCCTGACTTGGACAAGGCGGGGCAGAGCGCAGCAGCGCAGCCACCTGCCGCTTCATCTGCTGCGCCGTCGGGGTCTTCCACCCCTACAGCTGGCGTCACAGGGAGCGTGCCATCGTCGGCGTATGCCACAGAGCTTCAGCAGTGCGCCTCCTGGCAGCGCAGCTGGCTCGCGAGCGGCACTGTTGCGGAGGGGCCTCTCGCAGGAATCCCCTCCGCGACCCTGGGCTCAGCGTTGCTGCGCCGCTTGCAGGTGCCCACAGGGTCCATAGCGTCACAAGCTGCTACCGCCCGAGGCGCCTCGTCTCTCGCCAGCGAGTGGGGCCTGCATCACATGTACGTGCAGGCCTCCGCTTCCCACGCGGGGGCATACGTGGGGGCTGCCTCAGGGGGCGCAGGGGGCGGAGGTAGCGGTGGCGCTGCGTCGTCGCTGTCCGTGACACTGCAAGGCATCGGCAACGCAGCAGTGGAGCCTGTGGGCTGCCTGCTGCTGGGCGCAGCATCGACCAACATCCGAGCTGCCGCCTCTGCGGCAGCGCTGGAGCTATAACGCTTCCCCAAGCCGTTGGAGGATCCGACCCAGCATTCAACACGGCGGTCAAGCCGTTTCGATACTTTCGGCGTGGCTAAATGCGTCGACGAATGTGCAGACATGCGAAAACCCGAGCGAGATCCCAATCACCTCTGGTGGCCATCGAAGGATCCGGACATGGTGCCGGGTCTCGGCTGGGCAGCTGCGCATGCGTGCACTCTGACGTGCACGTGAGTCGACGTACGTGTCGACACGCGTGCAAAACTTGACATCGCAATTGATGATGGTCGACACACATTAACGCCAATGGCATACTGCGCAGGGACAAGGGGTTAACGTCAATCGGTCGATGTTGTCAACGTTCTGATGATAATCGGCAATCGGGGCGTCATCGCGTCGACGTCGATCGACCCATGTGCAGGCGCCTGAAAGCGCGTTCAAGCGCGGGCAAACACATATCGCATAGTTGCACAGCGCCCTGCAACCCGTATTCGTGTCGACGCCGGCGGGCCTCAGGTGCTCTGCTGCACCCCGTATTCCGTGCGATACGCCTGCACCCGTGCAAGCATGTCCTCAAGAGTTGGTTCGTCGCTGCCACCGGCGGCTGTGGCTGACGGTGCAAGCACCCCATCGGAGGCGCTCGCAAGGCCAGGTAGCTTCTTGCCCGCGACAGCTGCCTCCTGCAGGTAGGCAATCAAGTCGCCCAGAGACGCCACCGCCAGCACTGGAATGCCGAAGGTTGCCTCGACCTGTTGCACCGCAGAGAGGGACGGGGCACCGGGGTCCGCCGCTGTCGCAACCTCCTGTCTGTCCAACCCCACTACTACACCCACAGGGGTGCCCCCTGCGCCCTTGATGATGTCAATGGCTTCCCCGATGGCGGTGCCTGCGGTGATGACATCGTCAACGATGAGGACACGCCGCCCAGCCACGGGCGCGCCCACCAGCAGCCCTCCCTCCCCGTGGTCTTTCGCCTCCTTACGGTTGTAAGCAACGGGGATGTCCACGGCCTCCTCCGAAGGCAGAGACGCCAAGGCGGCTGCGGCGATGGTAGCGAGGGGAATGCCCTTGTATGCAGGGCCGAAGAGCAAATCAAAGGCCAGGCCCGATCCCTGGATGGCAGCAGCGTACGACTCCCCAAGCACGCGCAGCGCCCTGCCGCTGCAGAGAGCCCCCGCGTTGAAAAAGTAGGGGCTTGTCCGCCCTGACTTGAGGGTGAATGATCCGAAGCGCAAAGCTCCGCAGGCGGCAGCGATGTCAAGAAAGGCTCGCTGGTGAGCGCGCAACGCGGTAGGAACCTCGCTGTCCAGGCCTGCGATAGACGCAGCAGGCTCACATCCAGAAGCAGCCGCCACGGTTGACGTTGCGCCAGCACCGGCTTCCGCTGCCCCGCCCGTGGCAGTCGCGCGCTTCCGTGCGGCGTTGATGTCATCCCGGAGCTGCCGTGCCGCAGCGGGCACATCGGCTGCCCGGGACAGGCCTCGGGAGACAGGAAACAGGACGCCCGTTCCATCGGACCGCACGCCCGCAGCGACGGCTGCTGCGAGGTCGCCACCCTGGGCGCCCAGGCCAGGCGCCAAGATCCAGACGTCGGGAGCGATGGAGCGGACAGATCGCAACGCCTCCACATCTGTGGCGCCAACAACAAGCCCGACGTTGTCGCGGGCCCCCCACTCGTGTGTAGAGGCCGCAAGGGCGGCCACGTGCTCAAAAAGCCGTCTTGGTGCACTAGCCGGGAACCGCCCTGGCACGGCCACACTGAGCGCCTGCAGCTCCGCGGATCCCGGATTCGACGTCTTGCACAGAATCCAGGCGGCCTTGAATGGGTTCTTCGTGAACGGTAGAATGCTGTCTGCGCCCATGTAAGGGTTGATCGTTACGCTGCCAGCGCCGTAGTGCCAGAAGGCCGTCTCGGCATACGCCTCAGCCGTCGTGCTGATGTCGCCCCGCTTAGCGTCGAGGACGACCGGAACGGATTTCGGAATGTAGTTGATCACGCGCTTCAACGCAAGACTGCCCGCCGCACCGAAAACCTCGAAAAATGCAGCATTAGGTTTGTACGCTGCTGCAAAATCCAGGGTCGCGTCAATGAGCCGTTTGCAGAAGGCCTCCGCGCCCTCGGCAGACACATCCGACCCGAGATCTGTGGCGTGTGGGTCTAAACCAACGCACAACAAAGAGTCAACGGCCGCAACCCGAGCCGCCAGCGTGTCAAAGAAGCTTCCTGGGAGGACTGGCATTGTTTATAGCTTTGCGAACTGCAATGTTCTGTGGAGTGGCGCAGCGACTGCGAGCTGCGTTGCAGCACGAAACGGAAAAAGCCAGCAGACCATGGGAGCACAACCGATTGCTTGGGACCCGCTTTCACCAGCGGCAATCGGCGACGGGGCCTCCGGCGACATGCCACAAAAACTCTGTCACGACGTCTGCCTCGATTCTTCAAGAAAAATCCACGCTCAACTGCGGGATGCAGCTGGGTTTTCAGCACGGCCACGCGAGCAAGGATTTGCGTGCAAACCGTTCCTGACAAGATGTCGTCCACCGAGACTGCCGCCGCTGCGGCACCCGCAGCAGACGCTTCCGCGGCCGCTGGAGCTGGTGCTGCCGATTTGAACCCCGCAGTCCAGCCACAGTACACTCCAGATGGTCTCATTGTGATTGGCTGCGAGGACATGCCGGCCGGCACACCCATCGTGAAAGGGTAAGCGTCTAGTTTTCGCAGACTCCGCCAGATCCTGTGCCTGGGGATTCGTGGGGGCGAGAGTCACTTGCCTCTGCTGGTCTCCAAGATGCAGATATGAGTTTGACAAGGGTGTCGATTTTGATGGATTGATGGCTTCCTTCCGAACGATGGGCTTCCAGGCCACGAATGTCGCCTTGGCCGCGGACGAGATCGAGAAGATGGTGCGTTCGCGCTCTCCCGTGCCGCGTGCGAACCTCGTTCCTCCCAGCCGGCGCGTGTGTTCGATCACACTGCAACAAATGTCACTCTCTTCTCACCCCTGCAGCTGAAGTGGCGGTTAAGTGACGAGGAGATCAAGCCGAGCGAGTCGGAGGAGTGGAAGGACCCCGCAGTTCGCGCGGGCCACAAGTGCACGATTTGGCTGGCATTCACCAGCAACATGATTTCGTCAGGGCAGCGTGAGATCATCCACTATCTGGCGAAGCACCGCATGGTCTCCGCCATCGTCACGACCGCAGGCGCGGTGGAGGAGGATGTCATGAAGACGTTGCGGCCGCACTACATCGGCGACTTCGAGAAGCACCCCGGCGCCTCCCTGCGCATGCGGGGGATCAACCGCACGGGCAACCTGCTGGTGCCGAACCTGAACTACGTGGCGCTCGAGGAGTGGTTCATCCCCGTGCTGAACCGCATGCACGACGAGCAGGACGACCGCAAGCGCAAGCCGCGCCAGATCTGGTCTCCCAGCAAGATCATCCAGCGCATGGGCGAAGAGATGAAGGACGAGACGTCCGTCTGGTACTGGACGGCGCGCAACAACATCCCCGTCTTCTGTCCGTCCCTCACCGACGGCGCCATCGGCGACATGCTGTTTTACCACAGCTACGAGCGCGAGGGCTTCATCGTGGACATCGCTCAGGACGTGAGGCGCATCAACAACATCGCGCGGCGCGCCAAGCGCAGCGGCATGATCATTCTGGGCGGCGGCGTGGTCAAGCACCACACCTGCAACGCCAACCTGATGCGCAATGGCGCCGACTACGCGGTCTTCATCAACACGGGCCACGAGTACGACGGCTCTGATACCGGGGCCCGCCCGGACGAGGCCGTGTCCTGGGGCAAGATCAAAATGACGGCCACGCCCGTCAAGATCTACGCTGAAGCAACGCTTGTGTTCCCACTGCTGGTGGCACAGACGTTCGCGAAGCACCACGCTGCAGCCCGGGCGAAGGCGATCGCGGACGGCAAGGACGGCTCCGCTCTCGAGGCGTTCGCCGCCCCCGCCGAGCGCGCGGATGACCCCGAGTAGACATCGAACCCGTGCACATGCATGCGGCTGCGCTGAAAGTGACCGGCATCCGACGCGCAAGGCTGCATTGCGATCGCGCCTCGGCCTAGTGCCGACGCCCTGAGTTGCATTCGGGAGCATGAACCGGTCGACAGTGGTAGGACTCGATCGCATTGTGCGAGTTTATCAAGGAACAATGCATGTGGCTGCGCATGCATACGCGCTTCGACGAATTCTGACGATTGCGTTGAGTTCAAGACTCCGAAGATTCCATCTCCACACACACATATGCACGCACAACCCACCCCTCCCAATCCCGCGGCACACCCGGCTGTCTCGCGTGACGTCGCCGATACCACTCACGGGCGGCGCGACCCCACACATCCACCACGCGGCGTGCGTGGCATGGGGGTCGGCCGTGATGCCGCCCCCGGCCCCGTGGCAGCCTCCTGCGCTAAACACCTGCGCCTGTTTAGCGCGTCTTTGCCGGCAAGGCGCGGCTTGCGGGCGCAGCGCCCGCGCCCACGCCGGCTGCGGCCACGGTGCCGGGCTTGCGTCCCACGTAGAAGTAGAAGGGCGCCTTGAGGAGGGGCACGTAGGGGAAGCCGCCCGCGCTCACCTCCAGGTGCACCGTCTCGAAGCTGCCCCGCAGAGTCTCCAGGTGCGCGGGGTTCAGGTTGACTCCGTCCGTCTTGAAGACGGCGGGCCACAGCTTGCGCGTGACCCACGAGTGCTCGGGCGTCACCGTGAAGTCGGAGATGGCCAGGTAGCCGCCGGGGCGCAGCAGCCGCGTGGCGTTGTCCAGCGCGGCCCTCCAGTCGGGGATCATGGTGAGGCTGTAGCTCATAGTGACCACGTCCACCGTGCCCGCCTTGGGCAGGCCGGGGGTGGTGGCGCTGCAGGCGTCGCCCTCCACCAGCTCCACCACGCCCTCCCACTTGTTGGCGGCCACGCGCTGGCGCGCCACCTCGAGGAGGGGTCGGCAGAGGTCCAGCACCACCACCTTGCTGAAGACGCGGGTGAGCGAGCCCTTGAAGTGCTCCAGGTTGGCAGCGGTGCCGCCGCCCAGGTCCACCCACACGCCGCCCTTGGGCGTGGGCATGGCCTGGATCATGGGCACGCGCCCGTGCAGGAAGCGGTGGCGGAAGACGTCGTAGGAGCGCGCCTGGCCCTCGTAGAAGGACTCCAGACGCGCCTTGTGGTCGCCGCCCTTGATGGGGTGCACCCAGTTGTGGAACAGCACGTTCGCGTCGTCCCACACGCTCGCGGCGGGCTGCAAGGGC
>Ga0208629_100742_pt1 | contig 14651 bp, 17 predicted proteins | sample LakWasMet19_HOW5_2_FD_183865 | JGI IMG/M metagenome (GOLD analysis project Ga0208629, IMG submission 183865) | Freshwater sediment methanotrophic microbial communities from Lake Washington under simulated oxygen tension - Sediment Metagenome... | ecosystem: Environmental > Aquatic > Freshwater >...
GGCGAGCATGCGCTGCATCAAGGTGGTGCTCGGGGAGCGGCAGCGCGCAGAGGCCGCCTACGCGGCAGACCAGGCGCGCCTCGCCAAGCTGAATGACGCTGACAAGGACAAGTTGCAGGCGGCGCAGGCGATCCTGGCGTCTGCAGAGGGCTCCGCGGCCTCCACGACGGCAGCCGCGAAGCCGAAGGGCAAGGGCGCGGCGAAGGAGGTGCGTCGCAGGCGACGGGGAGGGCGGTATTGCGTCTTGCGCTTTGCTGGTGACCCCTCGCTTCGGCTCGGCGTGTGGCGATGGAGGTGGCCGCTGTCTGCTCCCCCCAGCGATGGATGCCCTGGCCTCCACACCTTTCCTCACTCCTTCCCTGCAGGCCACCGTCACCTTTAAGCGATTTGGCCGCAAGTACACCGTGCCGGCGAGCCTGGCCCCCGAGAAGCCAACCCGCCAGCAGACGCGGCGCGGCTTCAAGAGCCGTATGTACTTCCGCAACCTCAAGCAGCGCACGGAGGAGGTCCTCGGCAAGGCGGCGGCGGTGCAGGCCGCAGCCGAGCGCAAGGGGCAGAGCGTCGGCGGCCCCGCTGTGAGCAGCTTCGCCCACATCGGCAGCCGCGGTATCGCTGGAATGGGGCCCGCTGCCCCTGCTGCGGGCGCCTCCTCTTCGGCCGCCCCGCTCTCGTAGAGCTCGAGCTTGAACTTTCGCATTTGCCTCAACTGTGGACTCTGGAAATGACATTCTGCTCACCCGAGCTTTGGTGCCGTGACCCAGCGACACATGGCATTCGGCGTCGATCGTACCCACTGATCGCGGTTGATGTCGAATGGTATCAGGTGGTTAGCATCCTAGCGATTGAGGCAACAACAAGTTGCGACCGCTGTTGGCCCATTATACGGAACGGCATTCTGCGCGGTGCGCAGCCACCGCATGCACAGGAGTGACTGTGCGCTGACCTCGGGTTGAAAAATGTGGCGCCCGAGTGCAGGGCGCCGTCTGCTCAATTGCAACTGATTGAAACCCTTCCGACCACAGCGGCCCGATAAGATCTCGAACGCACGGCTCTGCACGGCTCGGGCGTCGCCGAGCGTCGATATTGTGATCGCCGTGTGCCGCCCTAGCACTCGCCGCGCAGCCACGCCTGCAAGAGCACGTGTGCGATGGCGTAGGGGCCTGGGACCTTCAGAGCCTGGCCCCGTGCGCGTGCTGCGCCTTCGGGCGCGCTCGGCGACCCCGGCAGCGCACCTGCCTCTGCCTGCGCCCCAGCCGTCGAGCCGGCCACCGAAGGCGCGTCTGCCTCGGGAGCGGTGGTGGATGGAGTGGAGTAGGTAGAGGTGTCCGCAGCAGCCGGAGCGGCAGCGCCAGAGCCGCTTGTCGGCTTGGCCGAGGCTGCTCGGCCCCGCCCGCCGCCGCCGCCCCCCTCACTGCGAGGAGCACGCTCGATGAAATGAGCCGCCACCGCAGCAGCCACCTCCTCCCTGCCGAACCAGCGGGCGTCCTCCAGCTCCGTGCGGTCGACCACCAGGGCGTCGGGTGCGTCGCTGTGCGCCGTGCCCACAAATCCTATCATAAGCTGGCCGTACGTACCGCGGCCGATGGGCCAGGGCTGCGAGGAGTGGTAGCGCACGCCAGACAGACGCATGCCGCTCTCCTCATGCACCTCGCGCCGCACCGCATCTTCCAGGCTCTCCCCGTTCTCGGCGTACCCCGCGAGGCAGCTGTACCAGCCCGGCGGGAACCCCGGCTGCCGCCCCAGCAGCACCCTGCTGTTGTCGGCGCTGCGGATCAGGGTGATCACAACGGGGTCAACGCGGGGGTACAGGCTCGTGCCGCACGCCGCGCTGCTGCACTGCTTCTTGGCCCCGCCCTCGCGCGCAACGAGCGGCGCCGCGCACACGCCGCAGAACTTGTGCTTGTAGTGCCAGGCCATGAGACCTCGGGCCAAGCCATACAGTGCTGCGTCGGTGAAGGGGAGCGGCCACGCGATCTCCTCGGGTCGCAGCATCACCTCAGCAGCGCGATCGCTGGCGGCGGCGGCGCTTGAACCAGGCGATGCCGCTGGCGAGAGCGATGAAGCACCGCCCGCGCCCAGCGCCCCCGCAACGGCCTTGCCGTCGCTGCCACGCTGCAGCTCGGCGGGCGGGTGAAGGCGCCGAAACGTCCCTTTGCCGAACAGCAGCTCGCGTCCGTCCATCATCTTAAGCGATGCCGCCACATCGGCGGCCGGGATCGCGGAGGCGCAATGGCGGCAGGTGCAGGAGACGCCGGATGCACGCGCGTGGGCGCTCAGAAACGCTTCCGGGTCAGGTATCTTCGACAGTTCTGTCGCGCAGACCAGGTTAGACGACGGTGGGGTGCCGGCTGGAGGAAATCCGTCGCCAGCAGTGAGCGTGCCCAAAGCGAGACTGCTGGTGTCGAATAGGGTCACTGCATCCGTGCCGCCGAGGTGCTCACTCATTGCACGCAGCAGCGGCTGCGGTGGCCAACGGATCAAATGGGCTCCTCCACACGCCCCGCACCGACTAACGGCGACTCTCCCTGTGCCATCAAAGACGATGGTTGTTGTCGCGGCGTTAGCAATTGCAGAGCTGTTGAAATCCGCTGACGTCCGCGTAATCGTTCCGGCGGAGTCCGCACCCGGGGAGGTGGGCACAGGCACGAATGAGCATGTCCTGTCAACGCAATCAGCGATGCCCGCAAAAAGATTGGCACTGGAGCGCATTTCTCTCCTCAAGCAGCGTGCGGCTCCCCGGTGCGTTGCAACACCAAGTCCTCCCAAGCGCAGGCGGACCGCAGCGGCGAATCGCATGAGATAGCAAACGCCAGATCGGGGCTTCGACTCTCAAAACGGTGAACACGAATGCAGGACACCCTTCTGCAGTCATGCGAACCTCTGCAGCGCCAGCGTCGTACCTCACGAGCAGTGGCATGCTGCAGTCCGCAGCAAGGATTCATCTTCCATTCTTTCATGTTCGGATCGCTCGCTCGATTACGCGATGGCCGCACGTTTTGGAGCACATTCTTGACTAGTATGTGCCAGCAGCTGGTGCCTCTGTATCGTCAGTGGGAGCGATTGTTGTTTACCTTCCGTCTTGGCCGTGAAAGCCTTTGAAACGCATTTTTCGTGCAACCGTGAGTCACTGTGAGTGACACCGTGTGCGTGACGCAGTGAGTGTCACGTCACTCACGGCCACTGCCAGTGTGCGCTGCCACCCGGTCAGGCGTGTGGTCGACAGCAAGCGGCTCCGCGACGGAACGGTGACTCACGAGCCGCCGCGACTCGGAGGCGGGTGTTGCAAGCCAGCTGTGCAGAGCAGGCTCCTCATCGCACGGGCGACGTCGTACGTCATGGCTTTCTCGCCATGTTGGCGAGCGTGGTGTGGTTGAAGATGGCTTGTGCGCTCGGGCTGTAGGTGCTCAGGTACGCTGGGTCGCGCATCGTGTTCAGGAGCGTGCACATCCAGTGGGTCAGCTTCGCCTGTGCATCGGAATCAATGTGTCTACTCTCCGACTCCGCGCCCTTGATAAGACTGCGGACCGTGATGCGCCGTTGCAACTGCATCTCGAACCCGCAAAATTGATGCTTGCTGCGAATGGGCTTAGCCTGGTACCCCGAGTCAAGGAGGTTTGCAAAAGCATCCATGATGTCGCCCTCGCCGTTCAACAGCCTGAGGATGTCGACGTTGCCCTTTGCATCTTCCGCCAGGGCCTCGGAGATCCGAATCGCCATCTCTGCGTTGTTGTTGGCGATTCGGTACTTCTTGGGGTCCACTCGTTTCGCCCGAATGGTGTTCCTCGGCGCCTGCATCAGCTCGACGGGTGCCTGGGCGAGACTGCGACGTGCCTCAGAGCCGAGGGCTGTTACGTGGTCCCCAATCATCATATAGTACATCATGTTGGGGCCATCCTTGGTCAGCGGCCCCTCGGGCTTCCAGGAGTGCATGAGGGCGCCCCCTGGGGCCACAACCTTCATGCCCACACGAAAAGCACTATGGGCAGGCTGCATCGTCTCAGGTGTCTCCCCCTGCTCGCGGTCCATGGGGCGGCCGAGCCACTTCTCCACCAGCGCCACGGTAGTTGTCTCTGCATACCGCGGCCGAAGGGCCTTCCCGTGTCCCACCAGCGCGGCGTCTCGCTTGGGCGCCACCTGTGCCACCAAGGCCTGCGCGAAGCAGTCGTTGTTTGACGGGCCCTCCACCACGCCGTCAGCGCGAGCAAATGAAAGCCTTCCGTCAGTTACCGTCACGTGCACGGGGAGGTATTTAGAGCATACCAAAGGCGCACCCTCAGCCTTGACGCGGCGCTTCTGTGCAGGGACGCCTTTCTGCCGCGCCACGACCCCCCGACCGTCACAATCACGTGGTCAATCTTGCTGTGGATTCTTGTTCCGATGAGCTCCACCAGGTCGAATTCCTTCGCCTTGTTGAGTACTTCCAGTAGCTTCGTGAATGGCGCGGAGTCCCTGTCCATACTCCCCATCGGCAGCTCTTGCATGAGCCGCGTCGGGATGAGAACGACCTGGTCGTGCGCTAGCTGACCGTAAGTGCCGTTCTTCTTCAGTGTAATAGGTTGCAGAGTGATGGCAGTGGTGTAGAAGTCGTCGATGGCTGCAGCCAGGGCTTGGCGACGTTCTGCCACGGGCATGCCTGCGGACCCCTCTGCACTCTCTCGGGCGGCCGCCTTGTACTGCTCCCGCATGTCGGCAGGCACACTCTTGGGGACGCGAAGGGCGCCTGCCAGGAACGAAGCTTCACCCGCCTCAGCTTTCATGACCGCCTTCTCCTTGCGCCATGCTGCTGTGAGAGCTTTGGCGCTCAGGGTTGGGTTTGCCCCCACGAAGGCGCGAGCGCGTGGCTCATATGTTGCGGCAGATATGCTGGCGGGCCGCGTGCGAAGCAGGTTATCCAAGGCGAGCTCACGCTTCAACTCAGGTAGCCTGGCGCGTTTGGCGGCAGCCGTGGGCAGGGCCATATATGCGGCGTACTTGGTACGGTAGGCAATGTCATAGTCCTCGTAGGGTCTGAACCATGGTGCGGTGCTCATTTTACTACTGCGTTGAAAATAATTTGCCAGGTTCTGTGAAAACCCCGTTTTTAAGTGGAGGTGAAAAGTTCAGCCTGGGTTGCAGCGAGGGCTTCCTCGATGCGTGCCTTCATACCTCCAGCTCGACGACGGCAGCCTCCAGCTTGGCTTTGCGTACACGACTGTGATACCGCTCCAGAGCTTTGGCAGCCAGGCGTTCGCGATTCCGCAGCGTTGTACGTGAGAGCGGGAGATTCTCTCCCACGCCCACTAACACAGTCACTCGTAGCAGGGTCGGAAGGGGTAACACCCCTTAAAGCAGGCTCGGTTGATTCCATTTTGGGTTTCTTTTAAGTGAGAAAATACTACCCAGCATACATAAATGGAGTTTACTTCACCTGTAGCGGCGGGCACACAATCGGATTTCTTTTACCGCGGGGACGACATTTCCCTACTAGAATGACGGATATAAGAGATTGCGCTATTTTCAAGTTGCCGCGGAAGTCGTCCCCATAATTAGAGGACGAAGTGCAAAGTTCTCTGTGCGGGAGATGGTGTTCGTTCGTGTTATCTGTGCGGGAGATGGTGTTCGTTCGTGTTATCTGTGCGGGAGATGGTGTTCGTTCGTGTTATCTGTGCGGGAAATGGTGTTCGTTCGTGGTATCTGTGCGGGAAATGGTGTTCGTTCGTGTTATCTGTGCGGGAAATTGTGTCCGTCCGTGACAGGCCTCGGACGAACGCGTGCGGAACCCAGGCGCGCGCATCATTCCACTATTTAGAGAACGGGGAGAGAGTGTTGGTGTTATGTTCTGGCGGAATTTTGCGGTACCTTGTGCGTCACGGTGCTGATCTCCCTTACATGCTGGCACATAAGACGATGGCCCCCAGCCTGCCGATGTCCCGGAGGCATGCCAAGCCCCCAGGCCTAGGCTGCCGCTGAGAGCAGCGGGGCGCGGGGAATGTCTGCAACGCAGTGGACGGCTGCTGCTTTGGCTTCTTGCCGCGCTGCAACTCTTCGCTTGCGGATGTGCAGTGCAAGCAGGGCCAGCCCCACCAGTGCCGCCGTCGCGGCGAAGGCCGCCAGCAGCGTCTCCACGCACATGAAGGAGTTGGAGCAGGAAGGGGGCTGCAGCGCGGCAACCAGCAACGGCGCAAGGGCCAGCCCCGCGTTCTGCACCGAGCCCATGAGACCGAATGCAAGCCCCAGCGCTGCCACGGGCACGAAGAGGGAGATACTGGTCCAGAAGGCGGAGGCGAAGGTAGCAAAGCACACCCCCATAACACCCAGCAGAATGCCTTCTTTGACCCCTAGGATCAGGGACAGAGTGATGTGGCAGGCGAAAATGCCCGCCTGGGACCCCGCTAGGAATGCGGCGTGGTATCCCAGCTTGTCGACCAGGGCGCCCATGAACGGTGCCGTCGCGGCAGCCACGGCGTACAGGATGCCAACTGTGGCGTTTACAGTCTGCGGGGCCGCCACCAGGCCGAGGGACTCCCAGCGCTGCTTGAGCAGAGCAGGGCAGAGGCCGTTGAATGTGGTGATGGGAGCAAAGCCCGCCACGCTAATCAGGCACAGCCCCGCATACCCGAGCTCAAAGGTGCGGATCTGCTTGAAGTCGGGGCAGAGCTCACGGGTGCGTCGCCGCCACGTGAGCGGCTCTGGCGCGTGCTGGGGACTGCCCAGCTCATGGAGCAGCAGTGCAGCGCGCCTGCTGTCGTCCACGGAGGCGCCGCGGCTGGGCATCTCAATGAAGCTATTGGCGCGGCTGACCTTGCCGTACCGCCCACCCGCCTCCGCGTCCCGCGCAGTCTCCGTAAAATTCATCGTCGAATGTGCCTTGTCGCCATCCGCGGTGCCCATGCCGTGCCCCTCGGCATGCTGGATGCTCATCAGCCCATCGGCATCCATTCCCACAGCGGCCCCGTGCGCATCGCTCAGGAGCCGCTGCTCGCGGCCCCTCCTGCCCCGCTTGCCGCTCCGGTGCCACCCGCTGAGCTGCCGCTCCCACCGCGCGTCGACCATGCCGGCCGCCACCGCCGCAAACAGAGACAGGACGCACAGCGCTGCGCCGACGCCGTACGCGCCGGCCACCCGCGGCGCATCGAAGACGGCTGAGACGTTGTCGCTGATGACGCTGCCCAGACGGCCGAAGGCAAGGATGGCCCCCATCGCCACGGCGAGTTCCCCGCCCACGAACCAGTAGGACACCAGGGTGCGCTGCGCCACGCACATGCTCTCCGTGCCAATGCCGAAGATGGCGCGGCCGAACCAGGCCAGGGGCCACGACTGCACACACGCGGGAGGTGGGGGCGAAAGTATGATGTGACAGTAGCATCACAGTGCAGGCGAGCGGCTTCAGACTCCGCCAGCGACAGACCGGTACGGAACAACCCAACCGCACGTTGCGACTTCCCCAGTCGTCCAGCAACGAGAGCGCGCATCCTCTCACCTTGAATGCGATTCCCGCAGTGACAAGCAGCTGTCCCGCGAGCGAAACGCTCGTGGTTATGATGGTCATGGGCCGGATACCGACTTTGTCCACGAGCGCGCCAGCGAACAGCGGCAGCACGGTGTTGGGGACAGAGTAGAAGGTGAAGAGCAGCTCGTAGTCCTGGTTGAACCCCGCAAAGCTCGCATTCTGCGCCAGAGTCGAGTTCTCGTTGATGTACGCGGGGCTTCCAAAATACTGGCGCATGGCAATCTGCGTGCCCGTCGGATTGTCGAAGGCGAAGTAGGGGCCAAGGAGAATACATACACCGAGGAAGAGCATGAGCCACCGTAGCCGCGATTGTGGACGAGTAGGCATCGCGTCTGTCACATGAGTCGCCACAGAGGCATTGTAACCCGAGAGAGACCCAACGGCAATGAGGCCTGCTGTCTCTTCCGACATGACACCTGAAAATCGCTGAGCTCCGCTCCTCGTGGGGCACAATCAATAGCAAGAGTTTGTGGCAGAAACCAGCCGACGCCACAAATTGGCTGCCTACTGATTATAATCTATCAGCCCTCGGGGCCAGGAGTCCGACACTCGGCGACGGGGATCACGCAGCGGAGCTGGTTTCGTGAAGTCGCGAAACACCGCACACCGCACGAGACGTTGCCGATCGTTTGCAGCCCCACCCACGCTGTCCGCGAGCGCGATCTCCACAATCTTGACCAAGGCCAGCGGCCGGCTGTGGAATGCCGTGGCAGCTGTTACGTTCTTCCTGACGAGTCGCGCAGGCTGCGCGGCGCAGCATCATGACCAGGTTTCATGCGCCTGATGACCTGACTGTTTTAAAGCCAAAGGGCGGTGACGAGGGTGAGCAGCAAACAAGCTGGCACCCGGGTATATTCCAGTCTCGTTCTTGAGTGTCAGCTGCAACCGCTACGGTGGTTGCAACGGGGTGATAGCTTGAGTATCGATACCGCAAACTTACCAAAAATCCGCGTCAAAGCCACCAGCAGGTTGACAGGTTGACTGAACACGTTGCGCTTAAATTCTGGTGTCTAACCCTCCCCAGGTCTTCCTTCTATCGGTGCTGCGATGCCACCTGACGCAACGACAACTTCACCTCGCCTCGACCCACCATCGCCGCCACTCGACACCCACGAGGGCGGGTCGCTAGGGAAGCGTGCAGCCAAGACTGTGGTTGGTGTGGTGGTGCTGGGCGGCGTTCTAAGCCTCCCGTTTCTGGTCGTGCCATGGCTTCCGCGAAAAGTTTTCGGCGCCTTGCCGTGGCTGCCTACGTCTGCCCGGAGGGTGAATGCAGTTCTCCGATTGCTGAAGCCGCAACACACGCAGCCGGGCAACGTCTTCGTGGACCTGGGCTCCGGCGACGGCGTCGCCGTCATTGAAGCCGCGAAGGCGGGCATGCAAAGCTTCGGTGTGGAGTTGAATCCAACGCTATGGCTGATGTCGCTGTGGAACGCGCGAGCAGCTGGCGTGCACGGACGCACCTCCTTCGCCTGTGGGGACCTGTTCAAGCACCCCATTGGTGACGCCCACGTCGTCATGGTCTTCGGCGTGGTGCCGCTCATGCCACGAATCGCCGCCAAGCTGGATGCAGAGGCACGGCCCGGCGCTGTGGTGATCTCGCACAAGTTCAGGCTGCCAGCGGACAGCTGGGGCCGGCACCTGCATGCTACCGTGGACGACATGCTGATATATCGCAAGGGCGACAGCCCCCTCCGATGAAGCGGGTGACGTGACGCCGCGCCAGCGCCTGAGCATGGCTACACGGCGGCGCTGGACGCCTCCATCCTGTTCCAGCGGTCGCGCGCGTGCTTTTGCAGGCATCCGCCTTTCCCCCTTGTCAGCAAGAGCACTCCCTCAACCCCAGAGGCGCGGCGACGTTGCCACCGCTTCGAACGGCTACCTGTACCAAGCTTGTAGGAGGAGAAGGATCCACGGATGCTTCACCATGTGCAATGTCGAAGGCATGTCTTTCCTCAGGTGAGAGTGTCTGGCGGGCTATCTTGTCAGCGGCGAATACTGTCGTGACGGCTCCGTTAACCGTCGCGTTGTCATCATGCCACGTTCGTCTCCGCAGGAGTCTGAATGACCAGTACCCGTACCAGCAAGGTGTCGCTGTGGCTCGAGGGTGTTGCGACGATTGCTGCAAGCGGCAAGCCCATCGTGCGTGAACGTTCGCGCACCTGCGAGCGAGAAGTACGTGTTTGTGGAATATCGAAAGCGTGCGCGGCCGTACGGCTTCATTTTATCCCCGCCCCCGCATGTCTTGAATATACCTGTGACATGGCGCCCTGGCCAGCAGCGACATCGCGAACGTGGCATAGTGTTCACCGGTCTAACGATCGTATTTGGGTTCAGGTACGACTGTAGTTCATCGTGATCCAACACGACGCACACTCATGCCTCGGGCGGCATTGTCCTAGAATCTCTGGACGATGCTCCTGCGGTGCGCACGCGCGAACCGCATCAATGCCTAGCATGTCTCTCCTATCACCCTGGGAATTTGCTTGAGTCGTGATCAGCTCACGTCCGGCAAGATCATGAGGGACGACGTCAAATTTGTTTCGATTTGACACCCGTACCCAGGCACAGGGAAAAATTCATCCCTTTGAATCAAGGGAGAACTTGCTCCCCACGAGCAGAGGACTAAGGTCGAGTGTACGTTGGGCGAGTTTACCCATACCTTCCTGCTGACTTCTCGAGTTGCAAAGGCAGTCAAGTATCCAGCAACACTCACCACCAAGCCGCCCCGCGACGCACAAGCAACAATGCCGCCTTTCGCAGGCTCTGCCGCCGCCGCATCCTCCGCCCCACAGGTCATCTCAGGGGGCTGTATCCCCGCCGGCTGCGGCGGTTATACGCTCTTGAGCACCATAAAGGAGCACCACAGAGGAGGTTACACGCTCTTCAGTACCAGGCCAATCCCCCCTCGCACACTCGGGGACAGCGGCGTTGCCGCCGCAGCCGGGGCGGGGACGCTGGCGGCCGGAGCCGCAGCCTCAACATCGGCCGCAGAGCGAGCCGTACCAGACCCCTCTGGGATCGTTTCGAGCTCGCTGCCGGCAGGGCGGCCCGAGCGCGGCTTGGAGCGTGCCCGGTTTGCTCCTGCTCCTGCAGCCGCAGCGGGAACCCCTGCCGTGGGCTGCAGCGGCGCAGCTGCTGCGGATGGGTGCATCACCAGCTGCTCGCCTGCATCCTTGCGTCTGAGGAAAGAGACGGTCAGAGTGCGCAGCTCGCTGACACCCTCAGACACCACCGCAAGCACCCGCGCTGCCCCACCTGCTGCGGTCACCTGCGCTCCCCACGCCCACTTTCCCGCGATGGCTGCGATCTCATCGCCCACCTGCACCGCCCCGTCAGACTGGGTGCCAGGCGCCACAGCTACCACGCGCTGGCCTGCTGCGTCGAGGGTGAACCCCAGGTCGCAGTAGGTGTAGGTTACGTCCACCAGAACGGCGCGAGAGCCAGCGGGGCCGCGGACTGGGGCGGGGGCAGCGCCCTCCCCTGCTCCGGGGCCGCCTGTGCGCCTCAGGGCTACAAGCGGCGCGTCCAGGCGGGCTGCCACCTCCTCCGCCACCTCATCAGGCACTTCACGGACAGACACCGAGAAATTCGACAGAGTGCGCGCATGTGAGATGGCGGTTGGGGGCGGCGAGAGGGCCGGGCCCATCGCGGACGCAGCTGCACCGCCCGCGGCAGCCGGCTCGGTATCCAGTGCGGGCGCAGCGATGCCGCCAGCGCGCCCCTGCGGCGACAGGGCGGCATCGGCGGCGATGATGCGCTGCATCTGCGCCATGGCCTCCCGAGTCAGCTCAAGCCGCCGTTCAGGCGTGGCGGAGCGGAAGGCAGCCTCCAGCGCGCCCGCGACGCCGGCGCGCCCCCCAGACAGCGACTCGGCACCAGAGGCAGCGCCAGTGCCGGGCGCAGCTGCAGGCGGCAGCGGCGGCGGGGCGGCAGCGGACGCCCCCACGGGAGCCCGCTGCGCAGCAGCCGCGGCCGCTCCGTACGCATCGCCATACCCTGCGTGCTGGTGGTGGGCCGCCAGGGCGCGCGCACCCACCCCCGATCCCGCGGGCGACGCCCGATCGCCAGCGCCGTGCCGGGCAGAGCTGCCGCCGACGCTTCCGCGCGCGCTGGTGGCGCCTCCGCCCGAGTACCCAGGCGCCATGGCGAGTGGCAAGCCTCCGAAGGCCGCTGCTCGCAGCGCATCAGCGGCCCACTCCGGAAAGACTTCGGGACCGCCGGCTCGAAAGAAGCGCAGGTGCAGCGGCGTGAGAGCGCCCACGCCCCTCGTGGCCTCGTGCAGGAGCTGCGGTGGAAAGGCAAGGCCAGACGAAGAAGCGCAGACGAACAGATGAAGCGGCCATGCAGAGCCTAATTTCTACAAACCACCCGGCTTTTGGACAGGAACTGTTCTGCGCAACCGCGCAGCAGGAGCGGCTGCGGGCACAAAAATCCAGTTCCCGGCACCAGCACAAGGCGTCGACACAACTCACCTCCGAGGCAGTGGGGGCGCGCCAGCGGCGGCGTTGGCCCGGGATGGCGCGTCGCGGCTTCTTGGGCGGGGGGCCGCGTGGCACGTTGTGGATGCCGATGCGGAGGAGCTCGTCGCCCGGCCCTACGATGCCCTCTCCATAGCTGCCCGGCTCCGTGCCCGACACAACGTTGTGGGTCAGCGCCACGCCGACCGGGGTCGCGGTGAAGGTCACGTCAAGGGTGTACCCGTTGCGGCAGCGCCGCACAGAGGCCACCGTGTTGGCGTCGAGCTCAACGGTGATGGGAGCAAAGATGGACGGATCGGGGATCGCCACTGCACGCGGCTGCGGGTGGCTGCCAGTGTGCACGCTGCCTGCACCGCCCGCTGGACTGCGTGCATACCCCTCGCCGGCAGGGCTTGCCGAAGAGCCGTGCGGGCCCCCGAACTCGCCCGCGTCGGCCCCCTCCCCATTGCCAGCGTGGGATTCGGGGTGTGGGTGCCCCTGCTGCGCTGCCATTCGATACAGCTGCTCCATCACCCCGCGGTAGCCAGCTGCCTCCGCGTACGAGGCGCGGCGACGTCGCATGCGGCGCTCTTGCTGGCGCAGCCGCTGGTACTGGTGATACTCCACGCTGCCTTCCGGGAAGAGGTGACCGACGGCGGCAACTGCAAGGGAAGAGGCGGATGGCTTGGGGAAAGCGGGAGCGGAAGTGTGACAGCAATACGAATCGAGGACGCAGACGCCACGGTTAATGTGAGGATATGTGAGCCGAAGCCGGAGCAGACAGCGCAATCAACGCACCCCAATTGACGTCAGCGGGGCTCGCGAAGGCGCCGCCGCCCGGCAGCGGGGCCTCGGGCTTGGGGCTGAGGTTCCAGCGCGGGCGTTGCGCGTTGACGACGGCCGTCTCCGCGGCCCTGTTGCTGTGCACGTGATGCTCGGGCACAAACTTGTGGATGCCTGCAGGGGGGTTGGACAGGCAGCGACAATGGACAAGCTCAGATCGACAGCCATGCAAAGATGATACCAGTCGGAGGGGTTCGCTGCCACATACACTACCACGGCAATGCCACGCAATGGGGGACTCAACACGGCAGAGGATTGTCTGCGCCCTCGCGGAACCATGAGGCCGGTCGCAACCCGAGCATCGCTGACCGTCGGACGCACCTGCGAGGCCCGAGGCGGAGCAGCGCGCAAGGATGCACTCCCGGCGCTCATGCTCCAGCTCAGCGCGCTTGGCTACCAGTGCCTTGACCATGGCGGTGGGGGGCACCAGCACCGTCACCGTGTGTGCCACAGTCTCTGAGGAGCGCACCCCCACGTGGCGCAGGCGCTGCACCACCTGCTCATACTCCAGGTGGGCGATGGAGCGACCTGCAAGGGGAGGCAGGAGGGGAGGCGGGTGGCGCCATTCGATGGTAGGCAAGTGGAAGCCAGCGTCGAGGATGACATGCGACGAGGGCATGCAACTCGAGTGAGAATAAGGGCAAGCCCGCTAGGCATTCGCCAGAAACGCGAAAAGCCGGAGGCCGCTGCCAGATGCGATGTGCAGCCCCGACTGTTGCCCAGTCCGCAGCAACCCCTGCGGAGCCCCTGCCGCGCACGCACCGTCAATTGCCACGAGTGGGTCTCCCTCGCTGATGATGTCCCGGAAGGGGGACGCGCGAGAGATGAAGTTCACGGTCGTGTTGCTCCACCGGATGGGACGGCCGCCCACGCTCGCAGAGGGCTGCAGGGAGCCGTCCGCACGTCTACAGCGCAGCAACTCACTGCGCGCCTCATCGACCCACACCTCGCCGGGCAGCGGGGCGGCGGGCGCGAAGTCGAGGCCGAAGGCCGGCCCGTGCAGCAGCAGGTGCAGCGGCTGCCTCTCCTGCAGCTCCCACAGCGTCTCCAGCGTAGGCAGCACGGCCGCAGCCGCGTCGGCTTCGCTGGCTCCCGCTGCAGCGTCTCCGCCCTCTCCGTCTGCAGCGTACGCGGCGCGATGCTGCTCCATCTGCAGCTGCCGTGCCTGTGCATACGACTGCTGCACCGCCTGCGCCGCAGCCTCCAGATCAATGCCTAGCATCTCCGTCAGTCCGCCGCCATCACGCAGCCGCAGAGAGCGCATGGCCTCTGCATGGATCAGGTACTGCTCAGAGGGCTGCCGGCTCGCCAGGGCCTCTGTCGCAGCGACGTCCTCCGGTCGCATGCGGACCGAGCGATCTGCAGCCGGCCCCCGCCGCGGGCTGCCCGCAGAAGGCTCATCCAAGCTGCCAGCTGCCGGGCCGCCACCCTCTTCCTCGTCTTCCACCTCCGGCGGAAACCCGTAGTCTGCCGGGAGGTCGAGGTGACCCGGCAGCCAGATGCGGCTGCCTGCGGGTGCCTGCCCGTGGCTGAAGTTGCGGCCGTAGTCACCCACAAAACCCTTCTCAACAGCTGTAGGCAACGCGCCACCGCCGCCGCCGCGGCCTGCACAGAAACGGTAGAAACACGATCGAAGACGCGATCGTCGCAAAGTCAGCGGCGAGAGCGGCAGCTGCTTCCGACAGAGCCCACAGAAGTGCTGCTCCGCCTCAACAGCGCTCACGCTGCTCACCTGCTTTGGTGGGGCTCTTGCTTCGGGTTGCGGTTAGCGCCCCCGCGGTTGTAACACCGAGAGGTGATGCAGCAGTCGTGTCTGCGCCGCTTGCAGCTGCCGCCGCAGCTGCTGCCTCTGCGCCCTCCCC
>Ga0208629_100743_pt1 | contig 14636 bp, 13 predicted proteins | sample LakWasMet19_HOW5_2_FD_183865 | JGI IMG/M metagenome (GOLD analysis project Ga0208629, IMG submission 183865) | Freshwater sediment methanotrophic microbial communities from Lake Washington under simulated oxygen tension - Sediment Metagenome... | ecosystem: Environmental > Aquatic > Freshwater >...
GGGCGACTTATCGCGTGCGTGGCGAGGTGATTGATGTATTTCCGGCAGAGTCGGAAAAAGAAGCGCTACGCATTGAGCTATTTGATGATGAAGTGGAAAGATTGTCATTATTTGATCCGCTTACCGGTGAAATTATGCAACGTTTGTCGCGCTATACCGTCTATCCGAAAAGCCACTACGTGACGCCACGCGAGCAATTGTTGTCTGCCGTTGACAATATCAAAGCCGAACTTAAAGACCGCTTGGAATACTTGAACTCGCACAACAAGTTGGTCGAGGCGCAGCGCTTAGAACAGCGCACTTTATTTGATATTGAAATGATTTTGGAAGTGGGTTATTGCTCGGGTATCGAAAACTATTCGCGCCACTTATCCAGCCGCGGTCCGGGCGAAGCGCCGCCGACCATGTTCGATTATCTGAAAGCTAATGCGCTGGTCATCATTGATGAAAGCCATGTGACCGTGCCGCAAATTGGCGCAATGTACAAAGGCGACCGCTCCCGCAAAGAGACCTTGGTCGAATACGGCTTTCGGTTGCCGTCAGCTCTGGATAATCGGCCGTTAACCTTTGACGAGTTTGATACGCGCGCACCGCAACGGATTTATGTTTCGGCAACCCCAGGACCTTATGAGCGCACGCATTCCGGTGTGTTTGCCGAGCAGGTAGTCAGGCCGACAGGTTTACTTGACCCGGTAGTGGAAGTGCGACCAGCAACCACGCAAGTTGATGATTTATTATCGGAAATCAACCTGCGCGTGGCTGTTAATGAGCGCGTGCTGGTGACGACGCTAACTAAGAAAATGTCCGAAGACTTGACCGAATACCTGAGCGAGCACGATGTGCGGGTGCGCTATTTGCATTCGGATGTCGATACCGTGGAACGAGTCGAAATCATCCGCGATTTGCGCCTGGGCAAGTTTGATGTGTTGGTAGGTATTAACTTATTGCGTGAAGGCTTGGATATACCCGAAGTGTCGTTAGTGGCTATTCTCGATGCCGATAAAGAAGGTTTTTTGCGATCGGTGGTGTCCTTGGTGCAAACCATCGGCAGGGCAGCACGAAATGCTAAAGGCAAAGCCATTTTATACGGTGACCGCATCACTAAATCGATGCAGCAAGCGATAGAAGAGACTGAGCGCCGCCGAGAAAAGCAGCATCAATTTAATATCGAGCATCACATCACACCTGCGACTATCTATAAGTCAGTTACCGATATTTTGGGTGCGCCGATTCCGGGTGCCGGTTTTGCCAATTCCAGTAAAGCCGCACTTGCTAAAGTGGCTGAGCAGCCCGCTTCTTATAAGGCAATGTCACCGAAACAGTTAGGGAAAAAACTAAAACAGCTGGAAGAGGCTATGTATCAGCATGCTCGCAACCTCGAGTTTGAACAGGCGGCGGCAATCAGGGATGAAATCAAAATGCTGGAGCAACAAATGTTGGCGTAAAGCTTGCGTAAGTAAAAACAGTTGGTATAATGCGCGCTCTTGAAGTGACAAGCACTTCAGGCGCGTAGCTCAGTTGGTTAGAGCACCACCTTGACATGGTGGGGGTCGTTGGTTCGAGTCCAATCGCGCCTACCAGATAAATCAAAGGCTTAGGGTAAAACCTAGGCCTTTTTTATTGTCTGAAATTATTTTTGTCCCATTTCTAAAAAAACACCCGCAACACTTGCCGAAAAACAGGCCGGTAACATCCAGGCAATTAAACACTATTTAATTGCAACCATTGTTGCAACCTTGTTGTTCAGGTTCGACAGGTTCCGACACTTTATTCATGGCGTGATTATTTCTTCACTAAATCACAATACTTTAGTGATTTGGTTCATTACGTGCGCGGATGTTTTCAAGTTAGCACTTATCGACACTTTGCTGTAAGTTACCTATTTAAGCCTATTTTAGGTGCAACCATGGCCGTAACCTTGCTGCAATGTAGTTGTTATTTTTAAGCCTTGAAGCCTTGCTGTTAGGTTGTTGTTGCGCGAACACCATCACGAACACCATCGGCGTTCATCCTCGCCGTTAAATATGGTGGAAATCTCCACCATCCTGTCGTAAACAGTTGCTCGTACCTTGAAGGATTCCGACATCACCATCAAGTCGCATTCACGTTTTGCAGGTGGTAGCATGCTCAAGGATTGCCGAACTTGGCTCCCGCATGTCATTGATAATAGCCACCAATTCAACACTGCACGTAATTTAAGTGCTCACGATGTCACTTAAACCCTTGTTAACACTTGTTTAATTTGTCTACAAAGTTGTTCACGAGGTTGTAAGTTTATTGGCAACTTTTTTTACAGTGCATTTTCACCATGTTGCGCCATTGCCAATTTAAGAGATATTTTTGGCTTTATGGAGTAGCCGCCAGATTTACGGATTGATGGTAAGCGCCCGTCCGCACCGCATTTTTGTCTAGCAACCGGCAACACTTGCCGAATTCTGGGCACAAAAAAGCCGCTGTTACGCGGCAATAATTCAGCGTTGCAATTAAAAGCTAAACCAACGCGACTAAATCCAAAAACATCAATTGATGCTCTGTTGATTGATTGCCTTCAGAGTCCAGTAACACGAATCCCTGTTTCTCGTAAAAACTGACAGCTTCGCTTTTGGCATCTGTTACCACAAAACGACAACCGACATTCTCGGCTATTTTGTCTCGTATCAAGGCGATAGCGTAATCAACCAGTGTTGAACCAATACCACTACTTCTGTACCGAGTATCGACCGCCAGCCGGGCAATTTTAACTGCGGGTAGAAATTCGTAATTGTTGGCGTGGCTACAGTCGGCTAGTTCATAGCCGTTTTGTAAGTCAATTTCACTACAGGTTAGCGTCACAAAGCCAATAATGGTTTTATTACCGGTCACAGCAATATAGGTTTGTGCAATACTGGCTTGTTGGAATTGTTTGGCTTGTTTTTGCAAAAAGGTCTTTAGGGGCAAGAATGATTCATTACCAACCTTAAAATTTTGAACGCTATCAGATGCTTCTAGCTTGCGAATGTAATAATCTGAATCAGGCATTACGCTTTAGTTTAAACGCTTCGCCCTTGTTGATTTTCTCGCTGATTTCACGGCCACGGATAAGCGCCGCTATAGCCAATGGATTGGCTTTATCATCATTCATGTGCTGAACAAAACGCGCCGCATCTTTTCCGCTTAATTCAACTCGGCCAAACGTGCTGCTTTTGATTGCCATAGGACTTCCTGATTGACTAATAGTTAATGCTCAACATTGTATTAGAAACCGGTGCAAATAAGAACAATAAGACTCAAAACAGGTTTCTCTTGGCTTAATCAGTCGTAAGCTATTCGTACCAACTTATTTTGTAAATTTCTACTTCCAACACTCCACCAGCACAGTCCATTTGCGCGCTTCTTCGGCAATATCGGCATTGCTTTTTTCAAACGAGAATAAACCGCCGCCGGTTTTGTAAGTTACTTTATTGACATCAAGGAAGGTCTTAACGGTTTGTCCGTTGATGGCAAAATTAACGTTCTGCCCGACTTGACCAGTAGCTTGAGCCATCTTACTATCGTCCAGTTTCATAGAAACCAAGCCTACCAGATTGCCTTTTTTATCCATCACTGGACTGCCGCTAGAACCCGGTTGAATCGGTGCAGTAATTTGAATTTGGTTGGTGTTATTGCTCAGTCCAGTCATCGCGCTGATGGTGCCGGGCGTAAGGTTTCCGCCAGAAGAAAGTACAAAGTTGAGTGGATAACCAAACACAATAACATCTTCACCTTGCCTTAGTTTGGCGGGGTCTGGATTTAGCTTTGCAATGTCAACGCTCTTACTTGGCATTTGCAGTAACGCCAAATCATTAACACTGTCAGAGGTAATGACTTTTACGACACCTTCGCGCCCAGCAACTTTAACTTCGGTGCAGCCATTAATAACATGGTGGTTAGTTAGTGCATGTCCTTCGTTACTGACTGTGAAAGCAGTACCAGTGGCTTGTTTACTAAGCTTCTCATTAATTACGACTTTCTTTCGCGTAACTGGAGGTGTATCGCTCAGCTCATCCCATTTGGGTGCAGTTTCAACGGATGATTTGTTATTGGCAACCAATAACGTATCTTGTTTTTTCCAGTTAGAGGCTAGACGTTGCCCCTCTATACGTTCTGCATCAGTTAGATTTTTTTCAAGTTTATCGCGGTTTGATTTTGCATCAACATTTCCCTGTGCAGCAGAAAGATTATACCAAGCATAAGCTCTGATTCTGTCTTTGATTATCCCCCGGCCGTTGGCATACATCAAACCGAGGTTATTTTGCGCTTCTGGCATACCTTGTACAGCTGCTTTTTGATACCATTCGACTGCTTTAACTTCGTCCTTAGGAACTCCTTCACCATCGGCATACATCAAACCGAGAATGGCTTGCGCATGAGCATATCCTTGGGCAGCTGCTTTTTGAAACCATTCGACTGCTTTGATTGAATCCTTAGTTACTCCTTCACCATTGAAATATATCACACCGAGTTTGCCTTGCGCGTGAGCATTCCCTTGTGCAGCCGCTTTCTGAAACCATTCGACTGCTTTGACTTCGTCCTTAGCTACTCCTTCACCATCGGCATACATCAAACCGAGATTGAATTGAGCTTCTGGGATACCTTGTACAGCTGCTTTTTGATACCATTCGACTGCTTTGGCTTCGTCCTTGGGTACTCCTTCACCATTGGCATACATGTAGGCGAGCTTGAATTGTGGATTAGAATCCCCCGCCTCTGCCTCCTTTTGGACTTTCGCAAACTCTTCTTCTGGGGAAAGTTGTGTAGGTTGTGCAGAGGTTGCTTCTTTGGGGCTGTTTTCTTGAGAAGTTCGTTCATCGCATCCAACTACTGATAAAAGTAATATAAATGGCACCGTGATATTGGAAAATTTCATCATTTCTTTTAACAGTTGATTTAAAGTGCTTATTTTGAGGGTGAATGGCTCAATATCTAATTCGTTCATCCCTTAATCTTCTTTGCTCAATTTCTAGTGTTTCACGTGCTAATCGGTTGGATTCTTCAAGCATCTCGCTTTGCCTATCGGAGTCAATCTTTCGCTGTCTTTCATTTATATCAGTGTCAATCTTATTTCGAGATGTATCTATGCTTTGCTGGATTAGCTGCTGACGAGCTATGCGATTAGCCTCTTCTTGCAGTTGATTTTGCTTATCAATTGATTGCTGCTTAAGAACTTCTTTTTCTTTATAGTCATAATATGCGCTAAGGGATGGAATGTTTTTCTGCTTCATTTCTTCATGAATGCTCTTTAGTCTAAAAACATAAGTTGGGTTATGCTCATCTACAATAGACAGTCCTTTACTAGCATCATTTATGACTTTGATGTCGTCCGTCAACACATCCGTAAAAGGCTGGGCCTCTGCACCAAACTCTTTAGCATAAGCAGTGTAAGCTTGTAGTTTTTTAACTGCAGCCGAACTTCCTGCCTCGTCTCTCGCCAAAATTGCATCAAAAGTGGATTCAGCTTCGGATTTTTTACTTTTAATAACATTTTGACCTTCACCTGATTTACACGGCTGAGACTGATATGCAACCTTTCCGCCCGCCATTGGACATTTATAAATATCGGCGTGGACTTGCGAAGCAATAATTACACAAAAAATAAATAATGTTTTCATCGTATATTTTAATTTGATTGGTTGCCGATTTAGGTTGTTGGTTATTATTTTGATTTTCACTTGCTTAAGACGTTAGAGTCAATCTTAATGATTTATAAGAGCATAAGAATCAAATGCCGTGTCTACTGTGATACACATTTATATGCGTTTCCCGATATGATTTCTTTATCTGCTGCCGACCTTGCGCCTTTAGGGTTGCCAATAGAATCTTAATTACTTGTTGTGCCCGTTGTTCTAGCGTCCATTTTCGTGCTGCAATAACTTAGCCTTTTTGTGTTAGTTTTTGCATGAGACTATTTTGAATAATCTTTCTGCTTTTTCACTATCTCCTGCAATTCGGCTACTTCGGTTTCGCTTAACTCATATTTTGCAGTTAACTTGGTTATGGAGCCGCCATATAGACAAGATGACCGGATAACAATGCCACCGTCTTATTTTTAGACACTTTAACTATTTCAGGCGTTAAAGATTCTGGATATACCATTGCCCGATAAAACCTGATTAGCGACCTTGTACCACCTCGATAAGCATTACGACTAATAACTGCCTTATCTGTTGCTGTGGTTGCATCTGCAATGAATTTTCGAAGTACGGTTGCCGATGTTTTGTCTTTAGGTGCTCCATTAGGGTTTTCTGATACTTCAGGTTTAAACTTTTGTCGGCATAGTGCTAAATCACTGCTTAATTCAGTGCATTTTGATATTCATTGGGTGGGTTTGTCAGTACAACAAAACATCAATGAACAGAAAAACGCTGCCCTTCATAATGAAGCTTCTTGCCAGTGATGGTTTCCAGCTCAAACATTTTCTTAGTGGCGTCATCAACAGAAATGTCTAACTTTTCCGCTATGTCGTTGAGTGAAAATAACGGCGTGCCATCCTCAGTAACGCCTATTGAAGTTGGCATACCGAACATTTCTTCTACGACTTGGTCTGCGGCCTCTAAAAATTCTGGCGGTGCAACTTCAAGTATATTTAAGAACGCAACGGCTGCTTCCGGTGAATCTTCGCCAAAAGTCTTAATGATTTCTTGATATGCCGCCAGTGCCAAACTCATGGAGCTGGGTGCAGGCGTGGGTAACATGCCAAGTTTTCGCATGACTGCGATATGTTCGGGCGTCATATCTTGACTATCAAGCTTTGCAATTTCGTTTAGGATTTGTTCAGTTTCTTTAGATTTTGAGCCATATTCCTTAACAATGCCTTGGAATGTCACAAGTAACTCTTCAAATTGTTCTACGTTCATTTTATTTTCCATGCCGGATTGCGGCGTTAAATTGCTTTTTCACCATATAAGCAATGGCCTGTTTTTTTATGTTCAGTGCTCAAGTGCTCAATTAAGGCAGTTTTACAAAAGTCTCCTTATTACTGTTTCTATAGGGACTTTATGAAAACAGGGTTAAAAGAGCACTGGAGCACTGTTTTATCGTCCGCTCGCTTCTCTATAACTCCCTGGATAATCCGAATCGTTAGCGGAATTGTCGGTGGATATTCCAGACCAAAGCCTTTTACCGTTGGACTTGCGGCTATAAAACCCACGTTCAGATAATCGGCGGCTTAATGCTGTGTTGCTATTCGGCTTTAAACCATTTTCTGAACACCAGTTTCTATAGTTGGAATAAAGTTCGGTTGATGATGATTCATTACTTGGTGACAGTTTGCAGCACTCAGACAGCCAAGAACCTATCAAGTCTTGTTCTTCCTGATAGTCGCCGGTTGCTTGTGCAATGGTGGCGGGCGTATCTTTTAAGCCGCGTCGTTGCCAGTCCATACAACCTTCAACCATCCATGCCAATATATGCGGCGCTTCTATTCTCAGCTTCTCCAATAATTCCGGGTCGCGTTCTTCTGGTTTAAATGTGCGCTTAAATGGAACCAATCGAACGCGCCGCCAAATGCCGTAATCATTCCCTCGAATCACCGGCTTGTGATTACCCAGCATCATGAGTTTAAACTGCGGTACACATTGCACCTCTTCACCGTAAAGTTTTCGCACGGTCATAGCATCACCAGAAACTAGGCTCTTGATTAACGATTCAGCCAACGCCGCGCCGTCCTCTGTCTCCGCGCTCATCGCTAAACGTGCTCCTATAAGTGCGAATAAGTCAGGAGTTGCGCTGCCCGCTTGCCGTTTTGATTCCGTCAACGTGTCCGCTGAAATAGCGCGTGCATAGTCGCCGATAATCCAACGCATGGTGTCAGCTAAAACACTTTTACCATTAGCACCCAATCCAAAACAAAACACAAAAAATTGTTCAGACGTTGAACCAGTCAGTAAGTAACCACACCAGCGCTTTAACCAGTCGATTAACTCTACATCTTCACTGAAGACTTGCGCCAAGAAGGCCAGCCAGCGCACCGCCTTAGATGATTCGCCCAACGTATCAACATTCAATGCCTTAGTGATAAAATCGCTTTGCCTTGCCGGTCGAGCAATGCCAGTTTTAAGATTAATCACCTGTCTAGCGTTATCAATTCCAACGTGAAACAAATCAGAATCAACTAACGCTAGCGGTAAGCGTACTCGCTCAAAGTCTTTTAACAGTGACGTAACCGAGTTAATGGTGACCTCCTTTTGTGAGGCTCTTGACCACTTCGCGAAATGCTCAGCATCGGCCAAATGTAGACCGCCTTCGTTGTATATCTGTTGTGGCAACTTTGCCGCCAGTCTACGCACAGCCGCGCCGTCAACATCCCATTGCCACGCCTCACCCGACCAATGCAACCACGCCTTAGCGTTATAGATGTAATGAAGATTACCAACATGCGCATCAAGTAACCGCTCAGCGTTGCCCAGTTCAGACAGTGGCCGTGTGCTGTCGGTGCCATCACGGGAATCGGTGCCAGATAATGCCGGGCGGTTGAATGAGCTTTGCACGACTGGCAATTGCACCCCATCGAACAGCGCCTTTACTGCGTCCAATCCTTCCAACTGCTCAAGGTCGTTAAAATCACCGCCAGCCTCATTACTAAACACTGGGAACACTGCCTTACCTGCGACCGCTTGCGCTGCTTCCGTGGCCTTGGTGTGTCCAGGATTGCCAGCCGTGTTAGTGTCATCATCGCCACATATTAAAATCTTGGCTAACGGATAACGTTTTCTAACCAGCTCCGCCACGCCGCGAAGATTACCAGCCGAAAAGCAGACACAGACCGCGTGACTTGTCGCCCTATAAAGTGTGTCACCCGTAGCGAAGCCCTCACATAAGAGCAAGGTAGCGCCGTTTTGCGCGCCACCTAACCACACATGACCATGACGCATTTTACCGCCGCTAAAGAAGCGTTTTTGGCCGTCTGGGGCAATGCGTTGTAAGCTTTGCAGCTCGTCACCGACACCATAGACCGGAACCAATAACCAGCCGTTAGCATCAATTCGCGCCATGTGCGGCTTGATAGCTTTGCGCATTAAATACGGGTGCGATTCAGTAGCGGGACTAGCCGCGTTCCATTCTGCTAACGCTTTTACTGCTGCTTGCTTATATCCGGCCTCACGTTCTAAATGCGCGGCTTTCTTGGCTGCTTTTAATTTACTCTTGAATGTAGCTAGTTCGTGTTCATTTAACGGTTTATCTTGCTCAGCTTGCCAGATGTGATATTCACCGGAACGCCAGCAACCGAACGCCGCGCCTTTCTCATCACCGAACAGATGTACCCAACCGGATAAGTCAGAACGTTTGCCATTGGTTGAAAATCTGGTTGTTTTGCCGGGAGTAATAGAGTCGGGCGGCTCAAAACCTGCCGCTCTCATTGAATCGTATAGTGTCATCATTTACACACCACCAGCAATTGACAACCAAGCCGCAAGCTTTATAAATTCAACCTTGGCTCTGCCTATGATTGATGTAAAATGATTTTGCTGTTTTTTGATAGGGGCCGCCGATTGTTCGAGCAATTCAGCGGCCTTTTTAATGTAGTTAGTCATTAGCCCCCCTTCGATTCAAAGCGTTTTACTGCTTCTATAAATCCGTCCAATCGTTCGCCCAGTTCACCCGAAACCTATTTAAAATCTCAGGTTCAATCAGATAACGCCCATAAGTTGCATTACGTCCAGTAGGGTCGTTGGTTGGTGCTGTTTCCTCTTTGGTTTCAATAGGCCAGCCATGACGGTTTCTTAATGATTCGATATAGCTGCTTAGCCGATAGCTTGCGGTTTCGTTTTGAAAGTCTCGGTGTGTGTATTGCTTTCCAGTTAGAAGGCGCATCAAAGCGCGGCCTGTTAGGGTGTTGACTCGTGGTAATGTTGGGGCTCTCATTATTTAGCCGCTTGTTGAGCTTCAACCCAAGCAAAGAACTTGGCTTCATCAATCAAAACCTTTCTACCGATTCTGACAATAGCGCCTGACTTAGCAAGGCCGTTGGTGTGTTCGTTGAATATCCAGGCACGAAGGCCGCCTGTGGTAAATGCGGGGTGGTTTTCGGTGAACTGTTTTACTGTTGATAGTTTTGGCATTTTTAATGACTCCAAAAAGAAAGTTTTTTCCCTGCTTTTGCAGGCTTTCCACAAAGGTTCCCTTGTGTTGGAGTCGATTATGTATATCAGCATTTACCGCTAAATTTACTCGGTAAATAAATCTCTTAGCGGTAAACTTACGAGTAAGTTTTTCTAATAAGGTGGATTTTTTCTTAAATTAGAAAGTGTTTTATTAAAGGTAGTTCTTGCATGATTTTGCTCGTTGCCATAACCGGAACGCCATGAAATATTTAGTGCATCGACCTCTTGAATAATCCCATCAGTATCATGTTTTGTATGGCGGTGCTGAATCTCGTTCCAGACTCCCTGTGCAGTTGGTTTTTTTGCTTCACTTAAAAATTGATGAACACGCCATATAAAAGTATGTAGCTGGCTTGTTCTGGTATCTTCGAATTTTTCTGTAGAAACCGCGCCAGCACTCGCCACGGTTTCGGCTTGTGGTTCTGACAATGCTTTTTGCCATTGCAAAACCTGTTCATGCAAATTCAGTTCTTTAGACCTCAACCAGTCAAGAATAACGTTTGGAGCAAAAAAGTATATTGGCGTATCTAAAATACTCAATTGTGACCTTGAATAGCTTAACTTCCCTGCGTTGATGCTTGACCGAATCAATTTAAGTACATCATCGTTATTTTCATCAACCAAGGTTAATACATCTGAACTGCTCCACTCATCTTTTTTTAGTACAAGTTTTCTATCTCTTTGTTGTTCAAAACTATCATCCCACCCGTCATTAATTTTGAACGAAGATAAACTAAAAATCGGTGGGCTATCGGGTTTCTTTGAATCATCCATCACGCACCCCCAAATATCTTAGCGTTCATACTGGCAACTACATTACTAACATGCCCGTCTGAGAGGTGCGCGTAACGCTTCACCATGCTTAGGGTTTTATGTCCTAACACTTCGGCTATTTCGGCCAATGAAGCACCATTCATGGCTAAATAAGATGCTGTGCAGTGGCGCAGGTCATGCCAATGAAAATCGGTAATTTCAGCGGTTTTTAAGGCATTTCTAAACGCTGTGCGTAAATCATCGGCCTGTTTTTATCCACATTGCCAGGGAATAGTAGGGTGGTATCTAGTCGCCGAATCTTTGCATGTTCCCGTAATAATTCCAGACCATGCCCGGCTAAAGGAACTCGCCGCCGTTCGCCGTTCTTGGTTTCATGAAGGATTAAAAAGCCGTCTTTAATATTTACATCAGGCCAGCGTAAATTCATCAATTCACCTTGTCGCATACCTGTAGACAGCGCCAGAATGACGCACAGATAAAGCCAATCGTTTGTTGATTGCTGACAACCTTTGGCGCTCGACATCATCCAAGAATCGAACACGACCGCGCGGTTCTGTAGGCTTTGTGACTTTTCGCATAGGTGAATCATCCAGCCATTGCCATTCATTAACAGCAAGAGTGAAGGCCGGACTTATTGCCGTCATGTATTGAATGACAGTGGCCGGGCTTCTTTGTGTTCCCCTTGGAGTTAATCCGCTGCTCAATTCATCCCGGCATTGAGCTAATAATGAAGCGGTGACATCAGATAATAGGTAACACCCGATTTTTTCTTTCCACCAACCCAATTGCTGTTTTCTATCACTGGCTTTTTTAGGCTTGGTGGGCAAAACGTCTTTGATGTACCTATCAATCAAATCGGCTACTGTGTGCTTTTTCGCTTCGGTGGTTTTGAAGTGCCGTCCTTCTCTAATTGCTGACTCTGTATCTTGAATCCACTTTTTTGCATCAGTTAGGCGTTTAAATGTTGCACTCTGTGCCGGATAGCCTTTTAGTCTAACTTCAGATGTATAACGTTTAGTTCCATCTTTAGCGATACGTTCTTTAATGCGTGCCATGATTGCCCCTATGGGATAGCAACCGGCTTTGGTATGATGTTCTTGCCATTTGCTTAACCCTGCTTGTTAAGTGAATCGGTAAGGCCTTGGCGGTGCTGTAACACCTTCGAGGCCGCTTTGTTTCTAGGGTTTCATTATATATATTTGTCCCAATTTTGTCCCAATTAGCTATAAATAAGGGCAAAAAATGGCAATAATTGACAACAACACAAAGCCACTAACTAATTGATTTAATTGTTATTATTTGTTGTGATGTGTTGGTGTTTTTTGGCTTTAGCCCCTTGACATGGTGGGGGTCGTTGGTTCGAGTCCAATCGCGCCTACCAGATAAATCAAAGGCTTAGGGTTAAAACCTAGGCCTTTTTTATTGCCTGAAATTTTCTTTTCCCCAATTTTGATACGCTTCCCCCCACACAACACTAGTAGTGTAAGCGGTGTTGGAGAATTTTTTAGCAAATCAATATTCCCAACCAAGTTGTTCAATGACATCGCTAAAAACTGCATCCAGCGGCGCCGTGATGTTGACCGGCAGGCCGCTGGTTGGATGAATAAAAGACAGTTGAGCGGCTGCTAACAGCAGCTGATGGCAGTTAAATTGCTGTCTAAAAAAAGTATTCTGTGCGCCGTCACCGTGACTGGTGTCACCGATAATCGGATGAAAAATATGCTTCATATGGCGTCGCAATTGATGTTTTCGACCCGTTTTTGGAGACAATTCGAGTAGGGAATAGCGGCTGGTTGAATATCGACCGACGGGGAAGGGTAGCTCTGTGGTGGTCAGTCGTCGGTAATGTGTGATAGCTGTTTGCGCGGCTTTATCTTGGTTGGCCTTAGCATCCGTCATTTTATCCAGTTGTTCTTTAAGCGGATAATCAATTATATCTTGTTCGGTCGTATGACCTCTAACGATTGCAAGATAAGTTTTGTTGACTCCCGTCCCCATAAAAACGTCCATCATTTGCCGGGCGGCAACTGGATTCAGGGCAAACAGCAGAACACCGGCGGTGGGTTTGTCGAGCCGGTGGACAGGAAACACTTTTTGCCCCAGCTGATCGCGCAGCATTTGCACGGCAAATTGGGTTTCATGGCGGTCAATTTCAGATCGATGCACCAACAATCCCGCCGGTTTATTAACGGCAACCAACTGCTCGTCTTGATAAAGGATGTCCATAGAATTGTTATGAGTGCTTCCGTGCTCCGATAGCTAACAATGCCAATAAACTTGACCACAGAAGGATAGGCACTAGCCAAAACCATTGTTGGTAGAAGGTGACGGGCGGGGTTTTAAGGTAGGGCACTTCATAAACGCCTGTCCACGGTTGATGGATGGGCGAGCGCTCCAGGATTTCTCCGGATGCCAGGGATACCGTGGAAATGCCGGTGTTGGTCACTCGTAATACCGGCCTACGAAATTCAACACCACGTGCCAAGGTCATATACATGTGCTGATAGGGCTCTTGCCAGGTGCCATACCAAGAGTCATTGGTAACATTAACGATAAATTGCGCGCCCAAGTTAGATAAGTCACGAGAGAATTTTGGGAAAAGACTTTCGTAACAGATTTGTGGGCCCATTTGATAGCCGTTCCATTTCAGTAAGGTCGTCGGGCCTGGGCCTCGAGCAAAGTGACCGGTGGCAGGTAGCCAGTCGCGAATTGCGGGAAACCATTGCTCACCGGGGATATATTCACCAAAGGCCAATAATACCGTTTTACTGTAATTAGGGGGTACGATCTCGCCGTCTTTGTTGACTACAAATAAGGAGTTAGTTAGCAATTTTTGCTGCTGGTCGACACTGTAGGCACCAGTAATCAAGGGTAATTGCCTGGCACGCAGAAAATTAGCCAGCACCTGCGGTGATTCGTCGTATTTAAATTGCTCGCCCAGTAGTGCAGGAAATGCTGTTTCCGGCCAAAGCGCGAAATCAATCGGAGCGCCTTGGTGAGCTTTAAGGCCATCGTCGGTAAGGGTTAAATAGCGACGTAGAATTTCTTTGCCAAAGCCTTTGCCTAGTTCGGCGGCCAGCTTTTCGGCATTGCCGATGTAAGCTTGAACCAATAATGTTCTAAATGACGCATCAGGCTGCGGTAGTCTGTTCTTAAGCCATAGACCGCCCAGATTAAGCAGCATAAAACCTGCAAGCACTGATGCCAGGATGATTTTGCCGGCCGTTTGTTTGCGTTTTTCCCAGGCAATCATCAGCGGAAGATTGCACAGCAACGTCGCGGCACTAAGTCCGCTAAAGCCAATAATTTCGGCCCAGTGGTAAACCGGAATATTGGAGCCGAACCAGGTATAGCCAAAATTCCAGTCGAATAGAGTGAGCGAGTTGGCTTCACATAACACCGTGATCAGCGCCATTAACCATAAAGATAATCGCTTTGACCAGTTGAATTTTTGCCGTCCCCAAAACCAAATGGCACCAGCCAGAGGTACATACAAATGTGCGATTAATCCATAAACGATCATGCCGATAGCCGCTACAGACCAGTCTAAGTGGGCAAACTCGTGCAAAAGATAAGTGACCCAGTTGAAACCAATCAGCGTAAATACAAACGAGGTGATCATGCCGCCTATCACCACGTCTTTAAAGCGCGTTTGTTGGCTCCAGAATAACCACAATGGTACAAAGCAGAATAACGACGCCCACGGCGGGAAAGGGATGTAACTGGTGCCGATGAAAAGACCGG
>Ga0208629_100744_pt1 | contig 14635 bp, 8 predicted proteins | sample LakWasMet19_HOW5_2_FD_183865 | JGI IMG/M metagenome (GOLD analysis project Ga0208629, IMG submission 183865) | Freshwater sediment methanotrophic microbial communities from Lake Washington under simulated oxygen tension - Sediment Metagenome... | ecosystem: Environmental > Aquatic > Freshwater >...
GCGGCTACTTCGACGACCAGCTGTGGTGGACCCTCGCGTGGCTGCGGCAGTACGAGGTGCGTCCTGACTGGCGGGGGCGCCAAACAATCGCTGAAGGCTTGCTCAGCTGCAGCACATGCGCAATTATGCGCACACCCGTTCGAGCCACGCTCTTGGATGCGTGCGGAGGGCTCAGACATGTTTCGGCGGTACCCCGGCGCAGCAGCTCTCGCTCGCCCCGTCCCGCCCCGTCTCACAGCCCCGCCCGTCCTGCCGTCCGCCCTGCCGTTCCTCTCACGGCCCCTCGCAGGTCAGCGGGGACGCCAAGTACCTGAGCAAGGCGGACTGGGTCGTGCGGCAGATGCTGGAGGTGCATGGCGCATGGAACGGCACGTGCGGCGGCGGCGTGTACTGGGGCATCGGCCACTACTACAAGAACACGTGAGTGCGGTGCCGGTGGCAGAAAGCAAGGCGCCCGCGTGGCAAGTGCTCGCTGTCGGATGCTATGGTGGTGCTGTGCCGTCCTGCCCGCAGGCGCCACCAGAGTGTCTGTCCGCTCTGCTGTGGGCCACCGTCCTATCGTCTGCGTGTCTGCTACCTGCCTGTCATTTTCTGTGCTCCTGCCTCCGCGCGACGCCAGCCTGCCGTCTTGCTCCATTTTTATTATGTCTGTCTGCAACGGGACGCTTTTTCCCTTGCAGCATCACCAATACGCTGTTCGGCGTCGCGGCGGCCAAGCTGCACGCGTTTGGGCGGCCGGGGGCAGCGGGCCGCGGCTACGACGCGTGGGCCACCGACACGTGGGCGTGGCTGCAGGACGTCCAAATGCTCAACACCTCCACCTCCCTGCTCGTGGACGGGCTGGGCCCCGCCTGCGAGCCCACGGGCGCGTTCTGGACGTACAACCAGGGCATGTTCGTGCGCCTCGGAGTGGAGGTGGCCCGCCTGCTGCCGGCCGCGAACGGCACCGCTGCTCTCAATACAGCGCGGGCGGTGGTGGCGGGCGCAGCGGCGTACTACGCGGGCGACAGCAACATGACGGTGGTCGAGAAGGCGTGCGGGGGCGGCAGCTGCGGGCACGACGGGATGGCCTTTAAGGGCGTCTTCATGCGGGACCTCGGGTACTCGATGGAGGCGCTGGCGGGCGGCGACGGCGCGGCGCTCGCCTGGTACCGCAGCTACGTGGCGAACAACACGGCGGCCCTGTGCTCACGTGATGCGCAACGTGTGAACGCCGCTCAGGTGGCGTTCGGCGAGCACTGGACGGGCCCATACGCAACCTCTGCGTTCCCCTACATCTCGCAGACGGCGGGGATTGACCTGCTCAATGCGTGGTCGGGCGCGGGCCCTGCGGGCGATGATAAGGCCCTGGCGCTGATCCTGCGCGAGCTGGGGATGTCGGCAGAGGAGGTGCTCAACGCTGCGGCTGCAGCGGCGGCAGGGCAATAGTGTGGCAGGGCAACCGCGATACGGCAATCGTGGAAGGCGGCTCCCGTGAGAACGCACAGACAGATGTGGCAGCGCGGTTCGCATCAAGGGCGCGAGACCAGCTATCGGACGTTCCATCACCGTCGGCGAGACTTAGCCTCTCAGGCTGCTTCTGCCACCCTAAAGATTGGCAGCGCCGACACTCCATGCCTTGTCGGCGCAGAGCTGTTGAGAGCGACCTAGATTCACGCCCATACCACACCATACCGAAACAGTAGACAGAGCTGGCTGCTAGCTTACGCGTTGAAGGTTTTGGACTCGATGAGCGATGGGTTGTTATGACAGATCTGACAGCCAGCGCAGCAAATAATTTGAAGGCCCCCCTGCTCGACGGTGCAGGTGCACGCCTCCAGCCTGCGCATATGCATGATTCAGAGGTGTCGCGCGCCGGCGCCAAGGAATCAGGCGACTCGTTCGATCGCTCGCGATGCCCAACCGTTCGTTGTCTCAAAATTCGTGCTTGTTCACGTGCACGGCGGGTGCGACGACGTGTACACAGGACGACTCGACGGTCGAGCCCGCTGACCATGTCACAGAGGCGATCACTGTCCGTGGCACACGAGGTGCTGTGGTGAACGTGTGATGCGTGGCAGCAGCGTTTAAATTTCAACGAAGCACAGGTCGTGCCGATGAATCCCGCGATTCCTGGCCAGCGCCTCACACGAAAAACCACGCCGTCTGCCCCTCCACCAGCCCGCGCACGGAGGCCACGTTACGACGCACATCGTCCCCTCGGCCGCCGCTGCCCAGCGCCACGCAGATGACTGCGGGCGGCCGGATGGCGCTGAAGTGCACAATGGGCACTCCCCGTGGGTGCGGCGGCAGAGACGCGGCATCCGTCACAGTGGCTCCGGCTTGATTCTGTGTCGTCGCTGCAGCACCGCCGTGCAACGATCCTGCGCGCGCAGCAGCAGGGCTGGCAGGTGCAGCGCTGCTCGCGAAACTTGACCGGCTCAGCTTGCAGCCGCAGCGCCGCGCCGTGCCGTCGCTGCCGGGCCCTGCTGCAGCGCTGTCACAGGCGCGGCATCCAGACAGCGGCAGCCCACTTACTTTCGGCAGCACTGTGGCAGAGTCCATCGGCGGAGCTGCAGCGCCGCTCTCCATCGCGATATCACCGCTCGCTACAGGGCGCATAGCACTGTCCACGCAGCTATCAACAGCGTCGACCTCCGACAGCCGCCTGCGCTTCGCTGCCGGCGCATGTCCTTCGCCGCTGCCGCTGTGAAGCGCTGCAGCGGTCGCGCCTGTGCCGCTGTGGATTACGTCCGTGCACCCTGCAGCCGGCCCGCCTGCGCCATCGGCCGCGCTCTGCGGCGCTGCGGCGGGCGGGCTTTCAGTCGGCACGGCAGGCTGCCCAGCCGCGACGCCGCCGGCGACTGCAGCTTCTGAGAGCATCGCGGCAGCGGCTGCCCGCGCCGCGGCTCTCGCAGCCTTGTCAGGCCTCGGCGCCTTCGGCGCCCGCGGCTGCGCGAGGGGCGGCGGGTAGCGCTGCCCAATCTTGCGCGCGTCCAGGTCGCAAAAGGCCGCCACGCGCCGCTTGCCCGCGTCGCTGAGGGCGCCATAAAAGGCCTTGCCGTCGCGCCCGGCGCCCCAGATCGTGAAGGTACTCCAAAACGGGGCAGGCCTCGCGGTGGCAGGAGGGGCGGCAGAGGCTGACGCACAGACAGCACCGGACGATCCGCTGCAAGAGCTTGCAGAGTTGCTGTCGGAGCGTCCCGCTGCTGCTGTCGCTGTCGCTGCTGCTGGTGTTGCTGATGCGCCCGGCACCGCCGCTGCGCCATCCGTGTGCGCTGACAGACCGCTCTCACCCGCGACAGCAGCCTCCCCTCTAGAGTCACCATCTGCACGGCCGCCGCCCTTGCTCTCGCTGGTGACAGCAGCCGCAGCAGCAGCAGCAGCAGCGACTTCAGCCGCAGCGCGCCGCCGCAGCCCGAGCACGCGCTCCTCAAAGAGCGCCACGCGCACCGCCAGCAGCAGGCGGCGCGGGATGCGCCACGACTGCGAGCCCTCGGAGTAGCGGTACACGATCAGCGGCTGCGGCACGCGCGCGAGGGCGGCGCCGAGCGCCAGCGCCCGATGGTAGAACAGCGTGTCCTCAGGGAAGGAGCGGAAGGCGTGGGCAGCGAGGGCGGCGCCGCCGTCCTCGCGCGCACGGGGGATGCGCAGCGGCGGGGCGTCGAGGATGGCGGTGGCGGGCAGGCGCGGCGCGGCAGCGGACGGTTTCGACGCTCCCGGCCCCGCAGCCACAGAAGCTGCCACAGGTGCCGCATAGCCCACAGCAGACGAGCGGCAGCTGGATGCCGCCGGCATGGCATCAGCACCAGCCCCCTCCTGCTTGGCAGAGCCGAGCGCGTACGATACGGGTGTGCCGCCTTCCGTGCTGATGCAGCTGGCCGCCCTCGCAGCGGCAGCTGCGGCGCCAGCTGACTGCCCGCTCGAAGCGCCAGCCGCCGCACTCTCTTTCCCGTCCCCTGCTGCACATACGGGCCCTGGCCCCAGCTCCGCCGCCAGAAACGGGGGCAGCACCTCGTCCCAGCCGCCCACCGCATCGTACAGGGATCGGGCCATGAACCACGTGGGCTGGATGACTGTGCACTCTCTCCACTGCTGCAGCGACAGCTCCGCGCCGGCGACGGTGTTGCACCAATCTGTGTACGCGGCAGTGGAGCCCTCTGGCAGGCGCGTGAAGCCCCCGCCAACGAGGACGCGCGATGGATCGACCTGGCCCAGCGCGAGCGCGAGCTGCAGGCGCACGCGGCACGGCAGGGCGACGTCGTCAGAATCCAGCAGGCACAGATACTCGCCGCGAGACACAGACACCGCCTCATTCCGGGCAAAAGCGGGACCGTGCGGTCGAGAGGTGCCCGCGTCGGCTGCATTGCGGATCACCAGCGTTCTGCTCCGCAACCCGCCGCTGAATGGGCGAGCCTCCACCAATTTCGTCAACACTGTTGACGTCTCGTCCGAGCTGGCGTCATCGAACACGCAAACCTCAATAGGGCCGTCATAATCCTGGTCCAGCGCACTGGCCACACATTCTTCGAGCGTGCCCGCAGCGTTGTGCGCAGGGATGATGATCGACACGAGGGGCGGCGGACCAGCCATGAAAGACGACATGATGACGATGGGGGACAACCCGACCGACAGCGCAACGCGGCAAGGAAGTAACGGGAGGTTGAAACAACGACCGGCGCTTCCTTGAGGTGTCCTCCCGCCTGCTGGCCGGCCGCCAGCCGCCGACGTCTTCATACGCCACATACAATGTTTTTTTGGAGCGCAGATTCATGTCTTCGTGGCTTGTCTCCAGCTGTCGCACGGCGATTCACGTGTAGAATGTGTATTTCCTAGCAACTCAACAGGCTGTCTTTGTTCCTATTTCGCTACGTGCAGCCTAAGCTGCCGGATTCCGAAATGGGTTTGAGGCACTGGCATGAGTTGAACAATCCAACACCGGCGACAGCAACCCCTCACAATCCACGCGCCCCGAGCCTGTGCCACCGAGCGCCACAGCACGGGGCAGGCGGACGAGGCAATCCAGCAATCAAGTTCAGCAGACGAACATCACACAACAGCAGGCTTGCCGGAAGCAGAAGTCCGGGGGCTTTGAGGCTCTTTTGTTTCATTGCGTTTGCCAAACGGGCGGCTGGCCTCGAGATGGTGAACGCAGTCACCGTCGGCCAACAGTAGACACGGCCAAGCGTCACTCGCAGAGGCACCCTCTACTTGGTGGCAGCTTCCACCACCCCCGCACCCGGTGCCGCAGCTGCGAGTGCTGCAGGGAGTGGCGCGCACGCTGCTGCGCACCCGCCCGCGACGACAGGCACCGCTACCGTTGCAGCGCTCGCTAACACGGAAGGAGGGCCGGTGATGGACGGCGTGATGGTAGCCCCACTCCCACTTGCGGAGACATCAGCTGCGCCGGATGCTGCTGCCGCTGGAGCACCGGTCGCCCCTGCTCCCGCACCGGCGCCGCGGGGCGCGTCAACGGCCGCAGCCGACACAAGGGCTTCCCGGGCACCGCCACTGGCACCCTCCGCGCCAGCTGTGGTGCTGCCTGCCGCCGCACCGAACCCACTAGCCACCCCCGCCACAGCGCTAACCGGGGGCGGCGCAGCGGAGGCGGCGAACGCGGCGGCCTCCAGCGCCCTCTCCTCCTCGACCTCCGCGATCTCCGCCTCCTCCGCCGCGTCGCTGGCAGCGATCGCCAGCACCGTGTCCAGCGCGGCGCGGGCGTCCTCTGAGATGGGCCAGCGCAGCTGCAGCTCAAACCAGTCGCTCAGGTCCTCCCGCGCAGCGTAGCAGGCTGCGAGGAAGAAGTTGTCGGCGGCGGTCGCGATGTCCGACTTGTCCTTCGGGCAGCGGTCCAGCAGGATGGGGATGGCGCCGCGGAACCAGCGGCGCAGGAAGTCTTTGCGCCCGTGCGAGCGCCACAGCGCCGCGAGCAGACCCGAGTACAGGTTGTCGAGGCTGCGCTCCTTGTTCCAGGGCAGGCGCTCGTGCCAGAAGGCGTCCTCCCACGAGATCGCGTCCGAGCCCGCATAGGTGACCAGTTCCTTCTCCATGTCGCCGATGAAGCCCTCCGCGTCGTGGCCGTAGTAGTCAAAGGCCAGCTGCGACAGACCGGTGCAGGCGGTGCCGCCGACGGCGAGATCGGAGGTAGCAGCTGTCAACGCTCCCGAGCTGGCGCCAACTCCGCTGTCCGCCGCAGCCCCGCTCCGACCGGCAGCCCCGCCTGCTGCGCCACCGGCGGTCGCGCCAGCGGCACCGCGCTGCCCGGCCTTCCCTGGCGGGTACACGTCACACAGCAGCAGGCAGCCGAGGATGTTGATGAACCCCTGGTTGACCCACCCCCAGCTGTCGGGGCTCTCCGCGCACGCGTAGTCAAAGACCGGCGTGAACTCTTCGGGGAAGATGTAGTTGCGGCACGTCTCATAGCAAAACACGTGGTGGATCGTGCGGACTGCGGGCCGCCCCGTTGCCTCGTCAGGGACGCCCGCAGCGGCGCTGATGAAGGAGCGGAGCGAAGACTCCAGAAACGCGGGGCCGCACGCAATCCCCGCCACGCCGTGGTGCGCGAGGCCCGCGGCGTCGACAAAGGCGACCTCATATCGAACGCGACCCCGCAGCGGGGCGTTGTTTTCGGGCGCCTTGCCGACAGTGTCGTCGAACAGCTGCAGCAGCATCTCCAAATGCTGGATGAAATCAGCGACGGCTGGCACGTGGGCGGCGCACAGGCTGGCGAGATCGACGCACCCCGCATCAATGACGAGTGCGACGCGGCGGCCGTAGTAAACCGTGACTCTGGGCCCTCCCGCGATGTTCGGAGAGTAGTCGAAGAGTTCTTCGATGAGGATGCCGCATTGAGTACGGGTTCCGTCAGCGGTAGCACTCGGCGCGGTCGCACCGCATGCAGCCATCGTGCTCGAGCGCCGCAGTAGTTCTTCGGCACCCGCAAGGAACTCGAGAATGCAGGGGAATCCCGTGAAATGACAGTGGAATGCAAAGATCAGGACTGTTTGTGCCAATATCGCTGCAGAAGAACCTTTGCACCAGGTGTGCGTGCAATACAAGGGCTTGAGCCTCGCGAAATGAAGGACCGAATTGTGGAGTTTGCGGCGGATGAAGCGTGTACCATAATGAAGACTTTGAGACATTGTGGCCAGGCTTTGTGGGTGCTGTGGCCCCTGGTGCCCCCTTGGCGCTGCTGTGGTGGCTACCCCTCGTGGCGAGACAATCCGAATCAGGATTGCTTTGGCTGCTCGGCAAGCGTTGGTCTTCGTCGTCGGCGGCCGATGATCGGCCTTGTCCTTCAGCTGCCGTGCGCGACCTGTGACACAGGCTGCACACAACCCGTCCATCGGCAACGGACATCTGATTGCCGCGGATTTCGCGCCACCAGCACGTGCGTGAGATGAACTCGGATCCTGTGGCTGATGACAATTCAGCCCTCCAGTTGGCCAGCCGCGATGGTCTCTGGCTTGTTGTGGATCGACTGCTGCAGCATCCACATGTGAATCCTGCGGCGGATGACAATGCTGCTATTTTGCTCGCCAGTCGCGCCGGCCATTTGCCGGTTGTGGATCGGTTGTTGCAACATCCGCGTGTGGATCCTTCAGGTGACGACTTTGGTAGCGCCGCCATTTGCTGGGCCAGCAGATGCGGGCATGTGGCTGTCGTCGACAGGCTGTTGCAGGACCCAAGAGTGAGTCCCGCTGGTGACGGCGACTCCCCCCTGTGCTGGGCCAGCAAAGGCGGGCATCTTGACGTTGTCATTCGCTTGCTCCAGGACCCACGGGTGGATCCCGCAGCCGGTTGCAACTACGCCCTTCGCCGCGCTTGTGGGGCCGGGCATTTGGCTGTTGTGGATTGGTTATTGCAGGACCCGCGGGTAGATCCCGGGGACGCTGGAAGTGGCAATCCCGCCATTTGCTGCGCCAGCCGATGCGGGCACCTGTCTGTTGTAGATCGGCTGCTGCAAGACTCGCGTGTGGACCCTTCGGTGAATGAGAATGCAGCAATTCGGCTGGCGAGTTCTTTTGGCCGCCCCAACGTTGTGGTTCGGCTGCTCGCGTGTCGGCGTGTGCTGCTTGCAGCTCTACCGCAGGTCATTTCACGTGCACTGGTGGTTGACGGCGATGTGCTGAGGACAGCGCTGCGCCGTGATTCGCTGCTGCGCCGCGCCCACCTGGCAATGGCGGTCGCCAGACGTCGGCGCGGGCCAGGGTAGCCAGCGCCTGACAGTTGTCCAGCGCCGTAACCGTCGCTGCTCCCCACACTGCGTTGGTGACGGGTCCGCAGCCGTTGGTTTGTAGTCGTCGATTCGTGTTCGGAAGGGCGATGAAGCCGCTCCGCCGCACTGAGGCGACCGCTTTTCCCAACTAACCTCCCCTCCCCACCCGAGAGCACAGCATGCAAGTGACATCACCCTGTGCCCGCCACCGTGAGCTGCGATCTTGCTGATAGCCATCCGTCGTGGAGTTCGAATGCCGCACATGCTGCTGCTGACTGCGAGCGTCTGTCATAGCATGGCAGTGTGACTGCGACTGTGCTGCGTAAACTCACTCAGGCGTTACCGCAGTTGCCTGCGACAGAGTGCTGCCACGACTCTGCACGGTTAGCTGAGCTTTCCAATTTACTTTGAACACAGCGCTAGCCTATATATGTGCGAGCCGGCATGCGCATGCGCATCGCTCTCGTCATAGGCCTAGGCTTGAATCCGGATATCGATCGGAAGTGGCTTGTTGGGATACAGGTCGACGTCAAGCTGAATTCAGCATTCGAAGCGCACGAGCTCGCGATCGAACGTTTGCAAATCGCGCTCGCACGCTTCGACGAGGTTCAAATCGCGCTCGCACGCTTCGACGTCGACTCAATTCATGCAAGCGCAAGGCTCGCGCTGCGCTGCACGACATTGCCCGTGCAACTGTCCAGATAGCTCGTGCCAGTGGCGGCGCAAACTTGCGATGCACGGAGTTCAAAAAGTGGTGGCTTCGCTGCAGTGGCAGGAACGTCGAGATTGGTGCCATGTTGCAGGCGTGCGCGAGGCTCAGCGCGCAGCACCCCTCCGAAGAGGTCTAGGAATGCCTTCTGGTCTGCAGCACGCTGCAGACCGCAGCAGACCATGCAAATGCCTGCCAGACCAGGAAAGCCGCGACAGGGTCACCTACACCAGCCGCCAGTGCCAGCTCGCTACACGGCAAGGATGCCCTGCAAGCCCATGCTCAGGGCCTGGCGCAGCTTGCGGCGGAGGATTTCCTCGCTCGCATAGTCCGGTAGGTCCAGCGTGCTGCAACGGGTGCGGACGGAGGAACGGCGGAGCGACAAAGGGGTGAGAGCAGACGCGGACGGCGAAGGACGGAAGATCAACTGCGAAGCCTTGGGGGCATGGGCCACGCCATCCACGGGTAAATTCACGCTGGAAGGGCTGTAAAAGCATCGGCCGACAGTGGGTGCACGCGCAGCCCCAACAGTACCCCAACAGTACACAGCTACTCGGAGGCGCGCCGCTGCTTTACGCACTTGAAGCACGCATGTGAGACCGGCAGACTGTGGCCGCCGCCCACGCGCACGATCTTGTGGGGCCAGCCCTTCGCGCCTTGGGGAAGCCTGCAGGGGAGCGAGATGGGGGTTGTGGGGAGCCAAAAGCAACGCCGGGGTTGAGCAAAAAAACACAGACGCAGGAACACAAGAACATGCCCTGCAAGACAGCCCCATCAGCATCTCAGACGCGACCAACGAGGTCTTGCGCTACACCCCAGTGCCCACAGTACACACGCGCATCAGCTGTACGATGCGACACACAACAACCGCCACGCAGCCGCGCGAACACGCACCGGCTCCAGCCGCTCACGAATCGGACGTAGTCGCGCAGCTCCTCCTGCGAGAAGTCCCGCAGCGCGTCCCAGAACCAGCCGATCGTGCGGTGCGAGGCGCTGTAGCCGTGCTGGTACTCCGTGATGCGCTGCAGCAGCGCCACGTCGATGTGCGGGCTGCCGCAGACCAGGGTCTCCAGCTCCGGCCCCGTGAAGCAGCGCAGCAGGGCCATGGGCACCATGTTGGCCAGCCCGCGCCGCAGCGCAGCGATCTGCGTGTCGAACTCGTGCAGGCGGAAGCGCGCCACGGCGTCGCAGTAGCGCTGCCGGTTCGCGAAGGTGAGCGGCAGTGTGCGGCCCCGGGGGACCAGCTCCACCTCAGAGCCCGTGTAGTGCGACACCGCCGTGAAGGTGACGCCTGCCGCCAGCTCCAACGCCTCGAAGGCAGCCGCGTCGGGCGCGTACGGGCGCGGGACGCCCTCGTACACCCGCCCGGGCGTGTCGCAGTGGCGTATGTCCTGCAATCGCAGCGCCTCCGCCGTGTCCATCGCCGCGAGGTCGTCGAACCCCGGGGTGCCGCCCACGAGCGCCTTCCACACCAGCGAGGGGAAGCGGAAGCCCATGCACGCCTTGGTGCGCAGCGACAGGCCGAGCAGGCGGCCCACGAACTCGAGCTGCGACAGCGCGAGGGCGCTGGTGTGCGCGGGGTTGGGCACGAACGCGTCCGCGTTCAGCCGCACGCTGGCGCCGCCCGCCGCGTTGGGGCAGGGGCGGAGCAGGGTGATGCGGTGCGTGGAGTGCAGGTCATCGAGCATACGCACGAGCGCCTCCCGATACACACCACCGATGTCCTGCGCCGCGCCCTCCACGAACTTGGCGGAGAACACCGAGTTGTTGCGCCTGTCGCCGAAGCCCCGCAGCGCGCGCCCGCCGAAGGGCCGCAGCTGGCGGTACACCTGCGCGAACACGCAGCCGCTGTTCTCGGGGGACGTGTGCCCCGCGTCCTCTGCCGCCAGCGCCGTTACGGTGGACAGACGCAGCTGCTCGTGCACGCCCGTGCCCTCCGTGCTGGCGATTGCAGCCTCCAGCAGCGCCCCCTTGATCTCCGTGAACACGGCCGTCGAGAGCGCCCGCACGTCGTGGCCCAGGCTGCCGGGGTCGGGCGCGGACAGGTCCAGGAAGGGAAGCGCGCTGCCCGCGAGGCACGCGTTCAGCTGCCGGATGAGGGCGAAGCGCAGGCGCAGGACGGACGGACGGAACGCCGCCAGGCGCGGGTGCCGCAGGGCGTCCGCCTCCCGCTGCACGCCCAGGCACTGCAGCGGCAGCGTGGCGAGGGCGCAGTCCGCGGGCGGCGGCGTCTTTCGCAGGGTCACCGCCTGCCGTCCGTCCGTCGTCGCCTCAGCAGCACCAGCGGCGGAGTACAGCTCCTCACCGTCGCTGTTGACGCTGGCCAGGCAGTGGCGCGCTAGGTCCAGCAGCTCAGCGTCCAGCTCCCGCGACCAGCCGCGCAGCGCCGCGTCCGCGTCCGCGGCGATCTCTGCCTCCCGCCGGCGCAGCAGCCGCAGCGCCTGCGGGCGAGCGGGCGGGTCATCGATGGCGCACACCTGGACAGAGCAGCCCCAGAAGGGGGCGTCCGCCGCCGGCGAGGCAGCGCCGCTGGCAGCAGCGAGCGACGGCGCGGGCAGCATTACAGTGAAACGCACCGTGTCGCGCGTTGCCCCAGCCGCCCCCGCAGCCGCCGCTGCGCCCTCACGCCTGCCCGCTGTCGCGCCGGATGCGCCCGCGCCTGCGCCGCCCTCCCGAGAGATGTCTGCGGCGCTGTGCAGGGTCGCCTCGAGGGCGATGCGGCCGGGGAGCGGCGTGCGCGTGGTTATTCGGAGCGACAGACGCGCTGCGCCTTCGATGCACACCTCCCCGCGAAGCAGGGTGACCATCCCGACGCCGGACGCTGGGTGGACGGCCACGGGCAGCGACGCCAGTGGCTGCATCGGGTGCGGCGTCTCAACGTCCACACACAGGCCGACCGCCTGCAGCCAGGCGGCGCAGAGCACCTCGTGCGAGGGGCGCCGGCCGTGCAGCAGCGCTGCCGCCAGCTCTGACGCAGACAGCAGACGGTCCAGCAGCGCAGTGGGCGCGGGGGCAGCCGCAGGCGGCAGGCACGCTCGCACAGGCGCCGGCGCGGGCGAGGTCTCTGTCTCTCCATGCGCAGCCGAGGATGCGGTGTGTGGGGCGGCATCCGCAGGCCGCACGCCCCCAGAAGCAGCGGCAGCGGCAGTGGCAGCGACAGCCAGCGCCTCCGCTGCCTCAGCAGGCATTGCGAGCACCAGGCTGGTGGGCCTGCCGTGGCCGCCGCTGCCTGGAAGCAGGCCAAGGGTGGCGCACGCGCTGGCGATGCGGGCGTCGCCGCTGCTGGCGCCCGCCTGCAGCGCGGCGTGCAGCTGTCTGTCCAGCGCCACCAGCGACTGCCCCTCCTCGCAGGGCAGGACGAGGGCCGTATGCGGACACGCCACCAGCTGCCGCACTGCCGCCGCGTGGGCGGGCGCGCTGAGGTCAAGGCCCTGCAGCAGAAGGACGGACCCAGGCGCAGGCTCAGGTACAGGGGGATAGAAGCGTGGCTGTCCGTCGGATGGTGCCGCATCGTCGCTGCTGCCGTGAGCCGCGGGCGGCACCGCGGGCGCACCCGCACCTGCAGCGGCCCCCGCGCCTGCGCCTGTCCCCTCGGCGGGCGTGGCAGCTGCTGCGGCAAGCGACGCTGCGCTGAGAGCTCGCATGTCCAGCAGACAGACGGGCAGGTCCACGTCGCCACAGGTGACGACGGCAGCGGCACCAGCGGCTGCTTTAAGTGGCCCGGCAGGCAGCGCGGCGGCATCCGTGCGGTGCAGCCGCAGGCGTGTGAGACGAGACATGGCGCCCCAGCGCGACGCCTGCAGGCGCTGCAGCGATGCGGGGACCAGGACCGTCGCAGCAGCGGGGCCGCCCTTCGCCCGGCCACCAGCGGCCGCAAAGCCCGCAGCGCCGCACACTTGCAGGAAAAGCTGACCGCCCTTGTGCGAGGCGGGGTCGACAGCCCCCGAGCCGCTGCCACTGCTGACGCCACTACTGGCGGAAGCGTCGCCCGCGGTGCTGCTGCGCGGGTCCCACGGCTTGCGCAGGCGGCCGAACAGCTGCTGCAGCGTATCTGCCGAGGGCAGCGGCGTCCCCTCCAGCGCTGTCGCGATCGCGGTCGCCGCGCCCGTCGCCGCGCGGGCGATTGCTTGCTTGAAGGCGGGAGCCGCGGGGGCGGCAGCGGCGCCGGCATCGGCGGCCTCGGCCGCGGCGGCTTCAGCGGCAGCGGCGACGGCGTCTGCGCAGCGCTTGCACACGTCCGTCTGCCAGGCGGCGTACTCAGCGAGGGCTGCACGCAGGGGATGCGGCAGGGCTTCAATCGCCGCCTTCTCCGCATCATCCGCCGGCTTTGCCGCAGCCGCTGCTGCAGAGAGGATGTCTAGCAGCACGAGCAGCGCTGCATCGTACGCATCGACATCCGCATCCGCGGGCAGCTGCGCGCCGGGCGGCGCAGCGTACAGGGCGCGGCAGCCCGCCCTGGCAGTGACTGGGATCTGCGGAGTGCTGGCGGCGTACGAGGACAGACTGCCCTGCTTCAGGCGGCGCTCGTGCTCGCCGATGGGGCAAAGCGCCGGACCTGCTGCAACGGCAGCTGCGTGTGCCGGTGTATCCTTGAGGGTCGAGCCTGGGGCAGGGGCAGAGTCGGACTGGCTCAGGCCGTAGCGGGCGCAGAGAGCCTTGATGTCAGCCTCCCGCAGCATCAGCGCGCTGTCTGCGGGCAGCTCAGGGAACGCAGCGCGCAGCCGCGCCAGCACGTCGCTGGAATCCACAGCCTCCGTAGTCGCCCCTACAGCTGCCTCCAGTACCGCTGGCTCTGCAGCGCAGGCAGCGGCCGCAGACGGGGTAACGACGCCACCTCCTGCAGATGTCCCTGCAGGTGCAGGTGCAGCAGCAGCGGCCGGGCGCAGAGCCCGCACGGCAGCGAAGGCGGCGGCGGCGCTGGGGCGGAGGAGGTCGCCCGTCAGCTGCGCCGCCTCCGCCTTGCGCGCTGCCGCCTCTGCGGCAACCTCCGCAGCGGCGGCGGCAGCAGCCGCAGCCTCAGCCGCCGCTGCGGCCGCGGCTTCTGCCGCCGCAACCTCCCACGGCTTGCGCACCCGCAGCAGCGGCGCGAGGTCGATGGCAGGCAGCGACGGCTCGCTGCCGCGCGCCCGCCGCACCTGCAGGCTCACCATGCGCGTGTCTGGGTCATAGGTCACCCGCTCCAGCCGCTGGCGTCGCTCGGCGAACTGCGACGCCGCCTGCACGGCCGCCTCCGACACCGTCGCGTGGTCAGACAGCAGGATCTCCTCGTAGCTGTCCTGCACGTACTGAGCGAGCACCTGCAGCCCCAGCAGCGTCGCGACGTCGAAGACGTCGACCGTGAGGGTCGCGTCAGCGTCCGCCGGCAGCGGCGCCGCGACGGCAGACGCGATGTCGGGCTGCAGCAGCGCCCACAGCTGCAGCGCGCGGTTGCGCTGCGCATCCCGCAGCGCCAGCGGGCGCACGATGCCCGCCGCGACGCCCTCGGGGCCCAGGAAGTGGTCGATGTTCTGCTGCAGTTCGTTGCGGGGCACGCGGAACGCGCCGTCAGGCACCTCCGCGAAGCCCTGTCGTGCCGCCTCGCGCAGCTGTGTCGCGTTGTACACGAAGGCCTGGGGCTTCTCGACGCCGCCGCCCGCGCGCCCGTGCAGGGATGCGGCTGCGCCTGCCGCCGCACTGTCGCCGCCACCGGCGGTGGCAGTAGTGGAGGAGGGGGACGACGTAGCTCCAGC
>Ga0208629_100745_pt1 | contig 14613 bp, 7 predicted proteins | sample LakWasMet19_HOW5_2_FD_183865 | JGI IMG/M metagenome (GOLD analysis project Ga0208629, IMG submission 183865) | Freshwater sediment methanotrophic microbial communities from Lake Washington under simulated oxygen tension - Sediment Metagenome... | ecosystem: Environmental > Aquatic > Freshwater >...
TAATTTCGAGCAGATTTGAGACATATTTTCTCTTCCCCAGACATAGCTGTTCAAACGCACTGCCGCAGGCTCGCAGCTGAGCCTGCAGCGATCGCCGTCGGTACCCACGCAGCGGGAGTCAATGTCGCTCCCGCTAGAACATACGGACGCGGGCGTGAGCTCGGGGTCGTCGTTCCTCAGCAGCGTATCCGCAACGTGGCAGGTGGTTGCGGATGGCGATCCCGGCGCGAAGTGGGAGGCATGTCTCCCGCCTGCCTCGCTGTTTCCGATGGAACGCTCCATGCAGCTGTCCTCCACGCTTGCGCAACTTGCACATGTCACGCTACAAGCAAGACGTGTGTTCAATATTCTTTGGGAGCCGCTCTACGAACCGCTGACCTGCTGCGACATCGACGATCTGCGCACGTTCGCTGAATACCTGCAGCTGCCGAAGGACCTCGTCCTCCGGCTTCAGCAGCAAGAGGCAGTCCTTGAACTTCAGCGGTTGGTGCCGCCTCTCCGGGATGTGGACAGCGCACGCTGTGCGATTGACGCTCGACCAGTGTTGCGGCAAGTGTTAGATGCGGCATGGGCTGCCCATGCGCCTTCTGAGCTGCCGCATGACGGCGAGGAGCTCGAGTGGACCGATCCCGCACTGCTGCTCCGCTCCAACAAGTTCGCGCTCGCCGGGGCGCTCGGCCTTCCCATGCCAGCAGACGCAATCGGAGCGGATTCCGAGGCAGCGTGGGCGGGTTACGCGCAGGGGTGCACTCTTGCAGGGCGGGTATCCATGATTGCTGGAGGTGATGACAGCGTCCGCGGCCTGGGGATGGCCGGAGCCCCTTGTGTTCTGGTCGCCGCCGCCGTCGGCGACCTCGATAGTCTGCAGGCTTTGTGTGCTGCCGGGGCCCCGCTGACACGCTGCGCGATCCTCGCTGCCGCCCGGTATGGCCATGTAGACGTGCTGAACTGGACGGACGCGCAGGCCAAGGTCGCTCGCAGCAGCCTCACGGAGCTGAATGAGCACTCGACTGCACGCCACGTCCTGGCTGCGGGTGCCCGAGGGGGGCACCTGCATGTCTGTCACTGGACGCTGGCTTGCAACCCGGGATTCTCGCTGCTGGAGCGACCGGACGAAGGAGCGAGCAGCCGCGGCGACGACGCGGACAATGCAGAAGTCAACGTGGGCTCCTGCGGTGGCAGTGTTCAAGTGCTGGACTTGCTGGAGGCCTGTGGCTTCGTACCCACCATGAGTAACGCGCTCGCTGCCTGCGAGGCTGGCCACCTGGCGATCTTGCAGCATGTGGCGGCAACCGGCGTGCTGGGCGTTGCTCCCGCCGCCTCGCTTGAGGAGTGCGCGGCCACTGCCGCCGGACACGGGCGCGTGGAAGTGCTGCAGTGGCTCCACGAGGCGGGATTGTGTGACCCTGCCGCCCGTCGAATCCACCACAGCGCGTTCGCCTCCACGTGGCCGGTGCTGCGCTGGGCCCGCGAGAAGGGGTATGTGAACGAGTGGAACGCGGGCATGTGCGCTGGGCTTGCCCGCCGCGGCGACGTGGGCGGGCTGCAAGCCCTGCGCGCCGCTGGGTGCCCGTGGGACGAGGCGACGCCGCTACAGGCGGCGCGCTCCTCACACGAGGCGCTTTTCCGCTGGGCGGTGGAGAATGGATGTCCCTGGAACCCGGACGGCTGCCTCCGGATGGCTTTGCAGCGCCCGCTGGCGCTGCAGCAGTACCGAGAGTTCGGTTACGCCGAGGAGGACGCCCGCGCTGCTGCAGCGAGGGATGGGGCGACCGGTATTGCCGCATGGATCCGCCAACGCTGTGGCTTTGCCGATGATTTTTGCGGCAGCGTGGGGCACAGCATGTACGTGATGTGAGGTTGCGACAAGCTGGTGCAGCCAGTGGTGCTCAACTCTGCCCTCGTGCTGTGCCGGAAGCGTGGCGGAGGTTGAAGATGCTGCTGCCTTCTCAGCGTGGCTTCAATCGAACGTAGACATCGGCGCGTTCACCAGGCAAGGATCTCGAGCGGCAGGGCTATTTACCGGGTGTCGTGCCTTGAGGAGGCGATTCGCCCATCCGAGCTTGTCTGCTGCCGACGTGCACGCGTGGACAGGCGCCTGCATTCCGTGCAGTGCCCGGGGCTTTGATCAAAACCGTCGACACAAGTGACCGTAGTTATGGCCACGATGCGCAAGGGGCGGAGACGATTGTGGTTGACTTTCTCGTGGAAGACACGACGAGCATTGCATGGTTGTATTGTCGCGTTTTGTTATGCTTTTTTTTGCAATGGCAAACTCAGCACAGGCACGGGCAGCCTTCGATCGTGATGACTCGGTCGAGTGGCGGAACGCCGGCGCTGAGTCATGAGCCCCGACCGCTGAGCAGTTAACGCTTGGAAGAAATTCGCTCATCTTCAAAGTGCCATCCATGCCCGCACACAGAAGAGTTGGCAGCTGGCGTAGGCGCAAGTCACAGCAGACCGCCCGGGTGGGCGCAGGCGCAGCAGATTCAACAATGCCCGCACCAGCACAAGCCAGCCACCTTGCGCTATCGCGAGTTGCGCTTGAAAATTTCGTAGCTGCTGTTCACAATCCCCCATGACAGCAGAGCCCGAACGGCGTTGCCGCTCACCCCGCGGTACATACCCCGCCACCCTTGACGCTCGTGATAGACCTGCTGCAGAGTCTCCCGCACGCCCCGGTGGCGCCCGCCGATCTGCAGCTGCATCACACTCTTGGCCATATTTATCGGGTAGAAAATGGTGCTCAGCGTGGCGCCGAGCACTGCTCCCGAGAAAAAGTCGCGCAGGAAGTTCCAGGCAACCGGGTGCTGGCACAGCAGCTGTTGCAGCCCCGGCGACAACGACCCGCTCAGCGGTCGAAAGGCGCCCACGGGCGCGGCCGTCAGTGTCGATGGCTGTAGAGGCGCTGGCTCTAGCAATGGCAGCCCCCGGCCGCTTGCTTCGTAGCCTGCCGCACCCTGCCATGTGCCGCAGTCAGCCGGCCGTGGCCCGTCCAAGCGGCTTGCATCATCGGCCCTCACGTCTCGCCGCGTGCAGGCGTCAAGACGGGCGGTATCCGCAGTCGCCCAAGCAGCATCGGCGCTCGCTCCAGCGCCGCTGAACCCACTCACTGGAGCAACCGTCGCCACGCTACCCAACCCGGAGCCGTGAATCGGAGCCCTTGCACTCCTGTCGCATGCCGCATCCACGCGGATAGGACTGGCCGCAGGAAGCAGGTTCCTGACGGGCTCGCGCAGCAGAAAGAAGATGGCGTTCGACGGCCCGTTGCGCAGGAGGATCGCGGCGCCGCCGCGATAGTACTCGCTCAGGCCATACGGCCGCAACTTGCGAGCCACGTCGATTGTGTTGGAGAACTGGTCTGTGTAGTGGCGATGCTGCAAAATCGTCTGCATGCGCTCGAAAGGAGTAAACAGAGCCTCCGTGGAGCCCGACAGGATGGCTGCCGCTGCCTTGATGCCCCAACTAGCCTCGCTGGTCGGCACATCAGTCGCGGCCCGCGCCTCCACCTTCCCGCTGACAGCGTAGGTGAGCGCATGGTAGTAGAAATCGAAAGCTCCATAGCAAACACCCATTGAGGTACCTTTCTGCAGGAGCGGCGGCACCACGCCGCGATACATATTGCCCATGCCTTCCACCCGCATGGTATGAAACGCATCCCGCATCGACAGCCCCTCGTACGCCTGGCGGCTAATAAGCTTGTTCAACGGAAAGGTGATCACGATATTCGTCGCGCTGGCAGCCATGCCGCGAAGGAACTCGCTCCCGCTGTTGCTGGAGATGTTTGGGTGGATGACCGGCGCAACCGACGCCACGTCCGCAATTTCTGGGGTGTGCCCCGGTCCCACCTCGGTCAGACCGTGAGCGGCCATGACCGGCCCGGCGTCGATGACACGAGTACCTTGCATGATGACGCTTCGTGAAAGCAACAGGCGAGGTCAGAGGTGTGAAGCCGACCGCTCAATGGCGCCACCGAGCCGTTCTTGTCGATATCGTCACGGGGGCATCGTCACCGACACCCAAACGAACCACAATGCCGGGGAACAGGATCGTGGGAGGGGGTTTGCAATTTGTTATTCCGGTTGGGATTGCTTGGCAATCGTGTGATCCGGAGCCTCCTGTGGCTGCTGTTATGGCTGGGAAGTGCGGCAGGGGGAAGCCGGACAGATTAAACAAAATGGGTTATACAACGGCAAAGGTCCACCGGTGCGCCGGTGCATTGAGCCCATGATCTTAAACGGCTCTTCTGTGATACGGCGGTGTCATGAGACGTTTTGCAGCAACCGCTCTTTCGGCGGTGGCCCGGGTGCCTCTGGCACACAGCTACCGTCCAGGTTGCGGCTGCGTGGCCGTCCGACATTTGGTGGATGTAAAGCTCGGCGGAGCAGGCTCGGCCACAGCTACGCCAGATGCGAGCGGAGCGCCAACTTACAGGGGAGCGTATCAAAACAAGCAAACGGGCAGGTGGGCCGCGATCATCACCGTCAACAAGCAGCGGATCCAGCTCGGAACCTTTGACAGTCAAAAGGATGCTTCGGACGCCTATTTTGCCGCAAAGGCAATCTACTCGGACCCTGTGCACGGGAAAGCTCTGCGAGAGGCTGACTCCGGTGCGAAGGATCCGATAGAGGCGAGGAAACAACTGAAATCACTGCTCACTGGAACAGAGCATCGGCCACCAACGTCAGCTGCACCCGCCGCTCCCTCGAAATCACCAGCCGCTGCTGAGGTCCCGCCCGCTGGCGACGCGACGCCGGCGCCAGCTGAGCGGGCGCAGCTGTATCAGTACCGCGGTGTCGTCAAAGATGCGGACAGCGACATGTGGGAGGCCGTGATCACGGTCAACGGGCAGGAGATTTCGGGCGGCGAGTATGACACAGCAGAGGAGGCTGCAAAGGCGTACGACGCGCTTGCTCGCATGTATCTTGGGGCCGACGCGGCGACGAACTTTGCGGTTGATTTGGCGACCTCGTGGGTGCCGCCGGATGAGGTGGTGCACACCGGACAGATTGTCACAAAGCCGGGCGTGCCCTTCACGGTGGAGGAGGTCGAGAGCGCTCTGAAGCAGGAGCGTGGCATCGACGTGCGGACGATCGACCTGGCAGGCAAGAGCGACCTCGCGGAGCACATGGTGTTCGTGACAGGCCGCGACGCCCGCCACATGGGTCGCATGGCCGATATGCTGTCGCGGGCCCTGCGCAAGCGCAAGCTGCCGGGCATCGACCACACCGTGGAGGCGCGCGACATGGACGACTGGATGGTGGTGGACGCCGGCAACGTCATCGTGAACGTTATGGACGCGGAGGCGCGCGAGTGCTTCGCGCTGGAGGACATGTATGAAAACATGAAGCTGGGCGAGGAGCCCGACGCGGGCCTGACGTACGACGAGTGGCTTGAAAAGTACCCGATCCCTGAAAAGTGGCTGCGCCGCCTGGAGCGCGACGAGGAGGAGATTGAGGCCGCTCAGCGCATGCGGGCATCCGGCGAGGGCGGGGATGGCAAGCGCGCTGGCAAGAAGCGCCGCAAGCCCCGCGTGCAGTGAGCGCTGGAGCTGCACGCGTGTCGCCCGATAAAGTTAGTCCTGACACGCGCGTATCGTCTGTGCACGGTCAAAAGTTGGTCTTTCGTTCCAAGTGCCTCCCAAGTGCGTTAGTTTGCCGGCGACCTGAGTGGCATGGCGCGTCAGAGTGGCGCTGTAGTTGATCGTGTTGGTTTACTGAAGCTCGATGCCCGGTGTGCGCGCTCATATGACCATCCACTTATTTTAATCCAAGTGTGCGACGCCATACGCATGTTGCAGTTTCGATTGCAATTGATCTGCCGCGGCCGTGAAGCGTACGAGGCCTTGATATCGATCGATGCTTCTTAAGCGGGAGCTTTCCAAAGAAAAGTAACTGGCGGAATATGCGCGGAGGTGCGACCTGACGGCATGCGTACGTGCTTGGTCGCTCATGCATATGGCAGCAATGCTGATTTGAAAAGCAAGCAAAAAATCGCTGGGAAGCAGTTCCTGAACACAGAGCTAGCTGGCTACGAAGTAGGACGCACTGAAATGGCAGGATCCCACGGCAGCGGTGTTGGAGCAGCTTGCGGCAGAGACGGAAAATCAGGAGGTGCGTAATGATCGCAGACTTCGCGAGCCAAAATTTGCATGCGGACAAGCGCCACCATGGCCGTAGCATCCGCGTGGGCTGCTGTTTGGCGACCAAACTGCTGCTCTTTGGAGTAGGCTCGCCGCGGCAGTCAATGCAGTCATGGATCTCAAGAGCGCCTTGCCCGCTGCGAGACCTCCTCGAACATCCAGGCCTGTGTCTCTACTTCTGCCAGACGCCAGTAGCTGTCTGTCACAGGCGCATTCCTAAGAGAAGTTTCTTCCTTTGTTGGTGGGCCCGCGCGCGCCTCTGCTTGTTCCGTTTCTCCGCTGGTGGAGCTGACAGGTACGGTCAACACAGCGTGCGCGGCGTCAGCAAAGCTAGCCGTAAGCGCAGACGAGGGGATCTCGCCTGACCCTGGCACTCCTGAGGTGGGCGGCACCCACGCTTTCATGCGCGAGGCAGGGTAGCTTGCCCCGTCGCCAGTCCAGTCGAAGCCGTTTGGCTGTATGTCACAGGCCTCCTTCCAATACCAGGCCACGTACGGACTCGGTCGCTGCATGTCGGGCAAGTACCACTGCGTGAGATCCGCTTGACCGTTTCGCAGTCCCTGAACAACAGCATCTACATGCCGACGGTACGAAGCGGCAAACTTGCGAGGCTTAAGCTGACTGCCCGGGAGAGCCAGTGCGGCATCCGACGAGCGCGGCGCCCCTGCCCGATCCGCCTGCGTGGGTGCTTCTGCCCCGGCTTTCTCGACTGCGGCGTGCTCTGCGAGAACCGTACGGGCGGGGGCTGCTGCCTTCCCAACGCTCGAGGCAACTGGCGGTGCTGCAGGTGTCGGTGCAGAGGCTGGAGCCGCGCCTGCCTTGTGTGCCTCCGCTGCAATATCGACAGGTGCAGTCGCGGCCGGCTCCCGAACCTCCGGTCCACATTCACAGCTGACCTCGGGTATATCGCTGTCGGTGGTGCCAACGCCCGCGAGGCCAGACGTCGGAGCAGGATGGCCGGGCATTTTCATGCCTGGGATTCGTTGTTGCGCCTGCACGGTTGCATCCTGGACCGCTCGTGCCACGACAGGCGGTAGGTACGCCAGCGGACGGTCAAAACGTCGCACCCACCACACCTTTGCACCCACGGTGGCAGCAAGCAGCACACTTGTGACATACCCGGCAACGTGAACCTGGCGAATCAGGAAGTAAACCAGCCAGACCGTCTGAGACACCAGAAGCGCGCTGACGCTCATGTTGACTGCCTGGATCCAGAACCGGCCGCCGGTCTCCATCTGCTTGTTGTACACGTACAAAAACTGGTGCGGTGCGATCGCGCTGGCGATAAAGAAGTAGCCGACCAGGCACGGGATGAGGGCGGGGTTCATAAACTGAAAAAGCAGCCCGATCGAGAGGATTAGGGCTGCCGAGGAGGTATAGTTACCGGCAGGCGACCCCGAGGCCCGCTTGCGGAGGTGGCGGCGGATCTTGCGGGACGTGATGGCCTTGTATCGCCAGCACGACCAGACCGCGAGGTGGAACGGCCGCAGAAGCTCCAGCGACCAGCCCTGCACGGCAGCAATGATGACGAACGCAAGGAAGGTGCCACTCTGCTCGGGCAGGGATTCTGCCAAAAGCACCAGCACCTGGGTTGGGTCATTGATGATCGCGTTCATCGACCCGAGGATGGTGGAGGCGATGGTGAAGGACAGGATCGCTGCGATGTACGCAGCAGTGAACCACCACCGGGCTGTGAATAGCTCTACGTGCTTGTAACTGATGGTGCCGCGCAGCTTCGCGAGCGCCCGCACGAGCGTGCGCAGCAACGCCACGATGATCCGGACGAGCAAGGCAGGGACCAGGGTTTGCAGCAGGCCCTTGGTGACGCCTGCCCACGCGAGCGCGGGTTCCAGGAAGCCGATGACCGTGCCCAGCGGGGCGAGATTGGCCAGCGCAGCGATACAGACAGACGGCAGCGCTGCGATGAATACCACGACGGCGATGAGCGCACCGGCGACGGCTGGGCGCCACCAGCGCGAACTGGGCGAAAGAGTCGTATTGCTCCAAATTATTTCAGAGGGCTCGGGCGCCTGCTCCACCGCCATCGTTGTGTAGTTCACGCTCGCGGGGTTGAGTCCTGCAGGGGGCAGGCCGTACGCCTCGAGCACGGCTGCGCTGGCAGGGATGGTGTTGCCCAGGGCGAAGCACGCCTTGCCGCGGCGCATCACCTCCTGCGCATCTGCGGCGTCCGCGAAGGTGATGAACGCGACGTCCGACGCAGGCATGTGCACGTCGAACGAGGACGGGACGACCCCCGAGGACACCGCGTGCTCGTAGTCACCGTAGCGGCGGTCTGGCTCCAGGCGAGAGGCGTCCGGCAGGTCGCTCCCGAGCGTTGGCGGCCTGCTGGGTGCGGGGAAGCGCTCCGCAGGCGGCGGTGCTGACCCTGCAGGGGCGGCCTCGGTTGCACCCGCCGTGGTACCCGCAGCGATCACGTCGCCTCCTGACACGGGGGTGGCTGGTGCCAAGGCGGACCGAGGCAGCGGCGGCAAGGCAGCGATCCTGTCCTCAATCTCCTCCGAGTCGGCAGCATCGTCGCTGTCACCTCCAGCGGCGCGGCTATGCATGCCCCGCAGCCTTGCACGCACCCCGGAGCGGGCAGTGCCGCGCCACTTGCCGTGCAGCAGTGCGCCTGCCGCAGACTGGGTCGTCAAAATGTCAGCCTTTCCGCGGCCATTCACTCCTGTTATCATGGTCTCCGCTGCGCCGTGGACGCCAGGTGCGTGTTTGGATTCAGCGGCCGGGGACATGGGTCCGGCAGATGCGCTGGGCGATGCGAGCTGTCGCGTGCTTGAGCCCGGCTGCGCGGGACTGAGGACGACAGCCACCAGCGGCGCGGTACTGTGTTTGAGCTGAGTTGCCGAGGGACTCGGGGCCGGGGACGCGTGGGAGTGTGTCGGGCTCGCGAGCGCGCCGCCCGTTGCCGTCGTCGCCGCTGCAGCGCTGGGCGCCGCGACATCAGCATTGTGAGGCGCGCTTCCTACCCCGTGCCGGGCCGGGTGCTGCGAGAAGAGGCTCTGATGCACGCCGTCAGGGTGGTAGTGCTGCCGCACCAGCTGCACCTTCAGCCTGCGGGCGCGGATGCGGGCCTCAATCTTGTCGATGGCCTCGCTGATCGTGTACGATCGCTTGGCTGCAGCCCGCCGCTCCGCCTCGCGGCGCTGCGACTCGTCCGTCAATCTGACTGGCGGATGCGGGTGCAGCGGCTCGGCAGCTGCTGTCGGTGTGGCGCGGGCAGCGGTCTTCGCCGCAGACCCCGCAGCAGGTGGGTTGGATGGAGTCGCCGCAGCGGGGGTCGCGACAGGCGCAGCCTCCTCGTCGCTGACGCTGCTGTCATCGCGTCTCTTCGCAGCTTTGCGTTTTCGCCGCGCCTCCAGAAACCCAATCTTGCCGTATACCTCCACCGCGGGGTCTCGCCCGCGCTGCCGCGCAATCGCGGCGGCGGCGTGGGCCTGCTCCCACTCCTCCACCACGCCCTTCCAGCCCCCCACGTACTTTTCCAGGCGCCGGTCCTGCCGCCGATGTGCGATCAACATGGAAATCGGCCGTGAGGGCGGCAGCTGTGCGCTCAGGTCACGCTCGCTGCCGTCCACGACGCGCAGGATGGGGTGCCGCTTCGGCCGCTGCAAAGGGCGCTGGATCGTCGCAGCCACGGTCAGCGCAGCGCGCTGGCGCATGAAGCCGCCGGGACGGCGCAGCCCGGTACTGCGATCCGTCGTCTCCCTGCCGTCAGCACTGTCGGCACCCGACACCTGGCGTGCTGCGGGCGGGACTGACGATTGTGGACCGGCCTCCCCAGTCTTGCCGAGGGCGCCGCTGCTGAGCTCAGGGGGCGTGTAGCGTGACCGCGCTGCCTGCGCAGTCTCCGCCGGCCTGCTGCCAGCATGCGGGCCAGCTTTCAAGGAGCGGTGCGAGCGCGTGTAGCGCCCTCCCGAGTCCAGCGAGAGGATGGCGCTGCCGCTGCGCAGCGGTCGCTCCTTCGTCGCGGGCGCTGCACGTTCCGGGGGGGGGGGGGGGGGGGGGGGGGAGCGCACGAAGCGTCGGTAGGTCAGAGCAGTCGTGGTCGAGTCGGCAGTGCGGGGAACCGTGGAATTAGAGCGACCCCATGCGCGCCCCACCGGTACCAGTCCGCTGTGCGTGCACCGCAGCTCTGACACCGCACGCACCCTTGTACGGCAGGCCCGTCAGCATGATAGTGAAGCTGCTGGGCGTCAGGACAGACATCCAGCGGATGCGCTGCCGCTCGTACTCGCGGTACCCCACGTGCAGCAGGCCGAGCAGGGCAGCCGTCGAGAGCGCGAGGGCACCAAACTCCACCCAGAGCCTCGGGTCGCCCTGAGACAGGCGGCTGGTTGCGAGCCGGTAGAGTGGGTCCGGGTACTCCCCGCCAGAGAGAGCGTTCACCAGTGACACCGGGATGCACAGAATGAAGCAGACGACGAAGAACGCAAAACACAGCTGCAAGTACACCTCGGTCATGTGCGCGTCGAGCGACACGTGCTGCAGCAGAGACGATGGACCACGTAGCGTCGCCCAGCTGTTGCGGACCGCCGCCGCGTAGAGCCTCCACGTCCGGACGAGCAATTGCCAGGGGAACAGGAAGGGGGCGACGGCAAAGTGCGGCGGCTCCACTGGCAAGTAGCGCTTGTTTGGCAGCAAGTGCACCCGCGTGTGCCCGGCATCGAACGTCTTGGTCACAAAGTACTTCCGGGCGTAAAAGTGCTCCGTGTAGATGGGGATGCACAGCGCCGACAGCAGCAAACCGACCCCCGTGACCATGGAAGCCAGCAGCAAACTGGCAACGACGCCAGACCATGTACTCTGTAACACATTGGTGGGAGGGCCACGCGAGGAAGGGTGGAGGGCGGAAAGCGGGCGAGAGCGGGCGCCGGCTGCGATCACGGCGGCCGGAAACAAGATCATGCAAACTCACCGGCGTTGCGCCGGGGACCGAGGACATTCCGCCAGCTCTCCCAATCAGACGTGCTTCACAAGAAAGGAGTTCAGGCTTAGTGCTAGACTCTGTACTACTAGCGAGAGAGTGATCGTGGTCGGTGTTCACAATTCAAGGGTTGCCTGGCAGTGCTGGCAACGGGTCAATGTTGCGAATGTACGCACAAGCGAGGGGCGAGCCCAACGTTACAATTCGACGCCTTGCGCTCACGGGGGCATGCATCCCGGTCCCCGTCGCCGCGTGCAGGGCGGGGCTCTCCATCCCGGCGAACCGCACTACACGGGCGAATGAAGCTCGCCGAAGATCCATGTGTTCCACGAAGATCAGGAGGCGCCCAGCTCGAAGAAAACGAAACGACAAGAAGCGGTTGTGTTTGTTGACTGATAAAACACGTCTGAGTGACGGTGGATCTGAAGGTACTTGTGTGCTTCCAGGCTGTTGAGCGACGAACTCTTGAAGGACGTTGTTGCTCTGCAGCTTCAGTCCGCGAAGCCGACCACCATGTCTAACGACTCGAGCGCCACACCCGCGACCTGGAGCGGAGTTGTGTCCGCCCTGATTTTGGCGAGTATCATTACGGGCGTGTGCTTGCTCATCGCGGCGATATGCGCACCCAAGTACCCGGAGTTCTTCTACCCACGCAAGCACAGCTTCATTCGGAAGATATTTACCGCGGGCAAACCTGTGGTCGAGGTGCAGCCCAATCCCCGATACGGGCCCGTGGTTCCACGCAAGTCGCTGGCGACGCCCTTCGTGTTCCCATGGGTGCTGATGTGGCGCAGCTGGCGCGCCCAGGCCACGGGGCGCCGTGATGCGTGGGCGCCACTGCGAGGCCCGACATCCCTGCTGCAGCACGTCTCGCTGGACGCACACATGACGCAGGTGTTCCTGCTTGTGTGCCTCGCCTTCTTCGCCATCTGCTTCATTCTCGGCATCCCAGTCGCCATCGTCAACGCGACGCAGGGCGGCGCCTACCCCGACCCACTCTATGCGATCGCCACGAGCCGCCTGGCGCAGGGTGCGGGTGTGCTGTGGGTGCATTACGCCGCCCTGGCTCTCTCCTCTTTCGCGCTGCTCGGGCTGCTGCATTGGGGATACCGGACATACGAGCGAGAGCGGCTGCGCTGGCTCTCGGTGCTCGCTCCCAGCAGCTACACCGTCATGGTCACCGGTCTGCCATCCAAAGGTGAGTGCAGCGCGTCAGTAGGCGCTTGTGTAAAATGTGCACACGTGCACACGAAGAGGGGCAGCCGGGTGCGCAACTCAGGAGGCGACAGCACTCGACAGCCCGCTACGCCATTTGCCGCGCACGCAACCGCCTGACATTGCCATCGGCCTCCACCGCACACTCACTCCATGCATCCCGTGCTCCCCCGCGGCTCTCCCCGTCCGTGCAGCGCCACCAAGTGTTTCCCGATCTGCGCGGCTGCGCGGGGCGTCGATGACGATGGATTCCAAGGGCAATTACGTCATGGTCGGCGGGTCAGCAAGCCACCACCACCACCATGCTGAGCACCAGCGGACGCCCGGAGGGCTGGCAGCGCCGGGCAGCTACGCACCCCCAGACATCAACGGCGCATCTGGCGGCCTAAGCCCCAGCGGCGTTGCCCGCCCGCCCGCGGCCCTCACCATCGCAGCCACCCTGATGAAGCCGGCCCAGATGCCCAAGGCGCACCGCGGCCTGCTGAAGCGCGGAGACAGCCTGCCAGACGTCGAAGCCGGGGCGGCCCAGCCGTACCCGCAGCAGTCCATGCGGCCCGTGCGCTTCCTGGTCGCCCACGGCCGCAAGACGCAGGTGCTGGAGCGGTACGCCAACGCGTACCACGCTGCGGTGGAGGAGTGGGAGAAGGTGCAAGTGCTGGCCTACGTGGCGCAGCAGCGCAACCAGGACCTCGCCAGCCAGAAGTACGGCAAGCTGGGCGTGTACAAGGGCCGCCGCAAGCGCGCGCCGGGCAAGCGGCGCCAAGCCGAGGAGGTCGACGCAGCGGAGGATGTGCCTGCAACTGGCGCAGGCACTGGAGTCGGCGGTGCTGCTGCTACAACAGCGCCAGCAGGCGCGCAGGCAGGCGGGCGCGCCACTGTCGCGTCGCCGCCCGGCATGGTCGCCGCTGCGCAGCCGTTGCAGGGCGGGCGCCGCAAGGGGCTGTGCTGCTTCGGAAACGCCTCGCCCTCCGCGGCCGCCTTCAAGCAGAAGGAGACGGCGCGCCGCAAGGAGGCGGGCGCCAAGTACTCCCTTGCTGACGCCATCCCGCGCATCGAGAGCCGCGTGCGCGTGCGGTACCTGAAGCTGCAGATGGTGCGGCGGCACTACGGCGCAGAGGTCGTGCAGGAGAGCGTGTACTCTGCGGTGCAGCCTGCGGGGGCAGCTGGAGCGGGCGGGGCGGGCCCAATGTCGGCTGGTATTCTGGCGATGCCGGGCGCGGGCGCTGCGAGCACAACCGCAGGCGACGGTGGCCTGGGCGCAGGCGTCCCCATCAACGTTGCCGACGTGGGCGTGTGGACGGCTGGGATGGGCGCTGCCCGCTCCCCGCCTGCAGCCGGCGCGCCGCAGGCCGCTGGTGTCACGGTCGCCTCGACGCCAGCTGCGCACGGGCAGACGCTCGGTCACTCCAAGGCCGCTGGCCGGAAGCAGGCGGGCGGCGCGTTGAGCCGGGAGACGGCATATTCGGAGGACATTGAGGAGCGCCTGTCTGGCGGCCCCGCGGGTGCCCCTCAGGCGCTTGCTGCAACCGGCATGCCTGCCGGCGCAGGCGCGGGCGTGGCGCCTGGTACCTCTGCCATCGGTGGCGCCCCGCCCGCTGCGGCGGAGGCAGGCATCGCAAGCGTGCCTGTGGACATGCAGCAGCAGGCGCGGGCTATGGAGGCAGGCGGCAACAGCGTGGCGCGCCTGCGCCCTGATGCTCGCTACATCGACTACAACCAGGCAAGCGCCGCGGGGGTGGTGCCGGCAGCATTCAGCATCCGCATGCACGCCTCAGACAGCGCGTTCATCACCTTCGCGGACGCCGCAGATGCGCAGGAGGTGATGCGGCGCGGCAAGGCGTGCTTTGCACTCGGCAACACCGTCCCTGCCAGCGCAGCCGTGCTCGAGGCATACGGCTTGCCTCCTGCAGGCATCAGCCGCACCAGCATGAACTACCATAACATGACGGTGCAACAGGCGCCGGAGCCGTCGGAGATGATCTGGGCCAACACCACGATCTCCGCGACGGCGCGCTGGTGGCGCTGGGCTCTGGCCATCGTGCTGCTGGCGATTGTGGTGTTCGTCGCAGCCGTGCCCTCCTTCTGCGCGGCAGCGCTGTCCAACCTTGGGCCCCTCGCCACCGTGATCGGCTTCCTTGAGCCTGTGTTCAGCTGGTCGGGCATTGCCAAGGGCCTGCTGCAAACCCTGATCCCCGCGCTGATCGTCCGGATCATCGTCGCTCTGCTGCGAACCTTCGTCGCGGCCATCGCGAAGCTGCGTGGCCTCATCAGCACCCAGGCGATTGAGCTGTACACGGCCCGCTGGTGGTTCTTC
>Ga0208629_100746_pt1 | contig 14606 bp, 9 predicted proteins | sample LakWasMet19_HOW5_2_FD_183865 | JGI IMG/M metagenome (GOLD analysis project Ga0208629, IMG submission 183865) | Freshwater sediment methanotrophic microbial communities from Lake Washington under simulated oxygen tension - Sediment Metagenome... | ecosystem: Environmental > Aquatic > Freshwater >...
AGGGGTCGGACTGCAAGATCCGCACACTGACACGGGCTTCTGAGCTCCACTACCCAGGGCTGTCACTGCCAAGTATTGATCGCGTGCGTTTGTACAATTGGTTGGTCGGGGTAGTACGTGGACCTGAAGGGCCCGATGCCGTTTGGCACGGGCTACTTGATGGCGGTGGTTGAGTCTGTCACTCGGATGGTTAAGCTGCGATACCTGCGAAATGGTACAGCTGCCGAGGTGATTGAAGAGCTCGAGGAGGCCATCATTAGCTTCGGGACGCGGCCGGTTGTGCTGCGTTCCGACGGCGGGCCCCCTTTTGACTCCGCTGACTACAAGGCTTTCTGCGACGCGGAGGGCATCACTCCTGTGAAGGGCGTTGCCCATCACTCGCAGGGGCAGGGCATGGTGGAGACCCGCTTTCGCCCGATTGCTGCATCTATCATGGCTGTGCTGGGGCATAAGGCGCCACGCACCTGGTGGGAGGGCAGGCTGTTGGCCCGCCTGGAGGGCATCATCAACTCGACCTACTGCGAGCCGATCAGCGGCAGCCCATTTTGGGCTATGCATGGGTTTGAGCCTCGAACGCCGCTGAGCGCCGTTACGGACTGGACTTCTCCAGACTTCGGCCACAGCGTGCTTGGGCTGAGTGGTGCCTCTTTTAACGACTACAACGAGATTGTTGCCCAGCATCACGCGCACGTCGGCGCCGTGCAGGGCAGGGTGATGATTGCGACGAGCTTGGCGCAGGCGCTGACCAAGCGTGCGTACGACAGCTCGCGGGTCACTCGGAAGGGCGACTTCGGTGTCGGTGACCAGGTTCTGGTGCACCGCACGGCGCCCAACCGCATGCTGCCCCACTTTGCTGGCCCCTACACAGTGGTCTCTGTGTCGGGGGATGGCAACTTCGTCACCGCTACGCATTTTGTGGACAAGTCCGAGCTCGGGCCTGTCCACGTCTCCCGGTTGCTGCACTTCGATGCCTCGAGGACAACACCGGCTGACATGGTGGCTTTCCAGCTGGACGCCGGCAGCTATGTTGTCGATGACGTGCTGGAGCACCGACGCCTTGCGGACGGCTCCCTTGAGACTCAGGGCCTTGAGTTTCACATTCGGTGGCTGGGGACGGCTGTCACCTCCTGGCAGGCGTGCCAGGGGGTCAAGCAGGTGGTGAAGGTTCAGGAATACTGCAAGCTGCACGGCCTACCCGATCCTCGGGCGGCGCTGAAGGCAGTGCCCGCTGCAGCGGTAGCGGGAGGCAGTGGTCGCGGCGGCAGGACATCTGCTCGCCGGGGCAGGGGGCGGGGCCGGGGCCGGCCATGAGCTGTACTGTGCGGTAGAGCTACCTCTTCGAAAAAGGGGAGTGAGGCCCCGAGGCCTCCGCGCGCCCTATTCGCGCGGCATCGCACGATTCCCGACGACGGACAGTCGCTCCAAACGCCAGAAGTTTGGGACCCTGCAGTGCCTGCAACAACAGGCCTGCAGAGCCCTACTCTCTTATAAGTACTCTTTCAATGTGACTCATTACATTGACGTTGAGTGCGTTACAGCGCACCGTCTGAATGTCGAGTTACTAGCCTCATTGAGGGCCTTGCTGAGCAAGGGTTAGCTCACTGGCAGCTGATACGCGAACTGGAGTGTGGCTCTTGCTTGGTGAAGAGGCGCGCCTGCGACACGCCCGTTCTCCGCCCCCAACAGTCCGTTGCGCATGGTGTCGTGTCCGGAAGAACGTACCCGGGCCGAGTCGTTCGGGTTGGCTCGTAACTGCTTGGGGCAAAAAAAAATGAGGGATGAGAGATTCGAACTCCCGACCTTGAGATATGTTCCAATCGCTTGGAATCTCACGCGCTACCAGCTACGCTAATCCCCATGATATCGGGATTTTTCTGATTACTCAGAACCCAATTGTGTGTCAGGGCCAGGAACAGCTGCCTTAGTCAGCGCATGCCAGGCTAAGCAGCCAAGCCATCGCAGCCGACAACGCCGACGCCAGTTGTCGAAAGCCGCCGCCGTTGTGCGGGGGTCTGGTTGCTCGCGCGCTCACCACAGCGTGCCCTGACGGTGCCGTGGCACCGAGTTGCCCGACTCGGCGTATGAAGCTCTCTTTCGTTGAGTGCGCTGCGGTCGTCGACCACTCGATGCTGCCCGCCCCGCGCTTTTCACGGACTCATCCACTCGTTCGTGGTTGCATTCTGTGCCTTCTGAGCTCCGCGACTCAACGGTGCGCGTCGGTTTCCGCTTTGCGAACCCGTCCACTTCGGTTGCAAGTTCGCCTTGTTTGCGCCTGCACAGAGCGGCGCCGCACCGCGGCCGATGGCCGCCGGTTACACGTATCTCATTTTTCTTGGCAATAATTCGGACCTGATTCGATGCACGCTCCAACGACGACCCTGGTGGAGCTCCGCGATTGCGGACGAAGACCGCGAAGGCGCGATTTGCACCACGATGCCTGGCTCACTGCTCGGCGGCGATCCGCGCATGGACTACGGCCGTCACAGGGCACTTGCCGAAGCGGCACTGCTGGGCAACACCTTTGATTTCGTGTGGCGGCCCACGCTTGGCCTCAAACTCAGCTCTGGCCGCGTCGCCACGCTGCACAGCGTGGATCCTCCCACGCCGGCTGCAGCAGCGCGGCAGCTGGTGAATCATTTTCCCGCCGTCAAGTGCATCGCCAGCAAAACCGGCTTGCTACGTGGCTTGCTGGACTACTACCACCGCGTGGGGCTGGAACCGTTCGACAACGTGCCCACCACGTTCGTTCTGCGGGACATCGCCCGCAGGGGCGCAGCGGACTATAGCGCATTCTGTGCGCATTTCCGGCTGCTGGCGGCAGGCGAGGCGACTGCCGCGGGCGAGCGCATGCCGCTCAAGCACTGTGCCAAGAACATGTGGCTGGTCAAACCCAGCTACCTGAATCAGGGCAAGGGCATCAAGGTCGTGGCTGAGCTGACCGCCCTCAAGGAGACCCTGATGACGGTTGAGCGCGCGGGGCTGATGGTGGACGGGGCCGCGGTCGCGGCAGGCGCGGAGTGGGTGGTGCAAAAGTATGTGGAGCGACCGCTGCTGCTGCAGGGCCGAAAGTTCGACATCCGGATCTGGGTCGCAGTCACCGACGCCTTTGACGTGTACGTGTATGGCGACGGCTACTGCCGCACTTCCTCCGAAGCCTTCACCACCGCAGACGTGTCGGGTAAAGGGCGCGCGAGACGCGGCGGCGGCGAGCACGACTCTGCGCAGATGGTGCATCTGACCAATTACTGCATGCAGAAGCACAGCAAGAACTTGGGGGCGTTCGAGGAGGGCAACACGCTCTCCTTCGAACAGTTGCAAACCTATCTGGACGCGGCGTACGGACCCGGCCTCGTGAGCGTGCGGGGGGACTTGCTGCCGCGCTGGCGCGAGGGCATCCTGGACAGCCTGCTGGCCAACAGGGACAAGCTCGTGGTGGGCGCGCGCGGGCGTCGATTCTTCGAGCTCTTCGGCTATGACTTCATGGTCGACGAGGACTGGCGCTCGTGGCTGATCGAGGTGAACACCAATCCGTACATCGACAAGCAGAACCCATGGCACCATCGGCTGCTGTGCCGCATGTCCGAGGACCTCACCCGCTTGTGTATCGATCCGCTGTACCCGCCCCCCACGGCTGGTGGGGAGGTCGCCTGCGCGGCTGCCCGTCCGCCCACCGTCCTCCCCTACAACGCCACGTCGCCCGCTGCCGCCGCAGCACTGGCTGCGTGCCGGGACGGCAGCATCCTATCAGTGCACGCGCCCCAGCTCGCTGCGGCGGAGGCAGCGCCTGGTTACCTGCCGCTGCGCCCGGCTGTCTTTTCGCACGCCTTCCGATACGCCCTTGGCTGGAAGCCCCGCACGTTGCGGCGTGCTGCTGATGACGGCGGCGGCGGCGGCGGGGTCGAGGCTGCGAGCTCGAGGGGTGCCGGGGAGGGGTCCTCGCATAGCGGCCGGGGAGGCGAGGCTGAGGAGGCCGCGCCTGACGTGATGGGCGCTGTCAGTGAAACGCCTGACGCAGCAGCAGCGTCAGGTGCAGGTGGCGCGGCTGCGCCTCCTTGCGGGGCTGGCGCACGTGCCGCTGCCTCCAGTGCAGCTGCGCGTCCCGTGCAGGGCAATGCAGCCTGGTGCTGGCCCGACGAGTGCAGTCCGCCTGAGTGCGCGCCGGGTGCGCCCGGCACCCCCCACTACCGTGACGCCCGCGTCAATGGATGGGAGCTCCTGTACTCTGAGCACCCCGGCCTGCCCCCGCTGGCCATTCCTCATCAGGCTGCTATGGCAGCGCGCGGAGCTGTGAACACCGCTGCCGTGGCGGCTTGCGACACGCGCTTCGGAGGGGACTGTACGCGCATGACGCTCGCTGACGTTGTTGCGTGCGGGCTGCCGATGTCCTCGGCAAACTACATCCCCGGTGTGTGCGTTGACGAAACGGCTGCAGACGGGGCGCTCTCGACGGACGCTGCTTCCGCGCCAGTCAACCTCGGCCCTTTCGTGCGTCGCTTCGTGGCCACGCGGGACAAGGCCTGGCTGTACCCCTTAGGCGGCCCCTGCGAGGAGGTGCTTCCTCCGCCACCGGGGCTGAAAGTCGGAAAGCGTGGGGCTGGCGACTCATCCACCGGCTTTGCTGCCGGCTCTGGTGCTGATGGCGCCGAGGCTTGGTCCCGACCCACCTCTGCTGGTGGCTCGGGCGATCGTGAGCTGAAGGCACGCTTCAGGCGCCTCCGCGCGGCTGCCATCGCAACGAAGCGCGCTGGAGCTGCTTCTAAGACGGTGCAGGCGGAGCGAGGAGGGAGTGAGCAACGAAAGGCCCTCGCTCCAGCCGCGACGGCGCCTCGCTCGCGACCCGTGCGCAGCGGTGGGGTCGCCTTGCCCCCGCGCCACTCTGCTGCGGTGCCCCGGCCACCTGTCGGAAGCGGCGTCGATGCCAAGAGCGGCGACTCGGATGATGACAGCTTGAGCAGCGACAGCGCGCAAAGCACAGATGAAGCAGAAGGTAGGGACGACGCCGCCCTCACGGGCCGCTCTCCTGCTTCAAGTGTTGCAACGGCGGCTGCAGCGCGCATGTCAGCGCACGCGCGCTCACCGACAGTGACTCTCAGAGTCGCGTCTTCGGCAGCGGCGCGCGGGCCTGTGCGGCGAAGTCGCGAGTTTCGCCTGCCTGGCGTGCAGTCCCGAGGTCGGCAACTGCGGGCGGGGGTGGGCGATGGGAGCGGCGACGACAAGGGTGCCGCCGAGGAGGGGGGTGCGAGGGTTGACGCTGACGGCAAGGCTTCGGATGGGTCGGAGGGCGAGGGCGACGGCGGCGACTTCCCAAGCGATACGGAACGCATCAGCAACGCCGGTCGTTCGCATGCGGGCCGTGGCGGCAGCACTCGCGCGGCTCAAGTGGCTCGGCGAGGACAGCAGCGAGTTCGCTCGGAGAGCGCGAAGGAGCCCGCGCTTCGGGGGCCGCGTGGCAGCCGGGCTTCAGGAGGTGCCCCCATGCCCCTGCTGATCGGGGGCGACGACGCCCCGCCACCGCCGCGCAGTGCTCGAGCGGTGCTGCCTGGTCACGCTCCCGACCCCTTCGGGTTTGTCGCCGCCTTCAGGCCGCAGGAGCAGGTGCTGTGGGCATTGACACAGCTGCTTGCGCTGCTGCGGATCTACTCCCTCCCCGCCGCCGGCCCTGCCTCTCGTGTCGACGCGTGCGCCGAGTCCACTTCGGCGGCAGGCTCGGAGGCACAGTGTGCGAACTCTCTGCCAGCGGGGACTCCTCCCAGTTTGCCGCTGCAGCTGTGCGGCGAAGGCGGCGGGCGTCTCACCGCTGGGGAAGTGGCAGCGTGTGCGGTGCTGACCTCTCCCACCGCTGCTGTGCCGGGCGTGGTCCCCCGCGAGGGCGCCGTTGGCGGTGCCGCCTGCCTCGCGGTACATGCGCTCCTTCGAGAGCACGCCACACCCTGCCCCGAGACTTTCACAGACGCTGCCCCTGCGCCCGAGGCGATGCGCCCGTCTGTCGGGAGCCTCACCGCTCACCGGAGAATTCTCGGTGCGGCTTTGCGGCATCTCAGCAGGGCGATGGGCGCGGGGGCCGAGGCTTCGCTCCCGCGTGGGCCCCTGTCCCCCGCGGCGGGCAGTACTGCGCCAGCGCCTGCAACTGCTTCAGGGCCACATGTGGATTGGATGCAACTCCATTCCAACCCCGCATCTCTCGCGGTCGCGTGCGGTCTGATTCCTGTGCTTTGGCCGCTGCTGGTGGGACTCTCTGTCTCTGAAGGCGTTGAAAACGATGCTGTCAACACCATGGAGCCGGCCCCCTGTCCTGACGAGATGCGCGCGCTTTTGCCGGTCGGAGTCGCAAGCGACGGTGCGGCTGCCAGTGACGCTGGAGTTGGTGAGCTGCGCCGTCTTCTGCTCGCTGCCGGATTGCTCCTGTTGCAGCCTTGCCCGTCGGCTGTGGCGAACGCTGCCGAGTGCATGCGACTGGGTCTTGGGGCGTTGAGACGCGACCGCACCCTTCGTGCAGTTGCCCCTGTTCCGCACCAGCTGGACCTGTTGGCAGCCCTATGCCCACCGTCTCTGGCTGTGTGGCAACAGGACTGCCGCCGCTCGAGCACCGCCCGTGAAGCGGTCGGCGATCGTCTCGTACTCACACCACTTGTCGCCGCCTGCATCGTTCATGAGCCGGGGGTGCGCTCCGTGCCTGGCGTGAGTGACAAGGCTGCCCCTGTCCTGACGCTCGCGAATATTTTGCCTGCAACATGTAGGAGTGGCGCCCCTGTTGCAGCAGATGCTCATACGCTGTCCGCACCCGGTGCTGGGGGGTCAGTGTCGTCTGCTGCCCTGCTGCGACTGCTCACGGCTCCATTGAATGCAGCCCCAGCCGGCTCTGCAACGATTTCCGCGGCATCTGACGCTGCCTCTCGGCCGGCATCCGTCGCTCAAGTGGCAGGTGCGCAGTTGGGGAACATCCTTCGTGGCCCCGTGATGCACACCCTGCAGAGCGCATGGGCGAAGGCTGGGCTGGAACACCCTGCCACCGTCCTGTTGCAGGCTGCTGCCGCGCGTCTCCTGTGCCACGCCATCCAGCCTGGCGCTCCAGCGGCTGTGTCCCCCGCGGCGCCTGGGGAATGCATCGATGGGGCCGGCGTCGCGGGCGCTGACACCAGCGATGAGCCGCTTCCGAGCGCTTTACGGGCTGCTCGCCGGGACACTTTCAGTGGAGGCGGCAGCCGAGCTACTCTGGCGCCAGCTTCGCCAATCGCTGCAGCGGGTAGTGTGTCTTCTCGTGGTGTCCTCGTGGAGTGCGGGCTCTTCGCTGCTGCCGCCCTGCATGCAATCCTCGCTGACGGCTCGCGAGGTGCACGCGCAGCCCCTGGGCAGCCACCCCACAGCGTTGGCCTCGCCTTCTCCGCACTCGCCCGAGAGAGCCGCAAGGCGCTGCGGGTGCTTCTGAGCCAAGCATCCGCGACTGAGGCGCGGACGTCGCTATTGGGCGCCTCTGCGGCTCTCCTCGCGGCCACTCGTACGTCACCAACAAGTCAGTCCATCGACTCCCTCGCCTGGCCGCCATACTCTCTGCTTCGGCAAGCAGCTTCAGCTCCCGCTGCTCCGCACCGAGTCTGCCCTTTCTGGACTCTGGCATGCAGCAACCGGCTGGGTCGGACTTCTGGCGTGTTGCTGGCGTCTCGAGACCTGGCGCTGGAGGCTCCTCCCGGGGCACTGTGCGTCCTCGATGGCACGCCGCCTTGCCTGCAGCCGACAGCCGCTCTCTTGCAAGCTCCGCTTCTGTTTCGTACGCCAGTGGGGTTGGCCTTGGCAGCGGCAGCCAGCGCGCGGGACTGGCTGTTGAAGAGCGGAGCGGGCCATGTGGTGACTGTGGGTGCCGCCGCAGGTGCGTCGGGAGTTGTTGCACCGGAGGTTAGTCCGCGCGCGAGAGATGGCCGTGGCGCGATTCGGTCGTATGAGCACCAGCCCAGTATCCTGAAGAACGGACGGCAAGAGTACCTGGCGGAGGGGTTGATCGATGGAGGCGGTGCCTCCGACGGCGGCGTGTGTCATGGGAGGGGTTCGCAGCGCCCGACCGCAGGCCTGCCGCGGGGACGCGTGGGCACTCGGGAGCCGCGAGTTGGCACCGGCCCTGCCAGCTCTGCCGACCGTCGGGTCTGGGCCGCCTCCGCCGCGGAGTGTGCAGGGAGTGAGAAGCCATCGGGCTCCAGGGGTTCAACCATCGCTGCTCGTGGTGGCCGTGGCGACCCACTCCGCTCCATACCTGCCGTGGGGCCAGCTGCACTGCTCAGCCCTGCAATGCCCGATGGGGGAGTCATGTCTGACTCCGACGCGACGCTGCCACTGCGCGTCCGACGTGGGGGGCGGCCGGCCGATTACGTCTCTGGGCATGGCAACGGCTACTTAGGCCTCCTGTCGACTTCTGGCGACGGCAGGGCTGCTGTCAGGCCAGATGGTGGCATCGCAGACGCCAGCGGGCTGCGTCGACGGACCCGCTCCGCCGGTGTGCCCAAGATGCGCCGGCGCGTCTTATCGCGTCTGGAGGAGGCGGACGGCGACGACGGTTCGCCCCGGCGGGGTGCCTCTGACGGCAGCAATGATGATGCAGGCGGCAATGGCATTGAGGGTGGCGGCGAACCGGGCGTCGAAGGTGCGGAGACCGGGGCGACGACAGAGACAGGCGCGGCGGAGCGCGATGCCGCTGCAGCGCGAACCGAATGGCTTCGTCGGAAAGCGGACCAGACTCGCCTGGAGAAAGCTCGCGCGGAAGCAGAACGAGCTGCAGCCGAGGCGGAGCAGGCAGCACGGGCGCGCGACCGAGCCGAGCGCGCGGCCGAGGCGCGCCGGCGGCTTGCAACTGCGCGTGCGCAGCTGGCACAACGCCAAGCGCTGCAGCTGCAGACAGCCGCACAGCGTGCGAGGGAGGCAGCTTTGGAAGCTCGCTGGCGCGCCGAGGCTGCGAGGGTGCGCGAGGCAGGCTGGGTTGGTCTGTCTGCTACTGCTGCGGGGGGCGGCAGCACTTCGGCAAGCGCCTTAGTATCAGCATACGCCAGCGCGGCTGCAGGAGTTGCGTGTGATGCACCCACCGACGCGCAGGGGACGATGCCGGAGGCGCGTGCTGTCACAGCGTCCGCTACCAGTACGTCTCAGGGCACCGTTTACACCTATGCACACTCCACCGCCGCTGCAGGCTTTGCTGTTGCCCTCGGTCATGCGGCTCCACCAACAGATGTGCCCCCCGGCGGCGCGGGAGCGGCACCCGAACCGCTGGAGGTAGTGCCGGTTGGTATCGTGGTTGCCGGGCTGCCCATCTCGCTGTCGAAGCCTGGTGGCGCATCCGCTGGTGTCCATGCGCTCGCCATGCCTGCGGGGTCGGCGCGCGAGGCGGTGCTGGCAGGGCGTGCAGCTGTCGCCGTTGCTGCCGTCGGGGGCAGCTCTCTGGCGACTGCGGGCAGCGGACCGACGCCGAGAGAAACAGCGACATAAGTGGTGGGACGCACGGTCAGTGGCCACAGGTCGCGCCAAGTGCTCAATGCAGTAGGTGCCGTTGCGCCTCGTGGTGAACTGAACATGCGCGCTGAACACCTCAAACGTGTGACACGAGCTGATAGCATGACCAGAAACCCTCCCTGCACCGCGTGCGTGTACCCCTTGACCATTCCACCTGTCGAACGCTTGCTGCTGCCTGTGGAGCAGCCGACTTTGCCCCGCTCAGGCCTCATCCAGTAGCCGTCTGTACGATGCGCTTCCCGTCTGTCGTTCGAACCGATGCGATCGGACTTGAAATGGGTTGTGTTGCGGCCATGCAGTATGATGCATGCATGCATGCAGCGAGCTCAAATTGTTTGACGAACAGCCGCGCAATTGGGGGCTGCCACTGGCAGCCACTCGTTGGTTGACCCTGGGCCGAGTTCCGGCGGCGGAGTATACGTAATCGATGCCCCCGCTGGGCGCTTCGACTTCGCTGAAGCTTACGCATGATTGGTACCCTGCCCATGTCATTGGGAAGCATCGATATTCGCTGCGCGCATGCTGCGGTGCGCTGATATCATCGATATCGATTATTTTGTTACCCTGCAGGCGTATTGAATACCAGGTACGAGGGCATGTACATGTACATGTGCTCGTGATCACCCCCATTTGCATGTGCGTGCGTTGCCGGAATTCGATCCCCAAGCGGCACGTTCCAGTATGACGCCTGGGCGACCGCGATTTCGTTGGAAACCTGGGTTGAGTCGACGTCAACGAAATTGCCAAAAAATCATGGCTCGATCGATCACGTGCACAATTCATCGATGCGGTATCAGTTCCATGGGTGCCCAGCACCAAAACGGCGCTGTGATCTCCAGTCGCGTGCGCACGGGGCGCTCTTCGCGGACTTGCATTGGTCGCGATCGCACTCGCGAACGGCGCTGGCATCGGGTGCAAGCGCAATCGCATCGTATCAAAGAAGCATCGCGACGGGTACGACGTTCGCACGCGCGTGATAAACGGAGTGCACAAGCAGCATGCGGGTGTGCCGTCGAGCAACTGATGGTATCCAATGATGCGCAATTGATACACCGCAGCCGCCACGGATTGGGTTGCGAAGTAGGAGCGCCGACGCCAGCAGAAGCACCTAGGAGACAGGTGTTAACCCGTCGGTGCCTCATCGAGAGCGCACCGGCTTCCACTTGTACACCGCTGGAGCACTGGGGGTTGCCTCCTGCACCTTCTTGTGCGCGCCCTTTGAGCGGAGCCGCGCCTCCAGTTCCATCGCCGCCAGGACCCGCTGCAACTTGCTAAGCCGGTTCCGGCGCTCCTTCAGCTCTCCATACAGCGCAGCCGTCGCCTTGCGAATGGTGGGAGGGGCCGGCCGGATAGTGGCACCGGCACCCGCTCGGCATGCCGCGGCTGCCCCGTGCGAGGCTGAGGAGCTGCTGGCTCCGGTGGCCGCGGCGCTGACCCCAGCCTCACCGCACTCTTCACTCTCCGCATCACCGTCCACCTCGGAGCTCAGCGCATCGTCGCTGTCTTCCGCAGCATCAGCGTTGTCCTGCTCGTGCTCCCCATCCTCGTCATCCACTTCGCGGTCAACGTCAGCGGGTCGGCTTCGCTTCGCAGCCCGCGCGGGGCCAGCGGCGCCAGCAGCCGTTCCCGTGGCGCCCTGACCCATTTGGGCAGCTCGGCGCCGCTTCAACCCACTGATCGTCCCGCTACTGGTTGCACGTCCCGCTGTTCCCACCCGGGTGGCGTCGAGGCATTCGTCGATGATGTCCCCGTCTCCTGCGCCCTCGCCTGAGTCAGCAGACTCGACGGCAACGCCGTCCCCCTTCCCATCGAATCGAAGATGGTGCGAGCTGGCTGATCCGTGTGCCGATCGTCCTGCCGCTGACACACCGTGGAGCGAGGCTTCCAGTTTGTCGATCCGCTGCAGCGACGAGAATAGATTGAAATTCCAGGTGAGCCACACGGATGCACACAGGCGGCTCGGGCACGCCCCGACCGCAGCGGGTGCATGGCATGCCATCTGCTAGGGTGATTGGATTTCGGTGCGCCTTGAGAACACTCACGTTTGTTTCAGCGTTGATGATTGTCTGCACATACGAGCGGTCCTGGGTTTTCAGCAGCTGCAGCTCTTCGTCCGTCAGCACCGGCGTGTCCCGAGCCTTGGTATGGACTCCATTCTTCGTCTTAGTCGAGTGCATGCCAAAATAGTACTCGTCGGGGTTGCGCATGCTGGCGCGCCGCTTGAGTGCGAGTATCCGCTTCTCCTTGCCATGGAAGTTTTTTGCGCGCTCCACATAGTCGCTGTGCTTCTCGAGGAGGCCGTACTTGCTGCGGTGTGCCGGCTGCGAGCGTTCTTTGTGTTCACGCCGCTGGATCAGGTTTTTAAACGTTGTTGACGACATGCTGAGCGTCGCACAGGGTGCGCTGAGAGTGGGAGTGGCGGCGAGGTGTTGGGTTGCCAAAATGGACAGGAGCGGGCGCTGGAATCGCAGTGCCGTCACAACAACGGGAATATATGCTACCATGGAGACCCGCGTGGGGCGAGCATTCGTAATCACAGTGCACGGTGGCAAAAACGCGCGTCTCTGTCCGCCAGTCAGCCACTTCCATTCCATCGCCGGCCACGCAATGCTTCGACGCCGTTCAACCCATCCGATGATTGTACAATCGCCACTCTCTTTAAATCTCTCCCGACGCTCGGCTCGCCGGCTCTCGCTCGGCACATGGGGCTCTGTTCGAGCAAACAGGACGCTGCTGTTGCAGGCGATGGGAGCGAGCCCTCTGTTCCACGCCATGCCGCCTCGCCGCTGAGCTCTGGCGAACCGGCACACCGATATGTGGCTCACAATGTGGAGGGATCGCGCGCTGGGGCCGCGGGTGTCGCAGGCGCTGTCGCCGACTCGTTTCCCCATGTGTTCCGCCAAGCTCCGAAAGGCGGAGCCTCGGCTCCTGACATAGGTTTCAGGTGCAAAACCCTGCAACGCTGTCATCCCGCGGGCTCTGTGCTGGACGTTTGCGGATTACCCGGGGCCGCACGAGTCTTGTCTTGCAGTGACGACAGGAGCGTTTGCCTGCAGGATTGGGCCACGGGCGCGGTGGTGCAGCGGTGGCAGGCAGCGCATGATGGAGCAGTGAATCGCCTCGCATACCTTCCTGGCCGCGCCTGCTTTGCATCCGCCTCTCGCGACCGCAGCATTCGCGTGTGGAGTCTAACAGACAATACCGCCCGCGCTGCATCGCCCGTGTTGACGCTGCTCGGGCACGACCTCACCGTCTCCGCCATCAGCGCGACGGCGGACGGCACCCGACTGGCGTCTGGCTCTCGAGACACCACTGTGCGGGTTTGGGATCTTGAAACCGGCAGGGGCGTGTATCGAGGCCACCGTCCGCAGAACCTGGTCACGTGCCTCAAGTGGTACCCAAGCCTGCCTGCCACATGGCTGGACGCCGCCGGTTCCCCTACGGTAGGAACCAGCGGGCTTGGTGGTGACGAGCAGCAATGCGTGCTTGTACAGGGTGGCGAGGACTTGCGAGTGCGGCTGTGGGATACGCGCGCGGGCGTGAAGGAGGTGGCTGTGCTGGAGGGCTACGTGTACTTCCCGCTGGCGCTCGACATCAGTCCTTGTGGCCGGTACCTTCTGACGAGCAGCAAGGGATTTAATGGCGTTGGAGGAGAGGCCAGGCTATGGGACCTTAGAGGAGGAAGCGCAGGCAATACGTCCGCGAGCCGGCGCCTCGGCCCGTTGCTACCGGACGAGTTTGCTGATCCCGCCAGCCGCGCCTGCCTCGTCCGCCAGTACCCCGGTCACCTGCAAGACGCCGCCGCTTGCGCATTCCTGCCTGTGGCGCTGCCCCTGCGGTCTGGGCCATGTGCCGCCTTCCTCACGGGCAGCAAAGACGGCACGCTGCGCTTGTGGGACAGGGAGGGCGGGGGGGTCCTCGCCGAACACGTGGATGCTGGGTACGGCCACTACACCTCCCTGTCACTGCTGCCCCCGTTGCATGCGCTCCAGAACTTGATGCCGTACAGCGCAGCTCTCGCTGGACTGCCCGCATCTGCGACTGTGTGCTTTGCAGCGGGCACTCATGACGGCCGGGTGCAGCTGTTTGCTGTGACTGCCGAGGGGGGCGAGGCGGCGCTGCTTCCCCTGGCCATCACGCCTGGAGCGGACGACGAGACGGAGGGGGAAGCTGGGAATGGTACGGCTTGTGGGCTACCTGAGCCGGGGGTCGTCGGGGCCGCCATGGCGGCCGCCAGCGGGGCCGGAGCCTTTCGGTTCTCGTATGAGCTGGGCGCCGCGGCTGGCGGAACCAGCGACGTAGTCCAACCGAAGGTCGCTTCGTTTTCCGGCAGCGACGGGGATCGGACGCGCTTTGTGGATGTTGCTTCCGCTGCAGGTGCTGCTGTGCCGTCCGTCGCAACAGGCCGGTGTGCTTTCGCCCAGGGAACAGACAGCAGCGCTGCCGCGGCGCCCTGCCCAGTTGGCTCGCGGTCTCGCGAGCATCCGGAGCCTGCTCTTCATCAAGGCCCTCAAATTGCGCTGGACATGCGCGCGCCGGAGAGAGCGGCCGCTCTCAGCATCGCTGCCAACCCGATGCAGCAGCAGCCTCACCTGCGCCACGCAGAAAGCTGCTCCATGCAGGAGGGCGCTTCGGATCTGGCGCAACACGGCGGTGAGCGCGAAGCTGACTCTGGCGTCGCCCATCTCGCTGGCGTACGCCCGGGCTTGAGCCCGGCGCTCGGTTCCGTTGCCGCCACGGCCGCTCATCTCAGGACCGCTGACGCCAGTGAAAACCCAGCTTCGGCACAGATGCCGCTCAAGGCCGTCACTGCCGACGAGGCGAATGTGGTGGGCGCAACCACAGCTGTTGGCGCGCTGGCTTCGTAAGCCCCGGCCGTGCCCACCTCCCCGCGTTCGGCAGCGAGGCGAGAGCGCGGAATCATGCTGTGCAGTGGTGGTCCGTGTCCAGTTCCCTGTGGGGCATGTAGCGGTCATCTTTCGGATCTGTGAGCACCAGCCGCCACCGATAGAGATGTCGGCTGGCTTCCGCTCGAACTGCACGACGTGTGTTCATTGTATGCGAGCCTGCGAACGGACTTCTTCGCTCTGTTTGGCTTGTTTGTTCACGGGGGGGGG
>Ga0208629_100747_pt1 | contig 14602 bp, 3 predicted proteins | sample LakWasMet19_HOW5_2_FD_183865 | JGI IMG/M metagenome (GOLD analysis project Ga0208629, IMG submission 183865) | Freshwater sediment methanotrophic microbial communities from Lake Washington under simulated oxygen tension - Sediment Metagenome... | ecosystem: Environmental > Aquatic > Freshwater >...
GCGAAGCCTCAGTACTGCATATTTTTTTTTTGGCCGCGAATCCGATCGCCGACGCACTGCGGATCTACTCGACAAGATCAGCACAGCCACGACTGAGGTGAGCGGGGGGTTATCGTTGTGCAGTTTCCCGCGTCCCCCCCTTAACAATGCAGTGCCACTTTGTCGCCTTTCCGTCCGTCTACCTCTCGATGTCTGGAACATCGAACATTTTGTGGCCCACACACACACCGCGGCCTGTTGCCGCGCACTCCCACACTCGAAAATGCTACTTAAACCGCGTGTGCATTTGGTCTGCCTCCCCGGGCAGAAGCCGGCGCGGTAAATCGATCGCAAACAATTGCATTCACTCCGGATCCTGAGTTTGCCAATTGCGGTGCTACCGCGGTCCTTCGGGCCTCGGGAGCCGCACATATCGCGGCCACGCGTGCAACATGTCTGCTGCTTGCATGGTTGCGCTGGGGCTCCTGGGCGCTGCGGCGGAAGCTCACGGATCCCTTGCGATCAGCCGTCGCACGCTGCACCTGCCCGTGACCTATGGCCCAGAGGCCAGCACTGCCGTGCTGGAGCTGCTGGAGCCCGGAAGCTGCGCCTTGTGGACGGTGAGCGGGGCGTCTGGGATACTGCACCTGTCCGCAGCCACCTCGGAGCCGCGCGCGAACGGTCAACTTGAAGGCAATCTGGTCCACGCCAAGTGGGCGTGTCCACCACCACTCGCGTCAGCGGTGGCAGTTGTGTCGTCGCTGCGGGTGCAAGACATGGGCGTCGCCGAGGAGGCGACAGCCGTCGTCCATGCGGTGGATGTGGCCGGGCGCTCTGCGGACTGCAATGTCACCATCAGCCACATCGCCTCGTTGACTCTGGCAGAGTTTCCTGTCGGGCGAACCAAGACCGCGCACCGGCTCTTCGTCGGAATAAAGGAGCGAGTGACCGCTGTGGCGAAGGTGAGGACGCACACAGCTCACGGCAGGCGGCGTTAGTGGTGGCTGGTACTCTCCATTCCTTGTGCTTCGCTCTTCTGGCACTGGCCTGTCCCCGAGCCTGCAGGATGCGCGAGGCAGGCGCTTTGACTCCACTTCGGGCGTTCTCTTCCGCTGGAGCTCACAGCCAGCCGCCTCGCTCGACGGCCTGCTTGAGGGAAACGGAGGCCTGCTGCCCGTGCCCGATCCCGCAGTTGAGGACGTGCTGCACCTGGAGCCCACGGGCAGGAAGCGCGGCAGTCGGCGGGGTCTCGCGCACGGAGACGGAGCTGTCGACGCTGGCGCCGTCGAAGGGTCGCCCTTGCAGCGCTTTGTAGAAGCGGCCATCTCGCAGGCACCAGAGCCGGCTGGCGGTGAGGCGAATGCTGACGCGGCTGCGGCGCCCAGCAGCGGCGGAGGCGACGCCGACGCGGCAGCTGGGTTGGCCGAAGCCGCCGATGTGGCGTCTCTCGGCGGCAGCTCCGCCGACCTGATCGCTGTCAACTCTGGGAAGGGCGCGGTGTGCGTGCAAGTGCACAGCTCGGTGGTGCTGCACTCCCTGGCGCACGGCCTCACCGCTGCAGACCTGCGCATGTGGCTGCCCGCCACCTGCGGGCAAGTGCGGGTGTTGCAGCGACTCTTCACTCTCCCACAGGGACCACTGTACGTGGCTCCAGCAACCCACAGCAAGCTGCGACTCTTCCGGCGGCAGGGCCAGCCGCCCGCTACTGGCGCCGCCTCGGCTGCTGCTGGGGCTCTGCCCCAGCCGGAGGAGCAAGAGATTCGGCTGCCGAGCCACCAGTTCCTGTGGCTCACCTCCAACCTGCGGGTGGCCACGGTGGGCATACATCACGGCCTGATAGACGCGCAGAGCGACGGGGACACCAAGCTCATGATTATCGACATGCACGCGCGGGACCGCAGCACCGCGGCGGTGGTGCAGCAGGCGGCGGCGTGCAGCAGCGGCGGCGTCAACGCCGACCTTGCCCTCGACGACCTCTCCCCGGACGGCAGCGCCCCGGAGTGCAGCAGCGAGGAGCTCGGCGGCCTGGTGACCGATGTGGTGGTGACCCAGCCCGCATACGTGGTGCTGTGGCTGGAGCCGCTGGAGCTGCCGCGATACCTGGTGGCCGCCGATGCCCTGCGAGGCATTCACAGGACGCCCGAGCGCCGCGCCTCCGCGGCTGCTTTCCTTCCTGCTGGTGCAGCGGAAGCCAACCCCGATGTCGAGTACAGCTCGCGAGTGGGCCCGGTGTTTGTAACCCCCTTTGTGCAAGGCGTGGTGGGCTCCTCCTGGGTGCACGACGTCAACCCCGCCGCCTTCCTGCATCGCGCTGCCAGCCACCACAACTTCACCCCTGTGGGCGAGCCAGATGGGGACCAGGAGGCGGCAAGCGATCTCGAGACGGCAGACGGCGCTGAGTCCCCTGTGATTGCCTTCATTCCCGAGCAGCAGCGCCACGCGCAGGCATCAGCAGCGCATGATACCCACCGCCTCCAGGCCGAAGGCGGCAGCAGCTTCTCCTGGCTGGGCATGTCTTCAAGCACCGCTCCGTCCTCGGCAGCGATGCCGCTGTCCGCGCGGGCCCGCGCTCGAGCAGCGGCCGTCCGCATCCACATGGACGCCCTCACGCTCAGGGTGAGCCCTCAACCGCAGCCGGTGCCAAGTGTGGGCAACGGAGCGGCGGACGGCAAGACGCCAGACCGCAGCAGCGTCAGGCACGCCCTCGACGGCGCTTCCGGCTCTGAGCTGCTGGAGCTGCAGGAGGCGATTCCGCACGGGGTCGCGCAGCAGGCCAGCGTAACGTGCTCTGACTTTGACCTGGCCGCCTGCGAGGCGGTGCCGGAGCGCCCACTTGCCCTCATCGAGGGCCGCGAGTACCGCCTCCGGGCTGAGCTCGTGGGCGCATCCGGGCACCGCCTGACACTGGGCACCAACGTGCGCTTCAACCTGGACTACACGTGTGGCGGGACCGCGCCCAGTCAAGACGTTGGAGCCGGCGCAGCGCCAGTGGATGCGAGCGGACTCAGCGTGCTGCATGCCGACCCTTTCCCTAGGCCTGGCGAGAACGTGCCGCTCTCGCACCGCTACGGCACGCATGGGCACCCGCAGGGTCACAGCGAGCAAGCCTGGGGCGAGCGGCCCCCGCTGGAGCCCTGGGCCCGCACTCTGCAGTGCGGTGAAGGCATGCGTGCGATGGACACCTCGGTCACCGGGAACGTGACGTGGGAGCGCGTGGCCGGCGTCCGCATCCGAGCTCTGCAGGCGGCCGTGAACGACGCGTCTGATGTGCGGTCGGCCGGCACCGAGCAGCGCGTTGCCACACTGCTGCTGCTTGACGGGCACCTGCAGCCAGTTGTCAGTCAGGCGGCCTCTGAAGGACCTGATAGCCACGCACGCACTCCGGCCATGAGTGACCTCACGGTCGGCGGCGCCTCGCCTGCAGGTCACGTCGAGTTCTCACTCGGCCGCATCACGCACCCCACCAGCAAGATGACGTGGCGACCGGAGGGCGGCCAGCCCTTGCGTGTGGCAGCGGATCTGTCCATCGTGCCTCCGCTACAGCTGGTCTGGCCTCAGCCTCGCGCCACGTACTCGACCCTGGCGTTGTCTCGCTGCACTACTCCAGAGCTGCCGCACATCCGAGTGGCTGCGCTGGACACAGTTGGCGCGAACAGCGGCGTTACTTCCTTTCCTCTCGTGGTGGCAGGCGGCACGCAGGGGCATCTGCAAGCGGCCCCGCGTGCACCGGCTTTTCCGAACGCCACGCACGACGAAGGGGAGGAGCCTCACCACGTCGACCACTCAGCTCTGGTGTACTCGGTGCACATGATGTCAGGCCCCGGGGCCGACGCAGGCGCGGTGCTGCAGGTGACCTCGGATGGTGAGGTGAGCCTCATGGGCTCTGGCATGGAAGCCCTCGTGCTTGCAGTGGATGCCCAGCTGCCCGAGAATGGCATTGCAGCTGTGGTGAGCGTCAGCAGGCCCGGCGAGATCTTCTTTCGCGCGCAGGACGTGCACTTTGTGCGCGACGAAATGGCAGTCATTCCGCTCTACGCGCGCGACCGGTCAGGCAACCAGTATGATGTGTGCTTTAATCTGGGCAGCGAGCTGACGTGGATGGTCGACACGGGGCTGCCCGGCCACCCTCCGCATGCCCAATCCAAGGACGCTGCTGCTGCGCTCCCGGTTACGGTGCTGTTCCATAGCGGGTGGGGGCGCGGAGGTCACCGTATTATCTCAGCCCTTCATCTGGAGCAGAGCCACGGCTACTTGTCCGCAGCCACGGCTGTCGCGCTTGCCGAGGTGCCAGCGGACGCATGCGGTGTGGTGGTGCTGCGCGCCGACGCGGTGGGGGCTGTCACGCTGACGGTGCGGCACCAGGACCTCCTTGCTACCGTGCAGGTGCGTGTGTACGAGCACCTGCAAATCGCGTTCCCGGCGCGGTTCATCACAACCGCTCAGTTGGAGGCCGCCATCGGCACGCGGCCGCGGCAGAGCGGCCTGACTGGCTCCGAGGCCAACTCGTGGGCCACCCGCATGCAGCAGCGAGGGTCAGTGACTGTAGTGGCACCTCGCGCGCCGAAAGTTGCTCTCTCGTCCCGTATCCACCCGCGTGTTGGTCTGCTGGAAGGGGAGCATGTGTCACAAGCATCGGCTGTGCACCCTGTCGTCATTGCGGTGGGCTCCTCTGTCGCGCTGCTCGCAGTGGGAGGTGCTCAGTCGTTTTCCCGCACGCGCGAGTGCGAGGAGCATGCTCTGCGACACGGAATCGAGCTGAGCGAGCAATGCGCCACGGCGGCGCTAGCAGGCGTCCAGCACAATCTGTGCATCATACACCCTCTGGCCGCCAATCTATCGAGCTCTCAGCCCACCGCACCTTTCACCAGTACCAGCGGCCGCGTGCACGTGTGCTTCAGCGACTCTGACCTTGCGACGGCCCTCGTCCGGGAAGGGCTCGCAGCGGAGTTGGGCTTGGTTGTCGCGGCGGAGGAGGTGTTTGTGACCACATTTCGCGAGAGGGCTCCAATCGCGCCGCTGGAGCAGGATGCTGTCAGCGCTGCGTCCAGCTACTCCAACCCGAGCATGAGTGGCCAAGCGGGCTCAGGGGGCCTGCTTTCCCCAGAGCGCGTGCTGAGTGTTCCGGGGTTCCGCTACCGCGTGCACTGCTCCAGTGCCACGAACGGCGCGCCCATCACGCTTGCGCTGCATTCTTGGCGGATTGGTCCAGCAGGCCGAGCTCTTGAGGATGCCGCAACTCAGGCCATTCGTCCTTCGGCAGAGCGCCATGCCGAGCAAGTGGTAGAGCTGTCCGTGGTGTGCGATGTACCCATCTCCGCGGAGGTTGCAGTGCAGCGGGAGAGCACTTCAGCGTTCGCTGACACGCACCTTGGCACCACCAGCGCGCACCGCATGCGCATGTGTCGCTATGAGGCAACCAACCAGAGCATGCAAGGCGGACTAGGCATGTTTTGTGCTGCTTCCGACAGCGCGTCGCCTGCGATTCCGGGAGCGAGACCGGTTAGTCGTCCAACCGGTCTTCTCTCCACTGATGCATTTGTGCTCGGCGTGCGCTTTTATGGGGGCTTGCTGCCGACAGTTCCCATCATCAACGTGACAGGACACAGCTTCGCCCAAGACCCGAATTGGTCCCTTACGGCGGATGCGATGCAGCAGAATGGCAGCAGCGCCCAGACCGCCTCGTACAGCCTGCAGGCCTCCGTCCCTCGCACCTCGCTCGGTAATGGCACTCCTCCGCCTCTGCAGCCTGTTGAGCTGCAGCTGCGAAATCAGCACGCGTACCAATACGATGCGAAGCACGCTGCTCCATACGGCAAAGCTACCATCTCCACTGCAGCCTTCTTGCAGGCTGCACTGCCTCTGCTGGCTCTGAGCGAAGCAGGCAGCGTGGCGTCGGATCTACTGGCCGTGCGGGCGCGAGCACCTCCCGGTCAGCAAGGGGTCGTGTACACCTCCGCCAGCCGCTCTTCAGGCCTTGACGCATTGCATACACCAGGGCACAGCTCGCCCATCTTACACGAAAAGGAGCGAACTCCCGAGGCTCTTCACGCCGCGGCGTCCCGCCTGCACCCACGCCAGACACACTTGTACTGGGAGCGTCACGTGCTTGCTGGATGGCTCCTGACTGGAGGAAAGGCGGTGGGCGTAATGGGCGGAACAGCAGCCCAGCTGGCCTGGGCGCCTGCAAGCGGCGCACCGGGGCCCCCCTCCTCGCCCCGCAGCCTATCGGTCCATTTGCAAGTTGTTCCACCGGTGCAAACGCTGCCTGCGAGGTTGGTGCTGACGAATACCGTTGACTCCGTTGGTTGGGCCATGCTCACCGGAGGCTGCGCATCCAGCGTGATTGCGGAGCCCGAGGGCGGTCTGCTCACTGTCACAAAGCTTTACAAAGACGTGCACCACGGGGACGGCGGCAGCAACACAACCGCTTTACACGTATTTGCAGTGCAGCCGCGACGTGCGCTGGCGGCTCCGTTCGGCGTGGACTGGATCGCTGACGAAGGTGCGGTGGCGGCCCAAGCGCCTGTGCTGGCGAGGGAGGGGCGCGACCGACTCGTCCTCACTGACCCCTGCGTGGGCGTGCCTTCATCGCACGTGGAAGTCGATGTGACGCGGCCCGCTACCGTACAGGCAATCTCGAGCAGCCCATTCTTGCCTTTAGGTGGCTCCTCGGCCCTGGCCGTCACGGTGACCAGCGTTACCGGCAACGCCTTTCCATCAGGCCAACTCCGCTTCATGCGTCCGCGCGTTGAGGTGATGGTCCGGCATTCGGCTTCTGGTGTGTACAACGCATCGGCAACAACAACTCCCGTCGTTGAAGTGGATGAACAGTGGGTGCCTTGCAGCGATGAGCACGCTAGCATCGTCGGCTCCACTCTATTCCAGCACCCCGCCTGGCATCGTGCCATTCCAGTCTTACAAGCACAGTCCCTGCGCTGCCTGCAGCCGCACTACACAATTCGTGCGGTGGGAGTTGGCGAGGCACACGTGCGAGTGTCAGTCCAGTCCTGTGTGCTGCAGAAGTACGGCTCGACGATTGACCACACTGTAGACAGCGTCGACAGCGGGTTGCACGCAGCGGGGCAGGCGAAACAGTTGGAAGAGGTGCGATGCAGCGACATCTGGAGTGACCCCTTCACCCTCACCGTGCAAGCTCCCATCAGAGCCGTACCTGAGGAGGTAACGCTATTCCCGGACTCCTCTTTCCGGTTGCACATAGTCGCTGAGCGGAGCTTTGCCGAGAGTGCCGCGCACAACAAGCGCGCATCCGCGCTCCGCATCCGCGGCAGGGCGGCGCTGGGCTCCGTTCCGACGGTGGCGCTGCGATTCCCCGATGCGCGCCATTTTCAACGGATGGCGGGCCTTCTGCGCTTTGAGTCGAGCAACCCGAGTGTGGCTACGGTGACGGCTGACGGCTTGGTTACAGCTGTCGGCAGCCTCGGTGAGGCAGTCATTACCATTCGCCTTCGCAGCATGGTGGATGCAGATCGCGGCGGCTGTCCTACAATGGATCCACTGCAGGCAACCCTAGGCATGCGCGAGGGGGCCGGGGGCGCCTGCTCTCCGGATCTGACCTCGATTGCAGCCTTCACCGGTGCACGGGTGTCTGTGCGGGTGGCGCTCCCCTCAGCAGTGCACATCACGGCAAATCCGTCCGCGCCGATGGATGCCGCTTCCCTGCTGCGAGCCATCCGCCACACGACAGAGCAGCCACACACGACACGCTATAGTTCCAGCAATAGCGAGCACGCGGCTGCGGCATCTGGGGAGAAGCAACTCGTTGACGGACCGCAGTGGTTGCCTCTTGTGCCCGTCATTGCTGGCGGCAGCCGCAAAGTCTATGTTGTAACGGCAGAGGGCCACACAGCGCTATCAGGGGCCGGGTTCGCAGGGGTCGGCAGCACTGACGTAGAAGTAACGTGGGCGCTCGGCTCTCAGGCTGAGAGCCACGGCACAGACGCCGCCGCGCCTGCCACCTACTCCCAGCACGATGACGACCCCCACAAGCGGGACGAGCTAGCCGACTACATGCTGCCGTGGGAGTCGGCGCACCGGAACAGCTTCGCCCTGCAGCTGCACCGGTCCCGCGATGGGGAGCCGGTGCGGAGGGCGAACGCTTCGTCGACAGGCCTGCGCCAGCGAACCTTCGGCCACGGCGTGTGGGTGATGGCCGACCAAAGCCCGGCTGTTGATGCTGTCTCGGCTCCGGCGCACGGGCGCTCAGCAGGCGCGTACCCGGTGCACTGCCGCATTTGCGCTCTGGTCCGCATCCGCACTCGCAAGTATGGAACCCATCACCTCAGAGCATGCGCGGTCGTGGCATCGCTCCCAGAGCTGCAACTCCTGCAGCCCACGCCGGTCAGTGTGCATCCCCTGAGCTTCACGGAGACGGCCGGAGACAAGAGCTCAGCGGACGACGCAGGAGCTGCAGGAGCTTCCCTGATTGAGTCCCCTGGGATCAGCCGAGGTCGCTTTGTGCCTTCCATGCTGCTGGTGCCACCCTTTGCGCGTAGCCTAATCGCCACGTCTGTGGATCGAGCAACTGAATGGTTGCCCCCAGGCCTCATGCATACAGTCCGCGCCACTGTCGTTAGCGTCCGCAAGCCTGCGCATCAGCCAGGCTTCCGCGGCGGCGAAGGAGGGACAACTGCCTTCGTAGAGGCGACGGTGACCCATGATGTGGAAGGGATCCTGAACCGTGCGGAGGGCGACACCGCCCCGGGTACCGCCCACGGCACTGCGGTGGTGTCTGTGGACGCAAAGGGCAGGCAATGGCTGGCAACAGGCGCATGCGGGAGCTTGTCGCAGCGCCGGCCGGGCTCCTCAGGCGGGCTCTCCTCCTCCTCCCACGACAGCACTACGGAGCACTCGCTGGAAGCACACACCTCCCACGCTCGACACCTGGCGTTCCTGGCTGTGGAGGAAAGCGTGGGCTTTGACAACGAGGTGCTGAAGGAGCTGCGCCCAGAGGACGTGGCGGAGCTGCGGCGCCTCGTGAGCTGGTACCCCACGCAGAGCATGACCCTCCGCATCGTGTGCGAGCCCATACAGCAGGTCATGCTCGAGCCCGTTCCGGCTTTCCTGCCAGAGCCGCTGCCGTCCGCGACAGCCCGCCCTGCCGGCGATGAGAGCGGAGCGGTCGTTGACAGCGACACTGCGGTGACTGTGGCGGCAGGCGCATCTGCAATACTGCGCGCACTGCCAGCCGACTCGTGGGGCCGAGCCTTCAGCACGGGCATCGGGGCGTTGTGCCCCTTCTCCACGCGGCACATCGCTGACCAGCCGACAGACACCCACAGCAGCGACAACGACGTGCTGCCTCCAGCGTGCTCCGCAGCGCACCTTGGCTGGACGCTGTACTCGAGTGATCACTACCGAGTGATGCCCTCGTTTGCATTCCGCTGGGACTTGCTGGAGGAGAGTGGGGTTTACTCGCATGGTAGTCTGTTGACAGCGACCCCACACGTGTCCTCTGCGGCTGCTATCGCTGCCAGCGCGCGCACCGATGAGCTGTTTGTGGTCCTGCACGGCGTGACGGAGGGCCGCGCGGTCGTGCAGCTTTATCACGAGAGTCCAGAGGAAGCAGAGGCGGCAGGCCGCCGCGCAGATGCCGCTACTGCCGCCGCGCGGCTGAGCGTGGGGCCTGCCGTCCGTGGCGACGCCGTGGAGGTTGCTGTGCAGACGATGATCCACCCGTCAGGCAACGTCACTGTGGCCATGGGCGGCATCCTGCGCTTCACCCTGAGCGGCGCATTCTCTGCATCTGCTGCGAGCCCCAGCGACAGCTTGAGCTTCGAAGAGATGCTGGACGCGCCGCTGATGCCTGTGTCGGCCCTGCAAAGCTGCATCGCCGTTCTGAGTGGCGGGACGCGCTCCGCCGCGTCATTTCCCCCCGCCATCAGCCGTTCGCGGGGCAGCGCCAATTGGAGCTCTAGCAACCCTGCAGTGCTGTGGGTGCACCCGGAGACAGGCTGTACTATCGCCGTTGGCGCTGGCGACGCAGTCGTGAGAGCGGAGACACTCAGCCCGCTTCCGCGCTCTGCCAGCACCGCGCCCGACATGCGCCCCGGAGCATTTGCGTTCGTCCGCGTTGTGGCGCCAGAGGCTGTGGAGCACCGACTGCGCCTCCTGTCGCTGGATGAGCTGGCTGCAGGCGCAGCCGCTGCTGGCGTTGGCTCGCTGGAGGCACGCGGCCCTGCTGACGCCGGTGTGCACGACGGTGGAGGCCCACGGCTGCCAACTGTGTCGGACCCCGACCTCGTCCCGTCGGCTGCGGCCACTGCTTTCCTGCACGAATTGCAGAAAGCGGGCGACAGCGTGGCCCTCTCCCCCGTACCAGCGGTGTTCAGGGTGGAGAGCACCGCTCGCGTCGCTGGCCGGGTGATCCCCCTGCAAGAGGGCCCCCACGTCACGCAGAACTTACAGTTTGTGTGCGAAGTGTCGCCGCCAGCCGCCGGCGGTCCAGTACAAGTGTTCGCGGTCGGCCCTGGCGCCCAGCTGGCGGCGCGGGACCTGTCTGTGTGGCCGCGGCACAACCGACAGCACGAGCATGTTCACGCGGGGAGCGATGGACCAGCGGCGGAGCTGCGTCAGGCAGCGAGAGCCGCCTGGGGAAACTTTGCGGAGACGGAGCTCGGCGGCGGCGACACCGCGGAAGGCCTCGGGGGCGTGGGAACTGACGTTGCCGCCTCACTGGCACGCGCGGCATCTCGGCTGGTCGGAGACGGCCGCCGCATCCGCGAACTGGCGGAGGCCGTCCAAGAGTACCTCCTCAGGCTCGTGCCTCACGACCGCTTCTGCGTTGCCGCTAGCTCAACGTTCCTGCGGCAGGTGCGGCCTCGCGGTGTGCGCCTGCCGTTCTCGACCGTGCTAGAGGTGCCAGCAGCTGCCGGCGCCCCACGGAACGAAACCGCTTCCGCAGGCGAAGAGTCGGCACGCAGCAGCCTTCGCGTCAATGCGAGGGTGTTCGGACTGGCCCCGTGCACCGCTTGCAAGGCCGCGCCGGCTGCTCCGCTGGAGCTTCACGAGAGTGTGACCGGACTGACGACCGGATACCTGCGCGCCCCGCAGCTCGTGCCCGCATCCGTTCTGCTGCAGAGCCTGCCGGTTGGCAGCAAGGCTAGCAACGTTGCTGGTGGGGTGTATGGGCCTCCGCTGTGCGGAATTGAGGGAAGTACCGGCGACAGGCTCGCGCCAGAGCACACGGTCATCTCGCGCAGGCCGAATCCAGAGCTGGTTGCCGGCATTGTTACCTTCCCGCACCGGCAGGCGAGCGAAGCTTCGCTGGCACTGCCAGAGGAGCTTGAGACGGACGCTTGCCAGCGGGAACGGGAGGGTATATCGCTGCGCCAGCAGTGGTTGCCGTCAAAGCGCACTCATGGCATCGTCGCAGGCCCCACCCTAATCAAGCGGCCGGAGAGCTGGCTGGTGCTCACCGCTGAGGCGCCCAGCTGGGCTGCGCTGCTGTTCGAGCGCGCAGGGCCCGCTGCGGCCAACCACACAAGCTCAGCGCAGCTCGCCACACGGTTTGAGCTGCAAGTGGACCCACGCCTGCAGGCTGCACTGCTGCCCGCTGCCGCTGTGGGCGATGCTACCGTGTCCACGATGCCTGCGGGCTTTGCCATGAGCGAAGAAGACGCGAAAGACCTGCGCGCACTAGTACAGGCCTCCTGCAAGGCTGGCGCCTGCCCCACGGCCGTGTTTCTGGCAACAGTGAGGCGCCGAGAGCGACCGCACAGCCACACCCCAGCACCGACCCAGTTCCCATTGCCCGCCGGTGCCAACGCCTCAGGCGAGCATTCTGTCGGTCAGATGCGCGCAGGCCACAGTTCCTCCAGCATGGCGACTGAAGTCGCGAGCTGGCGGGCCGACACCCCGAGCTTTGTGAATGCGGATGTGCAGCTGCGCTGCCTGTCTACCGGCCACTCCATGGCCCTCGCCTTCGCCTTCGACAATGGCAGCGGGCTGCCCGAGCCGGCAGTCGCAGTGGCGGGCGGCGCTGCGGCGGCGTCCGGCGCTCATGCTGGCGCAGCCTCCCTTGCGGGCGGGCGCCACCCCGGGGAGGAGGAGGTGCTCGCACCCGTGGTCCGCATCCTCTTCGGCGGCGTGCTTGCCTGGCTGCTGCCCGCGCTGGTGGGCTTCGTGGTGGCGAGCGCCCTGTGCCCAGGACGGCTCAAACATTGGCCATCCCGCGGCCTGCTGGCCTCGCCCCGCTTCGAGGAGGGGGGGCCGACTCCTGCCATCCGCCGCACTGTGTCAGCCTTGCCAAAGGGTGGCGGGCGGCGACGACGGTCCGCCACCCTGGACGACACGCGCATCCACCACAGCGTCTCCGCCAGCGAGGTGGAGGGAGGCCCGGGCCGGGCGGCTGGGCGCGGCATGGGTCACGGCGACCTCGGGAGCTCCGCTGTTTCGAGCACCTTGAGCGCCAGGCCTGCAGCTCCACCGTTGGTCGCCGATCTTTCCGGGAGGCCAGTTGCTGCCGCGGCAGAATTGGCGCGCGGCATACCAAGCCACACGAGGCGTTGGCAGACCATGCCGGGCGACTTGCACACCTCGCAGCTGTTCTCCAACGCCCAGCCGGATGCAGCCAGCGGCAGTGCTCCCCGGGTTGACACCGCCCGCATCGAGCCGTTGGAGCGCCAGACAAGTAGTACAATGAGCAGCCCGAGTGCCAGAAGCAGCCCGACAGCGTCAGAGGTCGGGCAGATGTCTGCTTCCGGGTGGTGACCGGATCCGACAATTTGAAATGACTGAAGCACAATGTTGTACCTGCTGATGGTACGAGATATCTGCGGAATCACATTCGAGCGTTTGGATTTTGCGATCTCTGATCTCTGTCCTGTCCCGGTGGCCGGGAACGCACGGTTCCGCGCAGTGAAGCGGACAACTTAACGCCGCCGCTACCTCGAGTGGAGCCCAGTGTCCACGGGTTTGATGCTCAACGTATCGCTGCAAGCCCTGCTGTTGACGTCAGCGACTCGGACTGTGTGCACAACGTTGTGAGTTCGCGGCAAAACTCCGCTCGCTCCCGCGTCACCATGCTCAAAGGGCTCGTATCATCGCTGTGGAGTGCGGTCAGTGGAGCTGGGGATGGCGATGCGGCACCTGGAGAGCTTCGTGCAGCGATCGCGGAGTTGTGGGTGTACCCTGTCAAGAGCATGAAAGGAACGCGAGTCTCCGAGACGGAATTCGAGGCGCTGGGACTCTGCCAGGACCGGCGATACCTGGTCGTTACGCCCGAAGGACGATTCATTACTCAGCGACAGCGCCCCTTGCTTGCCACAATCGCGCCGCAACTGGTGTTCAACGACGACGGCACGTTTGACGGGTTGCGGCTCACGGCGACAAAGCCTGCCTCCGAGGTCGTCGGCGCGGCGAGCTCTGATATTCGAGTCCCACTTGTGACCGCTGCGCATGTGGGGGCCGTCACTCGTACGGTCAAGGTGTGGGGTCAACCGATTGAGAATGCGGTTGACCAGGGTGATGCGGTGTCGGCATGGCTTGTAGCCACATTGCAGGCTGACGAAGAGCTGCGCCTGGTGTATTTCGACCCCGCGACGTGTAAGCGGCCTGTCGACGACCCGGGCTTCATCACCGCCGCTGATGGCGCAGTAACGGGCTTCGCGGACGGGTACCCAATGCTGATCGCCAACACGGCGTCGCTGGCGGATCTGAACTCGCGCATCACCGCGGCCAGTGCGAGTGCTGACGCGCTGCCCATGACCCGTTTCCGCCCCAACATCGTGGTGACAGCGCTGGCAGCTGCTGAGGGGGCTGGCGCAGGGGGATCGGCTGACCCCGCCACCTCAGCCAAGCCGCTGGAGGCGTGGGAGGAGGACACGTGGCGCCATTTCAAAATTCTGCGCCAGGGGGACACCGCGGCCGTCATTGCGCACATGGAGGGCGTCAAGCGCTGCGGCCGTTGCCTGGTGACCACGACCGACCAGGAGACGGGCGTGCAGGGCACCCGCCTCAGCGAGCCGCTGGCAACCCTGAGCACCTTCCGCGCAGCTGCCTGCAAGGAGGTCATGTTCGGCCTGGTGAGTGCGATGCCCCGGGCAGACACACAGACGAATGGACACAGCTCCCACTGCCTTCTGCGCGCCTCATTACTGCATTGTCCTGTGCCGCTCACCCGCCCGTGCTTGCAGAACGTGGTGCCGAAGCCCGCAGACGGCGAACGCGGCACGCTGCGCGTCGGCGATGTAATCTCCGTCACGCGCAGGGAGCCCATCGGCCCGCTGTAACCTGCCTGCGATGTAATCTCCGTCACGCGCTGGGAGCCCATCGGACGCTCAGCCGTGCGCGCGCCCGCGACGCTTGAGCTCAACTCAGCTCGCGCCACGGCTCGCGACGCGGGCGCGCCAGTTCGCCTCGCAGAGCTGCAGGAGCTCCACGAAGTAATCCTCGTTGAGGATGGCGCTGAGGGGGTCCACCCGCGCGACGTGGACGTTGCGGACAACGGACATGGGCAGCGGCTTGCCGCTGCGGATGTCGACGCACGCGACAATGCCCGCGTGGTCGTCACCGGCGGGCTTGGCTGGCTCCGACCGAGTGCACGCCGCTTCCACGTCCCCGGGGCCGTCGGCTGCACCCGGCAGGCGGGCTGCAAGCGGCAGGG
>Ga0208629_100748_pt1 | contig 14593 bp, 14 predicted proteins | sample LakWasMet19_HOW5_2_FD_183865 | JGI IMG/M metagenome (GOLD analysis project Ga0208629, IMG submission 183865) | Freshwater sediment methanotrophic microbial communities from Lake Washington under simulated oxygen tension - Sediment Metagenome... | ecosystem: Environmental > Aquatic > Freshwater >...
GTTGAACAGATTCCGCCGTGTTCAGGGAAGCCACCGTGACGCCACTGGCCCAATGGGTCCCAACCTGAGGCAGCAGCCTCCAGGCAGCGAGCGCGACGAGTTTAGCAAGGCCGCTGGCACTGCCAGCCTGTCTGATTCGGAGTGCACTGGCAGGCTAACCGCCGGCGTGCGACAGCCTGAGACGGCGAACTGCAGTGTGCAGTGCGACTGCCGCTGGCAGTGCCAGCCTGAGTGGCAGCCAGACTCCGAGTCGGAGTCTCCGCCGGAAGTCCTCGGAGGCTCTCACTGCCACTGGCACTTCAACACTGCCAGTGGCCAGTGAACACTGGCACTGGCAGTGCTCCTTCCCGCGCGGAGTATGGCGAAATCCGCTCAGGCAGCAACTTGAATGTTGCGCAGATCGTCAGGACAGACCGGCCTCAGGCTGCCAGTGAGTGTCTTCGAAAGTACACGCCGGCGATCTGCACACAATCCCGCCGCGGCAGCCGCGGCACGAGTCCGGGGCTGCTCGTGCACTGACAGCTCGCCACGGTGCTGCGGCGGCGCGAGCCCGCACTCCGAGCTGCGGCACCACTGCCACTGGCAGTCAAGTATTCAACTTAATGCATTCAGTCACTGACTCAGGGGGGGCCCCCACACTTGAACACTTGACTCAGGCTGGCAGTGGCGAGCTGTGAATGGGACACACGATGGTTTAAGCTTCAGGAAGTGGCCGAAGCCGCGCCCCGGGTGTGGGTTACTACGTAGCACGTTGCCCACCGACATCGTGCTTCACACGCGTGCCTAACTGGCATAGACTCACACTGTGGACTGAACCTAACAAACCCGTGCATTCTTGAAATCAGGGCAGCTGCTGGCCTACAGAAGTGCGGTTGCTTTGCCAGCAGAAAAATCTCAGCGCAACCGATTTGACGGGGGACTCGGCTGCCCCGCCTCGCGTGCAGGTCGCTCCAACTCTGCTGCAGCTTCCCGCTCCAAAATGGCGGCATACAGAGAGCGCCGCTTGCACCCAGTGAGTGCGGACACACGCGCTACTGCGTCGGAGGAGCGAAGCGCAGGCACCCGGTTCCGCAAGTCATAGTACAGATGGACGCCCTCGGCGATTGTGTCCGCAGAGGTTTGTACTTGGGCTGCCGCACCCGTACCGCGTGCATGCTCCACCACGCGGAGCCCTTCGTCTGCTTCGGGGCTTGGTCTGTCGCCTCTTTCGGCGACTTCGCTACTGTCGGATGCCACTGCGCGAGTCGCAGCAGTATTTGCTTCACACACGCCCGTTCCATCAGTTTCGCTGCTCTCGACCGTAGTTTCCTCCTCAAGACTTGCGTCAGGAGCATGCAGCACCAGCGTGAACTCTCCTAGGCACGGGATGGATGGCAAGGTTCCACGTTCTTGAAAACAGCCCGCGCTGCCATCGCTGCTCGCACTGTCTGCCGCCACCTCCGTAAGGCTGGCAAGCGCTGCTGATATTGAAGGACAGCGTACCACCTGCTCGTGCGTCTTTGTCAGCTCGCGGCACACTGTTATCACCCTTGCTACCGTCCCGAGCCCTCCGTTGCGGGTTCCAAGGCCAGCATCCAAAGCAGGAGAGACACCGTCGGCGTGAACTGCCGCCCCTGAGCTTGCCCGTCGCTGCGAAGCAGGTTGACCCTGCACGCGCTTGCGCTTTCGTGGCTGAACCCCTTCGGCGTTGGTTTGTGGCGCCTGCGGCAGCGCAACAGCCGGCTCACACGCCGCCGCGAGATCCTGCAGCGTGCGCTGGAGTCTGTGTGGTGCCTCATACAGAACGATAGGCCGCTGCCGCTCGCTTGCAACGTACGCCAGCTGTCGCAGGCGCTCCGGGCCCTGCCGTGGCAGGAAACCGAGAATGCAGAAGCCGTGTGGCGCTGCCGCACCGGAGACGGACAGTGCAGCAATTGCAGCGCACGGCCCTGGAATGGGCGACACGCGGAAGCCGGCGTCGTGAGCAGCTGCAACCACTCGGAGGCCAGGGTCGCTGATCAGCGGGGTGCCTGCATCAGAGACGAGGGCCACATCCGCGCCTTGACGCAGCGTGGCGGTCACCACGCCGACACGCTCGGCCTGATTGTGCTCGTGGCAGCTAATGATGTGCGGCAGCGATGACCCCTCACTGCCATCAGGAGCGTGAGAGCGGGTCTGGAGCTGGCGCAGCAATCTCTTGGTCACACGCGTGTCTTCAGCGGCAATCAAACCAGCGGATTGGATGGTTTGGACGGCTCGAGGCGAGGCATCCGCAGGGTTGCCGAGAGGAGTTGCGACGACAAACAAGCAGCCTGGCCGAGGGAGTTGTGTCGCCGCTCGTGTCGCATGCTGACGTTGGGAAGCAGAAGAGCATGGGGCCGGAAATGCCGCTGCGCCCCGCCGAAATGCAGGCCTGCAACCGAGAGCCCTCGTGGCGAGTTTCATGCCGGGAAATTTGACTGAATTTAGGAAGAATCGCTCTGGTATATTTTCCCGCACACTTGCATCTGGGTCGGTTCTGCACTATTTACTCATTCAGCACGCACGCAGGTTCGCGAGGCGCTCATCGACGAGTCGCCGTTTGTCGATCATGGCGAATGAAGTGCTTTGATGCGGTGGGATTGGTGGTGTGACACAGGTGCGCGCTGGCACCATTATTGTGTCGAAAAGCAGAGCCAGTGGGTATTACCCCCAGTGTGCAAGGAGCCAACACCCTGCTCACAAGCTATTGGCGCAGCTGCACCCGAAGCCCGGCGGGCCGAGCGGCGAGCGGCGCTTGGCCTCAACTGCGTACCGCTTTGGAGACCGTATGTCGCACAGGGACGCCTCACTCGATGTCACAGGTTGTGGTTCTACCTGCTAGCAAGTTCGACCTGCTCTGGGCTGCTGCGTTTGCGCTTCTTTGCGCGCCCCGTTGGTGAGCGTGTCAGTGGCCACCCATGGCTCTGTAATCACGTACCATTCCGCGGGCCGAGCCGTCAAGCCGGGTCCGACATCAGTCGACTCACGTGCAGGGCGTGCCGTCCCGAGGGTCGTTCATCTGGCGACGGCGATGTCGAGTCTCGCAGTTGTAGCTGGGCATTCAACTTGAAGCCCATTTTATGAGGGCAGCCGGGCATTGAATTTACGAGCTTCAACAGCTGGCAAGCAAGGGCAGGCGGTACGAGCTACACGTGCAAGCATAGAATTTGGCGGGGCACGCATAGGGATACAATGCGGGATACAACCCAAGCGGAGGCGGAGTGCGAGCATATGGATGGGATGCGATGAGATACCTGGCTGGCTGCCTGCACAGTCGGCTGGTTGCTCAGGCGGCGGCAGTCACATGTAGCATGCGCGAGCAGTACTGCCATAGCGTGCAGGAGCACACTCATCGCATGGACCAGGCGACAGCCAATGGCTTCTCTGAGGGTCCTGGTGTCCCTCCGAGCTGGCACGGTCGCCGAGCGAGCTTATGCTGTGCCTGCTGGAAGCATAGCGGCTGCATATGGATGTAGGGGCCTGTAGGGCGAGCCGATGTGGAAAATGCGTGCTCGGCACAACGTACCGACACGGAAGCCACTGACTCAGGCCAGCCGAAGCTGAGCTTGGCCAACAGGGAAAGGGTGGGTATCGGCGGGGCGTCGCCCGATGACAAGCCGTCGTCCGGGCGCTGCTGGCACGAGCGTCTGAAATAAGTGCGTCGCAGCGGCTGGCGATCGCAGTCCATTCGACGTGCCCTACACTGAACAGCGAGGGCCGACGTTTCCTGATAACGCGTTGCCGCCGCAGCGACAACGCTGTGGCCAATGTGTTTGTGTGGCTGCAGGGTCAGAGCCTGCGCCAGCGGTGGCTACAGGTCCAAGGCTCGTGGCAGCGGCGTCGGCTCGACGCTGGTGGGGTCGCGGGCAGTCAGGGGCACAGAGACATCCAGTGCGCCGACGCCGCTGCCGCCGCTCTCCGGCAGGGAAGAGAGCTTGCGGGAGCCGAATCCCCGTGACAGCAGCAGCGCCGCGGGACCCGTCACGCTGGATGCCTTGAACACGTCGTCGGCTGTTCCCACGATGGAGTGTCGCGGGGCCCCGCCCTTGCTCGGGACGTCTGAGCTCGCTGCGTAGGCATCGCGGGGGCTGCACACGCTGACGTCGCTAGCAAAGCCGTGGCCGAGAAGTTGGGTGGCAGCGGAGGCCGCGGACGCGCTGCTCGCTGCAGCGCTGCTGGTAGACTTGCGGCCCGTGACAGGCGCGTCGCGAGGAGTTGAATCCACCGCGTGCTCCGCTGCGCGAGCTGTGATGTCACCGATGGAGAGCTCCTCTGCGACGCGAAGCTTGAAGCCGCAGTCAACTCCGCGGTCAGCTGCAGAGGACGCGATAGATGATGTGCCGCTGGCCGCGGAGGAGGCACTGCGTGCAGTGTGCTGCCCGTTCGTGCCCATCGCTGCAGCACTCTCCTCCGACGTCTCCGCCGATGCCATCTCAGCCATAGCTGCTGCGGCGCCGCCGCCGAGGGCACGCAGGGACAGCGGCTTGACCGCCGATCGCTTGTTCACCAGCTGCTGCTGCTTGCCAGGTGCACCAGCAGCCGTTGCAGAGCTCGCCGCGGCTGCCGCAGCGGGCTGCGCAATCACCGTGGTCACCACGACCGCTGCCGCAGGCGTGGTGTCCAGGTCAGCTTCACCCAGGTGCAGGCGGCGCTGCCCTGGGGGTGCGAAGCGCACGATGGTGCAGGCGCCGGAAGCCTCCACGGGTCGCATGGCTTCAACGCGCGGCGAGCAGTCGTGCACACCGCCTGTTGCCGCAGCCGCAGCGGCAGCCTCGAGCGCCTGCGGCAACGCGCTGCTGCCGTGGCTGGCGTAGGGCTGCATGCGGCTGGCAAGGCCCGCAGCCCTCAGACGCTGCAGCAGCACCGCATGCTCAGGCGTGCCCGCGACAGCGGCAGTCGGAAAGCCTCCGCACGCCGTGAAGTCCGCAGCAGTCAGAGTGACGATGCGGCCCGCAAAAGACTCCGGGACGGGCACAGCGGCCGCGCTCACTCCCGCGGCCGGCGCTGCGGGCGCCTGCCACAGCGCACTCACGTGCATCGGGCCGTCGGCGGGGTCGGCACCGTACCAGGGCCCGACCTCGCCTTCAGTGGGTGCGGCACCAGTGGGGGCGGCGGCTACCGCCTCGGCACTGCTCTGCGCAGAGCCCTGGCGCCGCGGCAGCAGCGCCAGGTCGTGGAAGCAGTACGCGCTGAAGCCGTGCGCAGCAAGGTAGGGATGCAGCTTCGCGGACTCGCGGCCCGCGCGGGAGCTGGCGAGCAGGAACCCAGAATTGAGCGCCACGCCACGGGCCAGCGGTGCTGAGGCAGTCTGTGCCGCCGCGGCATCAGGCGCTGTTGCGATTGTGGCCCTGTCGTTGCGAGCCGCGCTTGCATCGGCCTCCGCCTCAAGCTCTGCTACCGGCACCTCGTGCTCAACGAAGAAGATGTGGTGGCCGGACAGAGGCGGCTGGACCGCTGCAGAGGACAGGAAGGTCGGCATGGAGGCCGCAAAGAGGGCCACCTGCGCGTCCACGGCCGCCTGCTTGCAAGCGATGAGGGCCGCAAGAGCCGCGCTGGCTGCAGGAGCGGCGCTGGGCTCTGCTGCGGGGGCAGACACAGTCGCAGCCACGGCACCAGGGCCGCCACGGCGGCCAGCGGCGGGGTTGCGACGCACGACGACGCCCATGTCCACAGCGAGCTGGGTATCTGAGGCCACGCCAGCGCCCTCGTCGGCAGCGGCGTGCGTAACACTTACATCCGCACCTACAGCGACCGCTGCGGCCGCAGCCGCTGGCACGTAGCGAGGCACTGGCACGAGGAGTGCAAGCCGCTGTTGCTCGCTCGCTGCAACGACAGCCGCGGCGGCTGCCTGGCGTGTGCTGCAGTACCAGGTGGCGCAGAAGGAGAGCGCTGCTGCGGGCAACACTACCGCCAGCACAATGATGACGGCGACAGGGACGCTTGCGGCCGCAGGCGTCGGTGCGACCGCTGCCGGCGCGTAGGCGACGCTGCTTGCCAGAAACCGGAGAGCGGGCGCGAAGCCAGTGCAGCTCGCCACCGCAGAGGAGAACGCCTGCATCGCAGTGGTGTTGCCTGTCATGAGTGCGCGGCGCACTCGCGACACCAGCGCCGCCAGCAGCACCGTGCGGCGCTGGGCCGCCGATGCGCCGTCCGTCAGTCCGAGTACGGAGGGGTCGCCAGCTGCCGCCTCCTCCAGCAGATCGACCGGCCAGTCTACCGTGTTGAGCACATTCATGGTGATCTGAACGTCCACGCTGCTGTCCTGCGTCACGTTGACGAACGATCCGCCAGTACACGTGCTGTTGCCAGCAGGCGTGCTGCTTGCGCTGCCGGAGGCTTGCAGAACGCGCCGGCTGCCAGGCGCGGTCGACGAGGCAGCGGTTGCTGCAGCGGGCGAGGTATCACTGATGTTCGACGCAACGCCAGGGTTCGCGGTCGGGCTGGCGCCAGCGGCGGCAGCTGCATCGACGGTCGTCCATGACAGGGAGGTGGTCGCTTGCGTCACGCCTGACGCGTCAGTGATGGCTGTCTGCAGCAGGCTGCTGAGGGCGCTGCCGTCCGCAGCCAGCGCGCCGGCAGACACGCCGGAGATTGAGACGGACAGCACGAGGTTCGCTGAGCCGCCGTCGTTGGAGGGCGCGGCAGACAGCAGCACGACGGGCACGGGCGTCCCGCTGGGCGTGGAGGTCAGGGACGGCGTGGCGCTCAGGGAGGCACTGTTCGAAGCGGTGGCGCTGGCGGAGGCGGAGCTTGATGCCGTCTCGGAAGCGGACGGGGTGCCCGTGCCAGTGCTGGTCACGCTGCCACTGGAGCTGCCCGTGGGGCTGGCGCTGCGGGAGAGCGAGCTGCTGCTGCTGGCCGTCGCCGACTGCGGGGAAGGGGATGGAAGGATGGATGACAGGAGCGGCGGCACGGGGATTGGGTTCGGTGGGCGGTGGGAGCATTGACAGCAGCAGTAGCCGCCGAAGTCAGGAGGGGCCTGGGGCGAAGTCGCACGGGCGGATGGCTCCGGAGCACCCATAGCACACGGGGCAACGCACGCAACGCGGATGACCGCGCTGGGCGGACAGCCCACTTGCTGCATTACCCCCGGCAGAGGATGATCCCGGCACACGCCGCATGTTCCCCCTGCTGCAACAGGGGCGCTGCAGCGCCCAGCGGATGTCGGATGCCCACAGTCTTCCCGGACGCACACACTCACCGCACTCGCAGAGTTGGAGCTGGTGGCGCTGAGGCTAGAGCTCGGGGTGCGGCTGGCCGACGCGCTCTGCACGGGGAGTGTTGTGGGCGGTAGTGAGAATGACACGTGAGCACGCATCAACAGCAGAAGGGCGGAGCACACTGGGGCGGCAGGGTATGCAGCTGAACAGAGTTCAGCTTGCGTGTGGCATTTTCGAATGCACGATCACCCATGGGCCCCCAGCACAGTACAACACAGCACAGCAAGGCCGATGCCGCGCGGCTCGATGCAGCCGACGGTGTCCGTCGACTCCGCCTTAAGACTGCCCTGCAGCCATGACAGGCGGCGGAGCCCACTCTCAGCAGCAGGCAGGCAATTCAAATCACGGCAACGCACCGAGCTGACGCTGCTGGACTTTGAGGCGGAGGCCGAACTGGTCACTGTACCGGAGGATGAGCGACTTGCGGTCTGCAGCGACGAGAAGCGGCGATGGCGCAACGGCGCGAGAGGTGAAGTCACTGGGTGCAGGCATGCCACCGAACCGAGGCATCGTATGGCACGCAGCGCCCCCGGTATGCGTGGTGTGCAACAATAGAAGGCCGCCGCGCTCACAACACTTCCCCAGCAAACGTGGTGCAGGGATCGGACGCGGTGCTTTCATCACAACGTGTGACGCCTCGGCCACGCCCAGGGCAGGAGCAGTGACTCACAGTTGAAGCCGTGGGGCTGGCGGTCCCCGATTGGCTGCCCGAGCTGCTGGGCGTCTGCGACTGCGTGCTGGTTGCGGTCTGGAGCACAGATGAAGGAGAGCAGATGGGGGAAGGGAGGAAGACGTTTGAGTGGCCATCGGAGAGCCCGCCGTCGTTTAAAAGAAGGCCAAACTGTCACCCCCTGCCGAGTTGTTCTGAAAGTGCCACACAGCGGTAATGGCCCGGGCTCATTCCAGCGGCGGGCCCACACGCCCTGTGTCAGCGGCCGCTGCGGCCCGACCGTGCAATTGCTCACCTCTGTCCCCGAGCTGCTGGAACTTGCGGTCTGTGACGCGCTGCTTGTCTCCGAAGAGGAGGCCGAGGTCGAGCTTGAGGCGCTCTGTCGCAGGCAAGAGGACAAACAGAGTGGAGGCACGCAGCGATGCAAGCAGCGAGTGATTGGAAGGGTGCACGGCGCCAACTCCCATCGCAGTGTTAGTGAGTGTACCTGCGGCGACTCCTGCTACCAGGCACTAAATTAATGTCGACACCCGGCATCGTATCCGCGCCGGGTGCCACAGCGTGCTGGAACGCAGCAGCGTGCAGCGCTGAATTGATAGGGCTGCTCGTGGTGTAACGGCGATGCGAGGTTAAGCGATAGGAGATATCACGGTGCGAACTGCGTGCCGCCGTCCTCCTCACCTCTGAAGCTGTGGCACTGGCGGAGCCAGTCTGGCTGCTCGAGCTGCTGGCGGTCTGTGACTGCGTACTGGTTGCAGTCTGCAGCGTAGGGTTGAGGGCACAACAGAGGTCGGGGACTGGGGTTGACCGCAGAGTGCCGTGGTCGCGGTGAGAGGGCAGGTGCGTGCTGCGCGGTGTGCGCCGCAGGAGGGACGTGCATGAGTGACCACCGGCCCTGAACAGGTGTGAGTTGCCCCACAAACAATCGCAGACACGCGAGTCCGATGACACGCGCAACGGAGGTCGCCACGCCACGCAGAAAGGGGCTGTGCCCGACAAAAAGACGACCGGGCCGGTCGGCGATTGCGCTCAGCTGTGCACTCACCTCTGTTCCCGAGCTGCTGGAACTCGCTGTCTGGGACGCGGTGCTTGTCTCCGAAGACGAGGCCGACGTCGAGCCGGAGGCGGTCTGCAGGGGCAAACAGGCGGGCGGCAGCGGCTTGCGTGAGCGGCACACGAGTGAGTGCTGGGTCGGTGCCGAGATTCTCCCGTGCACGGCTGCAGAGGGAGGGGTGCGCGGCCCCCCTGGCAGCTCACATACAGCCGCGGCGTTGGCAGGGAGCAGGCCACACCGGGCTGCAGCAGCGGCTACAGCAGCGAATTGAGCCTCACCCCCGAATCTGTGGCGCTGGCACTGCTTGTCTGGCTTCCCGTGTTTGTGGCGGATGATGTGCCCGTCTCAGAGCTCGAGGATGAGGAAGATGGTGTCTGCAGCGGCCGGTGGAGGCAGACAGGGGTGTGGGTGCATGAAGCGGCTATCGAGCGACCGAAGGGAAGACGCCACCGGTGCGTGCTGCAGTGTGCTTCCGCTTCGAAAAGCGATGAACGTGCCATGCCTCCCACCGCTTGCAGCCTCTGTCAGCGGCAGCGACGAGACCCGTGGGCGCGAGAGTGACGGGGCCAACAACCGCATAAGCGAGTAAGCGCCCTTACCAGCAACGCCCCCTGACCACCAAGTCCCGGGCATCGGCACAGCGCTCAACGCACCACCGAGCTTGTCGCCGTCTCGGTGCCTGTCTGGGAGGAGGTGGGGCTTGCGGTCTGGGAGCTCGTGAACGTCTGTCGAGGCGTACACGGGGCGGAGGGGAACGGAAGCAGGGTTTACCATGTACTGGCTTGGGGAAGGTTCGGCCGTGCTGCTGGCAAACGAGGCAATTGGCTCGGGCGTGGGGCGGCAGCGAGAGTGCGCCAACCACCGCGTGGTTCCGACTTGTTAACCCTCGTTTATTGCTTATCAGCCGGCCCTCCGCCTGCCACAAGCGGCCCTCTCACCTGCGTGGCGGAGCTGCTGCCACTGGGTGTGGCCGTCAGTGAGGAGGAGGAGCTCGACGTCTGGGAGCCGCTGGGCGTAAGCGAGCGAGATGCGGTGCTCGTGATGCTGGCGCTGGCGCTGGCCGACGCGGACTGCACACCAGGGCGGAGTGGGCAGGGCTCGCAAATGCACAATGAGGAGTTTTGATTATTGTGGCAAGCGAAAGCGGTGCTATGTACCCACGCTCCTGCACCGAAGCGTGGCCACGGGCCAACGCGTCACACCACGCCTGCGGGCCCGCGCAACCGTCCAAGCTGCCGCGGCGCCGCATCCTGCCGAGACTGTCTGCCCGTACCAATCAGCCCCCCTACAGTGCAAAGCCCCCAACCCTGGCGCACAACACTCACGGCTGTGCCACTGGCGCTATTTGAAGCGGTTACGCTCGCCGAGGGCGTGCGAGACGCCGTGGCCGTGGGCGACGGAAAACTGGTGTCGAAGCAGACCACGTCTGTCGCGCTGTCGTTGGTGGCCGCGGTGGCGTCAATCAGGGTGCTGTAAATATACCCCGCCCCGCTCACGCAGGCCGTAGCGCTCACGTTCACGCTGGCGGAGAGGGTGACCACAGAGCCTGCGGGCACGGCGATGTCGCTCCATACGAGGGTCTGCACGCTGCCCGTGCCCACGGCGGGGTCTGCGGTGGTCGTGTTCGTGCTTGCAAGGCGACGGCCGGACGCAGAGGTGGTGGTGAGGGTCGATGAGCCAGCCACGATCGAGACACCTGCCGTGTTGTTGAGCAGGAGGCTGTTGAGGGTGACGTCCTGGCCCGCGGGAGCTCCCACGTTGCTCAGCGTGAAGGTGACCCGGGTGATGCCCCCGCCCGGCACAGACGGTGAGGCCACGCCCATTCGCACGGTCGCGAAGTTGACGGGAGAGGGCAGGGTCGCCAGCGCGCTACTGGGTGGAGTGGTGTGCTTGAACTGCGCGCCGCTGGTGATGAACACGGCGCTGTTGACCTCGGTGCTGGCCGCCGCCTCCAGCGGGATAAAGGTGAAAGTAGCGACGTAATTCTGCTGGCTGAGCGAGGTCGTGTATGTTTGGGGTACCAGCAGATAGTCTGCCACAGACACGAGCTTTCCCGTGCTGGAGTCCGTCCAGGTGCTGCGGGGAAAGCACAAGGGGAGGGGGGCGGGGGCAGAGGATGAGAACTGGCGGAGGAGCGGTTTGCGAAGTGGGGCAGGTGCTGCCTTACTGCAGCGCAGACTATAGCTCCTCGAACACTTCAGCAATCACAACACCGCAGCCCATGTGGCAGCCTCGCCGCACGTGCAGCGCTGCCAGCAGCGCGTCAGTGCAGGCAGACAGGGGTGAGGGGACGCACATGTTGCTCTTGGACAGCTGGAAGGAGCCCGCAGGCCAGCTGGCCAGCGCAGCGGGCGTGAAGAGAACCACCGGGTTGGACCCAATGGAACCCGGATTGCCGGCCACCTGCACCGTCAGCGGGCTGCCAACGGTGGGCACCGCGGGCGAGTAGCTGACGGAAGTCACCTTGTTGGCGCTTGCGCTGCGGTGGGGGAGGGGGCATTGACACAGCGGATCCGGAGCAGGCGGTCAAGCTCGTTGGGGGAGGGCGCACGTGTCGGAAGTGACGGCAATGTGTCGGCTGTCGCGCTGCGGCGCCATGGCTGCCCCGCGGGCTCGCGGCCGGAGCCCCCCTCAAGCTCACCTGATGCTGTCCCTGACATTCAACTGGAGCGCCTTGACAACGCTGGACCCGCTGTCGGAGTGGCGGGTGGGCCGGAACGTCCACACCTTCACGCTGAAGTTGGTCGGGGTAGTGGAATCCACTGAGTCGGTGGTGATGAAGTACGCGTACACCATTTTTGATGCGCCCGTCGCGAGGCAACCCGCGCTGAGCACCGCAGGCTGGGTGGGCGCAAGGACGATCTTGCCGCCGACCACATCGCCGAATGACACGTAGGTGAAGCCAGCGGCCGCGTTGGTATTGGTAATCAGGAACCCAAAATAGCTGCCGAGGTACCCCGGCGTCATGTGCGTGCTGTCTGCATAGAACACCGACCCGCTCGCCTGCTGCACATTGAAGCTCTGGCTCGTCCCAGACTCGATAAGGCAAGCGCAAATGAAAGCGATAAGGGCTCTCCGAGCCGCATGGCTCGGGAGCGTGCACGTCGCGGACGACATGGCGGAGGCACACCAGGTTCGCGAGCAGTCGCCGGCGAAGCACGATCGAGCTTGTGGGTGAGTAATGGCGGAGCTTCGTGCACCGGTACCAGAGCACACCTGAGTACGAAACGGTCCCCGACAGGAGAAAATACCCGGCGCTACTTGCCAGCTTTCTGGATATGTCGCGGCCCAGCCTGGTGCTATTAAAATGGCAGTCGAATGCATTTTTGAAACATGCGTACAGACAGACTCAATTCGTCGGATACCGCGGCGAAGCAAGCAAAGGAGAAGGACTTGGGAGAATCGGGGAATGTTGATTGCTCGGTAGCCACCGGGGGCTCCCGTGTACTCACTTGAATTTGAAAGAACTTGGTCAGGAACTGCCAGTGGAATGCCGCCGGCACAGCCGCGGCGGCAGCCCGGGCCGGGCCGCCGCCGCGACAGTGCGGCACCGCCAGGGGCACACGGCCCTGCACAACCGGCGGTGCGGCGGCAAGCGAGCCCTTGCTCCGAGTGCCACTCCAGTGGGCGATGGCGCTGGCGATGGCCTGCAGTCCCCGGCAGCCCGCACATCCGACTGCCAGTGGCTGGGCTCCCACACCCAGCCTACCGTGGTCCACCTAAGCGGTTGTAACTCAGGGGAAAACGACGTAGACGAGGCTGCCATCGCCACCGACATTGCCCGGTGACTGCGGCGCACTGCCCCGACGAGCGCACGCAGTGCCTGGCAGAACCAGCAACCCCAAACCCACATCGCAACGTGGACACCTGCTACGGGGCATCCCACCGCTGCCTTCTGGGCCGTGGCAGCGCACCCGCATCGGAACGCCCCTCGCTGCCCGCGGCAAGTGGACGGGTGCGCGCAGCACCACCGTGGGACGCCCTCGTGCTCCCATGCGCCTGCCCCACGGCTGCAGTCCCCGAAGCGTCGACGCCCAGTAGGTCGACGTGCGAGTGGAACGAGGGCGCTCCAAGGGGGGCGCTTGCGCGCGTAGAGTGGTCGCTCGACGCTGGCAGCTCTGCCTGTCCGGTGGCAGCAGATGGGAGATGAGGCCCGGAGCCGGCACCAGCGACAGGCATGGCGGCTCCAGCCGCACCAGCGATAGGCATGGCTGCAGCCGCACCAGAGATAGGCATGGCTGCAGCCGCACCACCCACCCGCGCTGCAGCACCAAGTTGCTGCTTCTGCTGCTGCAGCCGCGCCAGCACCGCCGCGTAGCCGGCGGAGAACGCCGACGAGGCGCCAGGCGGAGGTGCTGCGGGCAACGCGGCGGAGTGCTGAATTGGTGCCTCAGCGCTGCGGCCGCCAGGAGTGCCGCGGGTGTCCTGCGGCCGAGCTCCGGCCGCAGTGTCTCCGCCCTGAGCCGCGCCCGAGCCGACAGAAGACGCCAGGAAGCTAAAGATATCATCATCTGCCGCACTGGAGGATGCAGAGGGAGAGGGTGCGAGAGCGCCCGTCCCAACCGCTCGCTGCGCTGGCTCTTCGCCCTCAACCTCGTGCGTGCGCTGCCTTGCGTGCAACACCTCCGCGGGCAGCTGACGCTCCGACGCAGAAGCGGCAGCAGTAGACTCTCTTGCCGCGCCAGCACCGTAGGCGGGGCCCAGGTGCTGTGACTGCCGCTGCTGTGCTGCCTGCAGCCGCTTGTACTCAAAGTCAACCATGCTGGCGGAAGCAGCGCCGTGGCTCGCCGCATAGCCGCCGCCTGCCCCCTCGTCGCCCTCCTCGTCCTCTTCCCCTGTGGTGTTGTTCGTACCCGCGTGAGCGCTGGGAGCGCTCACGCTTCCAGCCGCAGCGCCCTCGCCAGCACCGTGGCTGGTGTCATCGCTCCCTGCGTACGTATACGCAACTGCCGCGCCGCGCTGTCGGTCTGCCCGAGCGCCTCCGCTGCTGGAGCTGTCTCCACCGTTGCGGCCGCTGCTCGAGGCTGCGTCTGCCGCCGCCTCTCCATGCAAGGGCGGCAGGATGTGACGCACGTCAACCCCCAGCGTCCTGGCGGCCGCCGTGGCGGCTTTGCGGATCTGCAGACGCAGGGACGGCGGCAGGGTCGACGTCGCGGGCGCGAGGTCAATCTCAGCTGCCGCTGCCAGCACCTCCTGCGCGCTCGCCTGGCCGGAGAGCACCGAATAGATGCGCGCTTTGGTCTCCAGCGCTGTCGCAGCGCGCGCGGTTTTGCCCGCAGCGTCCTCCCGCGCTGCCTCGTCGGCTGCTACCCGTGCTGCCACTCCTCGATTGCTGACGGGCAGCGTGGCCGGTGCCGAGCCTGTGGCAGCGGCGGACTTCCTCTGCAAGACGGCACCGCTCCCGCGCTGGTGACGCGCCAGAATTGCGCTGAGGGAAGCTGACGCTGATGGGCGAGCTGTGACGGGTGCGTCTCCGGCGGTCTCATCAGAGTCGGGCAACCGACGCCGTTTCTGCTGCTGAAAGATTGCGTGCAGACCGGCCAGGCTGCCATCACTAACTTGCCCGATGTCGCGGGCTCGCTTGGGTAGAATCGTCGACTCTGTCAGAAACCCGAGGGTGTCTTTACCGGACATGGTGCGAGTCGCACG
>Ga0208629_100749_pt1 | contig 14559 bp, 9 predicted proteins | sample LakWasMet19_HOW5_2_FD_183865 | JGI IMG/M metagenome (GOLD analysis project Ga0208629, IMG submission 183865) | Freshwater sediment methanotrophic microbial communities from Lake Washington under simulated oxygen tension - Sediment Metagenome... | ecosystem: Environmental > Aquatic > Freshwater >...
CCCGCCCCCTCCTGGGCATGGCAGCGCTCGCGGGAGCGCCGGCGACAGCTCGCGGCTTGCCGAATCACGGTCTGGCGGCGACAAGGACCGCAGTCGGGCCACCGAGCGTGGCGCAAGTCGCCGCAGCAGTGTTGGCTTGCTGTTCGACGACGACATCGAGCGCCGGGAGGAGGCTGGCGGTGCGCCGATAGACGACCCTCTGGCTGACAAGGACAGCAGACCAGGGACACCGCGCGAAGATGGCGGTGATGCTTGAAAATCGACTAGAAACGGGCAGTCTCAATATACTTCCCCAGTCGCAACGCGAACACCCCGTTCCCGTCAGGTTGCGATCGACATTTCGAAGCTGCTGTGTCGCATAGGTGCCGCACGTGCGGGCGCTACATACGACTTCGTATCTGTGACGACATCTTGAGCGCAGTGATCACACGACGCGCCAGCTCGATTGCACGTGATCATGTTGTGGGATGGTACTCGAGCCCGAATACGAAACGCACAATCACCTCAGGCGGGAACTTAAACTAGTCCCGGCACCTGCGGCACCGCGGAGCAGGGACTGCACTCCAAGACGATGTCTTGCAGCCATGCTGCCTCCAGGAACTGACGGTTCCGCCAAGACTGGTGGGCAGGAACGGCAGAGGCCAACGTGGCTGCACGCGGCAGCCAGCATCGGCGTGCGTCGCTCGACCAAGGTCGCCACGGAACCCGACCCAATCGGCAGCAGGCTGCATTCAGCACGCGCGACCGGCGCGATGCTTAGAACTTCATCTCGTGGGGCTTGTCGCCCTTGGAGAGGGAGAACTTGTCCTTGAGGTAGGCGGAGACGGTGGCGTCCAGCTTGAAGCCGGCATCCACCTGCGTCTGCAGCGCCTTCTTGGCCTCGGGCACCACGGCAGCCTCCTTCTTGGCGGCGAAGAACGCCTCCTCGCCCTTCTTGACGGACTTGCGGTCCGCCTTGAAGAACTTGTCGTCGACAGTCGCGGGCACCTTGACGCCGCTGATGTCCACCTTGGTGGAGGTGGCGATCACGTACGCCTGGTTCACGCGGCGCAGGGGCACGCCGTTGAGGGCGTACGGGCCTGCACACACAAGGCAATCAGCGGGAAAAGGAAATGGCGCGTGGAAGCGGAGAGTAGAACAAGCAGAGAGCGCTCAACGGCCCGGGCAGCGGTTGCCGCTGAGCAGGTTGCTGTGCGCAGCCGCGTGCAAACCACTGCACTAGCCCCCACATTAGCGGACTGCAGCTGTTGCCAGAGGAAACAGCCGGACCGCCACGACCCGATGTCGCCATGCCGCATGCTCGTGGGTCGCCGTGAGTCCTTCGCTGAACCTGCTACAGCAATGCCAGTGCAGCAGCGCCTCCGATTCAACGCACCGGTGACGAGCAACAAGCCAGAGTCCAGCTGCTTGAGGAACACAACGCGCTTCCCCTTGAAGCGGCCGGCCAGCAGGATCAGCACCGTGCCGGGGGTGATGTTGCTCCTCAACTTGGCCTTGCCGGGAGTGAACTTGCGGCTGCGCGGCTGCGGGACATCGTCAGCCGGGTACCACTTGCCCTGGGGCGTGGGCTCGGAGTCCTTCTTGAACAGGTACCGGGCGCCGGCACGGGCGGCAACGGAGGCCTTGACCTTAGGCATTCTATATCGGCAACGGGCAGAGGTGAGAAAGAAGCCGCGGCGACCCAGCGACTTCTGCAAAATGATAACAAAGCACGCAACAAGCGGAGGAAACGCAACATGACGGCACGTACCCAGGGAAAGTTCCGACAAAGGGCCCGTTTGTCCAGCATGAATGAGCTTGTCGAGCACGGCCGGTGAAAGCCCGCCAGCGGCGTGGTGTCAGCGTGCATTCGGTCCCAGAAACACCCTGTCCCATGAGATAGTCAGCTTCCACGAGCGCATGTCAGCGGCGAAAACAGCTTTTCAGTAAGTCAGGCTTGGCGTGGCAACGATTGCATTCAAGCCAAGACTCGCGTGAGCGCCGCTATGCGATGTGCTTTCGTTCAGCGTCTGGACGGCGCGCCGGAGGCCACCAACATTGGGCAACGGCGTGGATCCACGGATAACCGCTCAGCGAAAGGGGACCTGAACGAAAGACTGGACAGTCTCGGCAGCAGCGCTGGCACCACCGCAACTCGGCCCCGGTGTCCGTACCCTGACCAGTCCGACGCCACACGTGTCAGCCCGCCTCGACTCCGCAGCGTAAAAGATGGGGCCTAAAGAGGCCGACGTCGAACCATCCATCCGTCAGCTGTCGCCGCATCGTCACGCCGCGCAGCACCGCGCGGCCAGTCCCAGGTCACGGCGAAGTTTGCGAGCGATTCTCGTGACTGTGCCATCACCGTTGACCAAAAACTCACGTTGCCCGAACTTGTGCCTGCACACCTGGACACCGCCGGCGGGAGTCGTGGCCCGTTGGTTGTCCGCAGGAGGGAAATGAGCGAAGTTGTAGCCTTTGCCAGCGGATGTCCGTCTGTCGCCAATTCAAAATCGCGAACCCGAAAACGACGAGAAGATTAGATGGAAAAATTGAGCGCAGGCAGCGTGAATGTCGATATAAAATCTCTGTCATAGTTTCACCCGCTCGAAGTGGTGCATGTTGTGGCGCGCGCTTCAGACATGGTGTTGCGTTGGTGCAGTGCTGCGCTGAGTGCGCTGTGTGCATGCTGAGTTCGACGACTGCGGTGCGCTCTTTCTGTCGGCATTATGCCTGGAAGGCGCCACCCTGGAGCCATGGGAGTACCGAAAACGGCAGCGGCGTCAGCGCGCCCCCGGTTTCTCCTTGTGCTGCTGCTCCTGTCGCTGCCCTCGGGTGAAATTGCGCTCTCTCCCGACAGCGTTGTTGTAACGCGCTGTGGCACGAGCGCCGACCAGGCTTACTCGCAAAATAGTGAGCCCTTCTCGTTCCTTGAGTTCAACGGCAGCGCCACGACGACGACGACTACGCCAGCCTCTACGGTGGCGACCGGCTGTGCTTGCGCTGGAAGTGTGGTGCTGGGGTCACTGGCGTCGTTTGTTCCAGCGATGCCGCCGTACGTTGTGGCTCCGTGCTATGACGACCCTCTCTTTACGAATAGTGACGTTGCTAGTGGCAGTGGGAAGCGCTTCATTTGGAGGCTGAATTCTGACGGTTCTGCTGCATTGCTCGCCGCACTCACGCCTTCCGGCGGAAGTTCGCCGGGCGCAGGTGCGACGGTGCACGCTGCCCTGGTTGATCCGGTGAATCCCAATACCCTCTGGATTACGGTGCGGAAGGTGCAATCATCGGCACCCGAGGGTTTGGTGACAGTTGCGACTGATGGTGGGGTTGGCACCATGGTCGGTACCTTCTCGAACTCCAATCCCCGTTTCCTGGTTGCGGGTTATGCCGCAAGCGGCAGTTTGGTGGCGTTCTACGGCGCGCCAGCAGATACCTCGTCCACGCTCAACCGCTACATCAGCACCAACAATTTCACCACTGGTGCCGACAGCACGGTCAAGGCGCAGAGTGGCACTTTCCCGAGCGGCGCGCCCACCTTTACGAGTGACATGATCACGGCCATGGCGTACCAACCCGTGGGGGTGACAACGTACGGCTGGTTTGGCCGGTCGACGTCGCAAAATCCCGCCACCACGGCAACGAGCTTCAGCATCTGGGTTGACCGCTGGACCAAAAGTGCCACCCCAGACTACTGGAGCTTCAACACGGCCACAGACCCGCACCTGCAAATCGGTGCTACTTCCACAAACAAACTGGTGCTGACAGGGCTCGCCGTGCAACGCCAGCCTGATGGGCGCGACTACCTTTTCATTACCAGCGGCTACGTGAGCTCATTGGCTTCTCAGGGCTGCTTGTATCGCATGCTGACGGCGTCGCCGTACACCGTCGCCCAGATTAACTGCGAGAGCAGTGTTGCGTACACGGGGGTCACGCGAGTGCCTTGGGCGCCGTCGGCAACGCCGAGCGCCGGCTATACAGCTGCCCCGACGCCCCCCTTCACGACGACAGCCTCACCGGTGAGTTTGGGGGTGGATGTCTTGGTGGGGATCAGTTTGCGGGGGCGCCGACACGCATATTCTTCAATCATTTCAGCCGACCGCGCAAATTTGGCGTTTGCTTGCGGCGCCCCTGCTTTGGGTGCTCACCTTCGCGGGTTGCCGTGCCCGCCTTGATCGCGCTGAGCCCACACTTCTGTCCAACGCTGCCGCTGCTGGCCTTTTGCAGAGCATGACAACCTCTGCGAGTGTGCTGGCGAGCTCAACAGCCAGCTTCACGCGGAGCGCACCACCTTCGCTTTCAAACTCAGCTGCCGCGTCCGCGACTCGCGCTGCGTCTGTCACGCCGGTAAGTGTTTGCGGGGAGGCCCGTGCTTGCTCATGGCCCGTCAGGGAAGCTTTCCAACGAAGGCGGCTGTCCCCGTCCCCTGTCGCTTTGCAGACGCGGTCATCCACCGCTACCGGCTCGCTGTCCCCGGGGGCAAGCTCCTCCAACACGCCCAGTGCGTCGTTGTCCGCGAGCGTCAGTGTGTCTGACGGCCTCACAGCCAGCACGACGGCGACTGAGAGCGTGTCCTCTAGCCCGTCGGGGTCACGGGGGCCCAGCGGTGTGGCGTCCGGATCCACCACTATTCCTCCCGCGGCCGTGGCTTCTGCGTCGCCCACCACTCCGGTGCGTTGCTGTGTGACCCATGCGTCTCTGAAATCTGCTGTTCCGGTAGCCTGTGAGCTGGAACCGCTCACCGTCGTCTCTCGTGTCCGGGCAAATGTCGCTCAATGAGACCTCCCCATCACGCGCCGATGCTGTTTTGCAGACTTCTTCCACCAGCGCGTCGACTGAACCGCTGGCTCCACCGGCGCCGATCCGCAGCCTTTGTGATCTGCCCGATGTCGGTGCACTGGCCCGCTCCGCTGACACTGCACGCGCATTAGCCGCCGTCCGCTGCCCGGCTCTCTCTGCCGCGACGCATTCAGCTGTTCTCGGGCCAGGTGCTGCCGCTGGCTCCCTCATCGAGCGAACAACGTTCACGCCAGATGCCGTGCTGTGCTGGCGCCCTGCGTTGGTGGTGATACCTAGCGATTACGCGGCCCAGGCCTTCAGCAGCATTGTGAGCAATGCAACGCGCCTGTCCGAACTTTTGCAGCTAGATAGCAGCGGCAACGCGACAGGTACCAGCCTCGGAGATGTGTGCTGGACTGGCTGCAGCAGTGTCGTAGCACGAGTAGGCCTCGCAGTCAACGGCACCCCGCCACTGTCTGCAGCTGATGCCGCTTTGTTGCTTTCGGCCCCATCGCCGTCGGGCACGGCTGCTCAGCTGGGCCCGTCGCTGCTTATCTGCGACGCTGACGGCACGTGGCAGCCTGCCCTGCCGTTCGCAAGCAACACGGCCAGCACCGCTCAAGCGCTGTGGACACAGCCGCTCTCAACTGCTGTGACTGTTGACTGCGGCCTGTCAGCCAGTTGGCGTGCGAATGGCCGATGGTCTCTCTTCACCGGTGACTACTTGGGCGCGGTGAATACGCCCCCCGTGCCGCCGTTCCCATCGCGCTGCTACCCTGCCATTCCATCAAACCCGCCGGTGATTACTCGAGCGGTCTTGTGTGGAAGTACGGCGCTGCTCCAATGGTGGCCTGCCATGGGTGTCGCATGGGCTGACCGGGATGCCTCGGCGACAACGCTGGGCACGGCAAACTATAGTCAATTCATCAGTCCGGGCAGCAAGCCTCCGACGTGGTGGGGCGCTGGCAGCAGCGTGGAGGCGGTAGCACAAGTTGCTGCACTTGGCAATATCGCCGCACTGCCAACTGCCTATTACACGGTGATGCTTGCTGCTTTGGTGCGTCCGCTCGCTGAGCAGCCGGTGTCGCTGGCGGCTAGTGCGTTCGGTGGCGCCTCTGTTATGGAATTGCTTTCCAGCTCGGTGTTTCCGGTTGAGTTGCAACCTGCCGAACCTGTCGCACCTGCGCAGGTGTCTGTTGCGATTGGGGCGGTGACGCTTGCTACTGTTGCGGATGCCGCTTTCCGCAGCACAAGGGCGCAGCTGTCGGCAGTCTGGAACTTGACTGCTGCGAAGGCGACTCTCGTTGCTCGCCTTCTGGTGGCGTACGGCTCCATACACCATCTGGGCGGGCTCCCAGTGACTGTCAGCGTGGTTGTCACCGGGGCAGGGTCTGCTGGCAACAGCGGCGAACTGAACATGACGACAGGGTTTGCACTGGCAGTAGCCGGCGTCTCAGTCAGTTCTCCGTTCGATAGCAGCAGTGAACTCACGGGCTCGTGTGCGTTCGCGAGCGCTGAATTAGACTTCCCGCCGCTGGCATTAGCGGATACTCGCTACAGCCGCTTGGTGGGATCAGCGCAAGCATCCTCGTTAGCCTTGCCTGAGGTTGACGCTGCAGCCGTCAGCCAGCTGACCCCCGCGAGCGCGCTCATTCTGTCAGACGCGCTTCCAGCTGGCGTATTCCGCATCCTGCTGCCAACGCCGCCAGTCGCTACAGAGGCTGTGCTGCTCAATTGCAGCGCCACCGGTGAGCTTGAAGGCGCGGTGGTTGTGGAACCGCCGCTTGTGCTCGCACATGCCGCAGCATGGACCTCGTCAGCACGTTCTGGCGTGTTTTCTTTCTCAGCACGGGCGTCATTCGTGCGCAAGCCATTCCGTATTGGCTGTGCAGGAAGCCAAGACATCGTACCGGAAGCGGGCTTGGTGAGCGGCAGCGTCCTATGCAGTATCACATCTCAGACTGCGTTGGTAGGGGGTGCGCAGATGCTGTCAGTGTACGCAGGGGTATCGCCCGTGGTCATCCCCATCAAGCTGCTGGCAGCGTCGTGGCCACTATTCACGGATGCGGTTGTGGATGACAACAGCACAATGCTGCGCTCCGCGTGGGGCATGAGCAGCACGGTGAGCAGTGGGGCGAGGGTCCAGCAACCTGCAGGCAGCCTGCTTGCGCCTCTCAGCTCCATGTCACAGACGGACGCTGCAGCGGCCGCGATTCGCTACGCGCTGCCCGCTGCTTCGGACCGGTCGTTTTCACTCAGCCTCTCCGGCCGCACTTCCGTCACGCTCGTTGCCGACGTCTGGCAGTGGCGAGATGCAGGGGCAGTGGCGATGGTGGCTGCAACAGGCGTGAGTGGCTTTCTATCACAGACGTGCGCCGCAAACGCGAGCTCGGGCCGCCGCAACTTGCAAACTGACAACGCATCTCGCGGCGCGCCGGTGTTGGTCGACAGGCGCATCGCCTTTTTGTCCGGGGTTCGAGTCTTCATCGGCAGCGTGGAGTGCACTGTGCAGGCTGTGACGGTCGATGGGACGTCGGTCCGAATTCTGTCGCCGTCGTATGCTGAGGTGTGCGGCCAGGCGCCTGAGCAGGAAGCTGCCAGTCCGTGCGGAGCCAAGTCGTTGGTGATTGTCAACCCATCGCTGTTGACGCCCGCTCACTTGCGGGTGCTTGCGACAGGCGGTAGGGATGCCATCGCACTCGAAGCCGCCATCAACGGCGCCGGCGCTCTGCGCGGATTCCCTTTGCTGGGCGCGGCGATCGCGTGTCCGCCGTTCTGCCCGGGCGCTGGGGGCGGGGCGCTGCCTTCCACAGTTCAACTCGCAGCAGCGACGGGAGCCGCGGCCACGCAAGTGATTATTTTGCCTGCAGCGGCCCTCAGCGGTGCGAGCGGCTCTGGGCTTTCTTCGTCTGGGGGCGCAACAGTAACAACCGAGTCTCCGAGTGCGGCTTCGGCCGGTGGTGCCGGCGGCCTCGCTTACGTCGTCGAGTGCTCATCGCCGCGCTACAACCCTGCGTCCCCGCTGGACTACTGCCTCAACTACACGCACCCTGACAGCCGCCGCTGTGGCTTTGGAAGCGCGGACACGTGCAGGGACTGCCCACGACTGGCGGTGTGTCCGGGTTCTGGGTTTCGGGCCTGGCCGATAGCTGGGGCGTGGTCCAGCAGCGAGCGATCGCCGGCAGTCGTGGCGTGCGCGGTCCCAGCCTCGCGCTGCCTCGGATTTGACGATTATGCTGGCTCGTCGATGTGCGCTCCTGGATACAGGCAGAGCAGCTTTGCTTGCAGCGTCTGTGCCCTCGACTATTTCCCCGACCCCCGCGGCAGCGGGGCCTGCATAGCGTGCCCGACAGACATCACGCTCTGGACATCTCTGCAGCCCGTACTGGAGTTCCTCGGCGGTCTCGCGGCAATGGGTGTTGCCATGGCGGTCTTCGTTGTCATCGTATCTCGCCGTAATGGCGGGACTGTGGTCGGTGGCTTGAAGCGCACTGTGCAGTTTGTGCTCTCGATTGTTGCGGTTTTGCAGGTCGCCATACAGATTGGGCGCGCCGCATGCCCAGGACTGCCAGCGCTACTGCGCCAGGTCTACCGATTTCTGTTCATGCTGCAGTTCCAGGGCATCACGCTGCATCCTAACTGCGTGCACAGTCCACCGTTTCAGAACGAGTATGTACAGATGGGGATCTCTCTTAGCCTCGTGCTGACGGCAACGCTGCTGTTTCTCAACTTCCGTCGCTTGTGTGGCGTGGGGGCTCGAAAGGAGACCGTGCTGCGAGGCCGCTTCAGATCCCATCGAGCTACTGCCGTGGAGGCGAAGCGGTCCAATTCCCCAGTCCGCAAAAAAGTTAGCGGTCAAAGCAATGTGCAGCCGCAGATAGACGCTTGCGAATTGCAAGCGAACCCACTGTCTCGCTCACGTGTTGTTGCTGCCGCTTCCACGGACGCAGCGGAAAGCTGTGCACAGACACCAACAGTCCCATCGACTTATGGTGGTCGCCTCATGCTGTGCTGCACACTGGTCGGCACGCACGTTGAGACAACGAAGCCGCTGCTGCGCCGCGTGGTGTTCACACTTCTCACTGTGCTTTACGCGACTGTTACTAACAGCATACTCTCCCTAGTGAAGTGCTCGGATGTCCTGCTGACCGCTGGCGCGTATGCCGCGCTTGATGCTGACGGCAGCACGTCCCAGCGCCAGCTAGGTTTGGGCCTTGTCTCCATAGCCTCCCCTTGTGCTGATGACACATGTTCCGCTCGTAACGTCAACTACGATCGGCTGCTCACTGTGTCTGTGCTCGACGCCAACTCTGGTTTCGTGTGCTACGAGGCGTCTCACTTGCTACCAGCCGTCCTGGCTTGGGTGGGCGTGGCACTTTACAGCGTGGGGTACCCGCTGTTCACCCTGCTGCTGGTGCGCCGACGCATTTGGCAGATCATGCGGCGGGGACCTCTGCGTCAGGCATTTGATTCAGCGCTGCAGCGCGACCACGCACGTCGGCGGGAATGGGCACGCACACGCGGCTGCGGTGGCTTGCTGCCGCTTCGCTGGTGCGGTGCGCGGTTGTGTCTGCTTGGTAGCAGACATCTCCCTACCGATGGGGACGTGCGCGCCAACGCTGGCGTTCTCGGCTGTGTGGTCCGCTTTTGCAGTGCAATGCCCCGAGTCTACCCCTCCGAGGCCCCACCAGCGACTCCCACCTCGCTGAGCTCAGCTCTGCCTCCACTGCCTAGCAAATGCGAGATCCTTCGTCCTGCAGCTGTGGACGCCACGCGGGCGCAAAGAGCATCCACGCACGCACTCGCCGCGCACAAAACCCGCATCGCTCATCTGTATTCCGCAGGGTACGGCGGCACCTTGCCTCAAAAGCAGCGCCGTCCAGACAGCAGCGTGGCTCCGGTGCCCACCATCTCTCGTAGAAGCGCCCCAAGCGCACTTGCTGGTGAGGATAACATGGCAGGTGTTCCTGGGATACCGCAAGTCCAACCTTGCCCTCGAGGCATGGCCTCCAGAGGGGTCGCGGCTCGGGATGCGGTGGCTCCTGGTGGCATCGGCTACGTGCTGACGGCCAACGGCCTGATTGACACCAACGTTGCCATCGTCCAGAACGCATCCCTTTCGCACTTCACATCAGCTGACTATCGCGCCTCTCGCTTTTGGATGCGGCATGTGGATTTTGCGCTGTTGCTCGTGCTCGCTGTCTTGATTGTGTTCTGGCCAAGCAGTGGTGTGGATGCAGGCGGCCAGGGAGGCAAGTTGGTCATCACACTCGCTGCACTAGCTGTCGAGGCAATCGCGATCGTGGCATGCAAGCCTTACACGCCCGACAACCAGTGGCTCTTTGTCGTGAAGCTGTCGTCATTGTTGTTGGCGGGTTGCGGCGCGCTGCTCAACTTTGTCAACAGCTTGACGCCGGTGCAGGCTGCAGAGGGAAGCGCAGATGAACCCGAGCGCCCGCTCTCCGTGGTGGTCCTATCCTATTTGTCCTTCTGCCTCTGTTGCTTTGTGCTGGCCAGCGTTGTGGTCGCCTTCATGCTCGCTCTCACGTGGGGGGCCAGCTCGGAGCGAGTGGAGCTGCAGCGTGTGCAAGCAGCACGGCAAGCAGCTGCCACGCATGAAGCTTCACTCAGGAATACCAACGCACCGCAGCCCGGTGGTCCGGGGCTCGGGCGCGCCTCACCTGCAGTCACCTCCCTCAGCGCTGGCTCAGCAAGCTCGATGGATTCGCGCGTGGCCTTCCAAGCGGTGGTAAGCCGCCGCAGCGTTGCAGCGATGGAAGCAGCCAAACCAGCCACTCGGCGCGCTGGTCACCTTGCCGGCGGGCGTGTCAAGCAGCAGTTCACGCCTCTTGGGGAGTCACAGCATGGCGTCAAGGCGACCAGTCGCGCCTCGCCCGTCCATGATTTCCACGATGCGGAGCGAACCCGCTCCACCGGCTTCGACGAAGCGCTGGTAGCTGCGACGGCAGCCATCCGCAAGGCACACGAAGCTCCTGCCGTGGAGGAGCCTGTCTCGCTTCTGCTGCGCATTCGTGGCTCAGGTGTGGGATTTCGGGTGTCATCTCTGTCCAGCAATTCCGAGACCGCCTCGGCGACTGCTCAGGATTACTTGGCATCAGCGCTGGGACCACCTCACTGACGCTTTGCCCTGAGGCTGAATGCACAGGGGCGCGACGAGGCGTATCTTGGTCGCTGAGCCTCGGGATGTGTTGTCACAAATTCCAGCATTTTGCCTGTAATCTCAGGCATATCTCTGCACTCGTCAGGCCTGCGCTCACTGCCTGCATCACGCGCTGCTTTGTTGCCTCTGCCTCGAAGCCATTTTCCGCCTGCATTCTCGTCGGAGGCGAGCTTGTGTCAATGTCTGCAGCAGCTCGAAACCGGTCTATTCTTGCCTTGAGCGCTGTCAGCATGAACTCGCTACCACACGCCGCCTCAACTACACCCTCGCTCGCCGCCGATGGAAAGTAGGCAGTTGTTCACGCATACACTCTTGCAGCTTTTGTTTGCTAGATAGCCAGGCCGCGCGCGGCTTCTCTCCGGGGGCACATAATTGCTCTCCGGTGGTCCTGAAGGCATCGGTGGCGGCAGCCGTGTTGCAATGTAAATTTATGTTCGTGCGAATAACAACGATCATATTTGGGCTCCATGACGAATTGACCTTCGTGAAATTACATGCCGTTCATCCCTACTGGTACACAAATCGACGTCGGTGCGTTCTCAAGCAGCTGTATTTGCGTCAGTGCAAGAATTAGTACACGAACTGCCGGCGCCGGCGCGCGCCAATGAAACTGGCCATCGCATGCACATGAATTGCAACAGCATGCTGCACCTGGGGCTGTCAAGGACGGATCCGAATGAGCGAAAGCTGGGGCTCGTGATCATGACATTGACGCCCGTGCCCACATACACAGTCAATTGCATGGTGCAATGGAAGGTTCAAGTAGTTGACTATTCCCCCTGGGTATCGCACCAAGCCGGCCACGCGATCGCGGTACAGCCACGATTGGTTGCCGAGACCAGCAGCTTCACAAACAATTCGGCAGTTCCAAGATCGTCAGCCGAGGCCCTCGGCAACTGCAACTTGTTCCCGGCTCAAAGTGCCGGGGAACACGACGTTCACCGTCACTAACAAATCACCGTGTTCCACCGCAGCGCTACGGCATCCAACGATGGTGGACACCAGCGGGACAGAGCATAGGATCCGAGGCAGGGGGATCTCGCCTAGCCACAGCAGAGGCAAGCTCGGCGAAGCCGAGACGCCCAACGATGCTGCCGCAAACTTCGCGAGCGAAGGATGAGAGGCATCAGCAACGGCCGCCGCGGAGCTGTCACCATCCTTCGCGCCCCGCGCTGCCACCACTTCTTGCCGAATGGCGTCCCACTCGCCCTGGTGCTGCAGCTCCATCACGGACGCGCCGCTCTGCGAGTGCATCGTCCGCGCCTCGAACCATGAGGAGCGCGAGGGCAGCCCCTTGCCGCGCAACACCATCGTGTGTCCAGGCTGCGTGACGCCCGCCTCAACGTGGACGAGGGCATCTTCGCCCGAGGGGTGGCCAATCTCACGACTGAACCCCAGCAACGACTCTGCGAGCGAGACGTAGATCTCCGCGTGCAGGTGGGTGCTGCGATCGTGCCCGACACCATGCGCCACGCAGGCGGCAACGGAGGGGCTACACCGCGTGATGTGCGGGTAGTCTGAAAAATCCTCCGTCAAAGAGACGACGAGGTCTCCGGGAAGCACTGTTGACGAGGGGTTCTGGTCGCCGGCGCCTAGCACCCGCACGACGTCACCGCCCTGCAGCCCCGGCGACAGTTGCAAGTCATTATGTACCCTCTCGCGCACGCTACCTCGCCCGCCGCAGTGCGGGCACCGCGTGGCGTGCGTGTGGCCTCTGCCGCCACACGCCTGGCAGGCCATCTGCTGGATCATGCCCATCGCTCGATTCACCACAGTACGCGACCCACGGCCTCCGCAGACGTTACACGGCACATGGCCCATTCCACCCTGGCCGTGACAGTGGACACAGGCGACATCTCTCTCGTAACGCACAGCGACGCTGTCAGCTCGCCACAGCTGCTCCAGCGACACCCTCATGTCAACGTTGACGTCTCGATGCTTGCGCCCATTGCGAGAGGCCATCACGTATTCGCCCATCCACTGGGGCCGCGGGACAGCGCCGGATGAGGCAGCTTGCCGCTCTTCAGACCTCCATTGTAGCAACAGGCCCAGGCACGCGGCAATCACGACTAACAGGAAGCTGAACACCGCTGGGAACACCTGCGCCCCCTCACTGTTAAGATCGGGCTCCCGGACATTGCTGTGTGGCGGCGCTGCGACATTTTCGGCCGGAGCAGACGAGCTCAACTCTGGTGGTATTGACGACGGTGGTGTTCCCGAGGGTTCAGCCATTGGAGCGATGGTGCAGTGCAGGGCCCCGGGGTGCAGAGCCTCGCCGAGCAGAGCTTGGATCCGCGGATGGCACAAGGACCCAGCTGCACTGATACTTCTGCCACGCAAAGCCTCAACGAAATCCTCACTCGCGAGAGGCCCGCATACGTCGAATCTCGTTGTACAAGTGTCGAGATGGAGACGATTCATCGGTCATCGGTCATCTCCATCCTGCTTCTCCTCAGGAATCTCCTGGCTCTGGGGTTGACGGATTGCCGTAGTTAGACGTCAATCCCGTCGGGTGGGGTTTTGTGAGCTAGATTTTACTGATTTGAGATGAACAGGGCACAGGCTGACATGGACGTGGGTGCGACACCGATTCCCGTTGCCCGCTGCAAACGGCAACCATCGCAGTTCACCCCGTGGCCGATAAGCGGCGCACTCTCCTGTCGTATGTACTGCAGAGTCTACGCTGCTTTTACGATCTCGTTCGGCGGGCTTACGACCTGACTTGCGACTCAGAAGATGGACGCAAAGCGGTACGTCGCAGAATGCTGCCTGTGTTTGAGGCGTTGGCAACCACTCGTGTCACCCACACAGTGACACCATTCCTCTCCGACGTGCAGGCGACTGTCAAGCGTGTGCTCGACTCTACGGTGGCAGCCAGTGCCTTCCTGCTCCATGGTGGGTTCACAAATGCTGCTTCGTTGTCGGATTCCATGTCGCCGTCATCTCGTCACTCACCTGTGCCTTCTCCTACCCCTCCCCACTGAGGTTGCAGCTGCTTCGTCCACCGACGAGCGCGCAAGGGTTGCGCTCCTGCTAGGGCAGACGCTGGATGTCCCTGACGGTTACGATGCGCGGGCAGAGCGGCAGCTGTCGCTAGGAGTCAGCCTGCAGCCGGACAATGAAGCAGCGTGGGCGGCGCTGGGCCACTGTCTTATGAAGAAGGGCGACGCGGAGGGTGCAGAGTTGGCACTGCGCGAATCGTTGCGGCTTCGTCCCACCGGCGATGCGTGGCGCACGCTGGCGCAGCTGCTGCGGCTCTCCGGGCGCGACAACAGCGCGCGGCTGCAAGAGAGCATCGACGCCGCGACGGCCGCCGTGGCCGCGGAGCCGGGTAGCTGGCGAAACTGGGCGGGCCTTGGCACGGCGCACCTTGCTCGCTTCTCCCGCCTGCGTGCCGGTGACACTGTGCACCTGCGCAAGGCCCTGCAGGCGTACTCGCAGGCAGCGCGGCTGGAGGCCGCTGCAGCTGCGAGCCCCGCCGTTTCCGCAGGCAGCAGTGGCGCGAGCTGCCTCGGGCATGGCTCCGACGGCGCTGCGGGTGGCTCCACGGCCACAACGGCCGTGGCGCCAGCAGGGCCAGAGGTGGCCGGCTCAGGGGAAGTCGCAGAGCTGCTGGCGGCGTC